>OFHG01000534.1_pt1 | contig 15144 bp, 8 predicted proteins | sample 1521931 | NCBI WGS metagenome assembly OFHG01 (sample SAMEA2468438, study PRJEB22500) | soil metagenome | biome: Glassland; feature: Farmland; material: Clay | place: Australia | collected 2013-01-31 | depth 0.55 m
CGAGGGTGGAACGGCTCTCGTCCAGGGTGTCATCGATCTCGGAGAGGGAGGCGGCGGCCTCCGGGGTGATGTAGAGGTCCCGCGCGGTCTCGAAGTCCTTGTCGATCGGGCGCGGCCACTCGACGTGGTACTCCATCTTCTTCTCGAGGGGCGAGAGGAGGACTTCGAGGGGCTTCTCGCCGCCGAAGAGGGCCGCAATCTGATCGGGGTGGCCGACCGTGGCGGAGAGGCCGATGCGCTGGAAGTCCTTCTCCGTGACGCGGCGGAGGCGCTCGAGGGCGACGGCGAGCTGCACGCCGCGGCGGTCCTCCGCGAACTGGTGCACCTCGTCGATGATGACGAAGCGCACGTTCCGGAGGTGGCGCTGCATCACCTTGCCGGGGAGGATCGCCTGGAGGGTCTCGGGGGTCGTGATGAGGATGTCCGGCGGGTGGGCGGCCTGCTTGCGACGCTCGGAGACAGGGGTGTCGCCGTGGCGGACGGCAGCTGTCAGCCTTGAACCGCTAACAAGCCGCTGAATCCGCCCAATCAGGTCGCGGTTCAAGGCCCGTAATGGGCTCACATACAATGCCTGAACGCCTCCAGACCCCCTTGCGTCCAAACGCTCCAAGACTGGAAGCAGCGCGGCTTCTGTCTTGCCGGATCCCGTGGGAGACACCACGAGTACGTTCTCGCTCTGAGCTATCCTGACAACAGCACGCTGCTGCATCACGTTAAAGTGACCAATTCCTGATCGAACGACAAACGAGGATTCTACTCTTCCCGACGGCGCCACGTTTGGGCCGCAAGTGCACTTCTCACTAAATAGGTCTCGCAGGGGTCGACGAATCTAGTTTGGGATGTGAGCACCCCAGAAGCATGTTCTCGCCGGACCACTAGCGCTGGAATCGAGATTCGATGGTCGAAAGCATCCTGTCATCCTTGCCGTCGGTCTTCCAGAAGGACAGGTAGAACTGTTTGCCCGACTCATCTACGAGCCGGAGACCAATCCAGGAGCCGTGTTTCGTGGACTTTTTGGAATGGACAATCCTCAACCGCCCTGGATAGACTTCACAGAATTCCCGGACGCCGGCGGCCTTGAGCTGCTTGAGTCTTGCACCCTTCGCTATGCCGTTCGGGATCCCGAGTGGGGTCATATCACCCTTTACCTCTCGCCAAGGGTCAATTTCTCGGATCAGGACAATCCGGCCGGAGGTCACATAGAGCCGACTCATCGACTTCATGTTGTAACCGACGAAGATGATGCCAGGTAGAACGCGACGCCAGGGAGAAGACGCGTTCAGATCCCATCCCTCAGCAACACTGAGCATGGTCTCACGGACGAGGAGCACGAGATTCCCGAATCCATCATACACTCTTCCTCGCCCCTCAACATCGCCCGCACAAACGGCCTCGCTCATGCATCACGCAGCTCAACGCTACGGTGGGACCAAGATAGATGGAATCGGTGGGACCATGTTGTTACAGAGGTTGACGAAGTCGTTAAGCCCGCCAAGGAGTGTTATTAGCGCGTCCTCGCTGATGTCAGCCGGAATATTGCTGCCGAGTGTGTACTGGAGCAGGAACACAGCTGTGCTTCCGGGCGAGCTGACAATTTCCGCAGCTAGGCGGTTAGGGACGGTTCCGAGGAGACTACCTACGGCCAATGTGATTCCCAAACCCAATTGCCACCCGATTGCTAAAGCTGGCCCATATACAGGAATTACACCTACAATGGTGTCGAGCGCGGTTTCACTTGCTGCCTCGTAGTGAGACAGTCGCTGGATCGGGTTGGTCGCGCCGGCTGCGAGGAAGAGTTCGTAGGACGCCAAAATCCCGCCCACCGCAAGTGCGGCAACCAGGCCATACTTGAGAACAACTCCTCCGCGGGTCTGACCTCCCTCGAGAAGTCGTTGAACCAGAATCACGTCGCTCTTTATGACCCCGTATACCCCTACGCTGCCAGCGGCCAAGTACACAGTTCCCTTCAGCATGTCCCCGTTCAGATAGGACAGTACTGCCTGTCCTCCAAAGATCACGAGAGTGGCTCCAATCGCCGCTCCCCGTAACCCTGCCTTGAGCGCGTCAAATCGGGTTGTCGCAAGGAGAGCTGAGTCATCCACATCGTCTAGAATTTCGGCATTCCCGATCTCCCACTCCACCGTGTATGACTCAGCAATGGAGTATTCAATATCCATCCTGTATGTCCTTAGATTCACAACCGTGGTGCCCGACTCGGTTATTAAGAAGACTGGCTCCTGGCTAACTGCAACCTCCATCCTCGTCGCGATTGTGTATGAGCGTTCCAGTCTTAGCTCAGACCAGCTCCAAGTGGGTACGGATGCAGCTGACGGAGCCAAGTGCGAGATGAGCGGCCCCGTCATGGAAATCCCCCGCCGGATAATCTTCATGATCCCCACCGCCGTCCCGAACCCGTCGATCCCGCCCCGGGTCCACATCTCCGTAGGCATCCAGGTGATCCCAGACTGGAACGCGCTGACCTCGGCCTCGGTCTCCCCCCAGAGCCACACGGCGTCGGCGGTCAGGCTCTCGGGTTCGTCATACACGTCGCCCACGTGGTAGACGTAGACGGTGTAGCCGCCGAAGTCGTGCAGGCCGGTCTCCAGACCCTCCGGCGAGGACGGTAAGCTCGCGTTCAGGTCCAGTTCATCGACGGACAGCCTCGCGATGATGTGCTCCGAGGAGGTTTCCATCCGGGTCAGCACCGAGCCGACGTGCATCGTCGACGGGACCATCGCCGTCTTCTCGGGGATGTAGCCGCTCGTGTTCACCCAGAACGGCGTGAGGTCGAGCACCGCGTGGCCGCCGTCCTGAAGCACCACGAGGTTCTCCCACGTGGCGACCTCCTTGGGGATGCGGAGGGTGAACTGGTACGCGTGCTCGTCGATGGGCGCGCCGACCGCGACGTTCTGGTAGAAAGAAGGCCAGGTGAAGTAGTCGGTTTCCCGATGGAGCGAGTACTGGAACATCGGAACGACCGCGGCGCCGTCGGGCAGGGTCTTCCCGCGGTCCGCCTCCGCGTCGAAGACCACCTGGAACACGAGGGTCTCCGCCCTTCCGGGGGTCACCGAGACCACGAAGGTCGTGTGCCACAGTTCCCCGCCGCGGATGTCCGTCAGATGAACGGGGGCCACGTTGATGAAGTCGACCTCGTAGAGGTGATCATGCGTCTCATACTCGATGACGTACTTGCGCTCCGCGTACAGGTCGCACGCGCCCCGCTCGTAGTGGTAGAGGGTCCAGCCCACCTGGCCCTGCGACCGGAGGGCGAGGACGGTGTAGTTCTGCTCCCCGCCCTGGATGAAGGTCTTGTCGATCCACGACGCCACGTTCGAAAGCGACTCGTTGCTGCTCAGGGTCGCTTCGGCGGTGTGGTCCGAAAGGAAGTTGCAGCTGCCGTCGAGGACGTCGTAGGTCCAGATCTCCGCCTTCCGCCCCTGCACGTCGAGGACGTGGACCGCCTGCGTGAAACGCACCAGCCCGGGCTCGAAGTCCTTCGACCACTCGAATTGCCACGTCTCCGCAGGGGACTGATCGAGGGCATCGCCGAGTCCGTCCCCGTCCGTGTCGGAGCGCAGCGGGTTCGTCGGCCGGCGGTTGACCCCGCGGACCTCGTCTCCATCGGAGAGCCCGTCGCGGTCCGTGTCGGCGTCGGAGGGATCCGTCTGGAACCCAACGAGCGTCCCGCCGTTCCACTCCTCCAGATCGGAGAGGCCGTCCGCGTCCGTGTCCGCGAGCAGCGGCGAGGTCGCCACGGCGCGCGACTGCGGAATCCCGTCGACCTCGACCCCCAAGTCGTGGGGCGTGACCTCGTATCCGTCGTCCAGGCCGTCCGCGTCCGTGTCGCTGCGCGTCGGGTCGGTGCCGTGCGTCCACCTCTCCAGGCCGTCGGAGAGACCGTCCGCGTCCGTGTCCGCGACGGTCGGGTCCGTCGCGTTCCGCCCGTCGCCGGGGAAGAGCTCCTGCCCGTCCGTCAGGTCGTCGTCGTCCGAATCGGGATCGAGCGGACTCGTCCGGATCAGCCGCTCCTGCGGGACGCCGTCGATCGCGAAGCCGATCACATGGGCCTCCGCCTCGAAGGCATCGGACAGGCCGTCGCCGTCGAGGTCCGCGAGGACGGGGACGAGGGAGAGGGACCGCTCCGCGCCGTCGTCGAGCCCGTCCCCGTCGGTGTCCGCGACGCCCGCCAGGGTCCGCACCGCGAGGCGCACGGAGGCGCGTTGGACGAACCCGCCGTACTCCTCCCCGTCCCCGTGGTCGCGCACGACGATCTGCCAGGTGCCCGAGCGGAGGACGTCCTCCGCGCTCAGCGAGGGGTCGACGAGGCCGCTCGCGAGTCCGCCGCTCGCGTCCCCGAGGAGGTCGAGCACGAGGGAGACGCCGCCGTCCGCGTACAGCACTCTGGGGTTCCACGGGACCGCGAGGCCCTCCGCGACCTCGAGCCGGGTGGCCAGCGGTAGCCCGACCTGGAAGGACGCAGGCTCGACGCGGACGGGAGCCAAGTTCCCCGTCGACGTGCCGCCGGTCAGGTTGCACGCCGGGTAGCAGGGAGGCGGCGCGGCGTTCGCCTTGTTCGAGACGGCCACGGACACGGTCTGCGACGCGACGTTCCCCGCGGCGTCCTCCGCCCGCACCTCGAGCAGATGCGGGGCGTTGGGCAGGTCGAGGGTCTCGACCAGGAAGATGAAGGGTTCGGTCTCCCGCGACTCGACGCGCGCCCCATCGATCCACAGCCCGACCGAGGCGATGCCCTGCGCGTCGAAGGACTCTGCATCGACCTGGAGCAGCCCGCTCACCGCCGTCCCCGCGGCGGGCGTGCGGATCTCGAGGTCCGGAGGGGTGCGGTCCACCACGACGGCCACGGGCTCGGACGCCGCACGATCCCCCGCGCCATCCACGACGACCGAGGAGACGACCTGCAGGCTCCTGGCGCCTTCCGCCTCGGCGCCCGCGTCCCATGTGAAGACGAGGCCCTCCGAGCCCGAGCCGGGGATGCGCTGTCGCTCCACGCCATCCACGAGGAGGGCGAGCCACTCGCCCTCCATCCCCGGGGCGGTCCGGGCCTCGACGCGGACGGGGCCGCGTACGCTCTCGCCCGGAGCCGGAGAGACGATGGCCAGCCGCCGCACGTGGAAGCCCGGGTCCCAGAGGAGATGTTCCTCCATCGCGGTGCCGTTGCGGACCCCGAGGGACACGGAGAGGTCGTGGGTCCTCGGATGGACCAGGTCGAGGGCCACCGCGGCGGCCACGGGCGCGCCGCTCGCGGGCGGGCCGACGAGGTCGATGGAGAGCTCGCCTCCCGGTTCCAGGGTCCGCAGCCCCACCTCGTCCGCGTACGTGAGGGCGTAGACGCGGGTCTCCTCCTCGAGGTCCCGGAGGCCGTCCCCGTCGCCGTCCCCCGAGTTCGTCTCCATCGCGAAGTCGTCCGCGTAGAGGCTGTAGGAGGCGCCCGTGAGGCCGGCGGCGCACAGGAAGCCGACGGAGACCTCGACGAACGCGCTCGCGGCCCATGGGGCGGCGGGGAAGTCCGCCGCCGGGTTCCGGCCGATCTCCCGCCACACGCCGATCGGCGGGTCCGCGTCGAGGACCATGTCTGCGAGCGTGGGGGCGCAGCGGCCCGCGTTCTCGCTCGCGCGGTACGCGGTCACGTAGCGGTACGTCCCGAGGCTCCGGTAGTCCGCGTCGAGGAGCTCGAGCCCGATCCCCGCGGTGTACGCATCCCAGGGCGACGCCACCGTGTCGACGAGGGAATCGTGGAGGACCGCGAGCCGCAGCTCCGCGACCGCGGACCCGTGCGTCGCGAGCAGGGCGTAGCCGTAGGCGGATCCGAAGTCCCGCACGGCCCAGCCGTGGATCTCCACATGGTACGCGCGAGAACCCGAGTGGACGACGGCGCTCGAGTATCCGGCGCTCGCACGGTCCCCCAGGTGGAAGTGGGTGAAGGGGAGCCAGAAGTCCCCCTCGAAGTCGTCGACCAGGGCGTCCCGCGGCACCGGAATCGCGAAAAGCAGGACGAGCACGAGAAGCGCTGCTGCCAACTGAAGAGACCGACGCAAACCCCCCAACCCCCGAGGAAACCAAGGGCCTGAAAACCCCAGCCACTCCTCCTGGGCCGGCACCGGGGGAAGGCCTATTTCAAGGCGCGCCGCGGATGTAGTGACATGTCCCCGGACCGCGAAGGATTTCGGCGCACCCCATATGAACCGAAACCGGAATTCGTTGGTTTGGGGATGCCGAAAACGAATCCCCTTATCCCAAAACAATATAACGGTGTATTATTTCTGCTTACCGCCGAACCACGGTGATCCAACATGACCGAATACGCGCATCCCGAAGTCCTCGTCGACACGGCCTGGCTCGCGAAGCACCTGAACGATCCGAAGGTCCGCATCGTCGAGGTCGACTACGACCCCGCGGCGAACTACAGCCTCGGCCACCTCCCGGGCAGCGTCCTCGTGGACTGGCGCAAGGACATCAACGACCCGGTGGCGCGGGACATCCTCTCCAAGGAGGCCCTCGAGGCCCTCTTCGGCCGCCTCGGGATCTCGAACGCCCAGCGGATCGTCTTGTACGGGGACTTCAACAACTGGTTCGCGGCCTTCGCGTTCTGGGTGCTGGCGTACTACGGCGTGCGGAGGGTCGTCCTCCTGAACGGTGGGCGAAAAAAGTGGATCGCGGAAGACCTGCCCTTCACGAAGGACGTGCCCTCGTACCCGGCGACGACGTTCGCGGCGAAGAACCCGAACAAGCGCCTCCGCGTCTACCTGAACGACGTCAAGAAGGCGGTCGAGAAGAAGGACGCCGTCCTCGTCGACGTGCGCGGCCCCAAGGAGTTCTCCGGGGAGATCACCGCGCCGCCCGAGTACCCGACGGAGCACGCGCAGCGCGGCGGGCACATCCCCGGGGCGCGGAACATCCCGTGGTCGCAGGCCGTGAACGAGGACGGGACGCTCAAGTCGGCGGACGAATTGAAGGCGATCTACGAGCCCAAGGGCGTGACGCCGGAGAACAAGGTGATCACGTACTGCCGGATCGGGGAGCGGTCGTCCCACACGTGGTTCGTGCTGAAGTACCTGCTCGGCTACCCCGACGTCCGGAACTACGACGGGTCGTGGACGGAGTGGGGCAACCTCGTGCGGACGCCGATCGAGAAGCCGTGAATCGACGGCGTCTGCCGCGGAGGTGACGACCCATCGCCCCAGACGCCAATCCCGTCGGTGTCAGCCGCTCGCGGGTCCGTCTGGAAACCGTCGGTTCCGAAGTTAGTCTCCTCAAAGTTGGTCACGCCGTGGCGGTCCGTGTCGGCCCGCGTCGGATCGGTCTTGAAGCCGTGCAGGTCCGAGACGATGGTTGATGGGGACCACGTCCAGCCGCTCGACTCCAGGCCGTCGGAGACGCCGTCCACGCCCGGGTGTGCGCGGTTCGGCAACGTGTGGATTTCAGCCCGGGACAATTTCATTTACCCGACTGCCTCCGGATGCCTATTGATATCACGAGAATTCCTGTCGCGGATACGCCGACTTCAATCGGAAGGAGCAGGTTCAGATTGACCGTGGAAATCGCGTAGAGCCCAGCGCTCACGAAAGTTGGGATTGCAAGAACCGCGGCGAGCTTGCGCTCACCGGATCTCAGCTCAGACACACGGGCATAAAGCATCCCCCTGCGGCCAAGTCGGAGAAGCAAGTAGCCGATGCCGCCGATGGTAATCAGGAAAGACTCCGTTCCAGCCACGAATAATGGAGGGACTGAGGGTGCCACAAACGCGATGACCCCGGCCGAGACCGCGACCAAAATCACGAACGGACCCGCCACCTTCCCGATGGCGGACTCCGTTCGAGATGCCCGAGACTTATATTGCCGACTCATTACAACACCGTTTCGCTGGCTGCACGCGCGAAGTTCGTGACACTGATTGCGGTCGCGACAAGGGTCACGGAGGATGGCACGAACTCGAAAGGATTCGGGACATCGTCGTCGAGGAAGTCCATCAAATGCAGCTTGCCCGTTACCGTCATGATGAAGCCGAATGCTGACAGTCCCAGCCCTAGTGCTGCGACTGCGAACTTGTAGACCCCCCAAGACCCAGACCGATGAATCCAAGGGTCATGCCCGCCAATCCCAGGATGAAACCAAAGGTGTCGGCCACCGTCCGGCTGTTCGGCTCCTTCGTGAACCACTTGAATATGCTTCCTAGGATTGCGAGCACCCCCACCGATCGCCCCTCGCGCCAGAGGGGAGACGTGCTCGGCACCGCTTGGAAGACATAGTCCAGAACTAGAGCGAGCAGCCCCACGGCGCCGCCCGTTGCAATCCCGAAGATCGTGCCCAGGACTCCACCCAGCACCGCACTCAGTGCCTTCTCAGCCAGACCCGACATCCCGAAGGTCACCACGGTCACCCAGGCACCGGCGACTCGAGGGCCAATCATGAGCCCAAGAACCAGATAGAAGAACCCAGGAGCAAAGATCGCATCAATCAGCTGTGAGAAGCAAGCCTGCGGGTCCAACCCCACACACGAGGGGGAGTGCCTCTCAAGAATGCTCACCGCGGTCGCCGAAATGGCCCGTGAGTAGTCATTCCATGCTTGTACCAAGGGCGAGAAGAGAAGTGCAATCGCAGCCTGAATAGTCTGGACGATGGCGTCGAAAACCTGCCCCCGCACCTTCGCCGCGGCCTGCACCGCGCTCGCGACCTTGGCCGGGAACGACGCGATCTGGTCCGCGAGCCAGTTGCCGACCTGGGACAGCAGGTCGACGATCATCCGGAACGCGGTCACGGCGATCACGATGGCCGAGACGATCCAGCCGGTCACCGTGACGACGATTCCGTCCCAGATCTGCTCCCAGATCGACTTGGGCACGGGCTGGCAGGACGGACAGAAGCGGTACAGGACGGAGGGGGTGTTGCTTGCCTGGGTGTACGACACGGTCCGGACGACGTCGTCCGGGAGGTTCCACCGGAACGGGTCGTTCGAGACCTGGAGAACGAGGGCGAAGACGCCGCCCGAGGCGTTCGTCAGGAGGCGGTCCAGCGTCCCGAGGGCGTCCGCGCCGAGGGTGCAGGAGAGGTTCATCTGGAGGGCTTCGCTGTTCGACGAGGATGTGCCGTTCTGGGCGAGCATGAGGACGGACGCCAGCTCCGAAGGCAGCGCCAGTTGACATTCGAGTCCTATCGATGTGGCAGCGCCAGTTACGTCGTCCGAGAGCCAATCGAGGAGTCCCATCTTGCCCTCCGGCTCACCACGAGCGTTTTCTATCTAGCTTCCTCATGTGGAACGCCCCGCCCTCTCTGACTTCGACGTCGACGCCGCGATCCTTCAGATAGGATGCGAGCCGAAGCAGCGCCTCCAGAGCGGGCGGCGGGTAGAATCCGTCCACCGAGGGGTCCAAGGGGACGACGCGACCGTCCGAAAGCTCGAATTGGGCTCGCCAAGCGCGATACCACCGGTAGGTCGGGAACGTCCTTATCGGTTCGAAGGTCTCCAACCGGAACTTGCGGATAGAACCGAGTTCGACCCTCGCTGGGAGCGGGGGAGTCCCGAGGAGAGACGGGAACCGCCGACCCATGCGTCCTCGTCCCAATACCACTTCGTCAAGTCCAATCAGGGCCCGTCTTGTGAGCTGAACTTCGGCGATGAATGAAGATGCGAGCAGGATGACTCCACCTCCTCCCACCACGCCAAGCACCAACCAAGACTGGAAATTGAGCGAACGTGCCCCGAGGTCTGGGAGCCCAAAGAAGTAGTCCGAGAGAATTGCGGCTACAAGACCCAACATGCCCGCGAGGGAGCCCCCCAGGAGGGATAGCGCGGCGTAGCGACGGATCACCCAGTGCCACCGGGATTCCTGGTACAATACCTTGGGGGCGCCTGTCTCCATCATCATCAGGTCGCCTCGACCCGTGTTACGGCTCGGTCCAAGTTAGCGAGACCCAGGATCACCGAGGTCAGTGAAATCACGGAGATAACGGTCGATGCGATTGGCGCGGCACCACGCTCCAAGATCGCGCTCGCAGCGAGCAGGAACGAGACGGCAGCGAGCACGAGCGCGAGCCCCGCGACAGCTAGCCCCGCGACAGGACCCAACGCCGGAACTGCCAGACCGAAGTCCCAGAGGAAGAAAGAGGCCAAGGCGAGCTCTGCGGACCTCGCCAAGTTCGTCTCAACCAGCGTCGTCAGGAAGAATCGCATCGTGAAGGTTGTGAGGATTGATGCGAGAGTCCACTTCGTGCGCGCGTCTTGCCAAGCGGCATCAGGCACGGTGTCGACAATCCGATTCCCCAAACCGTCCTCCGGCCCATTGGTGATACCTTGGTCCCCGCTCGTCGGGGACGCCGACGCTAGCGTGGAGACCAGGTAGCCCGCGATGACGCCGCCGATGACGGCCACGGCCGCCGCGATGAAAATCGACACGGGCTTCGTGAGGATTTCAGCGATTTCGAGGATGCTCACAACCAAACCGACCAGCATGAAGAGTGCTGAAGCAGATACGGCGAGGTAGAGTCTCTCTGCACTCGCTGCGGGGTCGATCTCGGCTTCGCTCGGGGAGTGACGTACGAAGGCGGTCTGCAGCGCCTCCGCAATGCGGTTCCTGAAGGCATCGATTGCCATCCGAATGAGGGAAATGAGCGGGTCGAGGAGTCCTTGGACGATGGATCGAACGGCACCGATGGCCCAGTCTACGACCTGCCCCAGCACCTTCGCTGCGGCCTGCACCGCGCTCGCGACGACGGCCGCGGCCGTGGCCACGGCCTGCGCGACCCACGAGCCGACCTGGGACAGCAGGTCGACGATCATGCGGAACGCGGTCACGGCGAGGACGACGGCGGAGACGATCCACGCCGTGACGACGGTCACGATCCCGTCCCAGATCTGCTCCCAGACCGACTTGGGCGCAGGGAGCGCCCCGCAGTTCGGCGTCGTGCAGAAGCGGTACTGGGTCGAGGGCATCGACGGCAGCGGCGCGAAGGCCACGAGCCGCTCCGCCTCGTCCGGCAGGCTGTAGAGGAAGAGCGGGTCGTCGTCTGCGGGGCCGCCCGCGAGGGGGAGGACGAAATAGGCCAGGGCGCCGGTGGGGTTCGTCCGCAGCAGGGCGACGAGGTCGTCGTACTCCGGACCGGTGACGTTGCCGGAGAGGATCGCCTGGAGGGCGTCGCTGTTCGACCCGGCCGACGTGGCGTTCTGCCGGAAGGCGAGCTTGCCCACGACCCCCGAGGCGTCGCCCGCCGCGAGGCGGTCGTAGAGCGCGGTCTCGTAGAACACGGCGCGCGGGACGAACAGGACGATCGGGTAGGTGGTCCACTCGTGGCCCTGCTCCACGAAGTCCGTGACGTTCAGGAAGAGGGCGACGAAGCGCGGCTCGCCGACGTAGCGGCGGCTCATGATGCCTCCGGCCGAGTCGGTGACGTTGTACACGCCGGAGTAGTCGGAAGGCAGGACGAGGCGAGCGCTGATCCGGTCCGGGACGACCGTCTGGATGTAGCCCCGAAGGTGGACCGCGCGGAATGCGCCCGTACCCGAGAAGTCGAACCAAGGGGAGAAGTAGCCGGGCCCCTTCGTGAGGTCCTGGGTCGCCTGCACGGTCGTCGCCGCGCCGTTCACGGCGAAGGCCTCGTGCGTTTCGTCCGGGTCCCCGTTCGACTGGAAGCCGTCGTAGTCGTATACGGAGAGGGAAACGGAGGCGGTGGGCGCGTCGTCCGGGACGTTCAGGCTCACCGAGTAGTAGAAGTACGCCGTGCCGCCCGAGGCCACGGCATGGAGATCCGGGTTTCCCGAGTACTCCATCGCGGCCGCGTCCGTGATCCCGACGAAGGGCTCGAACAGGCTCGGCGTGGGATCGTCGTCGGCACTGCTGCTGACGACCTCGGCCGACACGATCGTGACGGTAATGAACGCGTCCGCGAGGGGCACGTAGTCCCGCCCGTCCGGGACGCCGTCCCGATCCGTATCGGCCCGCGTCGGATCGGTCCGGAAGCCGTTAGCGTCCGCGACGATCGTCGAGCCGGACCACGACCAGCCGGTCGACTCGAGGCCGTCCGCCACGCCGTCGGCGTCCGTGTCCGCGAGCCACGGGTTCGTCGTGTAGCCGTCGGCGCCGAGGGCGACCTCCTCGCTGTCGTTCAGGCCGTCCCGGTCCGTGTCCGCTCGGTTCGGCAGCGTGTGGGCCGTGACCTGCATCTGGAGGTATTCGACCTGGCCCTGCTTGCCGCCGACGCCGTCGTGGACGTACAGGTACCACGTCGGGCGGGACGGCGTGAACTCCGCCAAGACGGGCCAGTGGCCCGAGGCGGGCTTCTGGAGCAGGTCGAACGACGTGAAGTTGTTCGCCTGGCCCGGGTCCGCGTTCTGGAGGAGCGTCCGGCTGTATCCGGTGCTGCCGCCGGGGAGGTCGACCCACCAGTTCAGGGAGACGTCGAGCTGGCCCATGTCCGGGTGGGTGACGCCCACCATCGCGTCGACGCGGGCGATCGCCCAGGCGGGCGATCCGGAAGAGGGATTCAGGGAGTCCGTGGACACGTAGGCGTAGTCCGGGACCGGGTAGCGGGCCGCCGTCTTCGCGGTCGTCACGACGAGCTCCTGCCCGTCGGGCAGGCCGTCCCCGTCCGTGTCCGCGTCGTTCGGATCGAGGACGATGCCCCGGACGCCGAGACCGGCGAGGGTCCCCGCATCGAGCGCGCTGCCCGCGAGGAGAACCTGATCGACCGCGCCGCTCAGGTGTGGTGACTGTCCCTCCGCGTAGCCGATCCGGACGCTGTTCGACGAGGAGGGGAAGGCCGAGGTCGCGCCCGTCGCCACGAGACTCCCATCGACGTACAGGACCAAAGAGGATGCGGTCGCGGTGGCCGTGAGGCGCACCCACCGGTTCAGGGGGATCGGCAGGGGCGAGACCACGGACGTCCTCCCGTGCAGGCTCCATCGCACCGCCCCGTCGGAGCTGAGGTTCAGGTAGAAGGACCCCCGGCGGGAGACGACCGAGACGTCCGCCGCGGGCGCCGACGACAGGAGCACGTAGGCGTCCACGGTCACGGCGGAGAGGGCGAGGGACTGGGTGGCCGGCAGGACGACCCCGTCGGACCCGCCCGCGAACCGGCGCGCGAGGCCGGACCGCCCTTCGACGACCGTGGTGCCGATCACGACGCCGGCTCGGCCTTTGCCGCCGAAGTCCGCCAGGTCGCCGCCCGGCGTGCGGGAGGCCATGTCGAGCCACGCGACCGTGGTGCCCGCGCTCGTGAGGTTGCAGTACGCCGTGACCTCGGGGGCCGTCAGGGTGCGGTCCCACACCTGGACCTCATCAATGCGGCCGTCGAAGTAGTTCGATCCCAGGAGGGCGGAGGACCCGATCCACAGGGTGTCGGAGCGGATGCGCACCCCTGGGGCGGCCCAGGGCCCCGTGGCCACGCCGTCCACGTAGGCGCGCAGCGAGCTCCCGTCGAAGGTGACGGCCACATGGTGCGGTTGCACCGCCGTCGTGGCGGTGTACGCGGCGAGGGCGACGTCCACGAGAGTCAGGCCGGAGGCGTCCGTCGCCTTGAGGCAGAGGGCGCGGTTCGACCGCGCGAAGTAGACGGTCACGTCATGGACCGTCCCGAATCCGATCGGATGCTGGTACGCGGTGGACACGCCGTTGTCCCACTGAACCCAGAGGGAGAAGGACCAGGAGGAGAGGGCGCTCATGCCGGGGATCGTCGACGTGACGTAGTCGTTGGCGCCGTCGAAGTCGAGCGCCGCCCCGACCTTGAGCGCGTTCGCGCTCGTTGTGTTGGTCGGGCCGGACATCGTGCCCGGGTACCCGTTCCCGCTCAGGTCCAGCAGGTGCGCGGAGTCCGTCCGGTTCGCCATGTCGTAGAACAGGAGGCGGTGGTCCAGGATTCCGTTGAGTTCGTCCGGGTCCTTCACCCCGTCGGCGTCCGTGTCGTCCGAGGTCGGCGAGGTCGTGACGCTGATCGTCTGCATGGCACCGTTGACCGGGAGGGTAATGGTCCGGGTGGCCACCTCGACGCCGTCGGGGATCGAGTCGGCATCCGAATCCTTGAGCGTGGGATTGGAGCCGTACGTGATCACCTCGACGCCGTCCTTCAGACCGTCCGAGTCGGTGTCGTTCTGGTTGGGGTTCGTCGCCATTCGCGCCATGACCGCCATGGCGGACGGGAACGCGAGGAGATCAATCTCGTCCGAGCGGGTGCCGGTGTCCCTTCGTTCGCGATAGACGGTGACGCCCGAGGGCGTCACGGACTGGAGCCGCAGGCCGAGGGTCTTGCCTCCGTCGGCGCCCTCCTCCGGGTACCAGGCCAGCACCAGGGGGGCTGCACTGTAGTTGGAGGCGAATTCCCAGGTCGCCGTCGCGGAGCTCGCCGAGAGCTCGGCACGCGCCCACGAACCCATGGCGCCGGCGTCCGCGGGGAAGCTCACCGCCACGTAGCCCAGGGTCTCGCTCGCGGAAATCGACGAACCGTTCGCGTTCATGTAGCCGGTGAACGAGGACGTCCCCCGGGGTCCGCTCACCTTCGCAACGAGGGCAGCGCTGTTCGCGGCGGTCTGCGACTGGACCAGGAGCATGGGGGCACTCGCGAAGGGCTCCCGGAAGTTCACCTGGACCCCAGCGGACCCGAGCGTGGTTTGGGTACCGGCCTCCACCACCGTTCCGTCGGGCAGGAAGTAGTCGCCGGCCTCCATCACGAGGTAGGCCACGTCCTCCCGGGCGCCGTTGCCACCAGCCGTCGTCCAGTTTTCCACCCGCGCCTCGAAGGTGTGGTCCCCGACGTTCCGGATACGGACATGCCCGAAGAGATTCCCCCGCAGGGTCGTCGGTTCCGCGACCACGACGGCGGACGTGTAGCGGCGCGTCAGGTAGACCGTCCTCCAGGAGGACGTCAGGTTCGAAATCCAGCCGACCTCGCCGATGACCATGGACTGCCCCGTGCTCACGGCGCCCCGCTCCTGCCCGTCCGCGAGGCCATCAGTATCCGTGTCCCACAGAAGCGGTTCGGTGGTGACGGACGGCACAATCTGGGATACGCCGTCCGTCCAGAGAGTGAGCGTGTGGGGCGCGAGCTCGTACCCGTCCGCGAGGCCGTCCGCGTCCGTGTCGCGCGCAATCGGCATGGTCCCGCGCACCTGCACTTCCTCGGCGTCGGAGAGCCCGTCGC
>OFHG01000535.1_pt1 | contig 15107 bp, 11 predicted proteins | sample 1521931 | NCBI WGS metagenome assembly OFHG01 (sample SAMEA2468438, study PRJEB22500) | soil metagenome | biome: Glassland; feature: Farmland; material: Clay | place: Australia | collected 2013-01-31 | depth 0.55 m
CCCCACACCGTCGGGCGCCGCACGCCCCGCGCCGACCCGCCCTCTCGCCACGGCAGAAGGGTCGGGAACCCACAGGTTGCCTCCGGGCCAGCGATGCATGACCGCCAGCAACTGGGCGCAGGCATCGACGAGCATACCGGCGAGCGCAAAGGCATGCGCAGCCCATGCCGTGGCCCCGGCCAGGGCCAAGGCCTCACCCATCAGGGATATCGGCAGGATCATGCCGGTATACAGTGGTACCGCCGCCAGGTTGGCCGGCAGCGTGTACAGCGGCAGCCGGCCGAAGGCCGCCACGATGATCGGCAGGGTGGCCAATGACGCCACCGCAGTGACCGCCAGCATGCCAAGCATCCAGCCCCTGACACCGGGCCCGGACCGTCTGCCCAGGATCAGCAGAATGCCGGCGGTAGCAGCAAAGGAAAGCCATAGCGACAGCGAGGCGACGGCAGCAGGATCGAGCATGAGGATCAGCATCAGGGCAGCCAGAAGCGTATTCAGTGGCTCGGCATGCCGGCGCCAGATCCAGGCCACGGCGACGGCGGCCAGCATCATCGCCGCCCGCTGGGCCGGCAGCGGCCAGCCCGCCAGTGTGGCGTAAGCACAGGCCGTGATGCCCCCCGCCGCCAGGGCCAGGCGACGCACCGGCATGGCCACGATCCATGCCTCGCGGCGCGTCAACAGCCACCAGCCGAGAAAGAAGCCCCAGGCAGCGACCATACCGATGTGCAGGCCGGAGATGGCCAGAAGATGGGCGGTGCCGGTGGCGGCGAAATCATCCTGCATGGCCACCGGCATGCGACTGCGATCGGCCAGCAGCAGGGCCCTGAGCACGCCCTGCTCGGCATCCGGAAGCGGCGACAGCGCATGCAATACCCGGCGGCGCAGGCGCTGCAGCCAAGAGGCATGATCGGAGATCACACGCACCTCTCCGCGCAGGGAGCCGACCAGGGCGATGCCGTGGTCGAAGCAATAGGCCCGGTAATCGAAGGCGCCGGGGTTGTCGGCATTGCGCGGTGCATGCCAGCGCCCGCTGGCGGCGATATGCATGCCCGGCGCAAGCCCGAGCCCATGGCCGTACAACGTGGCCTGGATGGACGCCGACAGCATGGCCCCGTCGGCGCGGCGCACATGCGTCAAACGCAGCAGGCGATGGGTCGGATAGGTGCGAACCTCGGCGATATTGGCCGTAATGTGCTGCGTCCCGGCCGTCCAGGAGTGATCGACCTGCAGGCGATATGCATCCCACATCAGCGATGCACCGCCCCAGGCTAGGGCGGCGGCCAGTGCCAGCGCAAACGGGCGCAGGGGTCGGCGAAGGCCCAGCATCAAGCCCGCCGCCGCCAGCGTCACGGCTAAGGATAGCGCAACCCCATCGGTACGGGTAAGCACAAGGCCGGCCAGCCAGCCGGTGGCCGGCAGCAGCAGGGGAAGGCGTGCGAGAACAGGAGCGGCGGACCGGTCCACGGCTCAGTCGGGATAGACGACGCGCCCCCGGATCATCTGATCGATCCCGAGCATGCGCCGTTCCACGTTTTCGAGGCGCGGAGCCTGCGACAACCGGGAGCAGCCGATACCGTTCCAGAAATTCACGGCATCATGGCCGCCGATCAGCAATGGCGCCTGATACAGCACGAGTTCATCGGTCAGCCGCATCTCGAGGAAGGAGGCGTGCAGCCGCCCTCCCCCCTCCAGCAGCAGCGCCAGCCGCCCGTCGCGGCCGAGATGGGTCAGGACCTGAGGCAGGGTCCCGGCCTGCACGACCTCGACCCCCACCGCCTCCCAGCTGGCCGCCTCCAGGCTCTTCTCACGCACATACAGGCGCGTCGGGGCATCGCCCCCCAGCAGGCGGCAATCCTCCCGGAATGCCGGCGTGCGCCCGGCGATGACCACGCGCAGCGGCGGACGACCCAGCACATGGGCATCGCGCACCGTCAGCGATGGGCTGTCGCGCTCCAGCGTGCCGGCACCGATGAGAATGGCATCGGACTCCGCGCGCAGGCCATGCGCATGGCGGCGCGATTCGGGACCGCTGATCCACTGCGAATGATGCGTGCGCGTGGCCAGCTTGCCATCGAGGGACACGGCGGCCTTGGCCAGGACGAAAGGGCGGCCGTGGCGCATGAAGTGGAAAAACGGACGGTTCAGCGCATCCGCCCGGGCATGCAGCACCCCGGCGCGCACCTCGATACCTCGGTGGCTCAACCATTGGCCACCGCCGGTCATCTGCGGGTTCGGATCCGCCGAGGCATAGACGACGCGGCGGATACCCGCTTCGACGATCGCCTCGGTGCAGGGCGGCGTGCGCCCGTGCGCCGCGCAGGGCTCCAGCGTCACATAGATCGTGGCACCCCTGGCCGATGCTCCGGCGGCGCGGAGTGCCTCCACCTCGGCATGGGGACCGCCTGGGCGGGCATGCCAGCCCTCGCCGAGCTTGATGCCATCCCTGACGACGACGGCACCGACGCGCGGATTGGGATGCGTACAACCGATGCCGCGGCGCGCCAGCGCCAGCGCCCGGCGCATCCAGCGCACATCCTCATCCCCCTGCATTTTGTTTTGATCCGCCATGCCCTGAAGATGGCACAGCCCGGACAAAAGGCAAAGCCTTGCACCGGCGCGTCATGCGGCCAATCATCCAGGCATGGACGAGCACGGGCTGCGCTGCGAGATCATCGGCGACATCGATGGCGTGGATGCCGGGGCATGGGATGCGCTCACCCATGGCCAGCCCTTCCTGCGCCACGCCTTCCTGCGTGCCATGGAGGCCAGCGGCTGCGCCTGCCCCGCCACCGGCTGGACACCGATGCACCTGATCTGCCGGCGCGACGATGCCATCATCGGCGCCCTGCCGCTGTATCTGAAGGACCACAGCTTCGGGGAGTTCGTGTTCGACTGGGCCTGGGCCGATGCCTACGCCCGTGCCGGCATCGATTACTATCCGAAACTGGTCAGCGCCGTGCCTTATACCCCAGCCACCGGCCCGCGCCTGCTGATCCGTGCCGATGCAGACACGGACGCCGTGGCTGGGGCGCTGCGCACGGCGGCCATCGATCTGGCCGAACGCCTTAAGGTCTCCTCGCTGCATGTGCTGTTCCCGGCCGAGGCCGAGCTGGTGGGATGGCAACAGGCCGGACTGCTGGAACGCCGGGACTGCCAGTTCCACTGGCACAATGCCGGTTACCATGATTTCGAGGACTACCTGGCGACCTTCTCCGCCAAGCGGCGCAAGGAGGCACGGCGCGAACGACGCATCGCCCGCGAGCAGGTGGAGATCCGCATGCTGGCCGGATCCGAGGCCGGCCCCAAACACTGGGATGCCATGTATGCGCTGTATCGGCGGCATATGCATCAGAAGGGCAGCCCCACCTATCTGAACCGCGCCTGCTTCGAGCTTTGGGCCACGGCGATGCCCGAGGATTTCCGCCTGTGCCTGGCCGAACGGAACGGCCGCATCGTCGCCGGCGCCCTGCTCGTACAGGGAGCGAACACCCTGTACGGCCGCTACTGGGGAAGCTTCGAGCAGCTGCCCTGCCTGCATTTCGAGTTGTGCTACTACGCGCCCATCGCCTACTGCATCGAGGCGGGCCTCGCCCGATTCGAGGCCGGGGCCCAGGGCGAGCACAAGCTCGGGCGCGGGCTTTCGCCGGTCACCACGCACAGCGCGCACTGGATCGCCCACCCGGGCTTCCGCCACGCCATCGCCGATTTCCTCGCACGAGAGCATGCGGGCATCGACCATTACATGCACGAGGCTACGCGCCTGACCCCGTTCCGCCGCGAGGACTGATCCGGTACTGGCCGCTCCTATCGGCAGCGATTAGCTTCGACGCATGGAGGAAGCATGCTGATCGTCATCTCACCGGCCAAGAACATGGACATGCAGGCGGGAAGCACCAAAGCGGGCACGGCCCAGCCGGAGCTGCTCGCTGAAGCAAAGATCCTGGCCGGCATCATGCGCGAAAGGGACAGCTTCGCGCTGGCCGAGCTGATGGGCATCAGCATGAAGCTGGCCGACCTGAACGCCGGACGCTGGCGCGCCTTCTCCACCCCGTTCACGCCGGACAATGCCCGCGCCGCCCTGCTCGCCTTCCGCGGCGATGTCTACCGGGGACTCGATGCCGACTCGCTCGATACCAATGCCCTGGCCTTCGCCCAGGAGCATTTGCGTATCCTCTCCGGGCTGTACGGCGTATTGAGGCCCCTGGACCTGATCCAGCCCTACCGGCTGGAGATGGGCACGAAGCTGGCCACGACGCGTGGGGAGAACCTGTATGCGTTCTGGGGGGATGCCATCACCGAGGCGCTGAGCCGGGCGCTGGCGGCCCAGGGCGACGATATACTGATCAACCTCGCCTCCAACGAATATTTCTCCGCCGTGCGCCCGGAGGCACTTGCCGGGCGCATCGTCACGCCGGTGTTCAAGGAGAAAAAGGGGGATGCCTACAAGATTGTCGGGCTGTTCGCCAAGCGCGCGCGCGGCCTGATGAGCCGCTACATCATCGACGAGCGCCTGCACGAGGCCGAGGCGCTCAAGGGCTTCGATGCCGAGGGATATGCCTTCAACCCTTCGCTGTCTACCGCCGACACCTGGGTGTTCGCCCGCAGCAGCGGTCGCTAAGCCATGCCGCACCTGGCCCTGATCGACGGTCCCAACTATGTGTTCCGCGCCTTCCATGCGGTGCGCCATCTTTCGAACGCGAAGGGTGAGCCGACGAATGCCGTGTTCGGCTATGTGCAGATGCTGCGCTCGGTGCTTGATAAGCTGAAGCCGACGCATGTCGCCGTCGCCTTCGACCCGAAGGGCGGTAATTTCCGCAATGCCATCTACCCCGACTACAAGGCGCACCGGCCGCCGATGCCGGAGGAGCTGGCCTTGCAATGGCCAAAGGTTTGGGAGGTGACCCGTGCCTTCAATTTCCCGCTGATCTGTATCGACAACTTTGAAGCCGACGACGTCATCACCACCCTGGCAAAACGCGCCGAGAAGGCGGGCTGGGAGGTGACCATCGTCTCCTCCGATAAGGATTTGATGCAGCTGGTCGGCGGGCACATCCACATGCTCGACACCATGAAGGGCACGACCTACGACCCGGCGGGCGTGGCGGAGAAATGGGGCGTGCCGCCCGGCCAGGTGCACGATCTCCTGTCCTTGACCGGCGACACCTCCGACAACATCCCCGGCGTACCGGGCATCGGCCCGAAGACCGCCGCCGAACTGCTCGCCACCTACGGCTCGCTGGAGGCAGTGCTCGCACACGCCGAAGAGATCAAGCAGCCCAAGCGCCGGCAATCGCTGATCGATCATGCCGATGCCGCGCGTCTCGCCTACGAACTGGTGAGGCTGTGTGACACCGCCCCCGTGGCCGAAAGCCTCGACGATCTCGCCGTGCAGCCACCCGACCGGGAGAAGCTGGCCACCCTGTTCGCCGATCTGGAGTTCCGCCGCTTGCTGGAGGAGTTCCGTGGTGAGGCGGCGCCGGCAAGGCCGGCAGCAGCCCCGACGGTCACCCCCGAGGCAGCTCCCGCATCCCCGGATGCACGGGTCGACCATGTGGTCGACGATGCGGACAAGCTTGCCGATCTCGTGGCGCGCCTGAAACAGGCCGAGCTGATCGCCGTCGACACCGAGACCACGTCGCTGCAGACCCACGATGCCGAGATCGTCGGCCTTTCCTTCGCCATCAGTGCCGGCGAGGCCTGGTATGTGCCGGTCGGGCACCGGGCAGCGGACATGCTGACACCTCAGCCCAAACAACTTCCGCGCGAGCAGGTCATGCAGGCCCTGAAGCCGCTGCTCGAGGATAAGTCCCGACCCAAGTGCGGCCACAACCTCAAGTACGACATGCAGGTGCTGCGCCGTGCCGGCATCGCCTTGGCCGGCGTGCAGGCCGACTCCATGCTGCTCGCCTACTGCCTGTACCCGGGCCGCTATCCGCCCAAGCTCGACCATGTGGCCGAGGAGTATCTCGGCCAGCATTGCATCCCCTACACGCAGGTGGCCGGCAAGGGGGCGAAGCAGGTGAGTTTTGCGGAAGTCCCGCTGGAGGCGGCCGTGCCCTATGCCTGCGAGGATGCCGAGGTGGCGTTCCGCCTGACGGGGCTGCTCAGTGACAGGCTCGCCGGCGAGGGGCGGCTGGCCCGGCACGACGACATCGAGCTGCCGTTATCGATCGTGCTGGCGGACATGGAATGGGCCGGCGCCAGGCTCGACCGCGCCATCCTGAACCGGCTGTCGAAGGATTTCGGTGAGCGCATCCGCGCCCTGGAGGGAAACATCCACGCGGCGGCGGGCCAGGCCTTCAACATCCAGTCGCCGAAGCAGCTGGGCGAGCTGCTGTTCGAGACCCTGGGCATCGGCGGCGGCAAGAAGACCAAGAGCGGGCAATGGGCCACCGACCAGTCGGTGCTGGAAAAGCTGGCCGAGGAGCACGAGGTGCCGCGCCTGATCCTGGCGGTGCGCCAGCTGGCCAAGCTCAAATCCACCTACACCGATGCCCTGCAGTTGCTGATCCATGCCGAGACGGGACGTGTGCACACCTCCTACAACCAGGCCATCACCAGCACCGGCCGGCTGTCCTCATCGGACCCCAACCTGCAGAACATCCCCATCCGCAGCGACGAGGGGCGGGAGATCCGCAAGGCCTTCGTGGCCGAACCCGGACATGTGCTGATCTCGGCGGACTATTCGCAGGTAGAGCTGAGATTGATGGCGCACTTCTCCAATGATCCGCAGCTCAGCCGGGCCTTCGCGCGCGGCGAGGACATCCATGCCGCCACCGCCGCCGCCGTCAACCAGGTGCCGCTGGAGGCGGTCACGGGCGAGATGCGCCGGCGCGCCAAGGCCGTGAATTTCGGCATCCTGTACGGCATGAGCGCCTTCGGCCTGGCCAGGCAGCTGGGGCTCGGGCGCAGCGAGGCCCAGATCTTCATCGATGCCTATTTCCAGCAATACCCCAAGGTTCGGGCCTTCATGGACGCGACGCTGGAAACGGCGCGCGCCCAGGGCTACGTCGAAACCCTGCTCGGCCACCGCGTCTATGTGCCCGATATCATGGCGAAGAACGGTGCCAACCGGCAGTACGCCGAGCGCACCGCCATCAACGCCCCGCTGCAGGGTTCGGCCGCCGACATCATCAAGGTGGCGATGATCCGCCTGCACCGGCGCCTGGGAACGGAGCTGCCCGAGGCCAGGATGATCCTGCAGGTTCACGACGAACTGGTGGTGGAGGCGCCGGCCGATGCCGCCGAGCGGGCCATCGACATCATGCGCCAGGAGATGGAGCAGGCCGTGAGCCTGCACGTACCGCTGACCGTGGACATCGGCACCGGTGCGAACTGGTTCGAAGCGCACCGGCTTTAACCCTTGCGCCACCGGGGAGAAGAGATCGCGCCTTGAACCCGACGCCTGGCCATAGCATGCTTGAACCGGCATGAACCCAACCACCATCCTGATCCTCGTGGAAGGCATCGCCATCGCCCTGACGCTCGCCGCCTTGGGCGCCATCGTCTGGATGGCCACGCGCGAACGGCGCCAGGGCGCACGCGGCAAGGCAATGATGCCGCCGGTGTCCGGGGAGATCGCCGGCGCCCAGATTCCATCCCTGCTGACGCCGCCGGAGCTGGCATGCTTCAACACCCTGCATGCGGTGGCCGGCAAGGAATACCACGTCATGGCCAAGGTGTCGCTGACCGACATCGCCGTCGTCAAGCAGGGCGTGGACAAATCCATGCTCGAGCGCGTGGCCAAGAAGGGGCTGCGCGATGTCGACTTCATCCTGTGCAGCAAGGACAGCCTGGCCGTGGCCTGCGCCATCGAGCTCGGAGAATCCAGCCGCCACGGCGATCTGACGCTCGGCGACTTCCTGCACGAACTGGGCATCCCCTACTTCCGCCTGCCGGTCAAGACCAGCTACTCGGTGCCGGAGATCCGCGGCATGCTTGAACCCTTCCTGAAGGAAAAGCCCCCGACCCCGGACGAAATGGTGGCGACGATGTCGATGGAGGCCTACCGCGCCTGCAAGCAGTGCAAGAGCCGCATGGCGCTGAAGCGCGCCAAGTCGGGCAAATACCAGGGCATGCTGTTCTGGGTCTGCAACCGCTACCCGGAATGCAAGTCCATCGAATTGTTCACCCGCTAGGAGGAAACCCGTGAAATCGCGAAAGCCAACCCTGATCATCCTGATCCTGCTCGCCGTCATCGCCGGCCTGCTCTACAAGTTCATCTTCGCCGGCGACACGCACCCGGCGCCGGACGGCCGCAGCGCCATCGTGTTGTCGCCGACCGAACGGGCACAGGCCCTGGCCATGATGCGGGACGATGTGCTGGCCGTGCAACAGATCGTGCAGGGGCTGGCCAACGGCGATATGCGCCAGATCGAGGCAGGCGCCCTGCCGGTCGGCTCCCGGGCCATGAACCGCATCGACGTGCAGACGCTGGCCAAGCTTCCGTATGAGTACAAGCAGATGGATTACGGCCTGCACCAGGATTTCGACACCATCGCCGTCATGGCCCATCAGGGAAAGAGCACCAAGACCATCCAGCTGAAGCTCGCCGATACCATGAACCGCTGCATCAGCTGCCATGCCGACTATCAGCTGCCGGCCTTGGGGCTGGCAAAGGAATAGCCGGGGCACCGCCCCGGCATCAGGCCAGGCTCAGGCGTTACGCCACTTGATCGAGCAGCCGATGGTCGGGTGCTGCGGCTGCGGCGCCGGCTTGCCTGCCACCATGGCCTCGACCGCCGGGGTCAGCTCCTGGCGGGTGACCTTGGCCTCGTCCTTCCAGTAATCGTCGATGCGCCCGTGGTAGTAGAGCCTGCCGTCGGCGGAAAACAGATACAGGTCCGGCGTGCACTGGGCGTCGAACACGCGCGTCGCATCCTGGCTCTCGTCGGCGAGATAAGGAAAGTCGATGCCCCACTCGGCGATCTTCTGCTTCATGGCCGGCACCGCGTCCTCCGGAAAGTCCGGATGGATGTTCGGGTTCACCGCCACCGTGTTCACGCCCAGCTTCCGGAAGGCCTGGGCCTGACGGATCAGCCGCGGCCATACCGCCAGCGCATACGGGCAATGGTTGCAGGTGAAGGCGACCAGCAGGCCTTTCTCACCCATCTGCTCGGCCAGGCGCACGGGCCTGCCCTCGGTATCCTTCAGCTCCAGATCCGGCAGCTGCCAGCCAAGATCGACATGAATGGAGGCGACCAATGCCATCGTGCAACTCCTGAAATATGATGGGACAAGGCTAGCGCAAGGAGGCGCGGTTTTCACCCCGGCGCGAACCGGGGCTATCGGTGCGAGGCCAGGCGGTAGACGGTGCCGGCGCGGTCGACGACATAAAGCTCCTGCTCGTCATCGACACCGAAGGAACTGATATGCATATGCGTGTCGAACAGCAGCGTGCGGGCCACGGCGCTGCCGTCGGGGGCGAGCCGCACCGCCCAGATGCGGCCGCTGCCGTAATCGCCGAAGATGTAATGGCCGGCGAGCGCCGGCACGGCCTTGCCCCGATAGACATATCCGCCGATCACCGATTGGCCCTCGCTGCGCCCGTAGGCCAGGATCGGCGCCAGATACTTCTCTGGATCGCAATGCTTGATGCCGGGCGTACAGATGTCGCCCTCCATGATGCTCCAGCCGTAATTGCCGCCGCGCCTGACGAGGTCGATCTCCTCCCGGGTTTGCTCACCGACATCGCCGGCATACAGCCTCCCGCTTGCCGCATCGAAGGAGAAGCGCCAGGGGTTTCTAAAGCCATAGGCCCAGATCTCTCCGCATGCGCCCGCCTTGCCCACGAAGGGATTGTCGGGCGGAATGGCGTACGCCTGACCGTATTGGGCAGGGTGAACGTCGATGCGCAGGATCTTGCCGAGCAGGGAGGACAGATCCTGACCGCTGCCCAGCGGGTCGTAGGCCAGCCCCCCGTCGCCGAGACCGATATAGAGCATGCCGTCCGGGCCGAAGGCGAGCTGGCCGCCGTTGTGGTTGGTGAACGGCTGCGGAATGCGCATGATCAGCTTCTCGCTGTTTTCATCGACGACCATCAGGCTCTTGCCGACGGCACGGAACTCGGCGATCACGGTCTCGAGGCTGAGAAACATGCCGCCCGAGGTGTAATTGACATAGAAGCGGCCGTTGTCCTTGAAGTGCGGGTCAAAGGCCAGGCCGAGCAGGCCCTTCTCGCCGCCGGAATCGACCAGGTCCCGCATATTCAGGAACATCTGTAGCCGACCATGCTGCCAGGCGAGGATGCGCCCGCCCTGTTCGACGACGAACAGCCGCCCACTGCCGTCGCCGGAGCCGGTCACGTACACCGGCGACTTCAGGCCCGTAATCACCGGCTGCAGGGCAGCATGGCCGTCCTGCGAGACGATGGTCTCTGCCGCCTTCCCCAGCACCGGCCAGGACAGCAAGGCCAGGGCAAGGGCAAGGGCGCGCATCAGCATGTGCCCGCCAGACGGCCGATGAAGGCCGTCTTTGCCGACAGCTCCAGCGAGCATGTCCATTTGTAGGCCTGGTTCAGGTCCTCGCCCCAGGCATAGACGCCGTGGCCGCGCACGATGGCCACGGGGTGTTCGGCCAGCGCCGCGGCCACGCGCGGCGCTGCCTCGTGGAAATAGGTCGCATACGGCACGGTGATCACCGGCACCCTCGGAAAATACAGCTGGCCCTCGAAATCCGGCGGCACGAAATCCTCGCCGTTCAGCGTCAGCGCCACCGCATGCGGGCAATGGCTGTGGACGATCGCCCCAGCCTTCGCATTGGCGCCATAGATGGCCAGGTGCAGGTTGGCATCACCGGAGGCGCCCTTGCCGATGGTGCCCGGCAACGCGCAGCGGATGAAATCCTTGGGTTGGATCGTATCGGCGCAGGCCCCGGTCGGCGTCACCCATACGGTTTGTCCGTCGCGGGCGGAGATGTTGCCGGAATGGGAATCGTTGTAGCCGTAGAGGCGCAGCCAACGGTAGACCTGTACGAGCGCGTCGCGGATATCGTTCATGGCTTCGATGTTAGCCTCGTCGCTGGCGACTGGAAACGCTACAATGCGCCGCCCTCGAGAGGTGAAACGTGTCGAGCACACTGGAACAGGAAATCCACAGGCGCCGGACCTTCGGCATCATCAGCCATCCGGACGCCGGCAAGACCACATTGACGGAAAAGCTGCTGCTGTTCGGCGGCGCCATCCAGATGGCCGGCGCCGTCAAGGCACGCAAGGCGAGCCGCCACGCCACCAGCGACTGGATGAAGATCGAACAGGAGCGCGGCATCTCCGTCGCCTCCTCGGTGATGAAATTCAATTATCGCGACTACGAGGTCAACCTGCTGGACACCCCAGGCCACCAGGACTTCTCGGAAGACACCTACCGCGTGCTGACCGCCGTCGATTCGGCCCTGATGGTCATCGACTCCGGCAACGGCGTGGAGCCGCAGACCGAGAAGCTCATGGAGGTGTGCCGCATGCGCAACACCCCGATCATGACCTTCATCAACAAGCTGGATCGCGACGGCCTGCCGCCGCTGGACATCCTGGCCGAGATCGAGGACAAGCTGCAGATCGAGTGCACGCCGATGACCTGGCCGATCGGCATGGGCAAGTCCTTCAAGGGTGTGTACGACCTGCACCGCAAGCGGCTGAACCTGTTCCGGGCCGGCAGCCAGACGGCGGATACGGACATCGTCACCATCACCGACCTTTCCGATCCCCGCCTGGACGAACTGCTCGGCATGCAGGCCGATGACCTGCGCACCGACATCGAACTTCTGGAGGGTGCGGCCAACCCCTTCGTTCTCTCCGAATACCTGAAGGGCAACCAGTCGCCGGTGTTCTTCGGCAGTGCCATCAACAACTTCGGCGTGCGCGAATTGCTCGACGCCTTCGTGGAGATGGCGCCCGCACCCCTGCCGCGCCAGGCCGTCGAGCGAGAGGTCTCACCGTACGAGCCGGCCTTCACGGCCTTCGCCTTCAAGATCCAGGCGAATATGGACCCGGCGCACCGCGACCGTGTCGCCTTCCTGCGCATCTGTTCGGGTAAATTCACCAGCGGCATGACGGTTCACCACCACCGTCTCGGCAAGGATGTGAAGTTCGCCAACGCCATCATCTTCATGGCCCAGGACCGGGCGCACATCGACGAGGCCTATGCCGGCGACATCATCGGCATCCACAACCATGGTACCATCAAGATCGGCGACACCTTCACCGAGAAGGAGGCCCTGAGCTTCACCGGCATCCCGAACTTCGCCCCGGAGCTGTTCCGCCGCGTGCGCCTGAAGGATCCGATGAAGCGCAAGCAGTTGCACAAGGGGCTGGTGCAGCTGTCCGAAGAGGGCGCGGTGCAGGTGTTCCGCACGATGCTCGGCGGCGACTATATCCTCGGCGCCGTCGGCGCCCTGCAGTTCGATGTGACCATCGCGCGGCTACGCAACGAATACCGTGTCGATGCCAGCTACGAACCGATCGATTTCTCCACCGCCCGCTGGATCGACTGCGCGGACAAGAAGCGCCTGGCCGAGTTCGAGAAGGCCTTCCCGGCCAATATGGCGCTGGACGCCGAGGAGCATCTCACCTATCTGGCCCCGAATGCCTGGAAGCTCAAATACACCGAGGAGCAGTGGCCGGACATCCGCTTCCTGAAAACGCGCGAGCACTGATCCCGGGCAGATACGGAATGCTTACGCTTCGGGCGCAGGCATGATGCGGGAACTCGGATTGGCATCCCTGCTGTGTTCGAGCAGCTCGCGCATCGCCCGACTCAGAGCCGCCGGACGCAACGGCTTGTTCATCAGCGCCGTCTTGCCATCGCGCCTCCAAACCTCCTGGAGCCCACCCCCGTCGTCGTAGCTCGTCACGAGCAGCAGGGGGATGCCGGGAATGCCGCTTCTGACAATACTGGCGATATCCTCGCCCGTTTCCGGCATGTCCAGATCAATGATGGCCAAGTCGAGATGACTCGATTCCCTGTCGCAGATTCGCCCGACATCCTCCCCATCCTTGGCCACCAGCACGGCATAACCCATACTGACGAGCATGTCCTTCAGGAGCATGCGCTGCTGGCCATCGCCAGTGACGACCAGGATGGCCTCGCCGCCGGAAGGGGAAACGGTCTCCTCCCCTTTGCCCTGCATGCGTACATAATCGCTGCACGGAAGAACAATGGTGAATTCCGTACCCTTTCCCGGCTCGCTGCTGACGCCGATATGCCCTGAATGCATCTCCACGCAGCCCTTGACCATGGCCATGCCCAGGCCAGTACCCTTGCCCGAGGTCTTGGTCGTGAAGAACGGGTCGAAAACGCGCTCCATGATATCCGCACACATGCCTCGGCCGTTGTCGCGCACGCGCACACAGGCATAACGTTCGCTATCCGGCATCTCCGCATCGGAGAACAATCTTTTTATTTCGGGAGAGGCGCCAGCCAATTCGTGAAGGAGCAGCTCGATCCGGGGCTGACGAATCCCGGCCAGGGCATCGCGGGCATTGTTCACCAGGTTCACCACAGCCTGCAGCAGCAGACTGGCATCACCGCGTACGATAAGTGATTCATCAGGAAGTTCATAAATCAGCTCAATCTCTTGGGGCAAGGTCGTGGAAACTGTCTGCACGACATCCATGAGAAGATCGTTCAACGATGTCGGCACCAGCACGACCTTGCCCTTGCGCGCAAAGGCAAGCAATTGCCGGATCATGTCCGCAGCTTGGTAGCCCTGCTTCTCTATGACCTTCAGGCGGTTTGCCGCCTTCGAATCGTTGCTGATTTCGCGCAGCGCCATATAGATATTGCCCAGCATGCCGGCGAGGATATTGTTGAAATCGTGGGCAATCCCTCCCACCAGGGTGCCGATGGCCTCCATCTTCTTCGCCTGCATCAGCCGGTTTTCCAGGGCCACCAGTTCGGTGATATCCCGATGCACGCCGACATAATGGGTGATATGACCTTCGGCATTCCTGATCGGAGCGATCGTGCTTAGACAATCGAAGCTGCTGCCATCCTTGCGCGGAAATGGGTGTCGGCCGGCCCAGACCTGCCCCACCTCGAGGGTTTGGCGCAACTCGGGCGGAAAAATGCCGGCATGGTCGTCCGCACCGATATACCGGCGCCCGCCCAAGGCCTGCAATTCGGAAAACGCATATCCCGTATTGTGGCAAAAGGTCGGATTGGCGAACTCGATGCCACCCTCGTAGTCCACCACCACAATCGCTTCGCCCGCCTGCTGCACGGCCTGCGCCAACTCACGCAGCCGCTGTTCCATCTCCACGCGCTTCGTCACCTCGTTGCTGAGCCCGACGTAATTGATCGCCTTCTCCTGCGCATCCAGCACGGGACTGATTTTCATCTCGTTCCAGTAATATGTACCATCCTTGCGATAGTTCTTTTGCACGGCTTCTACTGGGCGTTTCTCCCGAATTCTCTGACTGATCTTTCGGGCAACTTCCTCGATACTCTCGGGGCCTTTCAGGAACCTCGGGTTGCGCCCCAGCACATCACCCTCGTCATAGCCGGAAATACGCAGGAATGCGGGATTGGCATAGACGATGGGATTGTCTTCCTGAAGGTTGTCGGTGATCAGCACGCCGGTATTCAACTGATTGAGCACCGCCGCATACAGCGAGTTCTTCCGTGCCTGGTCATGGATGGGGCGAAATACCCACAGGTAGATAAAAATACTGGACAGGATGCTAAGGATCAGTGGATCGGACAAGGACACCAGCCACGGCGCCCCCCACCTTTCGAAACGGGTAACCGCAAACAGCACCATAATTCCCAGTTCGATAGCGCCAATAATGCCCAGCAGCTTAATCCCAATGATCATGGCATCTCGCCTCGTCAGCGAGTGAGAGATCGGGTGAAATTGCTCGGTTTGACTGGTCATAGGAACGCCGGATACGCCCGCTACATGAATTTACTTACCATACAACGGGCTGTTTTTGTAAATTCCGTCAATGGCCTGGCGCGAGAGCTTAACACGCTCGCTCAACGTGCCTTCGGCCTGGCGGAGCTGGGCATACAGGGGCTCCGCCGCCGCGATCTGCGCCCGCGAGGGCTTGCGCCGCACGGCGAAATAGCCAACCACCTTGCCATCGGCATCGACCTGCGGCGAGATCGTGGCAT
>OFHG01000536.1_pt1 | contig 15073 bp, 14 predicted proteins | sample 1521931 | NCBI WGS metagenome assembly OFHG01 (sample SAMEA2468438, study PRJEB22500) | soil metagenome | biome: Glassland; feature: Farmland; material: Clay | place: Australia | collected 2013-01-31 | depth 0.55 m
CTCATACCCAGGATTTTAGCCTACTGAAAGGCCTTTTGCAATTACAATCTTGTCGGCAGGCGCCGTCGAAGAACCGCTGAAGCGCTGAAAAATCTGAAAGCCTGTTTGGGCGGCTATCTTTCAGTTGATCAGCGCCCTCTGCGAATCAGCGGTTCAATGTTTACAGCCTGTTCATGACCGCCCTGTGCGTTGCGGCTCAGGCGCCGCGCATCAACCAGGACAAGAGCAATCAGGAGCTGTACCACAAGCAGACCTGCTGGCCCGGCTCAGTTGACACGCCTCCAGCGTGACGGTAGAATGAAACCGTTATGGATCCCCACAACAGCCTGAATTCTCAACAACAGCAAGCTGTGATGGCCGGCCTCGGGCCGGTGCTGGTGCTGGCTGGCCCCGGCTCGGGAAAAACGCGCGTCCTCACCCAACGCATTGCCTATTTAATCAGCTCAATGGGCGTACGGCCTTACAACATCCTGGCTGTCACGTTCACTAACAAAGCCGCCCGCGAGATGGAATCACGCCTGACTGGGCTGCTGGGTGGTTCTACCCAGGGCCTGACGTTAGTCCCATTCCACGCTATTTACGCCCGCATCATGCGCCGCGAAGCCGAACACCTGCCCTTTAAAGCCGATTTCGTCATCTACGACGCTGACGACCAGCTCAGCCTGGTCAAACAGGCGATCAAGGAGCTCAACCTGGACGAAAAACGCTACCGGCCTACCGTCATTCATGCCCAGATCTCAAATGCCAAGAATGATTTGCGTTTGCCGGATGATTACCTCGTTCAGGATTACCGGGACGAGATTACCCAGCGCGTGTACCGCCTCTACCGGGATAGACTGCTGGCCAATAACGCCCTGGACTTCGACGACCTGTTGCTGTGGATGGCCTATTTGTTAGAAGAAAATCGCCCCATACGCGAGCGCTACGCCCGGCGCTACGAGCACGTGTTGGTGGATGAATTTCAAGACACCAACCTGGCCCAATATGCCCTCTTAAAACATCTGGCCTCGTTTCACGAGAACATCTTCGTCGTGGGGGATACCGACCAGTCCATCTATCGTTGGCGCGGGCCGGATTACCACAACGTCCAGCGCTTTGAAAAGGATTTTCCCGCCACGCAGGTGATCTTGCTGGAGCAGAATTATCGCTCCACCCAGACCATCCTGGATGTCGCCATGGCAGTGATCGACCGCAACCCGTACCGTACACCCAAACGCCTGTTTACCGAACGCGGCCAGGGGCAGAAAGTCACCCTCTACGAAGCCAGCGACGATCGCGTGGAAGCAGCCTACGCGGTAGACACGATCGCCACCCTGGTGAAATTGGAGGACTACCAACCGGGCGCCTTTGCCGTCATGTATCGCACCAACGCTCAATCCCGCATGTTGGAAGAGGCTTTTTTAGCTCACAACCTGCCCTATAAGCTGGTTGGAGCCCAACGCTTCTATGGGCGGCGCGAGATCAAGGATGTGATCGCCTACCTGCGCCTGGTTCAAAACCCACAAGACGAGATCAGCCTGGCGCGTGCCATCAATACGCCGTCGCGCGGTATCGGCAGCAAAACCTATCTGGCTTTGCGCACCCAGGCCCAAAAAACCAGGGTATCGCCCGGGGAATTGCTGGTGCAATTAGCAAATGACAGCCAATCACCCGTCTGGGGGGCCCTTGGAGGACGAGCCGCCGCCGCGATATCCGCTTTCAGCAGCCTGCTGGCTAAGTGGACCCAGGCCAGGGACGGCCTGTCGCCGTTGATGCTGATGGACCAGATTCTGGACGACACCGATTATCACAGCTACATAGACGATGGCACCGACGAAGGCAATGATCGCTGGGAAAACGTGATGGAACTGCGCCGCCTGGCTTCCGAATTTCAGGATCAGGGATTGACAGCCTTCCTGGAACAGATTGCCCTGGTGTCTGATCAAGACACCCTGGAGGCCAGCGCGAACGCACCCACCTTGCTCACCCTGCATGCTGCGAAAGGATTGGAATTTCCGGTCGTTTTCATCGTCGGGCTGAATGAAGGCATCCTGCCCCACAGCCGCTCCACAGATGACCCGGAAGAGATGATGGAAGAACGTCGCTTGTTTTACGTGGGCATCACCCGCGCCAAAGATCGCCTGTTCCTGGTTTGTCCGCAGCAGCGCAATGCCTACGGCTACCTGGGGCCGGTTGAAGAGTCGCGCTTCCTGGCAGACATCCCGGATGAATTGATCAGCACAACCGGCCGGTTGCGCTCATCACCGGGCCGGGCGACTGCAACCTATCGCCCGGAACGCTGGCAAGTGCCCGCCCAAAACGCAGCCGCTGTATTGCAGCCGCGCTACCAACCCGGCATGCGCGTGCAACACCCTACCTGGGGTGAGGGCATGGTTCTAAACAGCCGGGTCGATAGTGACGATGAGATCGTAGATGTGTTTTTTAAGGAAATCGGCTTGAAGCATGTAGCGGCCTCGCTGGCCCGCCTGGAAATCAAGCCATAAGAAAAACCGGCATCACATCCGGGCGCGCTTTACGCAACCCGCCCGCGGGCGTATAATCCCTGACGCCATGCCCATTCTGGATCCACATTCCCTGGAGTTTATCAGCCGCAGCGCCGAGCAAACCCGCCGTGCTGGTATGCGCCTGGGCGGGTTATTACAACCCGGCGATGTGGTTGGCCTGGAAGGCGATCTGGGCACCGGCAAAACCACGCTGGTGCAGGGCATCGCCGCCGGTTGGGGCTCCTTGGACCAGGTTACCAGCCCCACTTTTGTGCTGGTGAACGTCTACCGGCGCAGGGACCGGTCGCAACACCGGCGCGAACAACGCCTATACCACCTGGACGCCTACCGGTTGAACAGCATAGCCGAAGCAGTTGACCTGGATTTGGACGCGCTGGTGGGCAATGGACCGATGGTAGTCGAATGGGCTGACCGCATTTCGAGCGTGCTGCCCGCGGAGCGCATGTGGGTCAAGATGCGCTGGGTGGACACCAACCAGCGTGATTTATTAATCAGCGCGCGTGGTAAGCGCCACGAACGCATGCTAGCCGATTTCCGTAAACAGGTTTTTGGAGTAGCCTGATGCTCTTAGCCATGGATACCTCGACCCGCATGGTTGGCCTGGCCCTGTACGATGGTGTGCAGGTCCTGTACGAGCTGGCCTGGATCAGCAACGATTTTCACACCGTGGAACTGGCTCCCGCGGTCGCAACTTTGCTGGAACGCTCCGGCACGCATGTTTCAGCGCTGCGAGCAGTCGCCGTGGCAACCGGACCGGGATCCTTCACTGGATTGAGGATTGGCCTGGCCCTGGCCAAGGGGCTGGTTCTGGTGCGTCACATTCCTTTAATCGGCATTCCCACCCTGGACGTCCTGGCAGCCTCCCAGCCGTTAATGGATCTGCCCATGGCAGCCGTGTTACGCGCCGGGCGCGGGCGGCTGGCGGTAGGCTGGTACACGGCCGGCAGCGGCGCCTGGAAAAGCAGCGCCCCGGTCGAGGTGCTTACCCCCCAAGATCTGTCGCATCGCATTCGTACGCCCACCCTGGTATGCGGGGAGCTTAGTGAGGATGAGCGGCGGCGATTGGCACGCAAGCGCAAGAATGTGCGCCTGGCTTCACCGGCTCGAAGCCTGCGCCGGCCGGGTTTCCTGGCTGAATTGGGCTGGCAGCGCCTGGAAAACGGGCAATTCGATGACCCGGTGACCCTGTCACCGCTCTACTTGCATTACAACGACCCTATACCCGAATGATCTTGCCAGCGGCTACCCTCCCCGTTCAGATTCGCCCCATGCGGGCCACCGACCTGGGCCAGGTTCAAACCATTGACCGGCTTTCGTTCAGCATCCCCTGGCCGCCGAGCGCTTACCGCTACGAGCTCTTCGAAAATGAGCTTTCGTTGTTATGGGTGGCGGAGCTTACACCCCCGCAGGCTGCCCAGTTGGTGGTGGGAGTGATCGTCGTCTGGCTGGTGCTGGACGAAGCTCATATCGCCACCCTCTCCGTTCATCCGGACTATCGAGGACACGGAATCGGGCAGGCCCTGCTAGCCACTTCCCTGGCTGCCGCCGTCCGAAAGAAGATGGCCTCAGCAACGTTGGAAGTGCGCGCCGGCAACCTGGTCGCGCAACAGCTTTATAAACACTTTCACTTCGAAGACGTCGGCCGCCGGCCTCGCTATTACCGGGATAATAACGAGGATGCGTTGATCATGACGATCAACCACCTGGATTCTGTGTACTTGCAATGGCTGGAAAGCGAGGCCTGGAAGACAGATCCGCCAGGGCCATAAGAGCCCTGGCGATAGGGATAATCAGGAGGTGTTTGGTGAATCCGAAAGAAGAGCTTGAGAAAGTCGCCCGTGAAGCGGCGGTCTGTACCCGCTGTAATCTGCAATTTTCTCGCAAGAACGCCGTACCCGGTGAAGGACCGGCGAATGCCGAAATCATGTTTATTGGCGAAGGGCCCGGTTTTTATGAAAACGAGCAGGGCCGGCCCTTTGTAGGCGCCGCCGGCAAATTCCTGGATGAGTTGTTGCATCAAATTGGCATGCAACGCTCGGACGTCTTCATCACCAATATCGTCAAATGCCGTCCCCCCGGAAATCGCGATCCGGAAGCAGGGGAAATCCAGGCCTGCAACGATTACCTGGAACGCCAGATCCAGGCGATCAATCCCAAAGTGATCGTCACCTTAGGCCGCTTTTCGATGGCACGCTTCCTGCCCAACGCAAAAATTAGCGACGTGCACGGCCAGGCTATGAACATTAAAGGACGCCTGATCGTCGCCATGTACCACCCTGCGGCTGCCTTGCATCAGCGCTCGCTCCAGTCGACTGTCGAAGAGGATTTCGCGCATCTGCCGGAGCTAATTGCCAAGGCCAATCACATGCCTGAATACAACGACCCTTCTTCCAATGGCCACGAAGAGGACAACGGCGCAACCCAGCTTAGCCTGTTTTGATAATAGCTGCTTGCGTTTTACGGACCATACCCATAGATGCACTTCAAAGCCTGCCAAGCAAAAACGTAGAAACCGAGTTCTTTAGCCTAATCTGTGATAGAAAATGTATTTTAGTTAATGAATGGATAATGATAGCCATGGAATCTGTGGAAGAACTCGGTTTCTAACCCACGTCTACGGTGAATCTCGAGATAGGTTTAAGATGAATCAAAATCTGAAATTAACTCTGACCGAAAAATTAGAAGCACACACCGCCCAGGTAGCAATCCTGGGATTGGGATACGTGGGACTGCCCCTGGCTGTGGTTTTCGCCGAAGCCGGTTTTCACGTCACGGGCATTGATCCGGACAAACGCAAAGTCGAGACCGTCTGCCATGGGGATAGCCACATCCAGGATGTCCCCGCCGGGCAGGTCAAGAAGCTGGTCGAATCCGGTCGGCTCACCGCCACCACCGACTTCGCCGCTTTGGGACAAGCCGACGCGGTTTCGATCTGCGTACCAACCCCCCTGCGTAAAACTGGCGATCCTGACCTGTCCTACATCCTTTCCGCTACCGAACAGATGGCCAAATACGTTCATCCTGGTATGGTGGTTGTGCTCGAATCTACCACTTACCCCGGCACCACGCGCGAGATCCTGTTGCCCAAGCTGGGCATGGAAAAGGGGCTCACCCCCGGCGTGGACTTTTTCCTGGCATTTTCCCCCGAACGCGTCGACCCCGGCCGCACGGATTGGACCACGCTGAACACTCCCAAGGTGGTGGGCGGAATCACCCCGGCTTGCACCGAGGTGGCGGCAGCCTGGTATTGCCAGGCTCTGAAGACTGTGGTGCCGGTCTCCTCGGTCGAGGTAGCCGAAATGGCCAAGCTGCTCGAAAACGCCTTTCGCATGATCAATATCGGTCTGGTTAACGAAATGGCGCTGATGTGCGACCGGTTGGGCGTGGATGTGTGGGAGGTCATCGACGCCGCTGCCACGAAACCCTTTGGTTTCATGAAATTCACCCCGGGGCCGGGCCTGGGAGGGCATTGCATGCGCATCGATCCGCTCTACCTGTCCTGGAAACTGCGCAGCCTGCAATATACGGCGCGTTTCATCGAGCTCGCCTCTGAAATCAATTCCAACATGCCGCGTTATGTAGTCGGAAAAGTTCAGGATGCGCTTAACCAGCACGGAAAGGCCTTGAACGGCAGCCATGTGCTCGTCTTAGGGGCGGCATACAAGCCTGACATTGACGATCTGCGCGAAAGCCCGGCGTTGGATGTAATTGGCTTGCTGATGCAAAAAGGCGCTGAGGTAAATTATCATGACCCGTACGTGGCCCATATCCAGCACGATACCTGGGAAAAGTCCAGCCTGGCGGATTACCTCGAAGAAATTGGCCAGGCGGATTGCGTGGTGATCGTGACCAACCACAGCGCTTACGATTACGAGGCGATCCTGGAACGGGCGCGCCTGATCGTGGACACGCGCAATGCAATGGGCAGCGCCGGGCGCCAGCACCAGAAAGTCGTTCGCTTGTAATACCTTTTTGAGGAGATGATGGCAAATTATTTGCTTACCGGCGCAGCCGGTTTTATTGCGGCGCGTGTGGCCGAAATGCTTTTGGATCAGGGACACCAGGTGGTCGGTCTCGACAACTTGAATGACGCATATGACGTGCGTGTGAAACGCTGGCGGTTGAACCGCCTGCAAGCGCGGCCTGGCTTTCATTTTTTTCAAATCGACATCGGCGACCAACAGGCGGTGGCGCAATTGCCTCAGGACAGCCGGTCACACGGCGTGGGCGGCTTTGATGCAGTGATCAATCTGGCTGCGCGCGCCGGCGTGCGCCAATCGCTGCTCGATCCGTGGGTATATGTGAACACTAATATGACCGGAACCCTCAACCTGCTGGAGCTTTGCCGCCATAACCAGGTTGGGAAATTCATCCTGGCCTCCACCTCCAGCATTTACGGTGCGAATGCCCCCTTGCCCACCCCTGAGGAGGCGGATAGCGACCGGCCATTGCAGCCTTACGCCGCCAGCAAGAAGGGCGCCGAAGCCATGTGCCACGCCTATCATTACCTTTACAATATCGACGTCACCGTTTTTCGCTATTTCACCGTTTATGGCCCGGCCGGGCGACCGGATATGTCCATGTTCCGTTTCGTGCAGTGGATCAGTGAGGAACGCCCGCTGCGCCTTAACGGCGACGGCACGCAGACGCGCGGTTTCACCTATGTAGATGATATCGCCCGTGGCACCATCCTGGGCCTGAAGCCGCTCGGGTTTGAAATCATCAACCTGGGCGGGCACGAATCCATCACCATCAATCAATTAATCCACAGGATCGAGGCTGAGATCGGTAAGCCGGCTAAAATAGAAAAGCATCCCTTTCACCCGGCCGATATGACCTCCAGTTGGGCTAACGTGGAAAAGGCCGGTCGCCAACTGGGTTGGGAACCCCAGGTGAAACTGGATGAGGGCATTGGCCGCCTGATCGAATGGTATCAGGCCGAACGCCAATGGGCCAGCCAGGTCATCACCGAATAAGCTGACCACGCTGCTATGCTAGACTCATCATACGCCTGGCTGCGCGGCCAATTCCACCGCATCTTCAGCAACGAGCTGATCCGCCGCATGGTCAAGAACTCAGGATACCTGTTCAGCGCCACCGGTGTCTCGGCGGCGCTGAGTTTCGTTCAGAATATCCTGGTAGCGCGCCTGTTGGGCCCCGCCGGATTGGGCATCCTGGCGGCGATCACGCAGTTCACCACCTTGGTCAACAACCTGGCCTCTTTCCGCATGGGCGAGCTGGTGATCAAATACATCGGAGAATTCACCGAAAACCACCAGCCGCAGATGGCGGCTGCCGTATTTAAAGCCGCCGCCGCCGTAGAGATGCTGGCCTCCCTGGTGGCATTTGCCCTGGCCTGGTTGCTGGCCCCTCTGGGAGCGCGCTACCTGGCAAAAGACGCCGGCCTTGCACCCTGGTTTATCCTTTACGGCCTCATCATCCTGGCCAACCTGATCTCGGAGAGCTCCACCGGCCTGCTGCAGATTTTTGACCGCTACCGGCCAATGGCCTCGCTTAACATCCTGCAAAGCGTCATCACTCTGGCATTGGTCATACTGGCTTATATCACCCAGGGTAGCATGCTGGAAGTGCTGCTGGCTTACATCGTCGGGAAGGTGATTGGCGCTATTGGGTTGACCCTGATCGCAATCCAGGAGGCTAATCGCCGCTGGAGCCGGGAATGGTGGCGCACGCCGCTGGGCATCCTGCGCCCGCAAGCCCGCCAGTTGATCAAATTCGCCGTAAGCACCAACTTGAGCGGTTCGCTCAGCCTGATCAACAAGAGCAGCGACATCTTGTGGATCTCGTTTTTCCGCACTCCCGTTGAAACCGGTTTCTTCAAACAGGCCCAAGGGCTGGTTAACCTGGTGCAATTGCCGGTCAGCCCCTTGCCCCAGGCCACCTATCCGGAGCTTTCACGCGAGGTAGCCCGCAAGAATTGGAGGAATGTGCGCTACGTGCTGCGCCAGGGATCATACCTGGCTGGCGGCTTCACATTAATAGCCAGCCTGGTATTGGCGCTCTTCGGGCGCCAGATCATCACCATTCTGTACCGTCCCGAATACCTGCCCGCCTATCCGGCGCTGCTGATCATGCTGGTTGGTTTCCTGGTCGCCAATACCTTCTACTGGAATCGCACGATCCTGCTGGCGCTCAACCACCCGGAATTCCCCACCAAGGTCAATCTGGTGGTCGCCATCCTCAAAACGGCCGGCATCCTGCTCCTGGTGCCGGGCTTCGGCTACCTGGCCGGCGCCGCCCTGCTATCTGCCTCTTACCTGCTGGGCGTCAGCCTCTCCGTATGGAAGGCGCGCCAGGTGATTCGCACCCAGGAAGGGGCTTAAAACCGGGGCAGGCCGGACCGATCGCTTTTACGACACGCATGAAAGTCGCTTATCTCCTACCCTCACTTCAGCAAGCCACCGGCTGGCGCAGCCATGCCATCGCTTTTCTGGGCGCCATCGCGGCCCACGTCGCCCCGCTGCTGCTGGTGCCGGCTGCCGATGCGGACCAAGCGCGGCGCCTCTTCCCAGGATGGCCTGTATTTTCTTTGCCGGCCACCCAGGCAGCCTCAATCGGCAGCTTACACGGGTTGCGTTCCCTGCTTGCCACCCACCGCGCCCTGGGCCGCCTGCGACTGCCGGCACTGGATCTGGTGCATTCCCTGGAGGCTTACCCAACCGGCCTGGTCGGCGATTGGCTGGCGCGCCGCTTGAACCGGCCGCACGTATTGACCAGCCATGGCACCTACGGGGTCGTCTGGCACGAAATCATCCCGGATCGCTTTCTGTATGCCGGCGTGCTGCGCCGCGCCGCCCTGGTTTGCCCGGTTTCCCAGGGCACCTCCCGCCTGATGATGGAATATTTCAGCCACGCCCTGCAAGCGACCAGGGTCGTCCCCATCCTGAACGGCAATGACTTCTACCGGCGCGTGCCGCGCAGCCAGGCGCTTGAGCGCCAGGCGCCCGGCATCCCCACCCTGCTCACGGTAGGGGATGTCAAACCGCGCAAAGGCCAGCACGTCAGTCTGGCTGCCTTCGCCCGGCTAAAGGCACACCTGCCACAGGCGCGTTACTTCCTCGCCGGGCGTTACCAGCAAAATGATTACTTCCACCAACTGCAGCAATTTGTCGCCGAACAAAAACTAAGCGATGTTCATTTCCTGGGGCCGGTAACGGATGAAGCCTTGCACAAGGCCTACCGCCAGGCTTCGGCCCTCGTATTGGCTGCCCAACAAATCGACCTGCACTTCGAAGGTTTCGGCCTGGTTTACCTGGAAGCTGGCGCCTACGGGCTGCCGGTCATCGGCACGCGTAGCGGCGGCGTGGCAGACGCCGTACGGGAAGGCGAAACCGGCTTGCTGGTAGAGCCACAGGATGTCGACAGCCTGGCGCAAGCCATGCTGCGCCTGCTGCAGGATAAGGACCTGGCGCGCCGTATGGGACAGGCCAACCGCCGCTGGGCGGAAACCCTCACCTGGGAACGCAATGCCGCAGCATATGCCCAGGCTTACCAGGATTTGCTGGCGACTTGGGAAAAAGCATGAAAATCGCCATGATCGCTCCCACCCACCTGCCGGCGCGCCGCGCCAACACCCTGCAGGTGATGAAGATGGCCCAGGCTTTCATCCGCCTCGGCCATGCGGTGCAGCTGGCCATTCCCGCACTGCCGGCGCCGGGTGAAGCCGTTGACTGGCCAACCTTGAAACATTTTTATGGCCTGCAAGTCGAGTTTCCTCTGACCTGGGTCCGCGTCAGCCATCGCCTGCGCCGCTACGATTATGGCTGGAAGTCGGTAAGCTGGTCCCGGCGCCAGGAAGCAGACCTGGTCTATACGCGCCTGCCGCAGGCTGCGGCCCTGGCCAGTTGGCTGGGACAAGCAACCGTTCTGGAAATTCACGAGCTGCCCCAGGGGACCATCGGGAAGTGGCTGGTGCGCCGTTTCGCTGGCGGGCGCGGCGCTCGCCGCCTGGTTGCGATCTCTGCACACCTGTTAGACGGGCTGAAACACGACTTTCCTTCGCTGAGCCACCCGGCCGCCGGCCGGTGGGATTTTCCCCTGATGGCCCCGGATGGCGTAGACCTGGATCGTTACGCCGATTTGCCCGATCCAGCCGCGGCCCGCCAGTGGCTGGCCGAAGGGGTGGAACAGGCAGCTATCCATTTTGCTGAAGGTGATTTCGTCGCCGGTTACAGTGGGCATTTCTACCCGGGTCGCGGCGTGCAGTTATTGCTGGACCTGGCAAAACGCCTGCCAAACGTCCGTTTCTTACTGCTGGGCGGCGAGCCCCAGGATGTCGCCCGCCTGCGATCCGAAGCACAAGCACGGCAGTTGGACAACCTCACCATCACCGGTTTTGTGGCAAATGCCGATCTGCCGCGCTACCAGGCAGCCTGCGATTTGCTGTTGATGCCCTACCAGCGCCAGGTAGCCGGCTCCTCCGGGGGCGATATCGCTGGCGTGTTTAGCCCGCTGAAGCTCTTCGAGTATATGGCTTGTGGACGCCCCATCCTCTCCAGCGACCTGCCCGCCTTGAGGGAGGTGCTCAACCAGGATAACGCCATGCTACTGCCCTGCGACGACCTGCAAGCCTGGGCACAGGCCATCCAGGATCTGCATAGCCAGCCCGAACGGCGGGCCCGCCTGGCCCGGCGCGCCCGCCAGGATTCCAGCCGCTATAGCTGGGAAAATCGGGCCGCCCGTATTTTAGAAGGAATTAAGCTATAATCGCGCGTTGTTTCTTTAACCTAACCCGCATAAAGCGGATATATACAGAAGTCCTTCCCGCGAATTCTTGCTCAAAAAACAAGAATCCTATGGGTTAGGCCCTAAGGAATGAGAATTAAACAACTGTCCGGTGTCAATTCGATCTTGCATAATATAGTCCATAGGGTTAAGCTTCACAGGGTCAGTCAGAGCATACTGCCAATTAGGGAATGGAATAATGGAGCCATACAGTCCTGAAATTGAGCAAGCCATGAGGAAATATTACGCCACGCTTTCCGAAAAAGATCGGCGTCGTTACGCCGCGATTGAGGCGTTGAAACTGGGGCATGGCGGACAGAGTTACATAGCCGGGTTGCTGGGATGCAGTGAAAAGACGGTGAGCAGAGGTCTGGTTGAACTGGAAGAAATGCCGGAACGACCCGAGTACGAAGCTTCTCAGCGAAAGGCGGGCGGGGGACGCCATGGTTATGACAAAAGCCATCCTGACATCGATGCTCAATTTCTGGAGGTGCTCAAAGAGCATACCGCTGGCGATCCGATGGATGATCAGGTCGTATGGACGGACTTGACCCCGCATGAGATTGCGGGGTTGATGGAGAAGCATCATCGCGTGCGGGTGAGTAAGACGGTGGTGCGCAAGTTGCTTCGTAAGCACAATTATCGGCGGCGCAAAGCGCAAAAGAAGCAAACACTGAAGTCGGTTGCACATCGAGACGAGCAATTTGCCAAGATTGCCGAGTTCAAAGCTGAATTTCAGGCGGCTGGCAACCCGATCATCAGCTTCGACACCAAGAAAAAGGAGTACATTGGCAACTTCTATCGCGACGGTCATTTATACACCTTGCAAGAACTGCATACCTACGACCACGACTTCAACAGTGATGCCCAAGGGGTCATCATACCGCATGGAATTTACGACTTGCAGCGCAATATCGGTTATCTGCATTTAGGCACCAGCAAGGATACCAGCCAGTTCGCCTGCGATTGTATCCGCTCCTGGTGGGTTCAACACGGACGGGTGGCTTATCCCCAGGCAACGGCCATCTTAGGATTGTGTGATGGCGGTGGCAGTAACAACACCCACCATTACATCTTCAAAGAAGACCTCCAAAAACTGGCCGATGAGCTTGGGATCGAAATCCGCATTGCTCATTACCCGCCCTATTGCTCCAAGTTCAATCCGATTGAGCACCGTTTGTTTCCGCACGTGACCCGCGCCTGTCAAGGGGTGATCTTTACCAGCATTGCTCTGGTCAAAAAGCTGATGGAAAAGACCCATACCAGCAAAGGCTTGCAGGTCGTTGTTGAAATCATTGAGCATGTTTATCAAACTGGACGCAAAGTAGCAGAAGACTTCAAAGCCAACATGCGCATCGTTTTTGACACCGTTTTACCTCGCTGGAACTATCGTGCCCTTCCAAATCAGACTCTTGTTTAATCCGTATTCCTAAGTACAGGATTGCATAAGTTGATTCCGAGTTAGACGATCTTTCGGTATACTTGGGGCAGGAGGACAAGCCATGCCCGGACCGAAACCCAAGTATCCGATCCAGCTCCTTGACAACCAAATCGCTGAACTGCGCCATTTGGTGAACGCGCGGAAAGCGCCCCAAGGGAAGGTCATGCGTGCCAAGATTCTTCTATTTGCGCACGAGCATCCCGAATGGACGAACCAAGCGATTGCGCACCAGGTTGGCTGTACCGACCGTGCCGTTCGCTTCTGGCGGCGCCGTTGGGTCGAAACGCAACGTTTGGACGATCTACCCCGACCGGGAGCTCCCAAACGTTTTTCCCCCTGAGGTACGAGCGCAGGCCACCGCCTTGGCGTGTAGCCTGCCCAAAGCGCAAGGGAGCAAACTGAGCCGCTGGAGCCTGGGCGAGATCGCCGCTCAGTTGGTGGCGCTGGGGCTGGTGGCCGGGATTGCTGCCAGCACGATTGGCCGGTGGTTTGCCGCCGAGAAGCTCAAGCCCTGGCGCTACCACAACTGGCAGCATATTCTCGATCCCCAGAAATTCCTGGAGCGAGCTCGGCCCGTGCTGGAGGTCTACCAGAAGGCGCAAGAACTGCTCCGGCAAGGCATCTGGGCGGTCTGCGTAGATGAGAAGACCTCGATCCAGGCCCGCCGGCGAGAGCAGACCAGCCGTCCGGCGCAGCCCGGCAAGCCGATCCTGATCTCGCCCCGCTACAAACGCCAGGGAGCGCTGCACTTGTTTGCCGGCCTGAGCGTGGCGGATGGACAGAAAGTTGGGCAGACCTTCGAGCGCAAGCGGTTTGTGGATTTCCAAGCCTTTCTGCTGGAGAGCATTATTCCCGAAGCGCTGCGGCGAGGCGTGCATACCCTGAAGCTGATCCTGGACAATGGCACCACCCATGCGCCCAAGCGCTTGGAAGGCTGGCTAGAAGAACAAATTCGGGTCAACGGTTGGGCCTTGAAGATCGAGGTGCTTTGGCTACCCGTGAATGCCTCCTGGTTGGATCAGATTGAGATCTGGTTTAGCGTTCTCCAGCGGAAGGTGTTGCAGCCCAACGACTTTGAGAACCTGGCTCAACTGGCGGAAGCGATTTTGGAGTTTATAAGGTGCGGGAACCGTACGGCGAAACCCATTCGCTGGAGCTATACGGTTGAAAAACTCGGACAAAAACTCGGAATGATCTAATGCAAAGCTGTACTAAGCGGCCTTCCGGGGACCGGCTCGATACAAGCATTGAATGCTTATCCGATTGGCAATACCAAGCTCATCCAGAGTATCTGGCGCGGTGACCAAGGATGGATACGCACGGTAAATATCGTGAATGGGCGACCGGATTGGAATAACGCGCCTGCTTTTTCTGGGCCAATGTCAATCAGCAGTCTTCCAGGAAGCGGCAGCATGCAGGGCCTCATGGCGCTTCCTGTCCCTTAGTGGAACCGGTTTTATTTTCTGGAAACCCTGACCGCTACTGTTATGAACCTGACTTCGCCTGCTAACTGCTGGTTCATTGGTTAAGTTTAGATGGGTGGTGTTTTGCGGGGGATGTCCGCAAAACACCACCCGATATCTTTGCAGTCATTACCATCCCCAGACAATTCGGCAAGCTAGGGGATGAGTAAAAGGTCTATAATATTGGTTAGGTACACGCTTCACAGTGATAGGATTGATAAAAATCAGGTCGCTCTAGTTTTTTACTTCCAGGACAAGCGTCAGGGATATTTGTGTATTCGCTCCTAACGACTATAGGTGAACTGTTCAAACATCCGCCTTGGAGGAAATCGATTATGAAGCACAATTCATCCCGAATCATTTTTTCTTCGCTGAATTTCCTAGCAGTTTTTGCGCTTTTCGGCAGCGTTTCAACCGGCGCTTCTCCTACCATTACGCCCGACATTACCCGGCTACAAACGGCCTCGACCACAGGAATTCCCAATGACCCGCCGCGAAAACTGATAGCGATGGATCAAGCTGGAGGCCGAACTGCAGACGTAGAAATCGATGGGAATCTGGCCTACGCGGCCATCGGGCCGCGCATCATGGCGTTTGATATCTCGGACCCGCACAGTCCCCGTCTGCTGGGCCAGTCCAAATCGCTTGGCGGTCTTGTGAAAGAGGTCGAAGTAGAAGGGGACTTTGCCTATGCAGGAGTGTACACCTCCGAAGGTTTTGAGGTTCTTATCTTTCGTATTCAAGATCAGAAGGAATTCGCCCTTTCAGGTAATTGGGATGTTGATGGAGACACCCACGGCATGGCGGCACGCGGGAGTTATTTATACCTGCCATTATCAACGGGTACGCTACAGATTATCGATGTAAAAAACCCTTACTAACCAGCGTTGGCGAGCGCGATAAAACTTACCAGTGGGAGT
>OFHG01000537.1_pt1 | contig 15073 bp, 14 predicted proteins | sample 1521931 | NCBI WGS metagenome assembly OFHG01 (sample SAMEA2468438, study PRJEB22500) | soil metagenome | biome: Glassland; feature: Farmland; material: Clay | place: Australia | collected 2013-01-31 | depth 0.55 m
CATGGCCGACCACTGCCTGAAGAGCGCCAACTACATCAACGTGATCGTGTGCGACAAGCACGAGCACCTGCAGTACCTCGATATGCAATCCGCGCGGGAGCACTGTTCCAGGGGAATCGGCATCTGGGACTGGGCCAGCAATGACCAAGGCGCCGAGCCCGACCTCGTGATGGCCTGCGCCGGCGACGTACCCACCCGGGAGGCGCTGGCGGCCACGGCGCTGCTGCGCGAGCATTTCCCGGATCTTAAGGTGCGCTTCATCAACGTGGTCGATCTGTACAAGCTCACACCCGATACCGAACATCCGCACGGTTTGTCGGATCGCGATTTCGACAGCCTGTTCACCCTGGACAAGCCGGTGATGTTCAACTTTCACGGTTATCCCTGGCTGATCCACCGCATGGCCTATCGCCGTGCCAATCACCACAACTTCCATGTGCGCGGCTACAAGGAACAGGGCAGCATCGCCACGCCGCTGGAACTCGCCATCCGCAACCAGATCGACCGCTTTACCCTCGTCGTCGATGTGATCGACCGTGTGTCGGCGCTGCATGTCGCCGGTGCGCACGTCAAGCAGCAGATGCTGAACCGGCAACTGGAATGCCTCAACCATGCCCACGAGTTCGGCGAGGATCTGCCGGAATTTACCGACTGGACCTGGCCGGCCTGAGGTGCAATGCAACCCGTCCTGTGCATCAATGCCGGCTCGTCCTCGCTGAAGGCGAGCTACTTCGACGCCGACGGCGGGCGCGCCGACTTCCGCTATGACAAGCTGGAGGACCCGCGGGCCGGTTTCGACGGCCTGATGCGCGACCTGGCCGGCCGCCATCCTGCAGTCGTCGGTCACCGCTTCGTGCATGGCGGGAGGATCGCTGATGCCGCGCGCCGCGTGGACGCCGCCGAGCGAGCCCGGCTGGAGACCATCATTTCGCTCGCCCCGCTGCACCTGCCGGGCAACCTGATGGGGCTGGACGTATGCGCGGAACGCTTCGGCGTGCCGCAGATCGCCTGCTTCGATACCGCCTTCCACGTCACGCTGCCGGCCTTGGCCAGCCAACTGCCGATTCCGCAGCAGTATGGGCTGCGCCGCTTCGGCTTTCACGGCCTGAACTACGCCTACGTCGCCTCGCGGCTGCCCGCGGTGCTGGGTGCCGCCGCGCGCGGCCGGGTGGTGGTCGCGCACCTCGGCAGTGGCGCCAGCCTGTGCATGCTGCAGGACCTGAAATCGGTTGATACCACCATGGGCTACACGCCGGCGGGCGGCATTCCCATGGGGACGCGCAGCGGCGATCTCGATCCCGGTGTGATGCTGGAACTGGCGCAACGCATGGACCCGGTGCTCGCCACCCGCCGCGCCATCACCACCGGCCAGGTCTTCGCCACCCTGCTCATCCTGGCGGGCATCGGGCTGTTGTTCCTCAACCCGATTCTGGGCGCGCAAGTGAACTTCAAGGATGTTTTTTCCACCACCTGTTATGCGTCCCTGGTGCGGACGGTGGGCGTGGTGATGGCAATTCCCCTGATTTTTATGGGTGACGCGGAACACATCAACCCGCAAAATCCAATACCGACTAACCCCGGCTTTTTCCTCGACCCATCCAGCACTTCCAAGGGCCTGTATTCCCTCGCCGCTTCGATGGACGTTCTCACCCTGTGGTTCCTGATAGTCCTGGCCATCGGGCTGTCTCGGCTCACGGGCGGCAAGACTAAGACGACGACGGTCTTCTTCATGTTTTTCGGGCTCTGGATGGTCTGGGTGTTGGGCCGTGCGGCGATTGCGGCGATCTTCTGAAATCCCTTCGGATGGATACACCGGCGAAATTTGAGTTGACGGCCAGCGACCCTGGCTCTAAAGCCCGCGCCGGCGTGCTCCACACCCCGCATGGCGATGTGGAAACGCCCGTGTTCATGCCGGTCGGTACGGCTGGCACGGTGAAGGGAATGGCCCAGGGCGAACTAGAAGAGCTGGGCGTCCAAATCCTTCTCGCCAATACCTATCATCTCTACCTGCGGCCGGGGCACGAAGTGATTCGCGACTTGGGCGGATTGCATCGGTTCATGGCGTGGCCCCACCCCATTCTGACCGATAGCGGCGGCTATCAAGTGATGAGCCTGAAAGGCCTGGGCCGGGTGACGGAAGACGGGTTTGCCTTCCGGTCGCACCTGGACGGGTCATCTCATTTCATCTCGCCCGAGCGGGCGGTGGAGATTCAACTGGCGCTGGGCGCAGACATCGTGATGGCCCTGGACGAGTGCGTCGAATATCCCGCGAGCCACGAAGCCCTGCGCCGGGCGTCGAGGCTGACGGGCCGCTGGGCGCGCCGCTGCCGGGAGCGCTATCTTTCCGCCCGGACCACGGGGTCGGAGATTCCAAGCGGCTGGGCAGCCGATTCCGCGGCAAGCGGCTCCGGCCACCCTTTTCCGGCGCAGTTCGGAATCGTTCAGGGCGGTACGGACCTTGCTCTGCGGCGGGAAAGCGCCGAAGAGATTCTCGAGGTGGGGTTTGAGGGATACGCTTTGGGCGGTCTGTCGGTCGGCGAGCCGAAAAGCGAGACGTACGATGTGGTGGAAGCGACCACGGGGCTGCTGCCTGCCGACCGTCCGCGCTACCTGATGGGCGTGGGGACGCCGGAGGACTTGGCGGAGTGCGTGGCGCGCGGTGTGGACATGTTCGATTGCGTGATGCCGACGCGCAACGCGCGCAACGGCTGCGCGTTTACTTCCGAGGGCAAGATTACCGTTAAGAACTCCCGCTACGTGCAAGACGAGAAACCGCTCGACCCGGCCTGCGCCTGCGCCGTATGCCGGCGGTATTCGCGCGCTTACCTTCGCCACCTTTTTCTGGCGGGCGAAATGCTGGCGGGAATCCTGACAACCCACCACAACATATACTTTTATCTTGACAGCATGGCGCGAATCAGGCAGGCTATCGTCTCTGGTGATTTCAGCAGGTTTTGTTCTAGGGGACGTTCGGGGACTTGTTAGAAACCCGTTCACTTCCGGTTCCAGACTCGGAATTCCAGACCGGCAAGTCCTGCTCACCCCGCTCCAACGGAGCGGGTTTCCTGTTCCCAGTTTTAATCACTTTGGCTTGACCTTGATCGTGTTCGCTTACTTCACATGGCTTTCGGCGGGACCATTCGTTCTCGCCGCCGACCCCGGTGTGGGCGGGGGCTTGCTTCAGTTTCTCATTTTATTCGGGCCGCTCTTCCTGATCTGGTACGTCCTCGTCATCCTTCCCCAGCAGCGCCAGCGAAAGAAGACCCGGGAAATGCTCTCCAATCTGAAGACCGGAGATCGCGTGTTGACGAGCGGGGGAATTTACGGCACCATTGTCGGCTTTCGGGACACCGTCGTGCAGTTGCAGGTAACTAAAGAAGTGAAGCTGGACGTGGCGCGCTCGGCCATCACGGGCCTTCAGGGCGCCGAAAAGGAGAAGGAGTCCGGCAGCATGTCGCCTAAGGAAGGTGCTAAGGCAAGGAAGTAAAGTTACCCAGAAACGAAAGGCGTCAGACCCCAACCCATGGAGAAAAAAGTCCGAAACCGGGCCATTGTTATCGCCGTCGTGGTGGTGGCATGTGTTATCGGCATCATCGGCTTTCCTAGCAACTTTCACGCCCTCAAAAACAATATACGTGGCCGCATCCATTTGGGCCTGGATCTGAAGGGTGGCACACGCTTGGTGCTCCAGGTACACGTGGAGGACGCCGTCAATATCACCATCAACCAAGCACTTGAGAGGATGCGGGACGAGTTGCGTTCCCGGAACATTGCCGCCGACGTTCAAAGGAAGACGGAGGGGAACAACACCTATCTTTTTATCACCGGCGTGCCGCAGGAAAGGGCGTCGGACCTGCAGTCGCTGGCGGGCGACCAGTTTTCCGATTGGAATTTGGCGCGCGTTCCCGGCAACGCGACGGCGTGGTCATTGTCATTGAAAACAAGCGCCGCGGCGACGATTCGGAACCAGGCTCTGATTCAGTCCATGGACACCATCCGCCGGCGCATTGACGCTCTGGGCGTCACGGAGCCCACCATCACCGAATATGGTCAGGGGGACTACGAACTGGTGGTCCAACTTCCGGACGTGAGCGACCCCACCCAGGTCAAGAACATCATCCAGACGACCGCCATGCTGGAATTGAAGCTGGTGCAGGACGGCCCGTACTCTTCCAGGGAAGCGGCGCTGGCGGCGCACGGGGGAATCCTGCCGCCCGACACGCAACTGCTGCCGGGGAAGAACGAGTCTTCGAGCTCGGGCGGGGGCGAAGCATGGTACCTGGTTAACCAGATCGCGGCGGTCACCGGGCGCGACCTGAGCGGCGCCCAGGCGGGCCGGGGCGAAAACGGCGGCTGGGTGGTCAACTTTACGCTGACGCGCGACGGAGCTTCACGCTTTTCACGAGTGACTGGCGACAATGTGGGGAAACTGCTGGCCATCGTGCTGGACAACCGCGTGGTCAGCGCGCCTTCGATCAAGAGCCAGATCAGTGATCGCGGACAAATCGAAGGGAGCTTTACGGAACGGCAGGCGTCGGACCTGGCACTGGTGCTTCGGTCGGGAGCTTTGCCGGCCTCGATCAGCTATCTGCAGGAAGAGACGGTCGGCCCGTCGCTGGGAGCGGATTCCATCCGGCACGGCGTTATCGCCTCCATCGTGGGGTTCGTCGCGGTGATGGGCTTCATGCTGGTTTACTACAAGGAGGCGGGAATCAATGCGGATGTGGCGTTGGTCCTGAACCTGGTGATTCTGCTCGCCGCTATGGCCTCCATTGGGTCCACGCTGACCCTGCCGGGCATTGCTGGCATCATTCTGACCGTCGGCATGGGCGTGGATTCGAACGTGCTGATTTTTGAGCGCATTCGTGAAGAACTGCGCGCCGGAAAAGCGGTGGGCGCAGCCGTGGCGGGAGGTTTCGACCACGCCTTCGTCACCATTATTGACACCCACGTGACCACGGTGGTTTCGGCGGCAATTCTTTTCACTTTTGGCACAGGTCCGATTCGGGGCTTTGCGGTTACACTCACCATCGGATTGATCGCAAACCTCTTTACCTCGGTTTTCGTTTCCCGGACGATCTTTGACTACGTCCTGACACGGCGGGAGAAGGGCGCGGCGCTGAGCATTTAGATTTCCGGGAACATCTAGGCGCCGTGCGGTGTCCAATACGAATGGGGGAGCCTGCAAAGTAGCCCATGGAATTCTTCCACGAACCCAATATTGACTGGATGGGCAAAAAGTGGTATTTCATCGCCCTTTCCATCCCTTTGTTTCTGGCGGGGATGATCTCGATTGCCGCTCACAAGGGGTTGAAATACGGAATAGACTTCCGCGGCGGCACCGTAGTGACGGTGAAGTTCTCGCAAGCACCGAACCTGGACGCGATTCGGAATCACTTGGACCAGGGAGGCCTTCGCGGAGCGACGTTGCAGGGCTACGGGCCCGCTTCGGACCACGAGATTCTTGTGGGGTTGGGCCTTCAGATGACGTCTTCCGGCAACGCGCTGGATGCGGGAAAGCAGGCCATCGTCAATTCGCTGAACGCACTCTACGGCGCCGGCCCATCGGGTAAGCTGGATTTCAACAATGCGGACGCAAAGACCATCGCAGATCATCTGATCACCGCCGACCCGCTGCACTTGGCTTCCAAAGGTACGGAGGAGGCGACCAAATCGTACCAGAACCTGGCGGGCGCGATGGTGAACTTCCGCAATCAGCCGCCGCACGGCGGGCTGATCGCGGACTTCCAGGACCTGAGCGCCGTGCCCGGAGTGACGCCCGGCGTTTTGTCCGCCTTGAAGAACGATTTTTATCTCTCGTCGTTTGCCGTGATCAACGCGGAGATCGTCGGTCCCAAAGTCGGTGCGGACTTGCGCCGGCAGGCGCTTTATGTCACCCTGGCAGGCCTCGGAGCGATGCTCATTTACATCTGGTACCGCTTTGAGCTGGCGTATGGCGTGGCGGCCGTCATCGCCACCTTCCACGATGTGTTGATTACGATCGGCTTCTTTTCGCTCTTGAACAAGGAAATCACGCTGACGGTGATCGCGGCCTTACTGACCCTGGTAGGCTACTCGATGAACGACACCATCGTGGTGTTCGACCGGATTCGCGAGAATGTTCGAATGAACAAACGCGAGAACATCCTGACGTTGGTAAACCGGAGCATCAACCAGACCCTGAGCCGGACCATCCTCACCTCCGGCCTGACCTTCCTGGCCGTGTTTGCCCTCTTTTTGTTCGGCGGAGAGGTGATCCATGGGTTTGCTTTCGCGCTCGTGGTGGGGGTTATAATCGGGACCTATTCTTCCATCGCCATAGCGAGTCCGGTCCTAGTCTATTGGCAGCAGCGCCTAGGGGGCGGCGCCGGCAGCATGGCTGCGAAGTCGAAGCCCAAAGTGCTCGAACGCGCGGCGACCGGCGCGAGAAGATAATCCCGTAGGAGGCCGGAGGGCGGAGATCCCCCGGTCCTTGAAGGAGGTGGCAAGTATGTTTGATGAAACCCTGCTTGATTCCTCGCCCTCACGAGTACCGGTCCTCAGGGCGGTCCATTATCTGATTTCCATAGGGCTAGGCGTGTTGGGTTTTCTGGCCTGGTATTTTGGCGCTCCCTTTATTTTCGCAGCGCCCGAGTCCACGACGGCGGCCATCGTGCAGTCCGTCCTTTATGGGGCTGTCCCCTTTTTGATGTACGGGCTGATCCTCTCCTACGTGTATTCTGACTCCAAGCATCTGGGGTTCAACACGTGGGTGTGGTTCGTCATTTGCTTCGTCCTGAATATCGTGGGCCTTCTCTTTTACCTGATCTATTCGGCGACGAAAACCGGCGACTGGAAGCGGGCCACCATCCCCATTGCTTACATCTTCGAGATCTTGCTCGTCGGGGTCGGCATCCTGGTCCCCTTGATCTACACCGAGGCGCTTCCGAAGGCGATGATCTCGGTTTCGCTGGTGGCCCCGCCGCCGCCGCCTCCTCCTCCTCCTCCTCCTGCCGCGGCTCCGCCGCCCGTGCGCGTGATTCGGAGGGTGACGGCCGAAGAATTGATGCGGGCACCGACGGTCATTCCCAAAACAATCGCGGTGGTCAAGGACCAACCCGTTCCCCAAGGTTCGGTCGGAGTGGTGGGCGGTGTTCCGGGCGGGCTGCCGGGCGGGGCGCCGGGTGGAGTATTGGGAAGCATTCTGAGCGCCGCGGCTCCTCCTCCGCCTCCGAAGCCCGAGGCCCCCAAGCGAATCCGCGTAGGTGGCCAGGTGGAAGCCGCCAAGGCGATCTACCGACCGAGTCCTGAATACACGCCACTGGCCAAGATGGCCCGTATTCAGGGCGTGGTTCGCCTGGAAGCGGTGATCAGCAGAGACGGTACTATCCAGGATTTGAAAATGCTCAGTGGCCACCCGCTGCTGGTGAAGGCGGCCATGGAAGCGGTGCAGAAGTGGCGCTACCAGCCGACTCTGCTGAACGGGGAGCCGGTCGAGGTGGTCACAGAGATTGACGTCAATTTCACGTTGCAGGACTAGAGAGTTACGTTGAGAGATTTTGAAAAACTTCGAGGAGGGAACACAAGACCATGTTAGGTGCATACCTACTTGCTTTACTGTTTCAGGAAGGCCAGGCCATCACTTTTGATCCCATTCATATGTGGAATCTAATGGGCTGGCCTGCCCGGATCGTGGTGATCGTGCTGTTCATCATGTCGGCCTGGTCGATCGGTGTCATGATTGACCGGCTGATCGCTTTCAACTCTGCGCGTAAGCAGTCGCGCATCTTCGCGCCCGCGGTTGCGGGAGCCTTGAAAGACGGCAAGATTGACGAGGCCATCTCTATCGCGGAGCAGAACAAGCGAAGCCATCTGGCCAAGGTGGTCACGGCCGGCTTGCAGGAATTCCAGGCCCACCAGGTTTCCACGGAGATTCCGGGTGAGGAAATCGAGGCTTCCAAGCGCGCTCTTGAGCGGGCTTCCGCCATCGTCCACGCCGAGCTGAAGCGCGGCGTCTCCAGCCTGGCCACGATTGGTTCCACCGGTCCCTTCGTCGGCCTGTTTGGAACGGTGCTCGGCATCATCAACGCCTTCACGGGCATTCAGGCGCAAAAGTCCACCGGTCTGACGGCCGTCGCGGGCGGAATCGCCGAAGCTCTGGTTACCACCGCTTTCGGCCTTTTCGTGGCTGTCCCCGCCGTCTGGATGTACAACTACTTCACCACCAAGATCGAAGGGTTCGACGTGGAAATGGACAACTCCTCTTCCGAGCTGATTGACTATTTCCTCAAGCGCTCGCAGCGAGGTAAGAAGTAATGGCAGGCAAACGAAAAAGTCTGGGAGCTGTGGCGGACATCAACGTGACGCCCATGGTGGACATCATGCTGGTGCTGCTCATCATCTTTATGGTGATCACACCCATGTTGCAGAAAGGCGTCAGCGTGGATATGGCCCGCGCCGCCAACCCCCGGGCGATGCAGGACGCTGACAAGGACGATGCGGTCCTAGTCGCCGTGACGCGCGACGGGAAGGTTTTCCTGGGAACTACTCCCATCAGCCTTGACGAGCTCACCAAGAAGGTGGCGGACATGATTTCGGGCCGGCTCGATAAGACGGTCTACGTCAAGAGCGACGCCCGAGCCAAGTACGGCGACGTCGTCAAGGTGATTAACAATATCCGCGCCGCGGGTGTTGACTCGCTGGGGCTTTTGACAGAGAAGCTTGAAAGGACCCCGGGAGCGCCTGCGGCGGAGACCGGCGGGATGTAGCGGGCGAACCTTGCGGCGCCCGCGACCGGCTAAGCTCCCCAAAGAGCGGAAGCTTGTCCTGCCGGAATTCAGCAGTTCGGAGACTCGAGGAGGGTACGACTATGGCAATGGCCGTCGGAGGTGACAAGAAAGGTCCGATGGTGGACATGAACGTCACGCCGCTGATTGACGTGCTTCTGGTGCTGATCATCATCTTCATGGTGATTACGCCCTTGACGCCCAAGGGCCTGGATGCGCTGGTTCCGCAGCCCAGCGATAAGAAGGAACAGAACCCGGACGTCACGAAAGAGACGGTAGTTGTGTCCATCGATGCTCACCGCAATATCAAGATCAACCAGGATCCGGTGGACGTTCGCATGCTCGGCTCGCGCTTGGAAGATATTTTCGCCACGCGCAACGAGCGGGTAATCTTCGTGAAGGGTGATCCCACGCTTCCTTTCTCTGAGGTGGCACATATTATTGACATCGCCAAAGGCGCGGGGATCGACAAGATCGGTCTGATCACCGAAAAGCTGGAAGAGCAGACTTAGATGCCCCTCCGGTTCTGCATAATGAGGGAGGAAATGCGATGACACTCAAGAGGCTCGCCCCGCTGCTGGGGGTGCTGCTGCTGGTCGTGACGGCAACGGGATGCAAGAAACTGAAAGCCCGCGACCAGCTCAACAAGGGCGTTACGGCCTTTCGCGGCGCGCAGTTTCAGCAAGCCATCGAACACTTCAAGCAGGCTGTAGATCTGGATCCCACGCTTCTGAACGCCCGGCTTTACCTCGCGACCGCTTATTATCAGCTCTACGTTCCCGGAGGAGAATCCGAGGATAATATCAAGATCGGGAAACAAGCCATCGCAGCCTACGAAGACGTTCTAAATCACAATCCCGATGCCGATCAGCAAACCAGCGCCTTGGGCAGCATCGCGCAGATCTATTACAATATGAAGGACTTCGAGAAGGCCAAGGAGTTGCAGGAGCGGCTGGTCAAGCTGGATCCCAACAATCCCGACCCTTACGGATGGATTGGCCAGCTCGATTGGTCCATTTGCTATCCCCGGACGATGAAGCTCCGCAAGGAGCTGAACATCGCCAACCCGATCGACCCAAAGAATCCGGGCATTCTTCCGCCCATCCCTGAAAAAAAGCGGGTAGAACTCGCTGAACAGAACGGGCCGCTGGTGGAGGATGGAATCCAGGCCCTCACGAAAGCGGTTGAGCTCAGACCCAACGACGCTACCGCCCTGTCCTATCTGAACCTGATGTACCGCCAAAAAGCCGAACTCGAGTCCGACAAGGCGGCGCGTGACGAGGACCTGAAAAAAGCTGACGAACTGACTCAGAAGGCTCTTGCGGCCATGAAGCAGCAGCAGGCGGCTGCTTCTGCGGCCGTTCATTAGTCCTATTTCCTGCCGGAAAGACCGGGCCCTCGCCCCCTGCAAAGGGACCAGGGTCTTTTTGTTTTGCGGAGAGAGCCGGGGCGGGTCACGATTCGCGTTCTGTCCACGAAGTGATGCGTCCGCCCGCTTCTATTGGGATTCGCCAGGAAGCGCCGGACGGGAAGCCTCGGCGGCGCGGAATGCGGCCAGATTGGCCGAATCAATGATCGCCGTTCCGGTGTCCACGTTAGTGGGCAGCGGCGATGCCGGAGCCGTCCGCCAGTCCTTGAACTCGTGGACGACGTTGTGGTGCAGGTCGTCCAGGAATCTCAATCCGTAGAAAGCCATGGTGTACGGCTTCTGGGCAATCGTGGCGGTGATCACGCCCTGCTGAACCCAATCCAGGGTCTCCGGATTCTTGTCCATGGCGACAATGACGATCTTGCCGGCCAGGTTGAGCCGATGCAGGACTTCCGCGGCTCCTGGGCCGCCCGACGCCTCCAGGCACAGAATGCCGTCGACTTTTTCTTTGTGCTCCAAGAGGGCTGAGACCTGGTCATTCGCAAGCTTGACGTCGCCTTTATCGTCCAGAGTCTGGGTGATTTTGATTTTCGGGTATTCCTTGAGCACGTCCCGGACGCCGCGCATCCGCTCATCGAGGTTGTGCTGCCCGGGGACAGTGATCACGACGAGGTTGCCTTCCTCGTTCATCGCCTTTGCGATCCGTGCCCCGCTTTCCTGGCCAGCTTGGTAGTTGTCGGTGCCGATAAACAGGATGCGCTTGGACTCCGGCGCATCGGAGTCCAAGCAGATCACCGGAATACCCTGCTTGATGGCGGCATTGATGGCGTCGGTGAACATACCGGGCCGCGCTGGCGACACCAGGATTCCTGACGGGTTCTTTTCCACTGCCTTTTGAAAGGCGGTCAGTTCCTCGTCCGGAGAGTAGGTATCCGGCCCCGTAAACTCTGCTTTCACTCCCAAAGTCCGCGCCGCATCCATGAAACCGGCTTTGGCGTCCCGCCAATAGGGCAGGGAAATGTTGGAGGCGACGCAAATATAGAGCTCGTTTTCTGAGTGGAACGGTTTCTGGCAGGATGCGGACCACAGACTAAGAACAAGAATGACCAACGCCATTGATTTGGTGAAATACGCTCTCATAACTCCCCTTTCGGGCACTGCCCGTCAGTTGCCGCGCTGACTCGGCCCGGCGCGCCTTCCTCAGGCCATGGGGCGGCTTTAGCTTTCCTGATAAACGCAACGAAGAATATCACAAAAGGGCCATCAATCCGAGAGCCTACTTGTGAAGAGGAACTGCTCCATCGGGGCACCATCCCGCGAAGTCCGGGCGAAACCGAAGCAGAATAGGATAGAATAAGTTCGAGACTCCCATGGTGGAACTGGAGGACATCCTGAACAAGGTCCAGGTCTATCGTCCCGGCGAGGACCTGGGATTGCTGCGCAAGGCCTACGAGTTCACCGCGCAGCACCACCAGGGGCAGACGCGTCTTTCGGGTGAACCCTTCGTCACCCATCCGCTCGAAGTGGTCAACGTCCTGGCGGACATGAAATTGGACCTCGTTTGCCTGGCCGGAGGCATGCTCCACGACGTGGTTGAAGACACTTCCACGACTCCCGACCGCATTCGCCAGGAATTCGGCCCGGAAGTGGCGCGCATCGTCGAGGGCGTGACCAAGATCGGCCGCATCCGTTTTTCCACCCCCGAGGAACAGCAGGCCGAGAACTATCGCAAGATGGTCCTGGCAATGGTGGACGATATTCGCGTCGTCCTGGTGAAGCTGGCCGACCGCCTGCACAACATGCGCACGCTCGAATTCCTGCCTCCCGAAAAGCGCGTGCGCATTGCGCGCGAGACGCTGGAAATCTACGCTCCCATCGCCCACCGCCTGGGCATGGGCAAGATGCGCGGCGAACTGGAGGATCTCGCTTTCCGCCACCTCAATCCGGGAGAGTTTGAAGAGGTGAAGAAAACGGTGGAAAGCCGCCGCAAGGTGAGCGAGGAATTCCTCGCGGAAGTGAAAGCGCAAGTCGCCGCCAAGATGCAGGAGTATTCCATCCCGGCGCGCCTGGAGGGGCGCATCAAGCGGCTTTACAGCATCCGGGAAAAGCTGCGGCGGCAGCACGTCTCGATTGATCAGGTTTATGACCTGCTCGCCGTGCGCATCATCACCGATACGGTGAAAAACTGTTACGCGGCGCTGGGCGTCATTCACAACACTTGGCGCCCCGTTCCCGGCCGCATCAAGGACTTCATTGCCATCCCGCGCCCCAATCTTTACCAGTCGCTGCACACCTCGGTGATCGGCCCGCACGGCCAGCCCTTTGAAGTGCAGATCCGCACCGAGGAGATGCACCGCCTGGCGGAAGAAGGCATCGCCGCGCACTGGAAATATAAGGGCGGGCACGACCTCTCCCAGCAGGACGAGGAGCGCTTCGCCTGGCTGCGCCATCTGGTGGAGTGGCAGCAGGAGATGCGCGATCCGGGCGAATTCCTCTCCACCCTGAAGATTGATCTCTATCCGGAAGAGGTTTACACCTTCACGCCCAAGGGCAAGGTCATCGTGCTGCCGCGCGAGGCGGTGCCGATTGACTTCGCTTACGCCATTCACACTGAGGTCGGGCACCATTGCGTGGGTGCCAAGGTCAACGGCCGCATCGTGCCGCTCAAGACCAAGCTGCGCAACGGCGACATCGTGGAGATCATAACTCAGCCCAACCACGCGCCCAGCCGCGACTGGCTGGCGGCGGTCAAGACCTCGCGCGCGCGCAACAAGATCAAGCACTGGATCAACCTGGCGCAGCGCCGGCAGTCCATCGAAATCGGCCGCCGGCTGTTGGAGAAGGAAGCGCGCAAGTACGGCGTGGCGCTGAAGAAGATCAGCGCGGAGGATTTTCAGCGCGTCTCGCGCGAGTACGGCTGTGCGGCGGCGGATGATCTCTACGCGGGAGTGGGCTTCGGCAAGTTCGCCGCCCGGCAGGTGCTGGCGCATCTGGTGCCTTCGTCCGGACTCGAGCAGGCTCAGCCCTCGCGCCTGTCGAGCGCCGTCAAGCGCGCCCTGGGGCTTTCGCGCGACCCGGCCATCGAAGTCCACGGCCACGATGACCTGATGGTTTATCGCGCCAAGTGCTGCAGCCCCGTGCGCGGGGAAGCGATTGTCGGCTATATTACGCGCGGCAAGGGCATCGCCGTCCACTCCAAGGCCTGCCCCAACGTGCAGAACCTGCTCTACGACGCTAACCGACGCATTGAAGTTCAATGGGCTGGGCCCAAATACGGGCTCTACACCGTCAAGCTGACGTTGGTCGCCGCCGACCGGCACGGCATGCTCGCCGAAGTCACGGCGGCGATTTCCGACGTTCACTCCAACATTCAGAATATCGAGGCGCACACGCGCGACAGCCGCGCCACGATTGACGTCACACTCGACATCGTGGACGTCCAGCATCTGGAAAAAATCATCTCCTCGCTGCACAAGATCGAGGGCGTGATTGAAGTGGACCGGGTGATGCACCCGTGAGAGGATTTTCCATTGAGGGTGGCCGATTTTCGTACGCGTGCCGGCCGGCGGTCAAAAATCGGCAATCTTATGCGAGCTTGATGACTTTGCCGTCGCGAATGCAGGCGGAGCAGACGCGCAGCGTCTTGGGCGAGCCGTTGACCAGCGCCTTCACCCGACGCAAGTTGGGGTTCCAGCGCCGCTTGGTGACGTTGTGGGCGTGGCTGATGCGGTTCCCGAACACGGGAGATTTGCCGCAGATGTCGCAAGAACGTGCCATAAGTTTGACCTCGAGAATTGAAAGGAATATTGAAACCTGAAATGACTATTTTACCAGAGATCGTTCCTTTTGACCACCTTCGGAAGCCTCGCGGCCCGGCGACGGCGGGGGTGCTGCTTGTGGTGGCCCTGCTCGGCACGACCGCTTGCTCTCACCAGGCGCCGCCCGGCCCCGACGTCTGGGCGGAGGTGGACGGTAAGGCGATCACCCGCCAGGAAGTGGAGCGGCAATACCGCAGCCGCATCAACGCGGGGTCGGAGGTCGCGAATCGCGAGCAGGAGCTCAGCTTCAAGCTGAACATCCTGGACCAGCTCATCAGTAACCAGATTCTGCTCGACCACGCCTCGCACTCCAAGATCGCCGTCTCCGAGGCTGAGGTGGATGACCGCATTGCCCAGCTCCGCAGCCCCTACACCGAGGAGGAATTCCAGAAGAAGCTGGCCGACCAGGGCCTGACCTTGCCGGATTTGAGAACCCAGGTGCGCGACAGCCTGATCATCACCAAGCTGACGAACAAGGACATTGATTCGCGCATCAGCGTCACCGATGACGAGATCAAGGCCTATTACGAGCACAACAAGTCCAGCTTCAACGTTCCCGAAACCGAGTACCACCTGGCCCAGATCCTGGTGACGCCGGTGGCGGACAAGCAGGTCGGCAATCTCAAGAGCGACGACGCCACCACCCCCACTGCGGCGGAGAGGAAGATCCAGGCGCTCTACGCGCACTTGCGCTCGGGTGAGGACTTTGCCACCGTCGCTTCGAATTATTCCGAGGACCCGCGCACCGCGCCGGGCGGCGGCGATATGGGATTCATTCCCGCTTCCGCGCTGGAGTCAAACCCGGTGCTCAAGAAAGCCGTCCTCGCGCTTCAGGTGGGCGGCATCACGGGCGTCCTCCGCACCGCCACCGGCTACCACATCGTCAAGCTTTTGGGGATCGAAAACGCCGGCCAGCACGACATTTCCGACCCGCAGGTCGAAAGCGCCATCCGCCGCACGCTGATGAACGAGAAGGAACAGCTCTTGAAGGCGGCTTACATCGAGGATCTGCGCAATCGCGCCAAGGTGGTGAATTACCTGGCTCAACAGGTCGTCCACGCGGCCGTCGGGCCGACGCGTCTCCCGTAGCGCCTTCATTCCGCCTCGCCACTGCCCGCGGG
>OFHG01000538.1_pt1 | contig 15050 bp, 15 predicted proteins | sample 1521931 | NCBI WGS metagenome assembly OFHG01 (sample SAMEA2468438, study PRJEB22500) | soil metagenome | biome: Glassland; feature: Farmland; material: Clay | place: Australia | collected 2013-01-31 | depth 0.55 m
GGCGGGCGCCAGACGTCCACTGATGGCTGACATCGGGCGCGAAACCCTGGAAACCGACGTGCTCATCGTCGGCGCGGGGCCGGCGGGCCTCAGTTGCGCGCTGCGGCTGGCCCAGCTCATTAAAGAAAGCCAAGAGCGGCAGAAAGCAGACGAAAACGGCCCGCACAGCCTCTCCGCCGAGAATATCTACGTCCTCGAAAAAGCGGGCGAGGTGGGCGCGCACTGCCTCTCGGGCGCGGTGCTCGACCCGCGCGCGCTTCGGGAGCTGGTTCCCGATTTCCAAGCCCAGGGTGCGCCCCTCGAAACGCCCGTCACCGCCGACGCCGTCTATTACCTGACTTCTTCGGGTTCTTGGAAACTTCCGTTCAACCCTCCCTTTCTCAAGAATCACGGAAATTAGATTATCTCTGTTAATACGTTCGTAAAATGGTTAGGCCAGCTCGTAGAGAAAGAGGGCATCAACCTCTTCGCGGGCTTTGCCGGCTCGGAAATCCTTTTTGAGGGCAGCCGTGTTGTGGGCGTCCGCACCGACGACAAGGGCGTGGACAAGAACGGTAAGCCCAAATCCAATTTCCAGCCGGGCTACAACCTGCGCGCCAAGGTGACGGTCTTCGCCGAGGGAACGCGCGGCTCGCTGACCAAACAACTGGTCAGGAAACTGGAACTCGACCGCGGCTGCAACCCCCAGTCTTACACCGCGGGCGTGAAGGAACTCTGGGAGATTCCCGCAGGGCGCGTGCGGGCCGGACGGGTGATTCACACCGCGGGCTGGCCCCTCAGCTCACGCCAGTTCGGCGGTGGATTCATTTACGCGTTGTCGGAAACGCGCCTTTCGGTCGGCCTGGTTTCGGGTCTCGATTACGAAGACCCGCGCTTCGATCCCCACAACGCCTTTCAGCGGTTCAAGACCCATCCGCTGGTTGCGAAGCTCCTCGCGGGCGGCGAGATGGTCCGCTACGGCGCGAAGACCATCCCCGAGGGCGGCTACTTTGCCATTCCCCGGACGGCGGTGGACGGGGCGCTCATCGTTGGTGACTCGGCGGGGTTTCTCAATTCCCAGCGCCTGAAGGGTATTCATTTGGCAATGAAGACTGGCATGCTGGCGGCGGAAGCGGTTTTCGACGCCCTCCGGAAAGGCGACACATCGGCCGCGGCGCTCACCGCCTACGAAAACAGCTGGCGGTCAAGCTGGGTGAAGGACGAACTGTGGAAGGTGCGGAATTTCCACCAGGGATTTGCGAACGGATTCTGGGCGGGCGCGGCTCACGGCGCGCTGCAATTTGTGACCGGCGGGCGCGGGCTGCACGCGCGCTACCCGTCGCGGCCTGATTTCGCGCATATGAAGAAGCTGGCGGAGATCGGCTTGGCGCCAGTCGGCCAATTTAAGCCGGACGGCAAGCTGACCTTTGACAAGCTCTCGGACGTTTATCACTCTTCCACTCACCACGAGGAGGACCAGCCCTCGCACCTCCGCATCGCCGACTTCGATATCTGCAACAACCGCTGCACTGCCGAGTACGGCAATCCCTGCCAGCATTTCTGCCCCGCGGCGGTTTACGAAATGGAAGAGCAAGCCGACGGCTCGGGAAAGCGCCTGAAACTGAATCCCTCCAACTGCGTGCATTGCAAAACGTGTGACATCGCCGACCCGTACGAAATCATCACCTGGATCTGCCCGGAAGGGGGCGGCGGGCCGCACTACGATGGCATGTAAGGCGGTACCTGCCTTCAAAACTCGAGCGAAAAGGACGTCTTATGGAGAAAGTTAACCTCGCGGAAAAGTTCAGCCGGATTCAGGAAGCCTGGAGCCCCAGGATCGCGGCGGAATTGAACGGCCAGCAGGTGAAGCTGGTGAAGTTGAAGGGAGAGTTCGTCTGGCATCATCACGAGAAGGAAGAGGAACTGTTCCTGGTCGTTAAGGGCTCCATGGTGATCAAGTTCCGCGACCGCGATGTGACGCTCGGGGAGGATGAGTTCATCGTTGTCCCCGCCGGCGTCGAGCACAAGCCGGTGGCGGAGGAGGAAGCGCACGTGCTCCTTTTCGAGCCCGCCTCGACCCTCAACACTGGCAACGTTCGCAACGAGCGTACGCGCACCGAGCTCGAGAGAGTTTGAGCGAGTGGTCTGGTATAGGTATTGCGCGGCCGCCTTCTGGAGGCGGATAGAACCGGTCCCGGCCGAAAGTCACGATGCCCGACACACAAGGCAATCCGTTGCGCGGCGCCGATGAACTGCCGGCGGAGCAAGCGCCCGAATCCGTCTCCTCGTTGAAGGAGAATCCACGCACATTCACGCCCTGGCAACGCGTCCAAATCTTTGTGGCGAGCTGGCTGGGTTACCTTGCGGTGGCGCTGGTGGGGCGGACGCTGCGCTGGGAAATTTCCGGCTGGGAGAACTGGAAGGCGGCGCGCCAGGCGGGCAAAGGACTGATTTACACCTTCTGGCACCGCGAGATTTTTGCCGCCACTTGGTTCTGGCGCCAGCGCGGCATCGTGGTGATGACCAGCCAGAATTTCGACGGCGAGTATATCGCTCGCATCATTCAGAAGCACGGCTACGGCGCGGCGCGGGGATCGAGTTCGCGCGGCGGCGCCAGGGCGCTGGTCGAGATGCGCGCGGCGATGAGCGCCGGGCGCGACGCCGCGTTCACGATCGACGGCCCGCGCGGTCCGCGCTTCCAAGCCAAGCCGGGCTCCGTCATCCTCGCCAAAGCCACCGGCGGCGCCATTCTCTGCTTTCACGCCGCCGTACGAAGCGCGTTTGTGTTCCGAAAAAGCTGGGACCTGACCGAGTTTCCTCATCCCTTTACGCGGGCGCACATGTTCATCGCCCCGCCTATCTGGGTTGCGCCTGACGCCGACGACCAAGAGCAGGCGCGGAAGCTCGGGGAAGTCCAGGCGGCGCTGGACGAGCTTCGCCGCCGCGCCGAGGCCTGGGCCGGCCGCCGCGACGATATCTAGCAAACAATCACGGGGAAGTTTCATCCGCGAAGAGGGGCGTTTTCACGCTGAAGACTCTGGGGCTCCCGCCTGCGCCAGGCGTCGGAGCTCCGCGTAGATCGCTTCCACTTGGGCGCGGGTGTTTTCCAGGCTGCCGGAAGAATCAATCACAAAATCCGCCCGGCGGCGCTTTTCTTCGACGGGGATCTGCGCGGCGACGCGCGATTCAGCCTGCTCGCGCGTCAGGCCCTTGTGCACCAGCCGCTCGATCTGCTGCTCGGGGCGGCACCAGGTGACGATCACCTTCTCGAAGCGGCTGCCGATTCCCGCCTCAAAAATCAGCGCCGCGTCCACCAGAATCACCGCCGCCGGATTTCGGCTGGAGAATTGCTCTGCCCATTCCTCCACGCGCGCGATGATTCGAGGATGAATGATCGCGTTAAGCGCGTGGAGCTTTTCGGGGTCGGAGAAAACCAGCGCGCCCAGCCGCTGGCGGCTGATTTCGCCCGTGGGGTCGAGAATCTCCCGGCCGAAGCGTTGGACGATCTCCGTGTAGGCCGGGGATGACGGCGAATGAAACTCGTGGCCGATCCGGTCGGCGTCAATGACGTGCGCGCCGAGGCTTTCAAACATTCGCGCCGCCGTGCTCTTGCCCGAGGCTACGCCGCCGGTCAGTCCGAAATAGCTCATGAGTGGTGTCGCGCGAGTCTAAACTCAAGCCGGGTGGAAGGGTAGCGCCGGCGAGATGAGTTCTGAACCGAGATCCTCACCTGTTTGTGGCAACGTGATGCAAAGCGGCGCCGCGCCGGGACTTTGCCGCCTCCACCGTGTTGACCATCAGCATGATGATGGTCAGCGGCCCCACGCCGCCCGGCACCGGCGTAAAAGCGCCGGCCTTTTCACGGACGTCTTCCGGTTGCACATCGCCGACCAGCACCGAACCTTTTTCCGCCAGCTTTTTGAGGCGTTCGGTGGGGTCGCGATAGATCTGCTTGACCTCTTCCGGCGTCGAAAGGCGATTGGTGCCGACGTCAATCACGGTCGCGCCGGGCTTGATGAAATCGGCGGTGACGAAGGCGGGCCTGCCCATCGCCGCAATCAGGATGTCGCCTTCGCTTGCCACTTTGGGCAAATCCCTGGTGCGCGAGTGGCAGATGGTCACCGTGGCGTGGTTGTGCATCAGTAGCATGGCGACGGGTTTGCCCACGATGTCGCTGCGGCCGATGACCACGGCGCGCGCGCCCTTGATGGGCACGTCGCTGCGCTTCAGGATTTCGATGATGCCCGCCGGTGTGCAGGGAACCGGGCCGGGGCGCCCGCTGACCAGGTTGCCGATGTTGACGGGGTGCAGGCCGTCCACGTCTTTGGCGGGATCTAGCGCCATCATGACCCGCTTGGAGTCTATTTGCGGCGGCAGCGGCAACTGCACCAGAATGCCGTCGATCTGGTCCCGGCAGTTCAAGTCATGCACGAGCGCCAGCAGTCTTTCCTCAGAGGTATCGGCAGGCAGCTCGATCTTTTCGCTGTAAAGTCCCAGCGCTTCACACGTCTTGACCTTGTTGCGAACGTAGATGTGGGAGGCGGGATTGTCGCCCACCAAAACTGCAGCAAGTCCTGGCGTGATGCCCGCCGATTTCAACTCGGCGATCTGTTTCAGCAGTTCGGCCTGGATTTGATCGCGAATCTGGTTGCCATCGAGGATGCGTGCACTCACGGGGGTCTCCTTAAGCCAGATCGAAGCATCGAGTTTAACACAGCGCAGGTCGGGGACCAGCGAGCACAAGTCCGGACAGGGTTGCATTGCCGACACACTCGCTTCTCGGCACACTGCGTGCGTATTGTTTGGAGGCGAGCAAGCTTTCGATTATAATGCTCGCAGGCTAAGCTGGTGGGCTGATACCGTTCGATTAAGGCTCAGCGCACTTGAAGTGACTGTTTGTCAAACTGGCGGTGAAAAGTGTCGGATTCAACAGCCATGACCGACCGCGAGAATAACGACTCGGAAGGCGAGCGGATCGTTTACAGCGTCACGGACATCATGCGGTTTCTGCCGCACCGTTATCCGTTCCTTCTGGTGGACCGGATTGTCGAGCTGGAGGCCGACCACCGGATCGTGGGCCTGAAGAACGTCACCATGAACGAGCAGTTCTTCCAGGGGCACTTTCCCGGCGCGCCGGTGATGCCGGGCGTTTTGATCATCGAATCCATGGCCCAGGTGGCGGGCGTGCTGATTTATCGCGATCTGCCCGACAAGGAAAAGAAGCTGATTTACTTTAGGAGCATTGAAAACGCCAAATTCCGGCGGCCGGTGGTGCCCGGAGACCAGTTGCGCATCGAAATGGAGCTTCTCAGTCGGCGAAGCAATTTTGGCAAGATGCAGGGCCGGGCGACCGTGGACGGAAAGCTGGCCGCCGAAGCGGTCGTCACCTTCGCGGTTGTCGAGCATCCCGGGACATGAAATCTCACCCCTCGAGCATCATCCATCCGAAAGCCCAGGTCGCTAGCAGCGTGTCCGTCGGCCCCTACGCGGTAATCGGCGAGGACGTCGAGATCGGCGAGGACTGCGAGATCCTGTCGCATGTCGTTCTCGAAGGCCCAACGAAGATCGGAGAACAAAACCGCTTTTTCCCTTTTGCCTCTATCGGCCAGCCGCCGCAGGACCTGAAGTATCGCGGCGAGCGAACCGGCATCGAGATCGGGAACGCCAACACGTTTCGGGAATATGTCACGGTCAATCGCGGCACGGTGCAGGCGGGCGGAGTAACTCGCATCGGGGACCACAACCTGCTGATGGCTTACGTCCACATCGCGCACGACTGCCAGTTGGGCAGCCATATCATCATGGCCAACGGAGCGTCGCTGGCCGGCCACGTCGAAATCGGGGACTATGCCAGTGTTGGCGCCTTCTGCGGCGTGCACCAGTTCACCCGCCTGGGAGCGTATTGTTTTCTCGGCGCCTACACGATCATCAACAAGGACATCCTCCCCTACATGAAGACTACCGCTGACCGCCCCATGACCGTGCTGGGCGCCAACCGGATTGGATTGGAGCGCGCCGGTCTCGCCAAATCCGACATTGACGAACTCGACGCGGCCTTCCGCCTGCTCAGCCGCTCCAAGCTCAACACTACCCAGGCGCTGGAGGCCATCGAAGCGCGGCGGTTTTCTTCCGTCCACGTGAAAAGCCTGGTGGAGTTCATCAGGACCTCCGAGCGCGGCGTGGCCAAGTAGATTGAGTGATTAAGCGATTTGGCGATTGAGGGATTTGAAGAATCCAAGCCTAGTGCTCAATCGCCCGATCACTCAATGACTCAATCACCCGATAAGAACGGCCGTTACGCCATCATCGCCGGCAACGGGCGGTTTCCGTTCCTGGTGCTGGAATCGGCGCGCGCGGAAGGCCTTGACCCGCTGGTAGTGGCGATCAGGGAAGAAGCCTCGCCCGAGCTGGAAGGAAAATGCAGCCGCCTTCGCTGGCTCAGCCTGGGCGAAGTGGGCAAATTCTTCGAACTGCTGAAGTCCGAAGGCGTGAACAAGGTGGTGCTGGCAGGGCAGGTGAAACACATTCAACTTTTCAGCAGCATCAAGCCGGATGGCCTGCTGAACCGCGCCCTGGGCGGGCTGCACCGCAGAAACACCGACGCCCTGATTGGCGCGTTTGTGCGGATGCTCGAAGACCACGGCATGGAAGTAGTGGACTCAACGGCTTTCCTCAAGGCGATTCTGGCCGAAGCCGGAACGCTCAGCGCGCGTGAGCCGGACGAAAGCGAAAAGGCGGACATCGCCTACGGCCGGGAAATCGCCAAGAAGATTGCCGGGCTCGATATCGGCCAGACCATCGTAGTGGCGGAACGCGCCTGCGTTGCCGTGGAGGCGATGGAGGGCACCGACGCTACCATCGAAAGGGCCGCCGGGCTGAGTAACGGGCGGAGGCTGGTGGTCGTCAAAGTAAGTAAGCCTCACCAGGACATGCGATTCGACGTCCCGGTCGTGGGCCCGAAGACCATCCAGGTGATGGGCCGCTCGAACGCCCGCGCCCTGGCTGTGGATGCAGGGCGGACTTTGCTCTTCGAACGCGCGCGACTCATCGAGGAGGCCAACCGGGCGGGCATCGCGCTGGTGGGACTGAAGGATTGACCGGGCGGCCCAGACAGCTCCGGGCGCAAAATGGATAGGGCGACCTCAATGCAAGATTCGGGCATGAGTTCGGAGGAACGCATTCCCGTCGCCGTGATCGGCGTGGGCGAACACGGGAAGAACCACGCGCGCGCGCTGTGTGAAGTTGCGGGGGCGGAATTGGTAGGCGTTCTCGACACGCAGCCGCAGCGGGCTCGCGAAGTCGCAAACGAGCTGGGAGTGAGAGCCTTTGCCAGCCTGGATGAGGCTCTCGCCGCGGTTCGGGCTGTGACCGTGGTCATTCCGACCTCGCACCATGCCGAGCTCGCGCACCGGGCCTTTGATGCCGGCGTGGACGTGTTGCTGGAAAAGCCCGTCTCCCGCACCCTGGACGAGGCCGACGCGCTCATCCGACGCGCGGAGGCCGAAAAGCGCATCCTACAGGTGGGACACGTGGAGCGCTTCAACCCCGGCGTAGTGGCGGCACGTGCCATCACGCACAACCCGATGTTTTTTGAGGTTCACCGGCTGGGCGTTTTCAGCCCGCGCAGCCTGGACGTGGACGTGGTGTTCGACCTGATGATCCACGACCTGGACTTGGTCCTCTGGATGGTGAATTCGCCCGTGAAAGAAGTCCGGGCCGTGGGGCTGGCGGTGCTTTCCGACAAGGTGGACATTGCCAACGCTCGCGTGGAATTCGAGAACGGCACGGTGGCCAATCTTACTGCCAGCCGGGTGAGCACGGAGAAGGTGAGAAAATTCCGATATTTCCAGCCGAACGAATATGTATCGATTGATTTCGCGCGGCGCGATGCGCTGGCCATCCGCGCGGATCGCGACGGGCCGACTCCGAAGATCGGCTTTCAAAAGCTGGAAGCCGCTCCCGGCGAACCCTTGCGCGCCGAGCTGGAAGCGTTTATCGAGTCGGTGCGAACGCGCCGCCCCCCGTTGGTGGGCGGCCGCGAGGGCCGCGCCGCGCTGGCCTTGGCCGTGCGAGTGATGGAATGCATCGAACATCATGCCGCGAGTGTGAACCTTCCGCTGGCGCGCTCGGCGGGCTCGAGCGGTGAAATGTAAATGCGGCGGAAGGGAAGTCTGCTCGCCTGGAAGCAGGCGGCAGGGAAGTCGTGAAGGTAGGACGTGGCGAATAATCGGACGGTCGAACCCGAACTCCACCTCTTGCTGGAACTGGAAGCCGAAGCGGCGCGCTGGCGCTGGCGTTCGATGTTCCTCCTTTCCATCCTTCTGCACTCCCTGGCCGTCTTGATCCTGATGGTCGAGCCGCAGCTCTTCCGGCGCGGGGCCAGGATGATCGGCCTTCGCGTGGAGCCCCGGCCTCAGCAGGAAACCACTTTCCTCACCCTGCCGCCCGACCTTCTGAAACCCAAGCCGCCGCGAACGAACAACCTCTCGGACAAAAACCGGAAGGCGCAAGGGCCGTCGCCCAAGATCAATCCCAACGGACTGCGCGCGCCTTACCTGCGCGGCAATACGCCGCTGCCGGAGATTGCGGGCGGCGCCAAAGCTCCTCCGTCGCCTCCCCCGGCGCCGGCATCGCCCCCGCCCGGGCCCAAATCAGCGGGCAACGGCGAGCAGCAGGCTCCACCTCCTCCGTCCAAACAGCAGGAGCAGGCCCAGTTGAAGCTGATGGACGTCCCTCCGCCTTCGTCGGGCGGTGAGCAATCGCGCTTGCAGATGCCCTATACCACTCCAGGCGAGGCGATTCAGCAATCGCTTCGGTCGGCGGCACGCGGCCGCGCAACGGGAGATATCCCCGGGCCAGGCGATTCGACGGGCCAGTTCGAGAATCTCAACCCGAATTTTTCCACCCAAGGCCCCATCATCCTGTCAGACACGCGCGGCGTGGACTTCGGCCCTTACCTGGCGCGACTGATTTATGTGGTGCGCCGGAACTGGTACTCGGTGATTCCGGAATCTGCGCGGCTGGGGCAGAAGGGGCGTGTCTCGCTGGTGTTTGAGATTCTGAAAGACGGCTCGGTGCCGCAACTTCGCCTGGTGGCGTCTTCCGGTTCGAACGCTCTGGACCAGGCGGCCATTGCCTCGATCCGCGCTTCCAATCCCTTTCCTCCGCTGCCGGCGCAATTTACGGGCCAGCATCTGGTCCTGCAATTTAACTATCTCTACAACCTTGGCTTCGGTGGGGATTGAAGCGCCCTGCGCGGTCGGTTAGAATTGGTTGGGGGCGAGGAATCTCGGGTGAGAACCCGGCGCACAGAAGGTCGGCCGGTTTGCTGAATGTTCAAACCCGATCAATCCCTTCGGCCACGGCAAGAGTTCATGCTTCGACCTTCACGAGCTCAGTTGATCGGCTCTTTTCTTTTGCTGGGGGCGATCTTATGCCTGCTTCTGGTGCGCTATTGGCATCTGCTCGGGTGGGCGCGGTAAGCACGGCCACGCTCGAGCGAGCCGGCGCGGACGATCCGCCGCTCCTCGCCATCGTCGGGCCGACGGCGGCGGGGAAATCGGCCTTGGCGCTTTCGCTCGCCCGCCGGTTCGTCGGCGAGGTGGTGAACTTTGACTCGGTGCAGGTATATCGCGGTTTTGACGTCGGAACCGGGAAGCTGACGCCCCAAGAACGCTGCGGCATTCCACACCATTTGCTCGACATCCGGGAAGCCGGGCAGGTTTTCACGGCCGGGGATTTTTCCCGAGAAGCGTCGAAGGTGCTGGCGTCGCTGCGAAGGAAGAAGAGGCTGCCGATCCTGGCGGGCGGGACGGGGCTTTATCTGCGCGCGCTGTTGCAAGGCTTGTTTGAAGGCCCGGCGCGTTCGGAGGCCCTGCGCGCCCGGCTCAGCGAAATCGCGGCACGGCGTGGCCGCAGGTTTCTGCATCGAATGCTGGGGAGGATGGATGCGATTTCCGCGGAGCGCATCCAGCCGCTTGATACGCCGAAGATCATTCGGGCCCTGGAAGTTCGCCTGCTTGCCGGCCGTCCGATTTCCCAGATGCAGGCTTCGGGCAGGAAAGGGCTGCGCGGCTTTCGCGCCCTGAAGATCGGGCTCAATCCCGGCCGGGGGGAGCTTAATCGGCGCATCAACGCGCGCGCCGAGCGGATGTTCAACGCCGGCTTGGTGGAAGAGACGCGGGCGGCGCTTGCGCGCTGCGGCGTGGACGCTGAAGCGGCCGCGCGGCTCGCGCCTTTCCGGGCCCTCGGCTACCGGCAAGCCTGCGCGGTGCTCGCGGGGCGGATGACCTACGAGGATGGCATTCGCGAGACGCAGACCTCGACGCGGCAATACGCCAAGCGCCAGATGACCTGGTTTCGTCGCGAACCTGAGGTCGAGTGGTTTGCCGGATTTGGCGACGAAGCTGCGATCCAGCGGCAGGTTTTTGATTGGGTGGAAGGTGTAATGCGCCTTGAATCAGTGGCCGGAAGACAAGACATTCCGCCACGGTAAGGAGAAAAACACATGGACAGACCAAGCCCCGAAAGAGGGCGTAGCTCGGAAAAACAACCGCAGAATATTCAGGACGGGTTTTTAAACGCGGCGCGCAAGGAGAAGCTGCTGGTGACGGTGTACCTGGTCAGCGGCGTCAAACTCACCGGCCGGATTCGCAGCTTTGACAAGTTCTCGCTGGTGCTGGAAAGCAACAGCCAGGAGCAATTGATTTTCAAGCACGCCATCTCAACCGTCGTGCTGCCGCGTGCGAATGCCGCTCCCGCCCCGGCGGCGACAGCAGCAAACGCGGCTTCGGAGGGATAAGAATATCCGTCGCACTGAAATCTGGGAGAACGCCTATCTGGTGGGCTGGACGCAGCCCTCCGGTCACGCTGTCATTCTGGGCGAGGAAGCTGGCGAAGAAAGCCTGGAAGAGCTGCGTGAGCTGACCTCGAGCGCCGGAGCGCGCGTGGTGGGCCACCTGCTGCAACGCGCCCGCGAGGCTGACCCCGCCACGCTCATCGGCCGCGGCAAAATGCATGATGTCCGCGCCGAAGCGCGCTCGCGCGGCGCGGACCTAGTCGTCCTGGATCACGACCTTACACCCACCCAACTGCGTAACCTCGAAGAAGGGCTAGGCCTGAAGGTCATTGACCGCACCCAGCTCATCCTCGACATCTTCGCGCGGCGCGCCCGCAGCCGCGAGGGCCAGTTGCAGGTGGAACTGGCGCAGTTGAACTATCTGTTGCCGCGCCTCTCCGGCCGGGGCACGCTCCTCTCGCGACTGGGCGGCGGCATCGGAACCCGCGGACCCGGCGAGCAACAGCTCGAATTTGACCGGCGGCGAATCCGCGCCCGCATCCGCAAGCTCAAGGAAGGGATCGAGCACGTCCGGTCGCAGCGGGCCCTGCACCGGGCGCACCGCACCGCCCAGCGCTTTCTGACCGTTGCCTTGGTTGGATATACCAACGCGGGCAAATCCACTTTGTTCAATGCCTTGACGCGCGCCCAGGTTTCGACCTCTTCCCGGATGTTCGCCACGCTCGACCCGACGGTCCGCTTGCTGCCGCTCGAATCGCACCGCCCGGTGCTGTTGTCGGACACGGTGGGCTTCATCCGCAAACTGCCTCCGCATCTGGTGGCGGCGTTCCGCGCCACTTTGGAAGAATTGGAGGGTGCGAGTCTCCTCCTGCACGTCACGGACGCTTCCCACCCCCAACGCGATCGGCACGACGCCGCCGTCGACGCCCTGCTTGAAGAACTAAACCTTGCCTCCGCGCCGCGCCTTCATGTCTGGAACAAAATCGATCTCCTCGCCGAAGATGATTTGAAGAGGTTGCTGAACGGAAGCCGCAACCGGGGCGAGGGCTCGCGTGTCGCCGCAGTCTCGGCTGTTACCGGTGAAGGACTGGAGGCGCTGCTCCGGCAAATCGACCGCATGCTGGATGCCGACCCGCTGGTGGAAACCGATTTCGAGTTTGCCGCCGCGGACGGCGGCCCGTTGGCCTTGCTGCACCGCCTGGGAAATGTCCTATCCACGCGCGTGGATGACGACCGCATCCACGTTCGCGCCCGCGTCACGGAATCGTTGCGCAACCGCCTTGAAGGCCTAGCCTCCCCGGGTCCGAAAAGCGCAGCGGGCCGATAATCTCCAGTCTTTTAGCGGTTTTTGGGCCTGTGGAAAACGCTGTGGAAAAGCCCGGGCGCCTCCGCCGAAACCGCGCATTTCCGAAAACCGGCATAAAAAGCGGCTGAAATCGAGGCCGGGCTAATTTCCGCCTTGTTTTCAGCACTTTATCGCCTCCCCGGCGGCCGCTCAATGCTCCCAGAGGCCGCCAGATCAGCCATGATGGCGGGCCCGGTCGGAGGGCGAGTTTTGCACAATTCTGGGGCAGCCTCGCCGCGAGATTTGAGTAGCCCCCCGCCTTTCGTCGGCCCGCATCGAATCAGCCTCTCCCGGCTCTAGCCTCGCGGGATAGTTTGAGTGGGAACGGGGGAGCCCGCATCATCGCTTGCTCCACGGCCGCGCTGCCGAATGATTCAAGGCGAGCCGCAGCGGGCAGGAGCAGCTTTGAGAAGCTCCGCCTGCGCGTTGACATCCGCAGGAGCGGTAGCTATAGTCAAGGAGGGGCGGCGGCGCAAGTTGTTGCTCGTATCGTCGGCCGATTGGGTTGCCGGCCCTTCCCGATCATCTCCATCCGAGGGTGATGTCGAAGGCGCATGAATCTCCCCATTACGCTCACCCTTCTCCGAATCTTCTTTGTTCCCCTGCTGGTGGTGCTTCTGCTGACCAAGGGGGAGAACCTGGACCTTTGGGCAGTAGGCGTGTTTCTCCTGGCCGCGACGACGGATCTTCTGGACGGCTACTTTGCGCGCCGCCGCCGCCAAATCACCACGCTCGGTATCCTGCTGGACCCCATCGCGGACAAATTGCTGACGTCAGCCGCCTTCATTTCGCTGGTCGAGCTGGGCCTGGCCCCAGCGTGGATGGTGGTCATCATCGTGGGCCGCGAATTCGCGGTTTCGGGTTTGCGCTCGATCGCTTCCGCGCAAGGCTACGTGCTCAAAGCCTCGGAGCTCGGCAAAACCAAAATGGTGATGCAGGTCGCGGCGGTCACGGCGATTGTCCTCCAGGAGCATATCCTGATCCTGCAGCGCATTTACCTGGGGACCATCCTGCTCTGGCTGGTGGTGTTGTTCGCGCTGATTTCCGCCGGTCAGTACTTCTGGGATTTTCGCAACAAGCTGGAAGCGGGCCACACGCGCCCGGTGCGCCAGGGCGTGGTCATCTTCGAGCCCGGGAAGAAAGAAGTGGAGGATGCCGAGCGGGAGGAACGCGATGTTGCCGCTCACTGATTCCGACCAGCAGTTGCTGCTTCGTCTTGCCCGAGAAGCGCTCGTTGAAAGCGTCCGCTCGGGCCGCCTTTCGGAAATCGAAAAACCTGCCGGCGCCCCGGAAGAGAGATGCGGCGCCTTTGTGACCCTGCACAAACTTGGCCGCCTGCGCGGATGCGTCGGTTATATTGAGTCGCCCCGGCCGCTTTTCCAAACCGTGCGCGAGTGCGCCATGGCTGCCGCCCTGCACGACGGGCGCTTCGATCCCGTCGAGCCCGAGGAATTGCCCTTCCTCCACCTGGAAATTTCGGTGCTCTCGCCTCTCGAAGACGTCCGGCCCCAGCAAATTGAAACCGGGCGGCATGGCCTGCTGATTTCGCGCGGCCTCCAGCGCGGCCTGCTGCTGCCGCAAGTGGCCGTCGAATGGAAATGGGACCGCGAAACTTTCCTCGACGAAACCTGCCGCAAAGCCGGCCTTGCCTCGGACGAATGGCGGCGCGGCGCGCGCATTCAGGCTTTCACCGCCCAGGTCTTCGCCGAATCGCCGGCAACCGCCGGCTCCCGCCACGGCGCCGCATAGCCTCGAAGCTCGCCCTGCAGATTCAACCCGGCCTCTAACGGCAAATCAACGTCAACAGAACGCGTCACCGTCGCCTGGCGGTAGCATCGCGGCAAGAGTGACTTGCTCGCACCTTCCGTCCGCCGGGGTGGACAAAAAGGCCGTGGGCGGCTAAAATTAAAACAATGGGGCAAAATCTTAGGGCATGGGTTCTGCTGGCCATTCTTACTATTTCCGGCCCGGCGGGCTTGGCGGGGATCTTCAGTCGCCTGCGTGGGAGGGTGAACGGCTGTCCGCTCTCCTGCTGCGGCCGTGCCAACTGCCCGATGCACAGGGGCGGCCACGGAATGAAATGCCCGATGGCTTCCATGCCGTCTCATCAAGCGATGACTTGCACGTGCTCGGTCTCGCCGCATGAGACTTCAGCATTCGCCGCCGGTTCTCTCGACCTGCGCTATGACCTGCCGAGGACTTCGCTGCTGGCTGACCTTCCCCTGTGCGCCCAGCATGACGGAAGCTTTCAGATTCCTCTTCTTGACGGTTTCTTTCCACTCCTTGAGCTGCCTCCGAAAGCCCTTCTCGCCTGACTTCCACCACACTATTGATTCCCTGACGGCCCGGCCGTGAGGGAGCAGACTCGTATTGTTCGGAGGGCTTTCGTGAGGACTCTCGGCACATCTCTCTTTTTGGCATCCGTTTTGTCTTGGTGCAGCCTGGCTTTCGGCACGATTTTCGGCAACGTTCGCGGCGTCGTGCACGATCCCCAGCATCGGCCCGTCCAAGGGGCAGTGGTGAACCTTCACGCTCAATCGTCGCAGTGGAGCGCTCAGGCTCAGTCGAACGACGAGGGCGAATTCGAATTCTCCGCGGTTCCGGCAGGCCGATATTCCGTCAGCGTGACGGCGAAAGGGTTCAATCCTGAAGATCAACAGATCCTGGTGACTTCGGGAAGCGCGCCCATTCTCCACTTCCCGCTTTCGCTCGCCACGGTGACCGAGAAAGTGGAAGTCTCGGCGGCTCCGGCGACCATCAACACGGAGTCTTCGGCCTCCGAAAACACCGTCAGCCGCGCCCAAATCGCTCATACCCCCGGCGCGGACCGCACCAACAGCCTGGCGATGATTACCGACTTCGTTCCCGGGGCCTATATGGTTCACGACCAGCTCCACATCCGCGGCGGACACCAGGTGTCCTGGGAGG
>OFHG01000540.1_pt1 | contig 15016 bp, 14 predicted proteins | sample 1521931 | NCBI WGS metagenome assembly OFHG01 (sample SAMEA2468438, study PRJEB22500) | soil metagenome | biome: Glassland; feature: Farmland; material: Clay | place: Australia | collected 2013-01-31 | depth 0.55 m
ACGAGTAACGCGCGGCGAGAGCAGACAGGCGCGCCGCTTGTCGACACACTCGCACAAGCCCCCTCCGCAACCCCCGCACCACAGCCACCCCCCCCCGGTCCCCCCCACCCCCCCCACCCACCCCGAGAGCACCGCCGATAGCAGGCCGGAACATCCAGACCACCCCGACAGCAAAGAGCGCCAGCGTAATCGCTACCCAACTCAGGTAGAGAGCCATCGGAACATCCAGCAATAAGGCAGGCGGCGCGGGCATCATACTCGCTTCATTCTACACGCAACGCCCCGGGCGGAAACGGGGCCGCTTCACCGCTCCATCGTAAGAGTCACCGGTTTCGAGCTTGCCATTCGGCCAGGGCGGCCACCAGAGGCAGGCCGAGCCCGCTGCCGCGCGCGGTGCCCGCCATGGTGCGGTCCACGATGTTCGTGGCCGCAATACTGCCAACCGCGGCGCCCGTGCGGCGCGGCATCGAGGAGCGCATGAACGTCACGGGATGGACCGCCTTGGGCGTCACGCGCTCGGGGATGAGCGTGTTCCGGCCGATCCGGCAGATCGTCCGCCACCGGTATCAGGGCAAGCTCGTCCGCTTGCGGACCCGCTATGGCGAGACCGTCGTAACGCCCAACCACTCCGTCTTCACCATCCGGGACGGCCGAATCGAGCCCGTCCTCGCGGAGAACATGGCCCGAGGGTCCCTCCTCGCCCAGGTCAACCGAGTGCCGACGGTCGAGACCGCCTCCGCGAGTCCGCAACTCGCCCAGCTCTGGGGATCCTACGTGTCGGAGGGGCACCCGCTCAACGACTATGCTGTCATCGAGGAAATCGGCGAGGCGTACGGGGCCGGCCCACGGGACAATCTCGCCGTCGTGGCCGACCGCATGATGCCGCAGCCGATGCTCTCCTTCCGCGATCGGGAGGGACGGACCGCCTGGAAGGCCCATCCGTCCACCTCGACCCGTCCCGAATTCGGCGCCTTGGAGGACTCGTTCACCGCCGAGGTCACCGAGCTCGAGTGGGTGGACCCGACGGAGGAGTTCGTCTATGACCTGTGCGTCGAGGACACGAACAACTTCGTGGATGCGTGCGGGGGAGTCATCCTCCACAACACGGACTTGGCCACCATCTACGAGCGTGCGGGCCGCATCCACGGGAGGCCGGGCAGCATCACCCAGATCCCGATCGCCTCCATCCCGGACGACGACTGGACCCATCCCATCGCGGACCTGACGGGGTACATCACGGAGGGCCAGATCGCGGTCAACCGCGAGCTCCACCGCAAGGGCATCTACCCGCCCATCGACCCGCTGCCCTCGCTGTCGCGGCTCATGGACGCGGGGATCGGCAAGGGCCGGACGCGCGAGGACCACAAGCAGGTCTCCGACCAGCTCTACGCCGCCTACGCGGAAGGGAAGGACGTCCGCGGCCTCGTGGCCATCGTCGGCAAAGAGGCGCTCTCGGACCGCGACCGGAAAATGCTCGAGTTCGCGGACCGGTTCGAGCAGGAGTTCATCCGGCAGGGCGCCGAGGAGGACCGGACGATCGAGCAGACGATCGACACCGGGTGGACCCTCCTGGCCACGATCGACGAGGCGTGGCTCACGAAGATCGACCGGAAGACGCTCGAGAAATACCATCCGAAGTACCGCAACGCGGCGGCGCAGGCGCAGGTGACGGCGTAGGATGGTCCTCCAGAACTACAAGCCCACGCGATCGCAGCTGTTGCAGCTGCGACGGACACGGCGCATGGCCGAGCGGGGCTACCGCCTCCTGAAGCTGAAGCGGGACGCGCTGATCGTGGAGTTCTTCCGGGTGCTCGACCGCGCGAAGACGCTGCGGTCCAACCTCGCGCAGAAGTACGCGGTCGCGGAGCAGCGCATCACGATCGCGCGCGCGATCGAGGGCTCTCTGGGCATCCGGTCCGCGGCCCTCGCCCTGCGGGACGTGCCCACGCTGGACCTGAAGACGAAGAACGTGATGGGCATCATCGTCCCCAAGATCGACGCGAAGAGCGTGCGGAAGAAGCTCGAGGAGCGCGGCTACGGCGTCATCACGACGTCCGCGAGGATTGACGAGGCCGCGGAGGCCTACGAGGCCCTCGTGGAGGACGTCGTGGTGGCGGCGGAGATCGAGACGACGATGCGGCGCCTAATCGAGGAGATTGAGAAGGTGAAGCGCCGCGTGAACGCGCTCGAGTATCGCGTCATCCCGGAGCTCAAGGCGACGGAGGCCTTCATCCGCCAGCGCCTCGAGGAGATGGAGCGGGACAATTTCATGCGTCTGAAGCGCTTCAAGGCGATGTGATGGAGCGCCTGGAGCGGGCGTGGGACAACCCGGAGCAGCGCGCCCGGCTCCTGCGCTGGATGTGGCTCCTCTCCACGGGGTTCATGCTCCTCGGCTTCGCGGTGATGTTCTACCTGCTCTTCGTGCAGAAGTGAGGCCCGACTCAGTTCTCCTTCCCGCGAAACCACGAACCGCCACGGTACCGGACACGTGCCACGAACCGCTGCATGTACTCCTTGAGGTCGTGGAGATCCTCCGGCGACCCGCTCCACCGGGCGAACGCATCGCCGAACGTGTCCTCCAGGTCGCCCATGAAGCGGTGGAGGTCTTTCCCGGCCCATCCGGGGACGCGCCCGGAGTAGATAGCCGCCAGGTAGACGTGGTCGCCGCGCTCAAGGAGCGTGGTCTTCCCGCCGACCTGGAAGCGCTTCAGCTCGCCGTTCTCCTCAGGATCCTGGTCGCGCAGGAAGGCCATGATGGCCGTCAGCATGCCGGAGAGGATGTCCTCGTCCCGGTCGGCGCGCATGCGCCGCGTGTTGTGGAGGATGAGCCGGCCGTCCTTCGCAATCAGGAAGACGTCGTCGATGGCGAACATGCGGCGCACGGCAATCTCGTAGCCGGCGAAGCCCAGGACTCCGAAGACGACGAGCGCCAAGAGGAGAGGCCAGAGCCACGAGAGGGGACTGCCCACAACTTGGACCTCGACGGTACTAGAGACCCCCCAGCCGACGGCGACCGCCGTGACGTTGTAGACGCCGGGAGACCCCGCGACGTAGAGGCCATCCGTGATCTGGCCGGAGCGATCCGACGTGTACCAGGCGAACAGGGTGCCCGAGACGACATGCCCACCGGCGTCGTATGCCAGCGCGGTGAATTGGGCCGAAGACCCTACGACGACCTCGACGGGCCCGTCGGGGGAGACCCGGACGAGGACCGGGGATCCGATGTACTCGTAGATCACGCTGACCTTCTCGAGCGACGGAGTCAGGACGCCATCAGTCGTCCGGAGTTCCGCCTTCCAGGTCAGATTCTGCGACGGATAGGAGGAGATGTTCCCGCTTGCCGGGACCGGGGTCCAGTAGCTTCCGTTCCCGATGAAGAAAGCCACGGAGGTGTTGGAGGGCTCGACCAGCGACGCGGAGAGCGAACGCCACCGGAAGAACTTGCCCGACACGGGGACCAGGCTCGAGGCGACGGCGCCCACGGGGACATGGCTCCGCGTCTCGAGAGACAACGATTGGAAGACGGGGACGATACTGGCGTTCGTCGTGTTGAGATCGAACCGGATTTGGAAGTAGGAGCCGGGCAGGATCGAGAGCGGCTCGGTCCCCTGTTGCATCCAGGTCTGCCACGCGTTCCACAATCCGGAACCGTTCCCGCTCCGCAGCCACAGGAGGGCGATCGTCGGGGAGGGCAGGCTTGCGGACCAGTTGAGCGAGAGGAACTCGGAATCGGAACCGAGGGCGATCGGTGCGGAGATGTAGGTCCCGTTGTGCGTGTCGGGAAACAGGAACGTGGCGTTGTCGACCAGGAAGGTCGCGTTGGACGCCCCAGTATCGTTCGCCGCGACCGCGAGGGCGAACGTCAGGTTGTAGTCCCCGGCCGCGGTGGTCCATGCGGAGACATCGAGGGAGAAATGAGACCACTGAGCAGCGGCGGGCGCGGAAAGGCCCGAGGAGTGAGAGGAGCCGGTGGGCCCGACGAGGCTGAACGACGGGGACGCGGAAGTGACGTTGCTCGCGTTGCAGAGACACCAGTCGAACGAGAGGTACGCGCTCCCCGGGGCCGAGGAGGAGACATTTCCTTTCGAGAAGACCTGGGATATCTCGGCTTCGGAGTCGAAAATCTTCGCTGTGCCGTTCCGGACGTCGTCGAAATAGACCCAGGTGTCTGCCGGAACGCTCGCAGGGCCATTGATTCGCAGCCAGATTGAGGAGAGTTGGTCTCGGGACGATGGAGGGCCCAGCTGGTCTAGGTCCACGACCACTTGCTGCCAGCCTGCGACAAGCGGCTGAGCAATGCTCGTGAGCATCGTGCCTGTCGCGCCCTCAGTGGCTGTGAGATTGAAAGTGAGTCCCAGAGTTGCGTTGACTCTAATCCACAGAATCACTCGGTTCACAGCGGACCAATTCAGATAGTTGGTCGAACTTAACAGCGAATTCCAGACGGCACTCGCATTGAAGGCAGCCGGATGACTCGAGATGTTCATCCCGATCATTCCGGTTCCCTGCTTCTGGCCCGGGGCAACGAGAGAGAGACTACACGCGGTCGACGGCGATGGCGAACAGATCCAGTTGCTTAGTGAGTCCATGCCCTTCCACAGGATCTCTGTGGTCGGCGAGGTGTGCTGGAGGAGCCCTGCATCGGCCGCAGGGTTCCAGCTCGCGTTCACGCGATATGGACTCCCCGTGCCGTTGACGTACTGCCAGTTCCCGGGACTCGAGAAGTTCCCATCCAGGATACGGTTGGTCCAGTTCGAGCGGAGGGCAAGTCCGGTGAGCACCGCGGTTAAGTTCGAGACCGTCGTAGCATTGGACTCGAAGTCCCCCGGGGTGTTCCAGGTCACAGACCGGGTGGTCCAGGGCAGGGTCGCGTTGCCGCCCCCGAAGCTCGCGTTTTCGACCGTCAGCGTCTTGGTGTTGTTCATCCACCAGGTGACCGTGGTCGAGGCGTCCCCATTCACGATCACAGAGGGGGATTCCCCGCGAGCGGGAAGCGGCGCGAGGGCGACGGACAGCAGGGCCGCGGCGAGGACGGCCACCGCGACGGCTCCCGGCACCTTCGGCCAGACGCGCCTCTCTCGTGCGAGCATGGGTGTTTCCGGTCCTCTTGGTCCCTGCTCCCGGCCCGAGACCCCTCCCCATATCGCCCGCAACCCACAGGCTCCGGTTCAGGGGGCGCGTCCATCCGAGGGAGCGTACTTAATGATTTCGCGGTGGCCGGCCACTCCATGACAAAACGGCACCCTTCTCCGGCAGAGCCGGCGGTTCGCCGCGGTGTTCTCACATGCGAGAGTACAACTTTAAGCGTCGCCGCGGGGGTCACCTCACGGGCAGAATCGGGGGAGGGCCTGTGCAACGAATCGCGCGAGGACGAGACGAGCAAGGCGTGGCTCCCATCATCGCGGAGATCCTCCTCGTCGCGATGAGCGTCACGCTGGCGGGGACGGTGATGCTCATGTCGGACAACCTCATGTCCCAATCGATCCCCAGCAGCCCCTACGTAGCCTTCCTCCCCGCGCAAGTGGACGGCGGCATCGCGAGTCTCGAGGTCGCGGCTGCGAGCAGCGCGGCCCCTATCACGAACTACCAAGCGCGGCTCGAGACCGGGTCGGCGAGCAGCCCCGCGCTGCCGCTCGGCGCGAGCGGCGCGCCGATGAACACGACCCTCGGGGGCGCGGTGTACACGGTCACCTGGACGGCCGGCGCGGCGCCGGGACTCCTGACCGGCGGCAGCCGGTTCCGCATCTCCGCCGCGGACGGTCCCCTCCCCGCCGGCACGTACACGTTCCTCCTGGTGTGGAGGGGCACCACGGTCGCCGCGACCGTGACGTTCACCGTCTGAGGGCGCGCGGGATTCACGCGCGGCCGAGCTGGGCTTCCGTGACCATCTGGCCGATCTTCCGGAAGGCGTCCTCCACATGCTCCCCCGACTTCGCGGACGTGAACACGTAGGGGCAGTCGTAGGCCTTCGCGACCTGCTCGATGTCCTTCTCGCCGAAGACCGCGCCCGAGACGAGGTCGCTCTTGTTCACCGCGATCAGGAGGGGCACCTTCCCGACGATCTGCTCGACGCCGTCGATCCAGTCGTCCAGGTCGTCCAGGGTCTTGCGGCGCGTCAGGTCCGCGACCGCCACGATGCCATTCGCCCCGTAGAAGTAGGCCTCCTTGAGCAGCTCCCGGAAGCCCTTCTCGCCCATGATGTCCCAGATCTGCATGTCCACGTCCACGAGCATGTCCCGCTCCGGCAGGAACACGCGCGCCTCCTTCTTCGACACCCGCGTCCCGATCGTCGTCACGTACTGCTCGTCGAACATGTTGAGCACGTAGCGGCGGATGAGGGACGTCTTGCCGACGGCCTTCTCGCCGACGAGGCAGATCTTGGACTTCAGGTGGCGCGTCTCGGTCATCCAGAAGCTCCGTTGGACCGCACCGGACGAAGCCGGGTTCCACTTAACCGTTTTGGCACGAATGCCGTCCGCCGAGACTCACGAGGATGCGGTAAGACCTTCCTTGGCGAGGACCATGGTCCCGAGCCGCCGGAAGAGCGTCTCCACGTTCTCCCCCGTCTTCGCGGACGTGTAGAAGTACGGCGCCCCGAACGCGCGGACGGCCTGGTCGATCTCCTTGTCCCCGTAGAGGATCATGACCTCGTCCTTCAGGTCGATCTTGTTGATCGCGAAGACCACGGGGATCTCGCCGACGACGTTGAAGACGCCCTGGACCCAGTCGTCCAGCTCCTTGAGCGTGGAGTACCGCGTGAGGTCGCAGACCGCGATGGCCCCCTTCGCACCGTGGAAGAACGCCTCCTTGAGCAGGTCGCGGAAGCCCTTCTCGCCCATGATGTCCCAGATGGTCATGTCCATCTGGACGTGGACGCCCTGGTCCGGGGTGTCGAAGGCGAGCTCCTTCTTGGAGACCTTGGCGCCCAGGGTCGTGATGTACCGGTCGTCGAACTCGTCCTGCACGTAGCGCCGGATGAGAGAGGTCTTGCCCACGGCCGCCTCGCCGACGAGACAGACCTTGGTCTTGATACGCTGGGTCTCGGCCATGGGGACAGCCGGTGGAAATGCGCGGCACGCTACTTAAGCGTGCGGAGCCGAGTCGGCGGGACCTCCGCGGCGGAGCAACGTTTATCTCGCGGACCCTCCGTCGGGGCACGATGCGGCTTCACCACCGGATCGTCGCGGCCATCGACGCGACCGACGTGGGCCGCGCTCGTTCCGTCGCGAAGGCCCTCGCGGGCCACGTGGACGCGCTCAAGGTGAACTGGCCCCTCGTGCTGGCCGCAGGTCCTGAGATCCTGAAGGAATTCGCGGCGTCGTCCTACGTCCTCGGCGACTTCAAGATCGCGGACATCCCCAACACGAACCGCCTCATCGTGGAGCAGGCCATCGCGCACGGCGCCTCGGGGATCGTCTGCCATGCCTTCGCGGGCGAGGACTCCGTCCGCGCCTGCGTCGACGCGGCCCAGGGGGCGGAGGTCTTCGTGGTCACGGAGCTCAGCCACCCCGGCGGCCGGGAGTTCACCGCGAAGCACGCGGAGGAGTTCGCCCGGCTCGCGGTCCGGGCCGGCGCCGCAGGCATCATCGCGCCCGCCACGCGGCCCGACCGGGTCCGGACGCTCCGCGGCTTGGTCGGCGACCGCCTCATCCTGGCCCCGGGCGTGGGGGCCCAGGGAGGCAAGCCCGGGGATGCGATCCGTGCGGGGGCGGACGCCGTCATCGTGGGGAGGGCCCTCTACGAGGCCGCGGATCCCGCGAAGGCGGCCGAGGCCATCGCCCGCGAGATCCGCGGTTCCTGAAGCGGACACGACTCGAAGGTTTTTGAGGCGGGTGCTCATGCCCTCCCCCACGCCCGCCACCCGCATCGAAGACCCGTCCGTCGCCCAGGCGTTCCTGGAGCAGGACCCTGTGACCACCGCGGTGGTCTGGAACCGCGCGTTCGACATGGAGGGCACGAAGGAGCTGTTCATCGAGGGCGATCCGCCCCGCGGCACGCTCGCCGTCGCCCGACCGCCCTGGGCCCAGGGGGCCGCGGGAATCGCGATGCACGCCACGGAGCCGAGGGCCGCCCAGGAGCTCATGGCCGCGTGGCCCCACGGTCCCGTGTTCCTCCACCTCACGGCGGAGTGGATGCTCTCCCTCGTGGAGCCGCGGGCGGAGACCTTCGACGGCGGCGTGTTCTGGCTCTTCCAGCTCGACCCGAAGGACTTCGTGGACCAGGAGGGTGCCGGCGTGCGGCCCCTGGACCCGAAATGGGCCGACCTGATCGGCCCGATCTGGGACTCGGACTGGGAGCGGGCGGGTGCCTACGTCCGCGCGCGGATCGAGGCGGGACATGCCTACGCCGTGTACGAGGACGGCCAGCCGGTCGCGTGGGCCTTCCTCCACTTCGAGACGCCGACCGTGGCCATGATGGGCTTCCTCCACGTCCTCGAGCCCTACCGCCGCAAGGGCCACGCGCGGTCCGTCGCGTCGGCCCTGGTGAAGGACATCTTGCGGCGCGGGAAGATCCCCGCCCTCCATGTGAAGACAGACAACCTGCCGTCCCTCGAGCTCACGACGAGCCTGGGCTTCCACCGCGTGAAGAAGCAGGTGTGGGGCGACGCGGTGATCCGATGAGGATCACGCCCCTCGCGGCGGACAGCCTCGGGGCGCGGTCCATGGCCACCCTGGTCGAGACGCCGGACGTGACCATCCTCCTGGACCCCGCCGTCCGGCTCGGGCCGTACCGCTACGACCTGCCGCCCCACCCCACGGAGGAGACGCGGCAGAAGGAGCTCTGGCGGCGGATCAAGGATGCCGCGAAGAAGGCGGACATCCTCACGGTGAGCCACTACCACTACGATCACCACAATCCGGACGCACCGTCGATCTTCCGCGGCAAGCTCGCCTACCTGAAGGACGGGAAGTTCCACATCAACCGCAGCCAGCGCGAGCGGGCGAGCGCCTTCGTGCGGGCGCTCAAGAAGTATCCCCAGGAGATCCAGGTGGCCGACGGGAACGACGTGGACTTCGGCGGCGCTGAGCTCACGTTCTCGCCCGCGGTGCCCCACGGCTTCAACGACGAGCTCGGCTACGTGGTCATGGCCCGGATCGCCCAGGGAAACGAGGTCTTCGTCCACACGGGCGACGTGGAGGGCCCGCCGCTCAAGGAGCACCTCGGATTCCTCGTGGACTCGGACCCGACCGTCCTCTACGTGGACGGGCCCATGACCCACATGCCCGAGAACTATCCCGAGGAGTACACGCGCCGCTCCCTCACGAATCTGGAGCGGGTGGTCCGGAGCACGCGCGTGAAGACGCTGATCATCGACCACCACCTCCTGCGGGACCGCGACTGGCGGAAGCGCCTCGAGCCGCTCGCGTCCGCGGTCGAGGACCACGACGTGTCCCTCGTGACGGCCGCGGAGTACGCCGGGAAGGCGGTGGACTCGCTCGAGGCGAACCGCGACCGCCTCTACGGGGTCGAGCCGAAGGCCTAGCCGAACGCCGCCACGGTGTGGATGTGGACCGGGTGGGTCGCGATGTAGTGCCCGATCGGGCGGTAGACCCAGTAGTTGTGCCAGACGAACCAGCTCGCGCCGAGGGCGGGCACCGCAGCGACTGCGGCGGCAGGCACCGGCGGCGGCGCGCCGGCGGGGAGGTTCGCGCCGAGGTACCCCAGCCCGAGGGGCGCGACCCCATAGCTCATGATCAGGGCAAGTTCCTCGATCTCCAGGGTGAGTTCGAAGAAGTTCATCCGCGTGACCGTGCCGATGCAGTCCCGGAACACGTCGATGGATTCCATGGGCTCCAAGGGGCTGGCTGCGAGCATGGCCGCCGGCGCGAAGGGCGGATCAAACGCGCCCGCCACCTGGGAGGTCGTCGCGGCGAAGCGGTCCACGAGGGCCTCCGCGGGGATCTGCGCGGACGCGAGGATGGCCGCGGCGGCCTGGAGCTGGATGCCGTCCTTGTAGCCTTTCGTCCCCATGCCCGCGAGCGTGGCGTCGAAGCGGGCCAGGGCCTCCGCGGGCGGATACGACGAACGGGCCAGCGCGGCCACGAGGAGCGAGTTCAGGGTGGGACGGGCCTTCTGGATCTCGTTGATCTTCGCGATGACGGGATCCCACCACTCCTGGACCAGGTCGGCCAGGGACGCCGCGACGATGATCCGGTCCTCGGGCAGGATCCCGTGATACTCCAGCTGGATCCGGATCCGCTCGAAGTTGTTCCTCGCCGTGGGGAGGTCCCAGGGAAGGGAGGACAGGATCGCCGAGGCGACGAGGAGGTCCTCCTTGCCGAAGGAGCCCCAGTTCGTGTCCCGGTGGAAGTACTCGAACTCCCGGATGAGCAGCACGGGATCCACGGGCCGCTTCGCGAGGATCATGGAAGCGAAGCGCAGGTCCACCGTCGTGAAGGGCTGGGGCTGGGTGTCCTGGAACTCCTCCGGCGCGTACTGCTCGCTCATCACGAGGCCGCTGTAGATCAGGGAGGCGCGGTTGACGAGCTGGGTGAGACCCGCGCGGTACTGGCCCATCTCCTGCTCGAACGCGTCGAAGATCACCCCGCCGAGACGCGCGTGCCAGGTCTTCAGGTCCTCCAGCACGGTGCGCCCGACCAGGGGCACCAGGAAGTACTCCTGGGTCGGGCCGTTCCACACGAGCCCGTCCAGGGTCGCCTTCTCCCGAGTCAGTTCCTCCAAGGAACCGATCAGGGCCCGCAGCTCGGGCGGCGCGTCGGGCCCCGGCGTGGCGAGCGCCTGGCGCGAGAGGTCGCGCACGCGGTCGCGCAGGCTCGGTAGGCTGGCCACGTCCGCGACCCACCGGTCGCGCGTGGCCGGGTCCACGTTCTTCACGAGGCCCAGGGCCAGGAGGGCGTCGCGCTCGTCCGCGCTCACCCCGAGTTCCTGATGACTCCCGATTCCTTCCAGGATGGCTCGCACCCGGTCGCTCTGCATCTACATCCCCACCTCGCTCGCCACGTCGATCTCCACGCCGCACGACTCCCGGTCCACGGCCGGGTCCACGACGAGGACCATCCGGTCCCCGCGCCGCTCCAGGCTCAGGAACGGATCCCCCAGGCAGGCGCGCTCGAGGACGTCGAGCAGCCACCGCCGTCGCTCCGTCGCGCCGCGGAACACGCGCCAGCGGCTGTCCACCTCCCACGCGAGGGCCTCCAGGGCGTACGTGGCCTCGTACACGTTCCGATGGAACTGCCTCCCGATCTCCGCGCGGACGGCCGCGGCATCCGGGACCGCAGTCTCCTCGATCCCCTCCAGGTCCGCGAAGTGCATCGTGCCGTCCGCGGCGATCACCGCGTCCTTGTCCAGCCACACGTCGTGATACGCCAAGCCGGCGTACGCGCCTCGGACGTCGTCGTGCCGCAGGCTCCGCGCGAACAGGGTGAGTGCGGCCAGGGAGGAGCGCGCGAGGTTCCCGAGGAACCGCTCCGCGTCCTCGAAGGACGCGATCCCGAACAGGGCGAACGCGCGCGCGGTATCCAGGCCGAACGTCACGGGGCTGTGGAAGTACACGCGGACGTTGGACGGCATGAGGCGGACCTCCTGCCAGAACTCGCCCTCGTACCGGCGGTACCAGAAGAAGCGGGACGCGGTCGCCGCGAAGGCGTCCGGGAGGCGGACCAGGGCGACGATGGGGCACACGTGGAAGCCCGCGATGCGAGCGTCCACGGCGCGGCGGCTCGTGAGGAAGCCGATCGCCGCGTTGTCGGGCGCCTGGCCGCCGTAGGGCGCGTTCCCGAACCAGCGCTCCCCCGTGATGAAGCCCTGGCTTGCGCCGTCCTCTGCCGCCAGGAGGGAGCCGAGGCGCGGCTCGCGGCAGATCGCCCGCACGCGCCCCGCGGTCAGGGGCGCGTTCTCGTACGCATCCACCGCGGCGCCGCAACCCTTCACCGCGGCTATGTACTGCCGCTCCCCGATCAGGCAGCGCCGATCGGGGAGGAGGGCCGAGCGGTTGTCGTCCCGGACGCCGGAGAGGCGCTCGCCCACGGGCCGCCCGGCGAGCTTCCAGAGCAGCTCCGGGACGTAGCAGCCGGAGACCTGGTCCGACCAGAACGACTCGAACCGGGGGTCCCCGAGAACCTCCAGCTCGCCGCGGATTCGGACCAGGGGGACCGGGTCGTTCGGGACGTAGACGGCCTCGCGGACCATTACGTCTGCCTCTGCATCGCGGTGGGCGCGGCCGCGGGGTTGCGCGAGTAGTAGATGCTCTCGCCGACGGGCGCGAGACCCACTTTGCTCGCAATTCGCAAGGAGGCGACGTTCTGTCGGGAAATCTCCACGATGACCCGGTCCACGCCCAGGGCCGCGAGGGCGGAGAGCCGCGCCTTCATGATCTCCGTGCCCAGGCCCCGCGCGCGCTCCGTGGCCGCGACGGTCAGCGTGTGGAGACGCGCGACGGTTCCGACGACGGTCGCGAAGCCGAATCCCGCGATCACCCCTCGGGAGACGGCCACGTAGCCCAGGTCCCCCGCTTTGAAGGAGGATCGGATGAACGCGTCGGCTCGCTCGCGGTACACGTTTTGCGTGATCGAGATGACGGCTGCGAGATCGTCCGCGGTCATGGGTCGCACGACGCTCGAGTCGTACTCCATGGGCTGCGGGTTCCGCAGCTGGAGGATGCTGAACCGGTCGATCTCTTGGGCGTGGAGAATCCGCCCCGGGATCGTGCCGTCCGCGAAGAAGTCGGTCATCCGCACCCGCTTCATCAGGACGCGGGCCACGGAGCCCTCCGCGGCGAAAAGACTGCCCATGCCCGACTCGCGATCCAGCAACGCGAGGCCCACGATCTTCCGCTCATCCAGCGCGAGGACGACGGGGTCCCCTTCGGCCAGGGAGCGCTCCGCGAAGATCGGGAGGAAGGGGCCGAAGAAGGGCGAGCCGTCCGGTGTCAGTCCGGCGAGGTCGGCCTGGCTCTTCGCCTTCTTGATCTTCACGTAGACGGCCTGGTTGCCCGAGCCCACGCGGAGGCGGCTGGGGCCACGACGGACGCGGATGACGGAACCGATCACGAGGATGACCGCGGCGGGCACTCCGATGTACAGCAAGGAAAGGGTCACAACATCCAGAGGGAGCGCGTAGCTGCTCGCGGTGACCGTGAGCGAGGTGCTGTTCTGGAAGGACGCAGGGAGACCCTCCCAGTCACCCACATCGAGCTCCGTGTACTGCTCCGCGACGATGAATCCCGTGTTCGGGTCGTAGAAGTACCGGTCCGTGTAGGTCGCGGTGAAGACGCCGTACACGTCGTTCCGGCCGTACGAACCCTGGCCCTCGAGGAGGATCGCGGAATGCGGCACGGCCCCCATCCAGTATGTCGCGCTCAGGGACTGGACCGTGAGGTCCTCGTCGAGCACGTGGACGACCTGCCCCACGCTGACCGGGACGGAGATCCAGAACCACACGGCCGCCGTGCTCGGATCGCCCACGCTCACGTCGATGCCCGACAGGTAGTTCCGGGTCGTCAGGGAGAACACGGGGGTGTAGGATTCGCTGCCGGAGAAGCTCGTCCCCGTGGAGTTCGAGTAGGTCCACGATCCCGTGCCGTGGATGGTCACGGCGTCCGTCGAGACGGCGGAGACGTCGTACCGGTAGTGGGAGTGCGTGGTCTCCTCGTAGCCGTAGTAGGCGCCCTGACCGTTGTTCACGGTCGTGGTCTGGTCGAACTCGAAGAAGTCGTTGACCTGGGGCGGGCCCGCGACGGCGGGCGCGGCGGCGAGCAGGACCAAGGCGAGGGCCGCGCCCAACGTGACCGAAAGGACGAAGGCCATGCGGCCGACGACGGCGGGCCGCCGAGGATCGGTGGTCGTCGAATCCCTCCTCCGCCGCGATACCGGCGGTGGTCATCTTAAAGGTCGCGGGGGCAGCCCGTCACGGCACGGGCGTCGCGTTCCCGGTTGATTCGCGGGTGACGCGCCGAGGAATCCCATAAGAGATTGCTGGAGCAACAGGGTCCCCCGCTCTCCGGTTCCCCGAGGCGGAAGGGCTATGCGACGCTCGTCGTTCCGTTCGCCGCGGGTGCGCTTTCCGCCATCGTGGGCAACCGCGTTAGAAGACGTAGCCGCCAATCCCCACCGTGACGTTGTGCTGGAGGCAAGCCGGGTCCGTGGGAAGAACTGGGTCCGTGACGAGTTTGTGGACCTCAACGGTCGCACTCGAAGGGACGAAGTAGTAGTGATAATCGAGGCCCGTCCCATCGACCGAGATGACCGCCGCCGCAGAGGCGCTCGCTCCCCGGTTGGTGATGTTGAAGTACACGCTCCAGAACGAGTAGTTACCCTGAGTCGTGTTGTAGAAGCAGTGCCGTTCGGAGCTTACTTTCCTGAGCGAGAAGACGGGGCCCGGCCGTGCGCCCCATGCGGCGATGACGGCGACGACGACTACTACGGCAAGAAGAATCGTAAGCCACGGCTTCACGGGGCTCACAACGTTCCGCTCCCGTATAAGAGGGAGGTGCCTCCCGCCCCCGTTCGCGAGCCGGAAGGGCTATGCCGCGAGGGACATCACGATACTGGTCCATTTCGTCTCCTTGCCCGCAACTCCGCTGGAAGGCGAGGCTGCGGAGTAAGTACGGAGATTTCATCGCTACAGAACCCGATGAAGTACGGGAGGGGTACCTTGGTCGCAGTGGCTTCCGACGACCGCGTCGCGAAGTCGAGGTTCTTCCGCAGGGCGCTGGTCGTGCTCGTGGTGGGTGGGGCTTTGACAATCGCCTTCGGTGTGTTCCGCGCGCATGTTCTCGACTCGGAATGCAGGTCGAGGACTTCCCTGCCCGAGGTCGAGTGTGCACCCTTCGATGTATTCGCCCTTGTTTGGGCTGTCTTTGCGCTCCTCGTGTACTTGGCGGCGGCTGTGCCCACCTTATTGTTGGGTCGCTATCTTGTTCTAAGGCGTGAGGTCCGGACACCGGGCCAGTATTCATGACCTGATGCCGTTTCCACCTCTACCCCGAGCTAACTGATGGGTTTGCCGCGGCCGAGGAACGAGCCCCGCCCGCCTCTAGAATGCTCCTAGAATCGAT
>OFHG01000541.1_pt1 | contig 15015 bp, 15 predicted proteins | sample 1521931 | NCBI WGS metagenome assembly OFHG01 (sample SAMEA2468438, study PRJEB22500) | soil metagenome | biome: Glassland; feature: Farmland; material: Clay | place: Australia | collected 2013-01-31 | depth 0.55 m
CTTCTGGCTTTCCCATCGGCACCGTCACTTTTCTGTTTACCGATATCGAAGGCAGTACCCGGCTTTGGGAACAGCACCCTGAATCCATGCAGGCCGCCCTCGCCCGGCATGATATCCTCTTGCGGGAAATCATCGAAAACCAAGACGGGTACATTATCAAGACCACCGGTGATGGCCTGCATGCCGTCTTTGGGCGGGCGACGGCAGCCCTGGCAGCGGCCCTGGCTTGCCAGCAAGCCCTGGTAGGCGAGGTATGGCCTGGCCTCTCCCGCCCTTTGCGCGTGCGGATGGGATTGCACACTGGTGAGGCCGAGTTCCGAGATGGCGACTATTATGGTTCGACCATTAACCGCGCCGCGCGCCTGATGTCGATCGCTGCCGGAGGTCAAACCCTGCTCTCCTCGACCACAGCCGGACTGGTACGGGATCAACTGCCCCAGGGCGCGACTCTGTATGATTTGGGTGACCACCGCCTCAAAGACCTCACCCGGCCGGAGCAAGTCTTTCAACTCAATGGCGCCGGGCTGCCTGCCGACTTCCCGCCGCTGCGCTCGCTCAACACCCTGCCAAACAACCTGCCTCTGCAACTCACCAGCTTTGTCGGGCGTGAACGCGAGATGGCCGAGGCGAAACGCCTGCTGGCGGCGACGCGACTGCTGACGTTGACTGGCCCAGGCGGCACGGGCAAGACCCGCCTTTCAATTCAAGTCGCAGCAGACATGTTAGATGCTTTTCCTGCCGGTGTATGGCTGGTGGGGTTAGCGCCTCTCTCAGACCCCGCATTGGTACTGCAGGAGCTGGCATCCGTGTTGGGGGTGCGTGAACAGCAAGGCCGCCCGCTGATCGACACCTTGATTGATTACCTGCGCACGAAAATGCTCTTACTGATCCTGGATAACTGTGAGCACCTGATTGATGCTTGTGCTCAACTGGTCACGATCTTGTTGAGCGCTTGCCCTCATTTAAAAATCTTACCCAGCAGCCGCGAAGCGTTAGGCGTGGCGGGCGAGACGGCTTATCGAGTGCCGTCACTCTCCTTGCCCGATGTTCATGCCTCAGCACCCGAGGCGCTCGTCCAGTCTGAGGCTGTGCGCCTGTTCGTGGAGCGCGCTCAGACGGCGCAGCCGCGCTTCACATTGACGACGCAAAATATAAGCGCCATCGCCCAAATTTGCCAGCGGCTGGATGGCATCCCGCTGGCGCTCGAGCTGGCCGCGGTGCGCCTCAGGCTGTTTACCGTCGAGCAGATCGCTACGCGTCTCGACGACCGTTTTCGTTTGCTCACCGGTGGCAGTCGCACGGCTTTGCCTCGCCAGCAAACCCTGCGCGCACTGATTGATTGGAGCTATGATTTGCTCTCCGAAGCGGAACGCATGGCGTTGAGCCGGCTTTCGGTCTTCGCCGGCGGCTGGACGTTTGAGGCTGCCGAAGCTGTCCTTGGCCCGGATGCACTCGATCTGCTCTCCCACCTGGTGGATAAGTCGCTGGTCGTGGCGGAAGAGCCCTCCCAAAACGGAGAAAAGCGCTACCGCCTGCTGGAGACCATCCGCCAGTATGCGCGTGACAAGTTATTGGAGTCGGGCGAGGTGCCAGCGGTACGCGACCTGCACCTCGAAATCTATCTCCGCCTTGCAACCGAAGCTGAGCCGAGGCTGGAAGGCTCGCATATGCTGCCTGTGCTGGATCAGTTAGAAACGGAACTTGATAATATCCGGACAGCGATGGAATGGGCATTGGAACGCAACCCGCAAACCGCGCTGCAATTAGCTGCCAGCCTGCCCCGCTTCTGGCAGTGTCGCGGCAAATTAAGCGAAGGTCGCCGTTGGCTGGACGACAGTATGATCCGTTTCAACGCCTTGGCGCCCGCCGAAGGAGATTCCGGGCGCCGATTGCAGGCGCTAAAGGCCAAAGGTTTGTCAGCTGTCGGGACTCTGGCATTTGGGCAGGGCGAACTGAATGCTTCCCGCACACTGTTGGAAGAAAGTGTGGCCCTGGCGCGTGCCGCCGGAGAGCAGAGAACACTGGTTAAGGCGCTTAGCATGTTTGGATTCGTGACTGTGTGGCTGGGAGACGGAGAGGCAACGGATGCCGTGATTGAGGAAGCCCTACAGCTCACCCGCACGGCAAATGACAAGAGCAATATCGCAGCGGTTAAGGGATTGCAGAGCATACGAGAGATGCACTTGCACGGCGATTTTGCCGCGGCGCGGACTTTCGCGGAGGAAGCCTTAAAGCTCTGGCGCGATTTGGGCGACTCCTGGGACATCGCCATTTCCAATATGGGTCTAGGGGCCATGGCTACTCTTCAAGGTAACTATAGCCAGGCTCTGGCGCATTATGAGGAAGGCGAGATGCTGTTCCGTCAATTAGGCGACCGGAACATGGTCAACGCCATGCAGAGCGAACGGGCGCATATTGAGCGGCGGCAAGGCCATTACGCTCAAGCCATGGCGCTCTATTCCAAAACTCTCTCAGGCTGGCAGGAGCTTGGCAACCGAGCGGCGCTGGCGCATGAATTGGAATGTTTCGCTTTCATCGCCAGTGCGCAAAACCAAACGCAGCGGGCAGCGCATTTATTGGGGGTAGCCGAGGCTCTGCGCGAAAGCATCGACTCGCCCATGCCTGCCCACGAACGCGTCGAATACGACCAAAACGTTTCGGCTATGCGAGCGCAAATGGATGCACAGGCCTTCGGGGTAGCCTGGACCGAAGGTCGCGCCATGACGATGGAGCAGGCGATACAATTCGCGCTTGAATGAGGGAAGCAAATTTACGTAAAGAGACCTTCCTGATCAGACCCCATTAAAAAAACTAGCCCAAAGGTTATATAATGGGAACTCATGTTCCTTTCTGCAAATCTCCTGGGCATATTCCTGGCATTAACCTCGGCGCTCGTTTGGGGCAGTGGCGACTTTAGCGGCGGCCTCGCCACCCGCCGTAACCATCAATTCCATGTGTTGGCTTTATCTACCCTCTCGGGTATCGTCGTGTTGCTGGTCTTCGCCGGCCTGTGGCGTGAGGCGCTCCCCTCGCTGCGCAGCGATATTTATGCCATGCTGGCTGGCGTATGCGGAGCGCTGGGAATTGCGGCTTTGTATCGGGCTTTATCGCTGGGCAATACCGCCATTGTTGCTCCCACTGCGGCGGTTATCGGTGCTGCATTGCCGGTCGGTTTCGGCATTTTGACAGCCGGTATGCCAGCGGCCCTCCGGCTGGTGGGATTTGTCCTGGCTTTTTTGGGGATCTGGCTGGTATCCCAATCCTCAACGCCAAGGAAGGTTGTGCTGCAGCGAGGCTTTGCGCTGGCCTGCCTGGCCGGAATTAGTTTTGGGGGCTTCTTCATTTTAATTGCCCAGGTCGAAGCCGGGAAAGTGTTTACCCCGCTGGTGGTCTCGCGCTGCATGGAGTTCGCTACGGCGCTGGTCCTGCTCCGGCTGTACCGCATGCCAATGCCAGCGCTTAATTCCAATCCAACTGCTCTGCTGGCCGGTGCCCTGGATGTGGGGGGAAATATATTTTACCTGTTGGCCAAGCAGTATACCCGGCTGGAGGTGGCGGCCGTACTGGCTTCCCTGTATCCGGTGACCACCGTGCTCCTGGCAAACCTCGTCCTGAAAGAAAAGGTATTGCCCAGCCAGTGGCTGGGTGTCGGGGTATGTTTGGCGGCCATCGCCCTGATCACTGTTTGAAAGATATCACTGCAATCCTGGAAAGGCAATTGCCATCATTATCGATTGAGCAGAGAGGCCGAGTTTTTTCAAAAAACTCGGCCTCTGACTTATGGCTGTAACGTGGGTTAATCCCTCATACCTGTTAAAAATCGGCGAGAAAACAAGGTGACAGCCGTTCATAGAACGGGCGCGGCGCGAACGCTCGAATGTTGACTATTTTATTAAAATCATGTAGTATCATCTCAATCAAGGTAGGGAGAGTGAATCCCATTTTTAAGAAGATAACTTCGTGGATACTACTCCAAACGTGATGGAGACGGGATTCGACCTGCAGCTCACTGCTGAACTCAAGGACTTGCCGGAAATTCAGCGCTTCATCAGCGAGTGCCTGGCGGCCTTGCACGCTGGTTCTGCCGCGGAACCGGATATCTTGCTGGCGGTTACCGAAATCGTCACCAATAGCCTGACCCACGGCTACCGGGGTAAACCCGGCTGGGTTGAGGTTTTGGTCAGGCGAAATGGAGATTCCCTGGAGGTTGTGCTGCGGGACCAGGCGGCGCCTTTCGATCCCACCCAGGTACCCGACCCGGATATCCAGCGGCCGCTGAGGGAACGCCTGCCAGGCGGCCTGGGCATCTATCTGGCCAGGCATTTCGTAGACCGCATCACCTACCGCAGCACGCCTCTGTACAGTAATGAGATCACATTGATTAAGAAGGGAATCCTGCCGGTGTAAGGGGTATCGAGGGTCTTTAGGAATAGTCGTGGTGGGACACCTTCACGGAAAATCCCAAAGGCCCGACATTGAGTGCCATCTAAATCAATGAGGGAAAGTGTATGGTCCGCGCTCCCCTTTTTTGAGAAGATATAAAACGAGATCATAAAGGTTGGAGGGTAGCACGATGGAGATAATTATTAAGCAAGAACAAGGTCGCGTCCCCGTTACCATCTTTCATATCATTGGCGATCTGATCACCGATGAGACGCTGCGGGTAAAGGCCGAGCAGGCCTTTCGAGACGGGATGCGCAATCTGCTCATTGACCTGAGCGAGGTGCCCCTGGTCAGCAGTATTGGGCTGCGCGCCCTGCACGATATCTTTATTCTGCTGCGCGGTGACGCCCCGGGCGAGAGCGACAATGCTGTGAAAGAGGGCATCAACGCCGGTACCTTCACCTCTCCGCACCTGAAACTCTATAACCCCTCCGGGCATGTGCTGGATGTTTTGAAGATGACCGGGTACGATATGTTTCTGGAAATCTACCAGGATTACCGCAAAGCCGTGGCTTCTTTTTAATTATGGTAGAGCGCACTCTTTTTCGGAACGTCCCACTCTTTTCAGGCCTGTCACCGGCTGGGATCGAGGCATTAACTGGGCTGCTGAAAGAAAACACCTATCCCACCCAAACGGTCCTTTTCAAGGAAAACCAACAAGGGGACCGGTTCTACGTGGTGGAGGCGGGTGAGGTCACGATCATCAAGGCGATGGGTACTCCACAGGAACGCGTGTTGGCGGTGCGCGGGCCCGGGGAGTTTATCGGCGAGATGAGCCTGCTCAGTCGCCAGGGATTGCGCACCGCCAGTGCCCGCGTGGAGCCGGGCAGCCGCCTATGGGAGATGACGCGGGCTGATTTTGAAGTCATCCTGCATCGCGAGCCGGCCATCGCTTACGAGATGCTGTCGGCACTGAGCACTCGCTTGAATGAGGCACACAATACCACCATCCGCGACCTGACTGAGAAAAACCGCCAGCTTGAAGAGGCCTATGCCAGCTTGAAGGCCGCCCAGCAACAGATTATCGAAAAAGAAATCCTGGAGCGTGAGCTCGAGCAGGCTCGCCAAATCCAGCAAAGCATGCTCCCTGCCCGCTTACCGAAGATCAAGGGTTACGACCTGGGGGCCGGGAGCGAGCCGGCCTGGATGGTAGGGGGAGATTTTTATGATTTTATTCCGTTGGGCGCCGATCGCCTGGGCCTGGTGATTGGCGACGTATCCGGAAAAGGCGTTTCGGCAGCTTTATTTATGGCACAAACTCTCAGCTTGCTACAGGTCCAGGCGCGGCTTCACCGGGAGCCGGTGCGGGTGCTCAGGGACGTCAACCAGGAATTGCTCGATAGGAATACCAGTGACATGTTCGTCACCCTCCTTTATGGGATCTTGCACCTGTCCAGCGGGCAGCTCGTCTACGCGCGAGCCGGGCACTTACCGCCGGCTTTGTGGGACCGGGAGGGCTCGGCGCTTTCGACTCCACTCGGGCGCGGCCAGATTCTGGGTGTCCTCCCGAATATCGAGCTTGAAAGAATGTCGCTTACCATCCCACCGGGCGGCATCTTGCTGCTGTATACGGATGGGGTGACCGAAGCCCAAAACCCCCAGGGGGCTTTCCTGGATGAGGCTGGTTTGTATTCCTGGGTGCCCTCTCACCTCAGCCAGCCGGCGCAATCGCTGTGCAATGCCTTGACTCGCTATGTGCTGGATTATCACGGCTCAACGAAGCAGGATGACGATATCACCCTCATTGCGGTGAAGGCCACTACATCGTGATCTGGGCCGCGTAAGCGCTTTCCAGCACTTTGACGCCCGGCTTGAAATCCTGCCAGCTCCATTGGTTCCAATCGTCCTGGCTGACTTCTTCCCTGGCCCACAGATCCTCCACCAGGTAGCCATTGAACCACAGGCTGCCGCCCGAGTCGCCCGGAATGAGCGCCGAGCCACCCGAGGCGTGCAGCCGGAAGGCCGGCAGGCCTCGAAATGTCACCCGCTGTTCAATCACCGCTGGCATTACCGCGACTTTATCTTCCTGGCCGGGTTTCTGGTGAACCACCAGCACCTGGTCTCCCGTATTCAATTTCAGACCGTCATCCAGGCTGGCCTCCCGGAAGGCGTCCGGTGAGGCGCTCAGTTTCTCGACCTGCTCAGGGGGAGCCTGCAAGACCAGGGCGCCCCAATGATTGTGAGTGATGATCCGGTAATCCTTGCCGGCTCGTACCAGTGATCCCAAGCCCTGGGACATGATGTAGGGATAGGCGTTTCCGACCGGTTGAGCCGAGACATCTGGGGTAAACAGCCGGATTTGTACGGTGGCGCTCAGAATCTGGGCCTGCGTCGCTCGATCAACGGATATTTTTTGTTGTGTTTATGGGGGTTCCTGCTATTTATTTGGATTGCGGCCTACAATGCCTCATTGCGCGGCTTCATCTGCCTGGTCAAAGGAGGTGAATAGCTGGCCTAATCCCCCCAGGGCGTGCGTGTCCAGGTAAATGTGATGAATTTTCATCCCGACCGCCGGTTCCAGCAGCTCGCCTTCCAGGATGCTGGCGAACGGCTTGCCGCCCAGCAGGCGGTTGGCGTGGGTCAGGTAAAGGCGGTTCAGTGCGCCGCCGTTGACCAGGGTGTGCAGGACCTGCGGCCCGGCGGAAGAATAGATGGTATGGTAGCCCAGCTCGACCAGGTGTCTTACCAGGCTGCCCCCTTCCACGCGCTGGTCTCCAGCTACGATTACTTGACCCAGGCGCGCCTCGATCTCCCGCACGCGTTCCGCGGACGGGCTGCCGGAGGTGAAGATGACCGCCTTACGCCCGCCGCCGGTTAGCGCCGGTGGGATGGGGAAAACCAGGCTGTTGCTCAAGATGGCGAAGTCCGGGTGGCGCGGCAGGCCGCGTTGCTCGCGCCAGGTGCCCAGGTCGGCGAAGCGCGGATCGTCTACCCGCAGCAGCTCCTGGGCCCGCCCCTCGGCCCAATCGCGCAAGTAACGCCCGCTGCTGATCAGGACGTCGGCCTGGGCGATCAGTTCCTGGAACAGGCGCCAGTCGCGCTCGTTGGCGGTGGCCTGGGGGACCGTCAGGCCATCCCCGCTGGGGCGGGGGATGGCGATGCGACCATCCAGGCTGACCACGAAGTTGGCATAAACGAAGGGTCCGCCAGACTGCTCGGTGTGCTGGCGCAGGTTGTGGGCCAGGTAAGCCCCGGTTAGCGGAATCTCACGTACTGGAGCGGGATAGAGCTGTAAGATGGTATCCATCCCGCTGATTCTTTCATCTTTCGTGATGGTTGTCAACGTTAAAAGCGGCGCGCCCTTGCAGGCGCGCCGCTAACATTCCCCCCTTAGCTTGTATCGATTATTGGCTGGCCAGCGCTCCGGCGCGGCTGATCTCAACCAGGTAGTACGCGCCGTGACGCTCGCCACGAAATACATAGTGGCCTTGCCCGTAATCTACGGAGAGAGGGGCATATTCGCCATTATCGTCGATCAGGATATCGTCGAATACCGGGCCAACTCTCTGTCCATCCACCATCAGAAAATACTTTACCCCGATTTTCCCGATCGAAACCAGTTTGCCATCCAATTGATAAGGCTCATTAATGCTGACCAGCAATGGTTTGGGCACATCTTGGGCCGAAATTTGCATCTCGCCGGGAGCCAGGCTGGGCGCAGGCTGCCCAAAGCATCTTTCCGTCTGTTCCTCGTTGGATACGTCCGTATAGGTGTCTGCCGCCAGCCGGCATTCCTGCCAGGTCAGTCCGACTTGCCCTGGCGAGACGCATGGGTAGAAATCGGCTGCCAGGAAGATGAACAAGAGATACAACATTGGGATAGCTGGCAGGAGAGGCTCGACCCGCTTTTGGAAGCTGGCTGCCTGTTGGTATTCCATTTTTTTTAGGAACTCGCCCATATGAGCCTTTTCTCTCAGGCGAAACGCTCCTTTGGCTACCAGGCATATTGTTCTGCCTATCATGATCATAGCCCCAAAAATTGTCACAGATAATTGACAGAACTACCAAAAACTGGATAACAATTGTCACTTCGTTTTTGACGTTTTCTTGATGCTACGCCCGACCTTCTTGTCGAAAAATTTATCCGCGTCAGGTTATAGTGAACGAATGCATAGGAGGCGCACATGGCCGACCTGGAGTTTCTGTTCCTGATGATTTTATTTTTCGCCGCGACACTGGCCACGGCAGCGTTTTTCGAAGGGCTGATGGAGAAGTGAAATGGACGTCTCGAGTATCCTGGCTGGCATCCTCGTCCTGGGCCTGTTGATTTACCTGGTGGTCGCTTTGTTGAAACCGGAGAGTTTTGGATGACAGCAGACTGGCTTCAAGTGCTGCTTTACATCGGTTTGCTCCTGCTGCTGGTCAAGCCGTTAGGCGCTTATATGGCGCGCGTCTACCAGGGCGAGCGCACTTTCCTGGATCCACTGCTGAAACCGCTCGAGAGATGGGTCTACCGCCTCAGCGCAATTGACCCTCAGGCGGAAATGGACTGGAAGGCTTACGCCGCCGCCATGCTGGTTTTCAACCTGGTAGGCTTGCTGGCGCTGTACGCCTTGCTCCGGCTGCAGCATTTTCTCCCTTTGAATCCCCAAGGAGTGAATGCCCTTCCTCCAGATACAGCCTTTAACGCCGCGGCCAGCTTCACCAGCAACACCAATTGGCAGAGCTACAGCGGTGAGAGCATGTTGAGCTATCTCAGCCAGATGTTGGGAATGGGTGTGCAGAACTTCCTCTCTGCAGCCACCGGCATGGCAGTGCTTGTCGCACTGGTGCGCGGGCTTGGGCGCCAATCGGGAAGCACGATCGGAAATTTTTGGGTCGATTTAGTGCGCGGCACGCTGTATATTCTGCTGCCACTGTCTTTCATTCTGGCGCTGGTCCTGGTTTCGCAAGGCGTGGTTCAGACCTTCCGCCCTTACCCCCAGGCCGCCCTGCTCAAGCCGCTGCACCTGCCGGATGGTTCGCTGGTCACAACCCAGACGCTGGCGGTCGGCCCGGCGGCCTCTCAGGTGGCCATCAAGCAATTAGGCACCAATGGTGGCGGCTTTTTTAACGCCAATTCGTCCCATCCCTTCGAAAATCCCAACCCGCTGACCAATTTCCTGGAATCGCTGGCGATCCTTCTCATTCCGGCTGCGCTGACGCACACCTTTGGCGAGATGATCGGGGACGTTCGCCAGGGGCGCGGCCTGCTGGCCGTGATGGGGATCATCTTCCTGGGAATGCTGGCGCTGGCGATCTGGGCAGAGACCCGCGGAAACCCGTGGCTGGCGCAAATGGGGGTTGACCAGCAGCCCAGCCAGGCGCAGGCGGGGGGCAACATGGAGGGCAAAGAGGTGCGCATCGGTCCGGTGGCTTCCGCCCTGTGGGCGACGGCGACCACGGCCGCCTCTAATGGCTCGGTTGACTCGATGCATGATTCCTATACGCCCCTGGGAGGTGCGGTGCCGCTGGTCTTAATCCTGTTCGGAGAGGTGATCTTCGGCGGGGTCGGCTCCGGGCTGTATGGCCTGCTGGCCTTCGTCATCGTGGCGGTTTTCGTCGCCGGGTTGATGGTGGGTCGCACGCCCGAATACCTGGGCAAAAAAGTGGAAGCCTTTGAGATGAAAATGGCCTCCTTGATGATCCTGATCCCGCTGGCGCTCGTGCTGCTGGGGGTGGCGCTGGCCGTGTCCCTGCCGTCTGGCAGGTCGGCGGTGCTCAACCCTGGACCGCATGGCTTCTCGGAGATCCTGTACGCCTTTGCCTCGGCCGGGAATAATAACGGCAGCGCCTTCGCCGGCCTGGGCGTGAATACGCCCTTTTACAACACAGTCCTGGGGGTTGCGATGCTCTTCGCCCGCTACTGGTTGGCCGTGCCAGCCCTGGCGATCGCCGGTTCGCTGGCCGGCAAGAAAAAAGTACCGGCCGGCGCCGGCACCCTGCCCACGCATACGCCGCTCTTCGTCGCCTGGTTGATCGCGGTCGTGGTTTTAGAAGGCGTGCTGACTTTTCTTCCTGCCCTGGCTTTAGGGCCTATTGCTGAACAACTGCTCATGGTGGCTGGCGGCGGGATTTGACCAGCCCTTATCGTGTGGATTATGGCGATCAAGGATACACATTCCAATTCACTGACCAGATCTATTTACCGGCGTGCTGTGCGCGACGCTTTCCTGAAGCTCAACCCGCTCTGGATGGTGCGCAACCCGGTTATGTTCGTAGTTGAAGTGGGCAGCCTGCTGACCACCTTGATCTGGCTGTTGACCTTATGGCGAAAGGAAGGCGAGCCGCCGGCCTTCACCGGGCTGGTTGCCCTGTGGTTGTGGTTTACCGTGCTATTTGCCAATTTTTCGGAGGCGCTGGCTGAAGGGCGCGGCAAAGCCCAGGCCGAAGCGTTGCGCCGCACGCGCCAGCTGACCCAGGCGAAAAAGCTGCGCCAGCCGCATCACGGCGCGGCCTACGATCTGGTCCCTTCGCCTTCCATTCATAAAGGCGAGGTTTTCCTGGTAGAGGCTGGCGACATCATCCCCGTAGACGGCGAAGTCATCGAAGGGATCGCCTCGGTGGATGAGAGCGCCATTACCGGCGAGAGCGCCCCGGTCATCCGCGAGTCGGGCGGCGACCGCAGCGCCGTCACCGGCGGGACGCTCGTACTGTCCGATTGGCTGGTGGTCGCATCCAGCGCCGAACCGGGAGCGGGCTTCCTGGACCGCATGATCGGCCTGATCGAGGGCGCTAAACGCCAGAAAACGCCCAACGAAATCGCCCTGAATATCTTGCTGGCCGGTTTTACGATCATTTTCCTGATCGTGGTTGCCACTTTGCTGCCCTTCTCCCAGTATAGTGTTGAAATCGCCGGAAGAGGCACCCCGGTCAGTATTGCCGTGCTGGTCGCGCTGTTGGTCTGCCTGATCCCCACCACTATCGGTGGCTTGCTTTCTGCCATCGGCATCGCCGGCATGGACCGCATGATCCAGCACAACGTTATCGCGCTATCCGGGCGGGCGGTGGAGGCGGCTGGTGATGTGGATGTGCTTTTATTGGACAAGACCGGCACCATCACGCTTGGCAACCGGCAGGCTGTAGATTTCATCCCCATCGATGAGGTGACCCGGCAAGAGCTGGCCGAAGCCGTCCAGCTCGCCTCTCTGGCGGACGAAACACCGGAAGGCCGCAGCATTGTCATCCTGGCCAAAGAGAAATACGGGCTGCGCGGCCGGCAGGTGGGTGCCGGGGAAGGAGTTCCACAGGGTATGCAGTTCATCCCCTTCTCGGCCCAGACGCGCATGAGCGGTGTAAACCTGGACGGGATAAGTATCCGCAAGGGCGCTCCGGATGCGATGATGGCCTACATTTACAAAAGTGGAAACAATGTCCCGGATGAATTAAAAGCCATGGTGGATAGAATCGCCAGTTCGGGTGGGACGCCTCTGGTGGTGGCGATGAATGGCAGAGCCTTGGGCGTAATTCACCTGAAGGATATCGTCAAAGGAGGCATCAAAGAGCGCTTTCACCAGTTGCGCCGGATGGGCATCAAGACGGTGATGATCACCGGCGATAACCCGCTTACTGCAGCGGCGATTGCTGCGGAAGCCGGCGTGGACGATTTTCTGGCCCAGGCCACCCCGGAAGCCAAGCTGCGGCTTATTCGCCGCTACCAGGCGGGCGGCCAATTAGTGGCGATGACCGGCGATGGCACTAACGACGCACCGGCCCTGGCCCAGGCGGATGTGGCTGTGGCGATGAATTCGGGCACCCAACCGGCGCGCGAGGCCGCCAACATGGTCGATCTGGACAGCAACCCCACCAAGCTGATTGAGATCGTGGAAATCGGCAAGCAGCTGCTCATGACGCGCGGAGCGCTCACCACCTTCAGCATCGCCAATGACGTGTCGAAATATTTCGCCATTATTCCGGCTGCCTTTGCTCCGATTTATCCGGTTTTAGAGGCGCTGAATTTCATGCGCCTGGCGACCCCACAAAGCGCCATCCTTTCGGCGGTTATTTTCAATGCCCTGATCATCGTGGCGTTAATTCCCCTGGCGCTGCGCGGCGTGCCTTACCGGGCGGTCGGCGCCGAGCAGCTCCTGCGCGATAACTTGCTAATCTACGGCCTGGGAGGGTTGCTGGCGCCTTTTGTCGGGATTAAGTTGATTGATTTGCTCTTGGTGGCATTGCGGCTGGCCTGACCCTGGCAGGCGGGCCTGAGGAGGCTATTTGCGCAGCTCAAACCGCCGTCCGAACTGGTGGGTCTTATACACCATTGCGGCGCTTTTCGTCTTGGTGCTGTTCCTGGAAGTGACAATACCGCTTTCGGAAACGGTACAGTGCTCACTTGAAATCACCATCACTCTGCTCTTCTACAGCCTGGTTTGGAGGTGGTTGGGCGTCAATGAACGGGCCCTCATGCATGAAGACATGCAACGCGAGCGCAAACAGAAACTGCGCCTCCTTAAAGTGAGGGCTCTTAAACCGGCGCTGGTTGCTGGAGCGTCCGCCACCGAGTACTGGCGGTCGCCAGGCATGCTGAAAACAGTAGTGGCCTGGATCATTGCGATTGCTTTGGCCATTTATAGGTTCATCCAGCCGTGAGCAGGGGAGGTGCGGGGCGCTCAAGATTTACGTCGAACCTGGTCAGGTTTTGGAGATTAAAGAACTATGTTGAAACCTTATTGCTTTCCTTTGCTTTTTATTGTCCTGGCGCTTTCGGCCTGCACCGATGGATCGCGGCCAGGCCGGGCAATCCTGGGACAACCGGAAAACTATTCAAGCGTTCAAGGCTTGATTGGTAGCCAGGTTTTTGACCGGGAGGGTACGTTTGTTGGCGTCGTTCAAGACGTGCTCATCAACAATGAGACCGGGGCGGTTGGATACATTTCTTTGAAACTAAAAGACCTTTACCTGTTCGGCCGGGCAAATGTGCTGCCCTATCACAGCAACCTGGTCATTTTGCCCTGGCGTTGGGTCAGGGTTAATGTCAACCCGGATAACGGTTTGAGCCTTAAGGCCAGCCTCGAGGCGCTATATGCCGCGCCGCGCCTGGAGCCGGATAGAGCTGGCTTGCCCGATAGGTGGAATGCAAAGGTTGACCAATACTGGGCCCAGGTGAAATGAGCCGGCCTGTGTAACGAGAGGTGTGTAGTGCGATTTTTTATTTTGCTGCGCCAGTCGGCAATTCTATTGGCCCTGCTGGCCGTCTTGACCGGTTTTATCTATCCTCTGGCGATTACCGGGATAGCTTCCATCGTTTTCCCGCGCCAGGCGCAGGGCAGCTTAATCGTCGTGAATGGCAAGGTGCTGGGCTCGGAATTGATCGGGCAGCCTTTTGACAGCCCCCAATATTTCTGGAGCAGGCCGTCTGCCACGCAGCCTTTCCCTTACAACGCGGCGGCGTCTGGCGGTTCCAACCTGGGGCCGAGCAACCCGGCCTTGTTTCAAGCCGTGCAGACCCGCCTGGAGGCCCTGCTTGCTGCCGATCCTGGCAATACTTCAGCGGTCCCAGTCGACCTGGTCACTGCCTCCGCCAGTGGCCTGGATCCTGACATCAGTGTCGCCGCGGCGCGCTACCAGGCGCAGCGCGTGGCTTCCGCGCGCCACCTGCCAGTGGAAAAAGTTAATCAACTGATCGATGCTTATACCGAAGGTCCCCAGTTTGGCTTTCTGGGTGAGCCGCGCGTCAATGTCTTGGAGCTGAACCTGGTGCTGGATGAGATAAAATAGGTGTACTGGTGGGTGTTTAGACCTGTATGGTAAAAGAACCGGCTCGACCCGATCCGAACGATATCCTGGCTCACATTCAGGCCAGTGAGCAACAGAAAGCGCGCGGTAAGTTGAAGATTTTCCTTGGCTATGCGGCGGGCGTGGGCAAGACTTATGCCATGTTGGAGGCTGCCCACCAGCGCCAAGCCGAGGGTATAGACGTGATCATTGGCTATGTGGAAACCCACGAGCGGGTAGAGACGGAAGCCATGTTGGCTGGGCTAGAGTTGATTCCAGCCCGCACCGTGGAGTATCGCCAGATCGTCCTGAAAGAGATGGACCTGGATGCCATATTAGCGCGCTGCCCGCAGTTGGTGCTGGTCGATGAGCTGGCGCACACCAACGCTCCTGGCTCGATTCACCCCAAGCGCTACCAGGATGTTCAGCATCTGCTTTCGGTTGGGATTGACGTGTATACCACCCTGAATATCCAGCACCTGGAAAGCGTTAGCGACGTTGTTAACCAAGTCACCGGGACCGAAGTGCGCGAGCGCATCCCCGATTCGGTGATCGACGCCTCCACTGAGATCGAATTGATCGATCTGCCGCCGGACGAACTGCTACAGCGCTTGCGTGACGGCAAGGTATACATCCCGCCCCAGGCGCGGCGCGCTCTGCAAAAGTTTTTCCGCATGGGCAACCTCACCGCCTTGCGCGAGCTGACCATGCGCCGGGCCGCCCAACGCGTAGATAACCAGGTGCGCGCCTATATGCAGACGCGCTCGATTCCGGGGCCCTGGCAGGTAAACGAGCGCTTGCTGGTATGCGTCAGCTACAGCCACTTCAGCGAACGTCTGGTGCGGACGGCGCGCCGCCTGGCGCATTAGCTGGGAG
>OFHG01000543.1_pt1 | contig 14967 bp, 11 predicted proteins | sample 1521931 | NCBI WGS metagenome assembly OFHG01 (sample SAMEA2468438, study PRJEB22500) | soil metagenome | biome: Glassland; feature: Farmland; material: Clay | place: Australia | collected 2013-01-31 | depth 0.55 m
GTTCTGGGGGGCGCGGCGGGTGTTGCCGTGGCCCACCTGCTGCTTTCTGCTGCGGCCCCGCTGCTCGGGGCATCGCTGCCGTTTACGGCCAATCTCAGCATGGATCTGCGCGTCTTCGGCTTCGCCGCGGCGGCCGTGATGTTAGTTCTCATCCTCGCCGGCCTGCTTCCTTCCTTGCAGACCTCTTTCACCAACCTGTCGCACTTTTTGAATCAGGCAGGACGCGGATCGTCACGTTCGAGCGCTGTGGTGCGCCGAACGATCGTCATCGGTGAAGTCGCGACTTCAGTCGTGCTGATCTGCGGCGCAGCCCTGCTATTCAAGAGCCTGGTGAAACTTCAGCAAGTAGATCCCGGCGTAAGAGTGGACCACGTGATTACGATGTCGGTTGATCTTCCCACGGCCGCATACCCGAATCCACAAAGCGCCACGAGATTCTATGAAGCAGTCGTTGAACGGCTGCGGGCTGTGCCCGGAGTCGAGCAGGCATCCGTCGCGCTGCGGGTGCCTCTCCAAGGTGAGGGGTTTGGCGAGGGGTTTATCCTCCCTGGAAGGGGAGCCTTCGGCACCGGTCTGAAGCTTGTGGATCCGTGGTACTTCGGCACGCTCGACATTCCCGTGGAATCCGGGCGCGGAATTGAGGATCAGGATCGTGCTGGACGCCCCCGCGTTGTGGTCGTCAATCAGGAGCTAGCCCGGCAATTGTTGAGCCAATTTGGAATAGCGGATCCGGTGGGAAGAACCGTCCTCATGCCGTTGCCTGGCTACGGCCCAATTCCAGAATCCGTCGTGAACGTGCAGATCGTGGGCGTGATTCGAAGCGAGCGCACGCGCGGGTTGCAGGTGCCGCAAGAGCGGGTCGCCTATGTGCCATTGGCCCAGTTCCCGCGGCAGGACATCAACTTGGTGGTTCGTACAAGGACCGAGCCGTCGGCCGCAATGCCCGGCATTCGAGAGGCGGTCCGACAGGTCGATCCCCACCTGCCTCTGGGGGACGTGAGGACCATGAAACAGGTGAAGGAGCAGAGCATGCTCTGGCTGAGGCAGCCCACCTGGGTGGTTGGAGCGTTCGCCGGAGTAGCCGCTCTGTTGGCCGCACTGGGGCTTTACGGCGTTCTCGCCTACACAGTCACGCAGCAGCGCCGCGAGATTGGCATCCGCATGGCGTTGGGCGCGCGTCAGGGTGACGTGTTGTCCCACGTTTTTCGCAACTCGCTCTCCATGCTCATTGTGGGGCTTGCCGCCGGACTGGCCGGAGCTTTTGCCCTGACACGGCTCCTGAAAAGTCTCCTGTTCAATGTGTCTGCGCTCGACCCTGTCGCGCTGGGCGCTGCCTGCGTCCTGATGACGCTGATCGGAATCCTCGCGGCCTGGATTCCTGCCAGGCGGGCGGCGCGGGTGGACCCCATGACGGTGCTTCGCGACGAAGGCTGATCGGTGGCCGTAATCGGCGGTCCGCAAGCCGTCACCCCTATGGCTTCCGCGGGCCGCACCCGCATTGATCGGCTGTGACAGAACCATGTAGCGATTCTACCTGCCGCCAATTCCTGCCGAGAAGTCGCTCATTACAACCAGCCAGGTCAGGACTCTGACCGCCTTGCCGTAGAGACAGGCTATGACTCGTCGTCCAACATTCAATCAAGGCCGCCAGGCCCTAATCAACGCTGACCTCGCGCAGGAAGCTGGCGTTTTCTTCCGGCAGCGAGACGTTGATGAACATGCCCGAGCCCATCTCAAAGCCCGCCATGCGGGTGAGGCGCGGGATGACGCTGAGGTACCAGTGGTAATACTTCACGCCCATATTCTCCGTGGGTGCGGTGCGGATGACGTAGTTGTAGTCCGGGTCGCCCAGGCCGCGGTGGAGCTTCAGCAGGATGCGCCGCAGGATTCGCGCCAGGTCGGCCGCTTCGGCGTCGTTCATTTCGTTGAAGCACGCCATGTGCCGCCGCGGCATGATGAGCAAGGAAAATGGCGTGAGATCCGCGAAAGGAATGAAAGCCACAAAGTGTTCCGTCTCAAGGATGAGCCGGATCCGTTCTTTTAGTTCCTGGTCGAGCACGTGGCAGAAGATGCACTCGCCGTACTCGTCAAAGTGGTCCAGCGCGCTGAACAAGCGGTCGCGCAACTGCGTGGTAATTACCGGCGTGGCAATCAATTGCGAATGAGGGTGCTCGAGCGAAGTGCCGGCCGACTCGCCGTGATTCTTGAAGATGGTCACTTGCTCGACGCGCGGGTCGTTGGAAGCCGCCTTGAACCTGTTCAAGTACGTCTCGATCAGCGTCTCCATCTCCCCGTCTGAAAGGAGCGCGGTAGTTCGGTTGTGTTCGGGGTTCTCCACGATCACCTCATGAATCCCGACGCCGGTGATGGTGCGCTTGATGCCCTGCACCATCCGCTTGCGCTCGCCCTCGCGGGAGACGGCGGCGAACTTGTTGGGCGTCACCCGCACCCGCCACGCTCCATCCATGGGCACCATATAGGTAGCCGGAGGAGTCATTTTCTCGTTGCCGGGGCAGAACGGGCATTTCGGATCGTGGACGGGCATAGCCTTTCTTGGTACCGTCCTCTTAAACTGGTCAGGCCGCTTGGCGCGCTCGGTGGCAATGATGACCCAATCGCGAGTGATCACGTTGTACCGGAGTTCATTCATAGCAGCATCTCTCCCTGTCGAAGGCAATTAGTGAACGTCACGAACCACACGGAAACCGTAATCGGCATATTGGAATTCCGGGGGAATACTCGAGCGCGCGGCGGAGCGGCTGGCCTTGATCTGGTGGCGCCACGCGCCGCCGCGTGAAGCGTGCCGCGTACCGCTCGTCGGCCCTTGCGGGTTGCGCTTGGCCGAGACGGCATAATACTCCTTGTCGAACCAATCGGCGCACCACTCGTGCACGTTTTCGCCGATGTCGTAAAGGCCGAAGGCGTTGGGTGTCCCTTGCCCGACCGGCAGCGGGCCTCGCACCTCCCCGCCCCAGCGGCGCTGGTATTCCGGCCACTCGGCCGGCGAAGCGTCTCCCCAGGGATAGAGCTCATTTTCGCGCCCGCCGCGGGCGGCGCGTTCCCACTCGGCTTCGGTCGGCAAGCGATATCGCCGCCCCGCAAGGCGGCTCAGCCAGTCGCAGTATTTCGCGGCCTCGACCCAACTAATCGCCACCACCGGCTGGTCAGCATGGTTGAAATCCGGATCCATCCAGTTGGGCGGCGCAGGATGTCCCGTCGCCTCCATGAAAACCGCCCAGTCGCGGTTGCGAACTTGGTAGACGGCCATCTCGAAAGCGTCCACCCAGACGTGGTGCACCGGCTTTTCATCGTCGCGCCCCTGCTCGCACCCCATCCAGAACCAGCCGGCGGGTATCGGAACGCAATCCGGTTCTGGAGACGCGGTCGGAAAAACCTGAACACGAGCGGAGGCCATCAGGGAGTTATCCAGTTTCGCGGAACTTCGGATCCTTCAAGTCCAGCCAGCGAAGAAAAACCCATTCTATAGCACGATTGCGGAGACTCGTAAACCATCCGGCAACAATTTTGGACGGCCGCGGCGCCGGCTATTTTTCGACCACGAAGGGGCCAAGGACCAGCACGTCCATATCGGTGCGCAGGAAGCAATCGAGGGCTTCTTCCGGCTTGTGAACGATAGGCTCGTTTTCGTTGAAGGAAGTGTTGAGCAGCACCGGCACGCCGGTCAATTTGCAAAACTCCTCGAGCAGCTTGGCGTAGAGGCGATTCGTCTTCGAGTTCACAGTGTGCAGCCGCCCCGAGCCGTCCACGTGGGTGACGGCGGGGATCACCGCCCTCTTCTCCGGCCGCACGGGATAGACCTGGATCATGAAGGGATCGGGAACGGAATCCACAAAAAACTCCGAAGCCGACTCTTCCAGGATGGAGGGAGCGAAGGGGCGAAACTTCTCCCGGAACTTGATCTTTGAATTGATCACGTCGCGCATGTCGGCCTGTCGCGGATCGGCCAGAATGCTGCGGTTGCCCAGGGCGCGCGCCCCCCATTCCATCCGCCCCTGGAACCAGCCCATGATTTTTCCCCGCGCGATCTGGTCGGCGGTCCAGCGGCACAACTCATTTTCATCTTCAACCTTCCGCACGCGGCAACCGCGGCTGTTGAGCTCCTGGCGGCGCTCACGCAGCGCCCTCTCGATCTGTTCGCTGCCAAACTCCGGCCCCCAGTATCCGTGCTCCATCGCGAAGCCTCGCGGGCGTCCTTGGAGCCGGTTCCAGAGGTAAAAGGCGGCTCCCAGTGACGTCCCGTTATCCGCCGCGGCCGGCTGGATGAAGACTTCACGGAAGGGTGTGTTCTCCCGGATCTTTCCGTTCATCACGCTGTTCATGGCGCAGCCGCCGGCCAAGCACAGGCGATCGAGGCGAGTCATGTCGTAGAGACTCCTGAGCACGTGAAACGCCGCTTCCTCGAAGACTGCCTGCAACGACGCGGCGAGGGCCTCATGGCGGGATTCCAGCGGCGCGTCAGGGCTTCTCCTCTTCCCCAGCAACCCTTCCAGCTTGGGCGAGAAAACCGGGTCGAGCACAGGCTCGCCGGCGCTCCACGTCATGCTGGCGTCGCCCGACCAGTGGCAGAAGTAGGCGAGATCGAGCTCAAATCCGCCGCCCGGCTTGAGGTGAATCAGCCGGCGCAGGGAATCGGCATAGTCCGGACTTCCGTACGCCGCCAGGCCCATCACCTTGTACTCGTCGCCGTATGCCATGAAGCCGAGGTATTGCGTCAGGGCCAGGTAGAACAAGCCGATCGAGTGCGGGAAAAAGATCCTTTTGAGAAGGGTCAATTCATCTTTCTTGCCGGCGGCAAACGAGGTGCTGACGAAATCGCCAAAGCCGTCAATGGCGCAGACCGCCGCTTCTTCGAAAGGCGAGACGTAGAAACAACTCGCCAAGTGCGCCGGGTGGTGTTCGACCCAGTGCCACCGCTTTTTCACCGCCTCTTCTTTCAGCCCGAATTCCTTGGCAAGCAGGCTGGGCATTTCGCGCACGTGGCGGGCATTTTCCGCCCGGTTCTTGACCAGGGCAAGGTTGGGACGATGAGCGAGCGCGAAGGCCGCCTTGCGCAGCAGGTGGGCCGAGGGATTACGTGAAACGGCGAACCCGTCAATTTCAGAAGGCTTCAGGCCGCCAAGCTCAAGACAGGCACGAATCGAATCGGCCGGGAAGCCGGCCCAATGCTTGACCCGCTGGAAACGCTCCTCCTCAACCCCGGCCAGCAGCTTCCCATCTTGCAGCAGCACGGCCGAGGCATCCCCGTGATAGGCGTTGATCCCGAGAATATTCATGCCCGCCACGCTTCGTGGGCCCGAAGGCCGAAACAATTCCGCCCGCCTAGGGCGAGGATCTCTTGAATGTTCAAGGTCTTAGAGAGAATCACCGGCGGTCCGCGAGGCTGGGCCGTCAGGTCCCCAGAATTTGTTCGATGTTGGGAACCAGGTGCACGCTTGCTCCGGCATCTTGACATTGGCGGGCGATCGCACGCAGACCCTCCTCGGGCAGGCTGGGGTCGGAGACAACAACATCGGTCACGTGTCGCTGCCGGATCAGGTTTTCAATGTCGCGATAAGGTCCCAGGACCGTGCAGCCGGCGATCAGGCGTCCGTGCTTGGCCGGGTCGTCATCCACAAATCCCACCATTCTCAAGTGAGGATAGCGCGCCGCCTCCAGGGCCACTCCCAGCCCGGAAAGTCCCGCTCCCACCACCAGCAGGCGGCGCTTGGCCGCCCCCGGCAGGGGCTGGTAGTGCTGTCCAAGCTGATAGAGCAATCGGCGGGCCGAGCGCAGGGCCACGCACCCGCCCATCGAAAGCAGATATTCCATGGCAATCACGGTAATCGGTAATTGGAAAGTGTTGGCCAGGTCGCTTTGGCTGGGCAGGAGCAGGCGCAAACCCAGCAGGACTGTTGAGACAACAGTGATCGAAACAGCGAGGCGGGCCGCATCCACCAGATTGAAGTACCTCCAGATCATCCTGTAGACACCAAAAAGCTGGTTGGCCGAAAGCCTGATAGCAGGGAGCAAGATCAGGAACAGAATCCGCTGCGAGTCGTAGAAAGGCGGAAGCCCCTGATCGTAGCGGAGCCAGTAAGCCAGCCATACCGCGCCCACATACACTCCGGCTTCCAGGAGCATCTGCGCGCCGCGATTATATGACGGGAAATCAAACCCGAAATAACGGGCGACACGCGGTCGCGCCTTGCCGGGAACGAAGACCAGCAGCACGGTGAGAAAGATCAGTTTCAGATCCTGCGCCAGGCTCACGTTTCTCAAGTAATCCATGTCCAGCTGGGCCTTTTGCGGCAGAATATTCTCCCGGTGCGCGGCTTGCGGGTCGTCATATTGCGCGCAGAAATCCGCTTCCATGTGGTGGTAAAGCGACGCGTAGGAAGTCACGCCGGGGCGCAGGTCCGCAAACAGGCTCTCATCGCCATTCTGCCGAGCGATTTCGTTTGGCACACGCGGACGCGGACCAACAAGGCTCATCTCGCCCAGCAAGACGTTAACCAGTTGGGGCAGTTCATCCAGTTTTGAGCGGCGCAGGAATCCACCCGGGATTGTCAGGCGCTTGTCGCCCCGAAGCACCACCGCCGGACCGGCCAGTTCGGCGCCCTGGCGCATCGTGCGGAACTTGAGGACATCGAACGGGCGGCCGCGTCGCCCGACGCGGCGCTGGCGAAAAAGGATCGGCCCGCGGGAGGTCAGCCGGACGAGAAGTGCGCAAAGCAACAAAAGGGGGCTGAGAATCGCCAGGCCGGCCAGCGAGGCAACAAAGTCGAAAGCTCGTTTCCCGCCACGAACGTAAAGCGTGACGCGCTGCGCAAGCGGCGCCGGGCGCGCTCCCCCCTTCGAAGGAGACTCGATCCCTGGGCGGACGTGGCCCTCCATAACTCCCATGCTGTGGGGGAACCCCTGCCGTGTTCGGCTTTCAGGAGAACTCTCGCTTGCAGGCAGATTCTCCCGCGTTCTCACTGGCCGTAATCCTCTCTTCCGCTGGGTCCCTCCTAATGTAACGGAACGGTGTACGAAGGGCAAGTACGAATGAGCCACCGCCCCAGTCGCGCGATAAAGCGGTATTGAGCGTTCAGTAAATATTCCTCGTATTGTGCGCCGGGGTGAAGTGCCGTAAGATTTGTGCGGTATTGGAAACAAGAAGTCGAATCGCGAGGGTCCCCTGCCTCTCCAGATCAAGGATCCCAATCAGGCCGCGGTGAGCCGGTGAGCACGGATATCCTGGGTATTTCCGCCTACTACCACGACAGCGCGGCCGCGTTGATCCGCGACGGGCGGATCGTGGCCGCGGCGCAGGAAGAACGCTTTTCGCGGCGCAAGCACGACGCGAGCTTTCCCCGCGCGGCCGTCGAGTACTGCCTGCGGGAAGCAGGAGTGAACGTCTCGCAACTGGATGCCGTGGCGTTCTACGAAAAACCCTTCCTCAAGTTCGAGCGGCTGCTGGAAACCTACTTGGCCTTTGCGCCGCGCGGCCTGCGCTCGTTCACCAAAGCCATGCCCGTCTGGCTGAAAGAGAAGCTCTTCCTGAAGCGGGTTCTCAAATCGGAATTGGCCGAACTCGCGGCAAAGAACTCGCTGCTGCCGCGGCTCCTGTTTACCGAACATCATTTGTCCCACGCCGCCTCCGCTTTCTATCCGAGCCCCTTTCGGCGGGCTGCCGTCCTCTGCCTGGATGGCGTGGGCGAGTGGGCCACGACCACTTTGTGGCGCGGCGAAGACACCGAGCTGACGCCGGTGTGGGAGATAGATTTTCCCCACTCGCTGGGCCTGTTCTATTCAGCCTTCACTTACTTCACCGGCTTCAAGGTGAATTCGGGCGAGTACAAGCTGATGGGCCTGGCACCCTACGGCGAACCGCGTTACGTGGATGCCATCCTGACCCACCTCCTGGACCTCAAGGAAGATGGAACGTTCCGCCTGAACATGAAGTATTTCGACTACGCGACCGGCCTCACCATGACAAATTCGAGTTTCGACCGGCTGTTTGGCGGCCCGCCGCGCAAGCCTGAAGGCGCGCTGACGCAACGCGAGATGGACATCGCGCGTTCCATCCAGGAGGTCACCAATGAAGTAGTGCTGCGGCTGGCGCGGACCGCTCACCGCGAACTGGGTCTCGATTGCCTCTGCCTGGCCGGAGGAGTGGCGCTCAATTGCGTTGCCAACGGGCAGGTTCTGAAGTCCGGACTCTACCGGGACATCTGGATTCAGCCGGCGGCGAGCGACGCAGGAGGGGCGCTTGGCGCAGCGCTGGCCGTGTGGCATCTCGACCATCGTCAGCCGCGCAACAATGAGGGCCGCGATCTGATGCAGGGATCCCTGCTCGGCCCGCGCTTCAGCGAACCCGAAATCCGCTCCGTGCTGGACCAGCTTGGGGCCGTTTACCAGCGGCTTGACGAGTCAAACCTGATGCCCCTGCTGGCCGAGCTGCTGGAAAAGCAGAAAGTGATCGGCTGGTTTCAGGGGCGCATGGAATTCGGCCCGCGCGCGCTGGGCGCCCGCTCGATCCTCGCCGATCCGCGCAACCCAAAGATGCAGTCGCTGATGAACCTCAAAATCAAGTTTCGCGAGTCTTTCCGCCCTTTCGCGCCCTCGGTCCCGGCGGAAAAGGTCTCGGAGTACTTCGACCTCGACCGGCCGAGCCCCTACATGCTTCTCGTGGCGCCGGTACGAGAAAACCTCCGTATGCCGGCAGATGACTCCGAATCCCAGTTGGCCGGCCTGGGCAACTTGCAAGCACGCCGTTCGCAACTTCCCGCAGTGACCCATGTGGATTTCTCGGCCCGCATCCAAACCGTGCATGCCGAAACCAATCCGCGCTTCCACCGGCTCCTGCAATGCTTCCAAGAAAAGGCCGGTTGCGCGGTCGTTGTCAACACCTCCTTCAACGTGCGGGGCGAGCCGATCGTCTGCACCCCGGCAGAGGCTTTTGCCTGCTTCATGCGCACGCAAATGGATTACCTGGTGCTGGAGAATTTCTTGTTGTCCAAGGCCGATCAGCCCCTTGCGCGCGGAACCGCGGCGACACCGGGAGGATTTGAGCCGGACTGATTCCGTATGGCGCTGAAAGACGAAAAACGTCCTTCAATCCGCGAGCTCCGACTGTTCGGGTTCACGCTGGGTGCGACCCTGGCGGCGGTGTTGGGCGGGTTGTTGCCCTGGCTGAAACACCGGCCGATTCCGCTGTGGCCCTTTGCCGCAGCGGGAGTGTTGTGGATTCTGGCGCTGGGTGCCCCGCGCGGCCTCGCCCTTCTCCATTGTGCCTTATCGAAGTTCGGGGAGATCGTCACCAGGCTGCTGTCCTACGCAGCTTTAACGCTGATGTTCTATGTTATAATCACGCCCTTCGGTTTCTTGATGAGAGTGTTCGGCCGGGATCCGCTGGCCCTTCGACGGGATCCGAAGGCGCCGAGTTACCGCGTGCGCAGCGAGCGCGGCAATGTTGGCCGGCTGGACCAACCTTTCTAGAGCCGAAAAGCCATGCTCGATTTTCTTTGCGATCTGTGGGCCTTCATGAAGCTCCGCAAGAAATTCTGGCTTGCACCCCTCATCGTCACGCTTCTGATTCTTGGAGGGTTGCTCGTCTTTGCCGAATTCTCAGCGCTCACGCCCCTCATCTACACCATCTTTTGAATCCCCTGACCCCATTCCGGCGCTGGCTGGCCAACCTCGCGCTCGTCTGCGGCGGGATAGTTGCCGCGCTGATCGTGGCGGAAATCGCTCTCCGGTTGGCCGGAATAGCTTTCCCAATCTTCTACACTCCAGACGCGAAGCGAGGATGGGCGCTGCCCGCAGGCGCCACCGGCTGGTTTCGCGACGAGGGCGAATCCTACGTGCGCATCAACAGCGACGGGCTGATTGACCGCGAGCACACCAAGGCCAAGCCTCCCAACACCATTCGAATCGCCGTGCTGGGCGATTCCTTCACCGAGGCCATGCAACTCCCCCGGCGGGAGAATTACTGTTCGGTTCTCGAGCAGAGATTGAACCATTGCGACGCCTTTCGGGGAAAGACGGTCGAGGTCATCAATTTCGGGGTGGGTGGATACACCACCTCGCAAGAGCTCATCACGTTGCGCGACCACGCCTGGGCGTACTCGCCGGACATCGTGGTGCTGGATGTGTGCTGGGGCAACGACGTGGAAGAAAACTCTCACGCTCTCGACAATTTCCCTTATCGTCCCTATTTTGTGTATCGTGGGGACTCGCTGGTACTCGATGACTCTTTCCGCCATAGGGAGAGCTACTGGATCCACTCGTTCTTCTGGAAACTGATTCCCACCACGCGGGTTTTTGAAGTCGTCAAGCGCGCGAAAGATCTCTACATCCAGCGCCGCGTCAAGGAAAAGTTCAAGAACAGTTACCCCGCTCTCGCAGCGTTGCACGAAATGGCCCGGCCGGAGGAGTTCGCGATTTACAGCCCTCCGGCGACCCCGGCCTGGAAAGAGGCGTGGAGAGTGACCGAAGGGCTGATCAAGCTCATGCACGATGAGGTCACGGCGCGAGGCGTCGCCTTCCTCGTAGTAATCCAGGATGACGACATGCAGGTTTATCCTGACCCTGCCGTCCGCGAAAGGGCCCGCCGCGCCTTCGGCTCTCAGGATCTGCTCTATCCCAATAAGCGGCTCGAGGCGTTTTGCAGCCGGGAACGGATTCGCTTCGTGGATCTGGCGCCCTCGTTTCAGAAATACGCGGACCAGCATCACGCCTTTCTGCACGGTTTCGCCGATACCCCGCCCGGCATCGGCCACTGGAACTCCGCCGGCCATCACCTGGCGGGAGAATTGATCGCGCAGAAGATTTGCGAGGGTCGAAAGCAGGAAAGCTCAGCCTCAGGCTCGGGCCATGAGGAATCTGACAGCCCTCCCCGTTCGGGAACGCCGCGCTAACGGCCAGTCGGTGCAACCAGCTTGCCAATCAAATCGTTGTATCGTGCGATGACGGCAGAGGCGGAGCAGTGTGCCGAGACCCACGCGCGGCCGCTCGAGCCGCACCGTTCGCGAAAGTCCAAGTCGCTTCGGAATTTCTGAATGGCCTCGATCATTCCCTCGCGAGACTCCGGCGGCACCGAGATTCCTGCCTCCGCATCCCGGATCAATCGCGCCGCCTCGCTGTCCGGTTCCGCAGCGGCTACAACGGCGCGCCCCGCCGCCATCGCCGTATGGATCTTGGACGGAACCGTGGAATAGGAAAGTTGGGATCGCATCGGCGACACGCAGACGTCGGCCGTGGCGTAGAGTTCCGGAACGGTTTCAAGCGGCTGATAGGGCAACAGACGAATGTTCGTGAGACCTGATTCGCCGACAGCCTTTTCAAGACCCGCGCGCGCCACGCCTTCTCCCACGACCAGCACAACAAATTTCGGATCGTCTTTGAACGCTCGGGCCACCTCCACCAGGATTTCCAGCCCCTGGGTCAGTCCCAGGTTCCCGGCGTAAAGCACCACGAAAGCGTCTTCCAGATGATGGCGGCGGGAAAAGGAATTGTCTTTATCCCCCGGCTTGATGAAATCAACGTCCACAAAATTCGGCGTGAGATGAATTTTGGAAGATGGCAGGCCACGCGCAACCAGTCGGTCGCGAAAGGAAGGCGCGATAGCCGAAATAGCGTCAGCGCGGCGGTAAACGAAACCCTCAATCGCATACGAGACACGAATCAGAGACCCGCGGCGCAGCATTCCGGACTGAACAAGAGCGTCCCCAATCAATTCCCGCACATCGTAAATGAAAGCGGCCCGATGCACCCAGCCGAGAAAAACGCCGCTCAGTCCAAAAGTGAAAGGCGGCGAGGTCACCAGGACCACGCGGCACCCGCGGCCGTGCCAAAGGCCGAGGACCGTGACCATGAACTGAAACCAGAGAAAATCGAAGAGTCGCGACCATACACGCCGCCCCTTGCGCGGCATGTAGATCCGGACCACTTTCACGCCGTCCTCGTTCGCGATGCAACAAGGCCACGAACCTCGCGACTGCCGACTCGTGCCGCTATCGTCCGGAGGGAAATAGTGCGGCATGGACGTGAGGGCGGTTACAACATGCCCCGATTGTTGCAGGCCGTGCGCCAGGCTGTGCATCATATCGGCCGTTGAGACCCGGTCCGGGGCATAGACGAGCGTGACGAGGAGGATTTTGGCCAATGCGGGCTCCCGAGGAAAGGCTGCTCAACGCTCGGTCAATTTGCTCTGCAAAAGGGACCTGACTTCGTCGCGGTCATGCACGACAAAATACCAATCAATAGCCCGGTGCACGCCTTCCTGGAAACTGATCTGCGGCTCCCAGCCCAGCAATCGCCGGGCAAGCGAATTGTCTGCGATCCGGTTGGCGGGGCCGGTGGGCATTTCGGGATGAAACTCGAACTGAGGCTGCTGGCCGGCGTAGTGCAGAATCTCCCGCGCCGCTTCGATGACGCGCACTCTCTCCATCGTGCCCAGATTGACGGCGCGCGCATCGTCAATCTCTTCCGCCGCCCGCGGCACGTCGGAATTACTCTCCGTGACCATAAGCAAAATAACGGACATGCTTCCAAGGCCAGCTTGCTTCCAAGTGGTGCCTGGGGATTTGAAAAGGGTCCGTTCTCCCGGCATGGATGCTGCCCCTGAACGCCCCAAAGCACGCCTGATAACTCGCATCGACGACAGCCTCAAGAGCGATTTTGTTGATGTCCCTCTTCCGCCCGAAAGGCCAGGCAAAGTAGGGGCATGCCGCTCTCAGTTGGCGCTCGATTTCCCGTTTCGAACCTGCGATTTCCTCTTCCAGCTTGCCGGTTCGGGCAGCCTCGACCAGATTAGCATGCGTCCGGGTGTGTGACCCGATTTCGAACCCCTGGGATTTTAGTTTTCCAAGATCTTCCCAGGTAAGGAACTTTGAATCCGCCCCAACCCAGGAAGTGCAAACAAAGAAGACCGCGGGAATATTCAGGCGCTTCAAAACCGGAACGGCGTGATCCAGCAGGCTTCGATGACCGTCGTCGAACGAGAGGTGAAAAAATCGTCCATCTATCTGCTTCAAGCCTTTCAGCATGGCCAGGCATGTCTGCGTACTGACGAAATCCGCATCCCGCTTGAGACGTTCGAGAAGTTCGGCGAAATTCCCGGCCTCTTCCTGCCTTACGTCGTGGAAGTACAAGGCGCGAAGAAATGAACCCCTGGGACAGGCCGAAACCGTTCCCAGGGCTGACAGCGCCACGCTGCGCGCCGCCCTGTGTAGATGCTGCTTCACCCTGGCAAACCCTTCCCAAAAACGTTTTGCACGGCGGGGATTGTCCGCCGCTCCAAAGTGTCCCGGAATTCCCGGTCTCACTCCGGTTTGATACAGACAAAATCGGCCAGCGCAACTTGCAGAGATTCTCGCGTCGCCTGCTTCAAAGGTCCCTTCAAATAGGGACGAATCTCATCCGCGTGCTCGCTCTTATAATTCTCCAGCCCGCGCGTCGTCAACCGGAATCCAGCCCGCTTAAACTCTTCGCAGTACTGATCGAATCGGACCCGGTTGGAAATCCCCCGGTGCGAGCTCGCAAGGCTCCACAAAACGCTGTTGACCGTCATAAATGTAAGCGGATTCGGGTAGCGGGCCCAGCAAACAACCGGACCGAAATAAATCCGGTGCACGGCCGCCCCTCCCGGCTTGAGCCAGGTGAAGCTCGCGCGTGCGAAGGCTGAGGCCGACGCTACGTGCCCGCCCACCCCGTGACTGAAAACCAAGTCGGCCTTTCCCTCCAGGTCGAGCGATTCAAAATCCTCAATCCCCTTGCGCCAAAGCGTCACCTTCTTCCCTTCCAAAGAGCGGGGATAGGATTCAGGATCAGGGACCGCATTGCGCGGAATGGAGTAACGGGCAGTCAGCACTCCTGCCACACGCCGATACAAACGCCGGGCATTCTCCGAGTAGACGTCGCCAAGGAAACGGTCCACGGCACAATACCGCTCGACTCCCAGAGCTAGAAGCGGCATCCCCTGGACGACGTTGTCACCCGGGCCGATTTCCACCACGGTCGCGCCATCGAATTTCTCCCGTGGGTAGTGGTCCAGTAACATCTCCAGACCGGACAAGGCGTACTGCTTCAGCTCCGCTTCCGTCACCTCGGCAAATCGCCGTGTGGGACGCGGCCGACGCAGGCGCCAGGCGCGCACCGCCGGAACCATCATCGCGAAATTCTTGGGGATCTCGCGGGCCACGTCGGCAAGGATTTTGAGGCGAGTCAGCCGGTCCATCCGTCCTTTCTGTCCTGCGGTACGAAATCTTCGCTGGCACGCCGAGGCATCTGCCAGCCACACCCCTTCGGCGACCTTCATCCGCGAAAGGAGTCGGAGGATTGAAAGAACCCGCGGAATATCTTGAGGCTTGCCCGCACAGCGAGTTGCGGCAAGCGCGCAATCTGCCAAGCCAGCTCAACTTCTTCCGCCCGCGCCCCGCGGAAAAAGAACGATGCCAGATAAGCGATTCCTATGGCGAAGCTGGCGCCCACCAGCCTTGGCCAACCGGCGATGTCAAACCCTCGCGCCAGTCCCACGGCCACTGCGGCTGCGACCAGACCCGGCAACCAGAGCCCCCGGAAACTCTCGCGGACGAGTTCTGAGATTTCCATCCCGCACATCCGCGTCGCCTTGAACAGAAGCGCCCAAGAAGCCAGCGCGATGGAAATCAGCATCGCCCAAGATACGCCGACAATTCCCGTGACCCGAAGCATTCCCAGCGAGAGCACAACCATGGACAGGGCGGCAGCGCCGAGAACGGTCACAAGCGTCCGCGTACGTCCGTAACCCCACAGGATGTAGAGGGCGCCGAGCCCGAGAGCGTCCGCCAGAATCACGCCGGTCATCAGCCACAGAACGCGAATGGCGTCGGGCTGAACTTCACCGACCCAGGCACGCAACAGACCCGGCCCCAGCACCCAGAAGATGATACACGCGGGCAGGGCAAGGAAAACCACCCAGCGCGTTCCCAGCTCGAGGGT
>OFHG01000545.1_pt1 | contig 14931 bp, 20 predicted proteins | sample 1521931 | NCBI WGS metagenome assembly OFHG01 (sample SAMEA2468438, study PRJEB22500) | soil metagenome | biome: Glassland; feature: Farmland; material: Clay | place: Australia | collected 2013-01-31 | depth 0.55 m
TTAATACCCCCACCTAACTAATACCCCCATTAAAGTAAGTAACCTTCAGGTAACGCCAATGTAACGGCGCATTAAACGGCCAGGTAACGCGGCACTTGCTATATTTAAAACAAGGATTATGAGAGAGGACGAAGAGGTAACCTGGAAAAGATTATGGCAAACCCGGTAGAGATTTTCACTATCCGCTTATGGCGGGAGAAGCTGGACGAACGGCGGAGTGAATGGCGCGGCAAGGGGCAGGACCCCAGCAGTGGGCCAACACGTTATTTTAATGAAAAGGGGGAAGAGGGTGGATTTATTTCCGATCATCTGTTGAAGTTCCAAGAAGGAATCTATAATACTCCGGGCGGTTTTCCACGTAAAATCGGTCCGCGCATCCGTTACCCATTAAAGCATCGTAGTCGCCGAGGGAGCGCCTGGCTCGAGAAGCGGCCCCCGGCAGGCCAATCGCCAGATTTTCGCTCGGCGGGTTCTTATTCCGCAAGACCTTTTTACAAGGAAGGAGGTGATAGGCGTCTTCTGAGGCGATTCGGTCATTGGTTAAAATCGCATACATTTGTTAGAGATGGTATGCGCCCGTTAAAGAAATCCCTGGTCCTGTTAATGGCGATTCTGATCTTTGTAGGGGATTGGGTTCAAGTCTCCTGGCTCGGTCCCCGCTTGCATAGTTTCGCCCTCAGGCCGGAGCCACTTTTCCTGGGTTTGATGGGCTTGCCGCGCAGCATTAAGCTGGCTGGCGGGAAGGCCAGAAGGTTTTTAAAGCGAAGGAGACACGACAAGAATCATTTAATATAAAGGAGGTAATGAAATGGCAGCACTAGGATATCTGCTGATTGCCGTGATTGTGTTCATGTTTGGCTGGTATTTGATCGGCGTCACCGACGCCAAAACAACCGGGGTGATTACCGGGGCAGCCGCCTTGTTAATGGGGGCTTCGGTCGTATTTCAAGGAGCAACCGTTTTCGGAGCGGCAGCCACCGCGCCGATCGGTGCGCTGCTTTTATTATGGGCGATCTACGGTGCGCTCGTTTCCGGTGTTGGCTTGCTTGGAACCGGCGGTCGAGCAGTGGCGCTTTACGCCCTCCTGCTCTCCCTTGCAATGCTTGCCTTTGCAGCCTGGTTCTTCACTCACGCCCTGCTGGCAGGCACGATCGTCACGATCGCCGTAGCGATCCCATTCTTCCTGCAGTTCATTGAGGAAATTGTGCCAATCCGTGCGATGGCAGGGTTGGTCGGTTTCTTGATGTTGATCGCCGGCGTGGTGAGCGCTGGGGCGGGACTCGCCGTATACATGAATGTGCTGGTATGAGACTTGGATGCCAGTAAAATCACAATTGATTTTTGAGGAAAGTGCCGCCGGGCCTGTATGCAGGCCCGGCGGATTCATCAGGGAGGCAGTAAATGGAATTACAAACCATTCTCAAACAGATTCAGACCCAAAAGGAGCAGCTTAGTTGGGAAGGCACTTTCCGGGATTATTTTATGATGGTGGTAAGAGACCCGCGTCTGGCCCGCCTGGCGCACGCCCGTATTTACGACAGCATCCTGAGCTTCGGTGTTGACCGGCCGGATAGCCTGGCGACAATTTATCGCCTCTTCTCTGGCGAGTTGTTCGGCATCGAAAATTCCATCCAGCAAATCGTTGAATATTTTCGTGCCAGTGCTAACGGGTTTGATACACGTAAGCGTATTCTGCTTCTGGTTGGGCCTCCGGCCAGCGGTAAAAGCACACTGGTGAATTTGATTAAAAGCGGCGTGGAACGCTACTCTCGCACTGAAACCGGTGCTCTGTATGCTATCCGGGGCTGCCCTATTCAGGAAGAGCCTTTGCATCTTATCCCGCCCGAATTTCGCCAGCAAATCGCCAGCGAATATGGCCTGCACATTGAGGGCGATCTTTGCCCGCATTGTCGCTGGTTGTTGGATGAAGAATATGGTGGTGAGATCGAAAATGTCGCCGTGCAACGCATTACCCTCAGCGAACGAATGGGGATTGGCATAGGAACCATGGTGGCTACCGACCCGGGTTCGGAAGACATCACACGCTTGATTGGCTCGGTGGACGAAGCGCGTCTTGGAAGTGACCGTATCCAATCCTTTGGCGAAGCTTACCGCTTGAATGGAGAGCTCGATGTCGCCAATCGTGGCCTGGTGGAATTTATTGAGATCTTTAAATTGGACGAGCGATTTCTTTCAGTGCTGCTGGTCTTGAGCGAAGAGCAAAAGATCAAAGCCCCGGGTTTCGGTACTATGTACATCGATGAGGCCATATTGGCTCATACAAACGAAGCCGATTACGAACAAATCCTCTCTAACCCAAGGACCGAAGGTCTGCAGGATCGTATGCTGGTGGTGCGGGTGCCATACAATCTGCGCGCCAGCCGGGAAGTCCGCATTTACCAAAAGTTATTGCGCCAGGTGGATCTTAAAAACGTACACTTATCCCCGCTTTGTCTGACCGTGGCAGCTAATTTTGCCATCCTGTCGCGTTTGGAGCCGCCCAAACGGGCGGGCATGTCCTTGATTGACAAGTTGCGCTTGTACGATGGCCAGTACTTCGAACGCGTCCGCCCGCAAGATGTAGAAGATATGCATGCAGAATCACCGCGCGAAGGCATGTTTGGCATCTCGCCACGCTTCGTCATCAATCAGATTGCTCGTGCTACTGCTAAGGTGGAGCGACCTTGCCTGGATCCTTTGGATTTGCTGCAGACGCTGTGGGTAGGGCTGGAGCAAAACGCCCGCCTGGCGCACACCGAACGAGAGCGCCTGTACACCCTGTTCCAGGAGGCGCGCCGGAGTTACGACCTCCTGGCCCGGCTGGAGGTGCAGAAGGCTTGCAACCCGAATTTCCGCCAGGAGGCGCTCAGGCTGGCGGCCGAGTACCTGGCGTGCGTTGAAGGCTGGATGCTGGCACGCTCTGCCAATGGGTCGGGGAAGAATGGCCGGCAGTCCAACCAGGCCGATGAAGCGGTGCTGAAAGCGATGGAAACGGCCATCCACGTCCAGGACTACGATGCATCCGCATTTCGCCGCCTTGTGTTCGCTCAAGCGCAGATCAGCGGTTTCACTGGCTGTTTCTCAAGTGAGCTGGGTCTCATTCCGGCTGCGTTGCAACAGGCTCTCCTCCGGCGCCTGTGCCCAAATGATCGCCGGGTAGAGGAAATCGCTGGCGCTCGTAAAGACTCCCCTGGCGGCCTCTTTCGTAAACGGGGAGAGGTGAAAGAGCGGTTAATGGGGGAGTATGGTTACCGGGCTGAATGTGCGGAGCGCCTTTTGAGATATGTAGCTGAGTTGCACCCCCATGGCCTGTTCGCCCGCCGGGGACTGTCGAAAGCCTTGGGATGGATGCATGACTGATGTGAACCAGGGTCCAAGGGGCCCCTTTTGTTAGTCTGGCTGGAGGATCTTAAAATAATCTTAAAATATTTTATGTCAAAGATAAGGACGAACAGGAGAATTTATAGTATCCTGAACATAGGGACGGATTCAATGGAGTATACAGTAAAAATATGCCAGTTCTCCATATCAATCTATTAGGTGAGTTTTCACTGGAGGCTGATGGTATACCCATTCCCAAAATATCAGCAACGCGTTTTCAGGTGTTGATCGCCTACCTGAGCCTGCAGCGTGCCACGCCGGTAACCCGCCGGCAGTTGGCTTCTCTGTTCTGGCCTGATTCAAGCCCTTCACAGGCGCGTGCCAATCTGCGTAAATTGATCTTCGACCTGCGTCACACCCACCCGGGGTTGGACCGCTGGCTGAAAACCTCCGGAGGCGTCCTGGGCTGGAAGCCAGATGTAACCACCCTTCTGGACATCGAAACCTTCGAAAACTCTCTGGAGAATATCTGGGCGAACCCCGATCCGTCCGGGGGGAATGTGATCCACCCGGAGAGAGTGGCCCAGTTAGAAGCGGTGCTCGAATTGTACCGCGGCGAACTCCTGCCTAGTTGTTATGATGACTGGATCCTGTTGGAGCGCCAGCGCCTGGAGAGCCTCTATATCCAGGCCTTGGAAAAGTTGATCCAGCACCTGGAGGGGCGGCGGGATTATGGGCGCGCCATTGCCTATGCCCAGCGATTGATTAAAATCGCCCCAATGGAGGAAAATAACTACCGCAATTTGATGCGTTTGTACGCCCTTCACGGCGACCGGGCCAGCCTTGTGCAAACGTTTAACCTGTGTGCCAGCGTCTTGCAGCGTGAGTTGGATATTCAACCCAGCCCGCTCACCCGCCGTCTTTATCAGCGCTTGATTCAGATGGATGGGGGCTTAAACAATCTGCCGGTCATTCCTGCTGCGATGGAGGCTTATCGAGCGCAGTGGGCCCAACTCCAGTCGGCCTGGCGTACAGCTCTTTCTGGCCATCCTCATTGGGCGGTGCTGGAAGGGGAGCAGCAAGAGCATCTGCTATCGCTGTTGGAGGAACTGGTGGATTGGGCTGGACGATTGGGCATTCCCCACACCAGCGTCAACTGTTATCCGACGGATGTCGATCTGGCGTTTATGCTGCCCGCTGCGATTCTGCGTGCTCACCCCCTGCCATCGCTGAATAAAATCTGGATGACTGAGATTGCCCGGCTACTCCCGGAAATCCTGGCAGATCACCCTAACCTCGACGCCCCCGGCCCATTGGAAGAACCCTGGCAAGTCCACCGTTTCCACGAAGCTCTGGGGCGCGCTTTTGTGGCACGCACCCCTTACCTGCTGGTGGTCCATAACTTGCATTGGAGCGATCCTCAATCCTTGCGCTGGCTGGCTTACCTGCAGCGTTACGCGCCCGACCACCCGCACCTGATCGTTGCCAGCCTCTCGAGGACAGGGCTTGATACAAATCCCTTACTGGCCTCACTGCTGGACACGCTGGACGTCCAGGGGCATTTAACTCGCATTCAAATTCAGGCGGGCGTTGTTACGCGCCAAGACGCCTCACAAGGATTTTATCTGGAACCGGACCTGGCCGGTCACCCGCATTACCATACGAGCGCTTGACCCATCTACCCTCTGTGATTTTTGGGGTAACATGCAATTTGATGCAGAACCTCGAATTCTTTATCGGTTAAGCCGGTTAACTGCGGGTAGGCCTGGCTGCATAAACAGACGGATTCAGATGTATCGAAGCGCCCGATATGAAGCGGTCCACTAACCCCCGGATGAGACAAGCGTTCAGGCCAGGAAGCAAAGGCAATTTCATCGCCGACGCGGAAGTGGTATTTCTCCCCACAGATTTCAATTTTTCCTGCCCCGAGCGCTTTGTAGATCGTTGGGTGAGGGCTGATGTTTCCGAAAGTAATTTCGGGCAACACCAGTTTTGCATCACACAAGACATCGATTTCCCGCTTGAATTCTAACTCGTCTGGTCCCCATTCATCCTGAAACATGGCAAATGTGCGAATATCTTGTTCAAGGGCGGAGAGTTCACCTTTTTTCGCATAGATTGTCTTGGCCAGGGGATCAGTAAAAAGCCAAACATTGGTCGATGGTGGGCTAAATCGTTCCGCATCCGTATCTTCAAGGGGGAATACAAATGGTGTATCCGCTAAAAAGGTTCGGACCTGAAACATATTTCCAAGCTCCTGACATCACGACCCTGAGGGCCACTACAAACTCCAAAAAAACAGCCAATCAATAATAAGAACAAATTTGATTGGCCGTTTCGATGTAGATCCATTGACCAACGGTGTCGAGGTTTTTCTGCAATTCCTGTAGATTCTGCTCGGCGTTTGTTATTTGCTCTTCCTGGAGTTCCATTTCCACTGCTTTGAGGCCGTTTACCTGCGTTTCGACGTAATTATACTGAGCCGATAAGTTGGAGATTAGGTCACGGTATTGGGTTCTCACTTCTGGACTGGATTCCCCCACACGAAACTTCAACAGGCTGATCTCATAATAAAGCGGATTTAATTTTTTTTCAATTTCATGAAGATCAGTATTCCTGGTAGTCATCATGATCCTCCTTAATCGTTCCCTCTTGTTGTTTGATTTGAATCCTACCGATTTCGTTGTAGTGAGAGTGGGTTACAAAGCAAGCTCTCACATATTAAATAAAAAACCACAGTATCTGCGTCTGTGGCCTTCCTTCATGTCTGGTCATAGCATGCAATGTTGTGCTGTTGTTTCAACTGATACAGTATTTATTATAGACCCAAAGTTTCTTAAATAAATTAAAACCGGGTCAGAAATTAATTAAGATTTTGAAGATTAACTGCTATGATCTAGTTAAATCTAGAGTGGAACCTCCCTTCCTGCAGCTGGCTGGAGACGATTGTCGGCCCGCTACCTCGAAAGTGAGGCGATGGGGGTATTAGGGGACTCATATCCCTTAACACCCCCTAAAATCCTCGTACGACAGTCCTTTAGGGTCCACCGCCACGTGCAATTCCTCGAGAACCATTTATTTAAGGAGTGTGTGTAAATGAATGGGGGTAATTGTTGGCAGTTTCCGGTGTTTACCCTCAGGCAAAATTTTTGTTTAGCCTGGCACGACCGGTAATCGAAAGTGAATGCAGGTCCCCTCGTTTAATTTGCTTTCTGCGCTGACCGTGCCACCCATTGCTTCCACCAATCCTTTGACGATGGCTAGCCCCAGCCCGCTACCGCTGCCTGGAAAACCTTTGCCTTCATCTCGGGAACGAGAACGGTCGCCACGATAAAAGCGTCCAAATCGCTCTGGTTCTCATCCATAAGTTTTCCGATCATGCTTGCATAAGAAAGGGCAGTCCAGCCGGCATCACCTTCGATGGGTTGGGTGCCCCCTACGACAAATGCCACTAGAACCGCTAAGGCTATCTGGATCCCCAGCATGGTTATCAGGATTGCCAGCAGGTGGCTGAAAGCCAGACGCCGTTCGAGACGAGCCGTGATCCAGCCGTGCAATCTCTTCATAACCTATTCTCGTTCAAATTTATAGCCGATGCCGCGCACAGAGACGATGCGTTGGGAGATCTCACATTGCACGCCAAGCTTCAGGCGCAGCCTATAAAGGTGGGTATCCACTGTACGGTCATATGCTTCAGCCTGGTAACCCCAAATCTCATCCAGCAAGCCGAGAACGATCATGAAATTGCCAAATGTATCGGGTGACATGTGCTGCTCCATAATTTGTGATCAGGATTTTGCTCTGAGCTGGTATCAGCGCTTTGTGTTGAACCATGTTTCTCCTCTCCCTTGATCGTAATTCTGGAACAACGCGCGATGATGGCGGAACTGTCACAAAACAGTCAATATTACTCAGCCAGTCTGCACAACCATCCGGATCGTTTCCACATCAAGGTAAGCACCGGCTCAGAAATGCTGGTGGTGAGTGACAAGGGCTACAAGATGTTAAACGGCAGTTGGACCTCCTTCCCGATTGACATCGGTAGTATCGTCTGCGGGTTGATGGGAGGCATCTCAGGCGACCCGAGCAAAACCATCATTGACGGGCAGTACGTTGGCCAGGGCAGTGTGAACGGCGCCTCGGCCCAGGTGTAACCTATTTTTATCGCTCCCCCTCAATCGAGCACCACGCCTCAAAAGTGTTGCTGCCGATCGTGAACTTGATTTCCAGCCTGTAATTGTGATTCGCAACCACACCGCTCAGCGCCGGCAGGGTGATCTCGTCTCCCGCTACGCTCGCCGCGCCTGAGAGCATGGTCGCACTCATATCTGTGTAGGCCCCACCGGTCACGTCGTAGATCTTCGCCTGCACGCCGGTCGGCCCGCTGCCCCATGGACTCACGTTCAGCGTGTACACCAGCTCCTCATCCTGGCCCTGGCTCAGCCCGCTTTCGTTTACCTCGCGTACTTCGGTCATGGCACCCTCACTCAATAGATAGCAACATAGGCCCCGGTCAGCAGGTTGAACCCTAAAAACGTGGCCGACTGTACATGGAAAATGACGATGTGGAAACCACCGCTCGAGTCATCGAAGATCGCCAGATCCGCATGGGCAATCGCCCGCCCCACCGCCGTGTTGAATTGGGCGGCGATCTTGGTAGCGGTCAAAGGAGTATTACCCACACTGCCAATGTAATGCACTCCCGCCGCAATCATCTTCGGACCAATCGCTCCGATCAGGCTGGCCGGCGTCACCGCCCGCTCGATGTCAGTGCCGGCTTTCGCCTCGGCTGCTGTCGCCAGCTCCACCACCCCCTGGCTCGCTGTGCTCGCCGGCGGCAGGCTGTCAAACACGGTTTGCCCGGTCACGTGGTAAGCCGTCAGGGCGCCTTGCTTCGCCACCGGGATCATATCTGTCGCCTCCAGGGTGGCCTTCGAATACGCTTGTGAGATTTTCGTGTTCGCCATTTCCAAACTCCTAAATATCACCGCAGAGACGCAAAGGGCGCAAAGGGTTCCCTCATAAATGCTTTACTAGGTCTTCTCTGCGTTCTCTGCGACTTTGCGGTGTATCAATCTTCTTTCATGGTCAGCGCCAGGCTGCGCGGCGATAAGCATAAGTCCCCATTGCTCCAAACAATGAAGCTGCCATCTTCGAACAGCCAGAACTCCACCGCAAACGGCTGATCTGTAGCCGCCTTGTATTCCTTCTGCATGAAGCGCGGTGCACCACTCCCCTCCCGGTCCGCCAGGGTTAGAGATGTGTCACGTTCCTGCAGGGTCAAAGATCGATCGGGCATCGCTTAGAACCCTATCGACCAGATCGCTACCTCGCAGTTGCCTGCGTTAACGCTTAGACCCGTAGAAAATGGAATGCCTTCCTCCGACCCGGGCGCCTGGCCAAACCGCACGAAGAAAGGCGATCTCTCCGGAGATACGTTCACTACATGGATCGCCGTCCCACCCACCTCCGTCGCATCGTAGAAGATCACCGTTTGCGGCGTGCTTTCGTCGTGGCTGATTAAATATCCCAGCAGCCGGCCGGCGCTGGTGTGCACTCCCGCCGCCTGGCTTACTACGCGGTAACCATCCCTAACGACTTTGCCCATATTCCATCTCCTGTAGAAAATCCGCGTTGATCAGTTCTCGTCCGTGTCCTACACCTGGCACGTGGCACCTGACACTTGGCACGTGACACGTCAATACACCCGGTCCTTGTCATCCATCTGCCAGCCACTCACGTAGCCGCCGCCTGCCTCCTGGCCCTGGTAATCCTTGATCTTCGCCCGGTAGATGCGCTCGGCTCGCCCACTGTTCAAGCCGATCTCGGACAATACCAGGTTCTTGGTGTCCGGATCCATCGTTTCGTTCATCTCCGCCTCGCGCACCGCTTGCCAGCGCACGAATTCGATGATCGCTTCCAGCCGGTTGTCAGGGACGGTGATCACGTCATCGTCGTCGGTCGGTTTGGTGTGGCCACAGGTGTACACCACGCGCGCTTGCTCGCCGGTGGCTGGTTTCTCCCCCAGCACCAGGTCGCTGGGCGGAGAGCCGCGCACGTCGAACACCGCCTGCCCCACAATCCCCGCCGATTCCTGCTTCCTCGCCAGGAAACGCGGCGGGTCTTCCCCATACGGATACTCCACCTGGATCACGGCAAAGATGCCGGCCACCAGGTCCGAGAGCGCATACGCCCGCTCGTCATCCGTCAGGTCCAGTAAGCCGCTCGTCTCCCGGGGAAAGTAGCCCGAGAAATCCTGGATCGCTTCCTGGATCCAGGCATTGATTGTGGCCTCCGGCCACACTTCGGCGCTGGGTAAGATTTCCCGCACCGTCGCTCTCAGCTCGGCTAAAGTGGTCATTCGCGCCTCCCTGAAATAGCACCGCAAAGGCGCAAAGGACGCAAAGATTTATAAAATGCTCTTCTCTGCGAACTCCGCGTCTCTGCGGTGTTTATTGTTCTCTCTCAAGCGAAGGTCAGCCCGATGGTCACTCCCTCGACCGGCGCCTTCTCCTCGCCTCCCTTCAAAGATAGCTGCACCAGGTCGCCCTTGGCCACGTGGTACGGCTCGTGCCAGGGGAAGGACCGCTGCCCAAAATTTATCGGCATATCCTTCTTTCCGGTGCTCTCTTCCTTCAGCACCGTCGTGCCTTCGGCTTCGATGCTCAGCTTGGCTTGCTTCGCACCGCTCGCACATGCAGATACTGCAGTCAGCGTGCCCTGCGCACCCGCTATGTATGAAAGCTTCACTTCGCCGGCCACCACCGGCACGTAAAAACTCGCCAGAAACATGACTACCTCCTTGGGTTGCTAACTCGGATTGTTCCGATTCGAAACAGCTTAACCCAGGGTTAAGCTGTCACAGGCAAAGATTAAGCAACGTTCTCCTTGTACAGCCCACGGTAGTCGATCGGACCCACCGCATAGAAGAATCTCGCCTTGATCGGCATCGTGTCGTTGGTGAACATCAAGCCGGCCGTTGGGCTGGCCACCGAGAAGATCTCCGGTGTCCGCCCATAGCGGAAGCCTAACCCAATGCTCGGGTACAGCTTCGGATCGGCCACCAACGCCCAGTCGCCGGCATCCGTCCACAGATCCACCACGATCACCCGGCTGCGGGCAGCTTTCATGCGCGCATCGTGCCCGTCGCCTTCGGCGAACGGGTTTTCTTCGAAGTTGGATTGCGCCGGCTGCTGCTCGGTCGCCAGGATCTGCAAAGCCGTGATCTCCAGCTCCGGAGGCACCAGCAAGAAACGCGGTGCAGTCAGTGCACCCAGCACCGCTCCGCTGTTTAGCTCGGCCTGCGCCCGCATCGCCGCTCGGGCGGCTGCATATTCCGTAAAGCTCAAGGCAGTCGTGCCCAGGTTGGCGTGGTGCGCTGCTTCGAACAACGCATAGGTGTCGGCCAGGGTCGGACCAACCCCGGCGCTGGCCGTGAAGATCGCAGAGACCGAGCTCCCCAGCGCCAGCCAGGCCGCTTGCGCTAACGCCCGCGGCGCAGCCTGCAGACGGCGCGTGTCGTCTTTGTCGATCGCTTCCAACGAGATCCCCAGGTAGCCGCCTTTCTTCACGAAATCGGCCGTCTCTGCTTTGTCGTCCCAGGTTAGCTCCGTGTACACCGCCCCTTCGGCCACGGTCGGCATCGTCCCGATGCCTCCCAGGGTGATCCATTTCACTTGCTGCAGGGTGTTGAAGTCCTCGATCGTGCAAATCGGCTCCCACCAGCGCGGATATTCCTGGAACATATTGGTCACCCGCTTGTTCAGGGCGTCGGCCACCAGGCTGGCCATCGTCGAAGAATCGGCGTTGGCCAGGGTCACCCGCTCGCTTTGGAAGCGACCGGTCAGCTCGAAGTCACCCGAGAGCAGCATGTACAGCTCACGGATGCCGGTCAAAGGCGCTACGCCCTTTTCCGGCTGGGTGCCGCTGATCAGCGCATCTACCGCCAGGGCAATCTTATCCATGGCGTTCAATCCGCCCTGGATTTGCCCGCCCCGGGGCGCGTAGCCACCGATTTGCACCACCTGGTTCTCCTGCAGTTTCGCCAGATAAGCCCGCTCTGCTTCGATGGCCACCGTCACTTCCTCCGGAGAGCCATAGGGCAGGCTGGCCAGCCGCTCACGGCTGGCAGCCGGCAGGCCGCTCGTCGCGATCATCCCCTGCGCTGCAGTCCGCACCATCGCCTGCTGCCAGGCGCTCAGGTCCGTCGCCGGCGGCGGAGCTGCTGGCTCAGCTGCAGGTGCAGGTTGCGAAGTTGTTTCTTCCTCGCTATTCAATTGTTCCTCTTCTGGATCCATTGCAATACCTCCAAGATTGATTGTAGGGGCAGGGATACCTCCCCCTTTCAGGGGGGATTGAGGGGGGTTCCCCGCTCCGTTTATTTCCGCAGGAGGCAGAGCCTCCTCCGGTTCACCACTAAGAGAAGAGAGTGCTGCCAGGGCTTTCTTAACCCGCCCATCCGCACCGGGTTCGAATACCCAGTCCACACTTTCGATGTGCTTTATCTCCGCCAGGCGGCGTAGATCCTCGTCGTTATCTCGAGGTGCCCACCGCGGCCAGAAAACCAGGGATAAGCCAACATCCGGGACCGCACTGCCTTGCGCCTGGTCCGCCAGCATCCCATCCAGGATATCGATGGCGATGTTAGCTGCCGGGCTTTCGTAGAAGCGGATCACCCCATCCGCACTCTGCTCCGCCTCGTTCCACTCGGCCGAGGTGGTCACCCCCACCAGGTTCTTCAGCGAGGGATAGTCAAACCAGCCGCTGTGGTCCAGGAATACCGCCAGTCCAACAAATTTGCCGGCAGCCAATGCCTCCCGGATCGGCTCGGCCGGGATTTCGATGTTGGATGGTTTATTCCCCTGGGCACGCACGCGACCGGCGCGGATCATCCGCACCTGGTACTCGCGCCGCCCGTTCCCCTGTGCACCCTGCAGCGCCAGGGATCCAACGTTCAAAACTACCTTTTCTTCGACTTCCAAGTTTTCTACTTCCTCAGGCATATCACCTCCGATCGTATAAAGATTGCTCGATCTATCCCCCCTTACTAAGGGGGGAAGGGGGGATTCTTATAAGCCGTTGATCGCCGCTGCTACGATCCCGGCCACTATTTCGTAGCCGGCATCCGTCAAATGCGTCTTGTCTGCCAGGAAATAGGTCAGGTTGGTCGCATCCTGCAGGTTGGCGTTCGCTCCCAGGTCGGCCAGGCCGTCCGCATAGCCGGCGTAATTCGCCCGGATCAAAGCGTTCAGCGCCTGGTAATTCGTGGTGTGCCAATCGGTGTGGCTTGCTTCCTGGCAGTCGATCTCGGTGCAGACCACCACTTTGTAGCCCTTGGCTCGCGCCAGGCTGCACCAGCTGCTGATGCTGGCGTGCATCGTCGCTGGATCGCCGTTGTCATTCACCCCGCCCCATAGCACGCACACTTTGCCGGCATAAGAACCCGGCTGGTCCAGCTCGCTGTCGATCTCGGTGAGCATCGTGGCCAGCGGCTGCCCGCTGTCGCCCGCGTTGGCACATTTCCAGTTGCCGTTCAGCTTCCGGGCTGCCCGGCTTGGGTAGTTGTAAGCCACGTTCGTCGCTCCGGTCCCCGCCGTCCGGCTGTCGCCTTCCCATACCACCAGCTTGCGCCGCACCAGGTTGGCAATGTTGGCCATGCTCGCCGGCGTTAGTTCGGCATTCCCCAGCGCCACCAGTTGGATCCAGCCCAGCCAGGGCTCCAGAAGCGCCGTTGTTGCCGCTCCGATCAGGTTGGAGTAGCACGCTCCCGCCCACACACCCAATCCATTCAGGTCGGCCCCAACCTGCGCACCGTTGAGAAAGGCCCGCACCCGGTCCGCCGCTTTGTTCCAGGTGATGCCTACCACCATCAGGCCGGCCCACAGCGCGCTTACGTATTGCTGCTCTGCGATCAGCATCGTCCCGCCTGCCCGATAGGTGTAGTAGATCGAGTCCCGGTTTGAGCCATATTTCTCGATTTGGATACGGTTGTTGGTGTCAGCCTGCAGGCGGAATATCTTGCGATACGCCAGGTCCAGGAAGGCTGCCTCGGGTATCTTGCACACCCCCACCACGCTGCCCAGGCTGCCATCGATCGCTCCGGTCAGCGATGCCCCCGAAATGTCCACGTAGGCCGTCTCATCGAAGTACGGCGCTTTGCCCAGCTGCGTGGTCAGGTCGGCCAGGGCCGCGTTAGTGTAGCTCCCGTCCCGATCGTTGCCGCTGATGTCCTCGGCCACTGCCCCCGCCGTCTCCCACAACGGCCAGTAGCCCAGCAGCGAAGAACCGAATACCTTCTGTATCCGTTCCCATAGCGGGCTGGGCTGGCCCTGCAGCACCAGCATGGCCTTCAGCAATCCCTGCCCTGGGCTGGTCCAGGGATCTAATCTCGGGTTCCTGAACATCTCCGTTCACCAAACCCGCAAGGCTAAGACCGCCTGGGCATCCGCGTTCGCATCGAACCATAGATTGCTCAGGTTGCTCGTGCGAATCGGCACCTGCTGGCCAGGCCCTAGCGCGTAGCCATTCGCTGCTGTGTCCGTGTCGCTGTCGTATACGTATATGGTCCCGGCGTTCGCCGGGTCACCCTGGAGCACAAAATCAAACCCGGCCGCATCCGGACCCTGCACCGGCGTCCCCGCTAACGCTACTTCGATCCTGTAAGCTACTGGCATGCCTAACTCCTTTACATAAATGTCAAATTGGCCAATTAAAGTTTTGAGAAGCTAACTCCTAGCTTCGAAAATTAAAAGATTCTTCGTCGTCGTCTCTCAGGTGCATTTCAAGGTTTCGTTCGATGATCTCTTCTTCCCAATCATCCTCCGGATCGTCATCTTCTTCCGGAGCAGGAGGAGCGAGCTGGGGAAGATTGAGCTTCCAAACTTCTATCGGCCGCTGCCTCAGACCGGCAGCCGCCGCCCTGGCCGTGTCTTCATCGGTCGGCGTGATCGCATAGATCGAGCTTCCACCAAAGAACTTGGTGTAGCCATCCAAGCCGTTCACTGCCGGCACGTCCACCCGCAGCATGTTCACCCCACCAATCGATTGCTCAGTTATTTGGCCGGCAATCGTCAGGTGACCCATGATCTCCACGATCCCCCAGGTTTCGAACGGCTGTTCTGTAGCCGCTTTTGTCTCAGCCATTTGTCACCACCTTTTCGAATTTCACCAGTTTCTTATAGACTTCCAGGCATTCACGTATTGCCCTGGCTAAAGGGTAATAAGAAGCGATTCCAGGGATGAATCGAATCCCTTTGAACTCAAAACCGATTCGATATTCCCCGGGGAAGACCACATCGATGATGATCCGGGTTTCCGGATCGAATTCTTTGAAAGGGTTTTCCTTCAGCACTTCACTCATTCAGCATTTCCCTCCTGCCCCTGCTCTTCTCCAGCTTCAGGTTTCTCTGCGTTCTCTGCGTCTTTGCGGTTTGCTTCGCTCTCTCCCAGGATCTTCGCCAGCACTTCCTCGTCCTGTGGTTCGCCGGCGAAGCGATACACCAGTTTCAAGAGCAGACGATTGAAGGTCTCGCTCTTCCCGGGCAGCTGCGCTGCAGCAGCCTGCATGGCGGCCGCCAGGTCCTTGGCGGACCTGGCCAGGCTCTCATTGTC
>OFHG01000547.1_pt1 | contig 14905 bp, 11 predicted proteins | sample 1521931 | NCBI WGS metagenome assembly OFHG01 (sample SAMEA2468438, study PRJEB22500) | soil metagenome | biome: Glassland; feature: Farmland; material: Clay | place: Australia | collected 2013-01-31 | depth 0.55 m
GCCCACCTCTGCACGGGGCTGAGCCGCCACGGCATCACCACCCACGCCGCACGCAACACCGCCATCGGCACGCTCGCCGCCGAGCTGCCAGCCCCCGTCCTCGCCGGCTTGAACATCAACACCGCGACCAGCTGGGCACGCAGCACCGGCCGCGACTGGACCGAGTACCTGGCCGCCAGAACACGACACCAGGACGAGACGGCAGGTGACAAGGGACTGTTACAGTACGCGCGTCATTCGCCACGATTACGCAGCAGCATCCATTTTGAAGATAGCCGAGACCGCGTTCATCTGCCCGGGCAGCGACAGCTTGTGAGCACAGCGCCTGCCGGGTCTGCCTGGTGACAGCTCCCAGGCCCGGACACTTGCTGTCACGGAGAGTGAATATACGGCAAGATCAATAGCCAGATGCTCGCCCTGCCGACTATGCGCGGCCGATGACGGTGCCGGTCACGCGGGTCGTCACGCGCAGATGATCCAATTCTGGCTCACGCGTGTTCGAGGTGCTCGGTGATGCCGTGCGAGTAGAGCATGCCCGGCTCCATGGGAGCCGGGCAAAGATCGCACGACTGCTGGACGGCTAATGCATTTGCCGGGGTTGGGGGTGATGAGCCTGAACGCGCTGTGGCGGGTGCAGCCTGTCTGGCCGGCAGTCTTGGCATTGCCCGCATCCGATGCCAGCCGTATGGTTTGAACGGACGCTCAATGGTGTGCGTAATGGCAGCAGGAAGGGGCTTGTGATGGGACGCTCTGTGCGCTCGGACTTGACCAGGAGGCTGCGGGAGGCTCATGCCGCATGCGAGGAGTCAGCCGCGACGGGGATACCTCTCGATGAGGTGTCGGGCATGCGGGCCGAGCGCCGTGCCGCCCAGCGGCGTGCCGCGCGTGAGGCGGCTGAGGCTTACAACGATGCTGTGCGCCGTGTGCGTGAGCGGGGGGCGCCGGAGGATCATGTGGCCAAGTGGGTGGCCATGGAGAACGTCAAGCGGGTGGGCAGGCGCGAGTTCCTCAAGGGTGCCGGCACAGCGGCGGCGGGTATCGCCGCGGCGGGGCTTGCTGGCGGCGTTGTCTTTGAGCCCCGGCGGGCATCAGCGGCCACCTCCAAGCAGCCTGCCATCGCCATTGTGGGCGGCGGGCTCGCGGGGCTTCGCGCCGCTCATGTGCTGTGGACGAAATACGGCTGGACCTCGACCATTTACGAGGCGACCTCCAGCGTGGGGGGCCGGTGCGAGACCCAGCGCAACTACTGGGACAACGGGCTGGTCGCGGAGATGCACGGGGAGTTCATCTCCTCCGAGCACGCCTCCATGCTGAACCTGGTGAAGCTGTTCAACCTCACCCTCGACGACACCCGCGCGTACGCGTCCGGGACCGTTGACACCTACTGGGTCAGCGGCGCCCGCTACACCCAGGCCCAGCTCGACGCGGACTGGCAGGCGTGGGGGTGGACGCTGTTTAATAACGCGATACAGGCGGCTCCCTGGCCGCAGAGCTACAACAGCTACACCGCGACCGGCTACCAGTGGGACCAGATGAATGTCCCCCAGTGGATGAACCAGTACATGCCCGGGGGATCAGCGGGGGACTTTGGCGGGGTGTGCCTGCAGAACGTGATCGACGAGTACGGCGGGGACCCGGCAGACCAGTCTGCGCTCAACCTGACGATGATCCTGGGCTATTACGACAGCGCGAACGGCCGCGGCTACCAGCCGAAGGACTCCCCCTACCTGGCCGGCACCGATGAGCGCTGGCACGTGACCGGCGGCAACGACCAGGTGGTCACCGGCATGGTGAGCCAGCTCCCCGCAGGCACCATCCAGACAGACCAGGTCCTGGTGGCCCTCAAGGCCAACGCGGACGGCACCTACACCCTCACCTTCACCAGCGGCAGCTCCACCAAGCAGGTGAAAGTAGACAGCGTGATCCTCGCCCTCCCGTTCACGGCGCTGCGCAACGTGGACCTGTCGCAGGCCGGGCTCTCGCCGCTGAAGATGACCGCCATCAACAATCTCGGCATGGGCACCAACGCCAAGATCATCATGCAGTTCAACGGCGAGCCGTGGATCACCGACGGCTTCACCGGAACGACCTACCAGGACAATGGCTTCATCAGCTCCGGCTGGCAGATGGTGCAAAGCGCCGCCAGCGGCGGCTACACAGGGCCGACAGCCCTGTGGACCGCCTTCCCCGGCGGGAACTACACCCAGGACATCATCACTACCTACAACCTGACCGGCGATTCAGGTGTCCCCCCGTCGAGGCTGGTCAGCGACACCCTCACGCAACTGGAACCGGTCCTGCCCGGGGTCACCACGGCGTACAACGGGCTGGCCTGGTACGACTTCGGCCTGCTCGACCCCTACCTGCAAGGAGGCTACTCGTACTGGCGGGTGGGCCAGTACACCAGCTTCTCCGGCTACGAAGGAGTCCAGGAGGGCCGCATCCACTTCGCCGGCGAGCACACGTGCCAGGACTTCCAGGGTTTCATGGAGGGCGCGCTGCTCAGCGGCGAACGCTGCGCGAGCGAGGCTCAGCCCAAAGGCTGAGACTGGTCAAGAGCACAGCCACACCGCCGCCTGCCCGTGGCGGATCAGCACCGGCCACCTCTCCGTCATCACCGTCGTGCCGCCCAAGCCATCTCCCGAGTCCGTGGTCGCGTCAGGGGACAGCCGCGCCAGCCTTGACCTCCTGCACAAGCACGTCATCCATCACTTCACGTAACCGCCGTGCCCGCCTGCCTCGCACCGGCCGACTGGGCAGGGCCAGCGTGTTCCCGGCCCGGTGCAGGCCGGGGGCGCCTGGCCGGGCGGTCAGGGTGGAGCGGATGCCGGCGGGCCGCCGCCGGCCGAACGCGACGTCCCGCGTCCGGGCGCGTCCGGTGGCGCTGCCTTGCCCGGGGCGTTCGTCATTGCCGCAGCCGGGCGTTGGCCGGGTCGTAGAGTGGTTCCCCGGTGACGAGAGCCTTGCGGCGTCGTCCCAGAACCGCGACCTCGACCGCCGTCCCCGGCTCGGTGAGCTCTGTGGGCAGGTAGGCCAGGGCGATGCAGGCACCGACTCTGTGCCCGTAGCCACCCGATGTCACGTGAGAGACGGCTTTGCCCTTGTGGTAGATGGGTTCCTGGCCGTGTGGGAACGCGTCGGCCTGGTCGAGGCGGAGGATGGACAGGCGGCGGTCGTATCCCTCATTCTGCTGGCGGATGAGCGCTTCGCGGCCGATGAAGTCACCTTTGCCGGTTCGGACGAAACGGTCAAGGCCGGCCTCGATCGGCGTGTAGTCGGGTGATATGTCAGATCCCCAGAGCCGGTAGGCCTTTTCCAGTCTCATGGAGTCCAGCGCGTGGTAGCCGAAGTCCACGAGGCCGTACTCGCTTCCCGCGCTCCATAGCAAGTCGTAGAGGTAGCGCTGGTACTCGGCCGGGTGGTGCAGTTCGTAGCCGAGTTCGCCGACGTAGGAGACGCGCAGGGCCAGGACGGGGGCCATGCCGATGTGGACCTGGCGTGCTGAGAAGAACGGGAACGCCTCCCCGGACCAGTCGTCGTCGGAGAGGGCCTGGAGGAGGTCGCGGGAGCGGGGTCCGGCGATGGTCAGGACCGCGAGTCTTGCCGTGAGGTTGTCGATGCGGACCGAGCCGCCCGCTGGGGCGTGGCGTCGCATCCACGCGTAGTCGTGGGTTTCGGTGGCGGCGGCTGACACGACGTAGAAGCGCTCTTCTCCGGTGCGGGTGATCGTGAGATCGCATTCGATCCCGCCGCGGCTGGTGCACATCTGTGTCAGCGCTATCCGCCCCGCCCGGCTCGGCAGGATGTTGGCCGAGAGGCGGTCCAGGAAAGATCCGGCGCCAGGACCGGACACTTCGAACTTCGCGAAGCTGGTCTGGTCGAGGATGCCTGCCCCGGCTTGCACTGCCCGGCACTCCCGGCCCACGGCGGCATGCCAGGGGGGCTTCCCGAAGGTGGGCGCCTCATTTCCGGTTTCGCCGGGCCCGGCGAACCAGAGCGGGCGTTCCCAGCCGAAGCGAACTCCGTAGCGCGCCCCTTTGCCAAGGAGGCGGTCGTAGAGCGGTCCGGTCTTCAGCGGCCGGCCGGCTGGGCGTTCCTCATAGGGGTAATGGATCGCGTACTCGCGCTCGTACACGTCAGTGGCCCGGGATACGATGTAGCGGGTGGAGGCCGCGTATGGGCCGAACCTGCGGACATCGAGTTCCCACATATCGTCGCTGGGCTGGCCGCCGAGGATCCATTCCGCTGCGTACTTGCCGGCTCCGCCCCCGAAGACGATGCCGAAGATGCTGAAACCGGCGAGCGCGAAGAGGTTGCGGGCGCCGGGGATCCAGCCCATGAGGCAGCGGCCGTCCGGGGTGTAACCGTCTGGGCCGTTCACCGTGGATGTGATTCCCGCGTGCCCGAAGGCCGGCACTCGTCCGGCTGCTTCGGCCAGCACATCCTGGATCTGGTCCAGGTCCGGCGGGAGCAGGCGGCCGTGGAAGCCCTCCGGAATCCCATCCAGCGCCCAGGGAAGCGGCCGGCGCTCGAACGGGCCGACCAGCAGGCCTTCGCCTTCCTGGCGAATGTAGAAGGAGCCCCGGGGGTCGCGGAGCACCGGCAATTCTGGGCTGCCGCCCCGCAGTTCGGGTACCGGGCCTGTGACGACGTATTGGTGCTGCAGCGGGACGATGGGGAGGTCGGCGCCGGCCATGCGGGCGACCTGCCGGGCCCACTGCCCGGCGGCGATGACGACGATCTCCGATCGGTGGCTCCCGCCCGCGGTGTCAACTGTCCAGCCGCCATGTGACCATGACAGGCCGGTCACCGGAGTCCTGCGCGCGATCCGCGCTCCTTTGGCCTTCGCGGCCCGCAGGAGCGTCGTGGCGACGCTCGCTGGATCCACGTGGCCGTCAGTTGGCAGGTAGGCGGCCCCCAGAATCCCCGCGGGCTCCATCAGCGGGAACAATTCGGCAGCGCGCCGCGCGGAGACAACCTCGAACGGAATTCCCGCGAGCTCGGCGATGCCGGCTCGATGGGCGAACTCATCTAGATGGCCGGGTGAGGTCGCCAGCCGCAGGGACCCGCATGGATGAAAGCCGACCTGCTGGCCCGGCTGGTGCTCCAGAGACTGGTAGAGGCCAACGCTGTAACGCAGGAGCCGGGCAAGGTTGCAGCTGCCGATGTACTGGGTGCACAGACCGGCGGCATGCCACGTGGACCCGCTGGTGATCTCGTGCTGCTCAAGCAGGACGACATCCCCGCACCCGGCTTCCGTCAGGTGGTACGCCAGGCTGCATCCGGCGATGCCGCCCCCGATGATCGTGATCCTCGTGTCATCCACGTGCTTCTGCGCTCCGCTCGCTCATGCTCCCTGCCCACCGCGCGGCACCCGGCCGCGCCTCAGGACAGCCCCGGGCGCAAACGCCCGCGGGCGGCGCACGTCACGCAGCACGGCCATGGCCGCGTTGCGGCCGGGGACCGCCATGACACCGCCGCCTGGATGGGTGCCGGACCCGCACAGGTACAGGCCCGCGACCGGGGTGCGGTAGTCGGCGTAGCCGGGGATGGGACGGAAACTGAACATCTGGTCGATGCTGAGCTCGCCGTGCATGATGTTCCCGCCGATGAGACCGTAGCGAGCTTCGAGGTCGGGGGGCGAGAGGACCTCCATGTGCTCGACGCTTGCCGCGAGGCCGGGCAGGTACTCGTCAAGCAGGGAGACAACCCGCTTGCCGTAGACCTCCCGCTCGGTGTCCCACGAGCCGTCGGCGAGCTGGTACGGGCCGAACTGGGTGAAACACAGGGCCAGGTGCTTGCCCACGGGGGCCAGCCCTGGATCGAGGACGGTGGGCAGCACCAGCTCCACGTAAGGTTCGCTCGATGTCCGCCCGTACTTCGCGTCGTCCCAGGCCCGCTCCAGGTAGCCGATGGACGGCGAGATCGAGATAAGGCCCCGGTGCGGGTCGCCGGGCACCCGGCCGGACCAGGCGCTTGGCACGGGGAGATGGCCGAGGGCGAGGTTGACCTTCACCGAACCAGAGCGGCTGCGGTAGCGGCGGATCGCGGTCGTGACGCCGCTGGGCAGGTGCTCCTCCCCTACCAGGTCAAGGTAGGTCGTGACCGGGTGCGCACCGGACACGACCCGGCGGCCCCGCACCACCCCCCCATCAGCGAGTTCCACCCCATAGGCGCGGCCTCCCTCCGCCAGGCCCGATCTCACCGGTGACCCGGTGCGGATGCGCGCGCCGTGGCTGCGCGCCGAACCGGCGAGCGCCTCGCTGAGCGCCCCCATGCCGCCGTGCACCCAGCCCCAGGCCCCGGCATGGCCGTCGACTTCACCCACCCAATGGTGCATGAGGACGTACGCCGAGCCAGGGCTCATCGGGCCTCCCCACGAGCCGACCAGCGCCTGGGTGGCCAGCGCCCCCTTGACCTTCTCGTCGGTGAACCACTCGCCGAGGAAATCCGCGGCGCTCATCGTGAACACGCGCACCACATCGACGATGTCGTGCCGGGTCCAGCGCCGGAGCCGGGCGCCGACCCTGACCCACTCCAGCACGTCACGCAGCGTCAGGTCGGGAGGCGTCACCGTCATCAAGTCACGCAGCAGGTTCGCGACGCGGCCGAAGTACTTGTCGAACTCCAGATACGCCGCCGCGTCGGCCGGCGACCTCAGCGCGATCTGCTCCGCGGTCCGTGCCGCATCACCCCAGATCGTCAGGGACGTGCCGTCCTTGTAGGGCAGGTAGTAGTCCGGCTCGATGATCGAGACGCGGTAGCCGAAATCACGCAGCCGGAGTTCCCTGACGACCTGCGGCGGCAGAAGGCTGACGACGTAAGAAGCCGAAGACACCCGGTAACCCGGCCAGGGTTCCTCCGTGACAGCCGCCCCGCCCAGCACATCGCGGCTCTCCAGAACGCACACCCGCTGCCCCGCCCGGGCAAGGTACGCGGCGCACGCCAAGCCGTTGTGGCCGCCGCCGACCACGACCACATCCCAGGACTCAGGTTCCGCCACAACCCGTCTCCCCTCGCCGGAGTTCCTCGATACCGTACTGCAAACCTGTATCGTCGTACAGGTGACCGAGAACGACACGGGAGGCACCGCCCGCCGCCCGCCCATCGTGGCCCGGCGGGGCAGCCGCCGCTCGGGACGCGGCAGGGCCGCCGTCCTCGCCGCCGCCGGCGGCGTGATCGGCGATCGCGGAGCCGACGGCACGAGGTTCACCGACGTCAGCAGGGCATCCGGCGTACCCGTCAGCACGCTGCAGTACTACTTCGGCAGCCGTGAAGACCTGCTTATCGCCGCCTTCCGCCACGAGTGCGCCCGCGAGCAGGCCGCAATGACCAGCGCCGTGCGGGCCAGCGAGGACCCATGGGACCAAATGGTCCACCTGGTGCGAGTGGGTGTCGCCGACGGCGACCGGCCCGCGCTCACCTGGCGCACCTGGGTGGAATTCTGGAGAGCCGCGCTGCGCGACGACGAACTGCGCGAGGAAGCGCACGAGGTCTACCACAGGTGGCGCGGCCTCGTGCAGGAAGTGGTCCGCGCCGGAATCACCTCCGGCCGCTTCCGCTCCGGCCTCAACCCAGACATCGCGAGCCACCAGATCGTCGCCCTCATCGACGGCATCGGGATCCCCCTCGCCCTCGGCGACCCCGGACTGCCCGCCGGCCAAGGAACTGCCACCAAAATGGTCACCGACGCGGTCGCACGGCTGCTGGGTATGCGACCACGCGGAGAGCCAGGCGCGGACTGATCACATCCATCGCGGCGACGCCGCGACCAGGGCCGCCCGGGCGCAACGAGGATTCCAGCGCTGTCGGCGGCAGGAATTCCTCCCACCCGGTGTCGGCTGCAGTCATGATCGTTCGGCCTCCGATGGCAGTTACAGTAACGACGCGGTGCTCAACAGGACGCTTACGGGCTGACGGTGATAGCTGCAGCGTGCCGGTTCGTGAATAGCAGGTACCCGCACACCTAGTCGATCATGGGCTCGCAAGCCCTACGCGACGCAGATTACTTGTTCGGTACGCCTTCATCGGCTTGCCGGCCGATCACCACTAGCGTGCATATCGGCGGCTACTTGCGCATTCAGGGCCGGCCATGCCCAGTCACTGAGCGCGATCCGATCTCAGGCGTGACCTGATGCCGGATCCATTGCCGATTCTGTCGTATGTGCTGTGCGCCAATTTCCGGGTATTACCACCCCCGCTTTCAGGAGGGGCTTCGGGCGACGAACTGGTTCAGCCACCGGCCGAAGTGGTCTTCGCTGCGCAGGAAGCCCGCGGCTATGACTGCCCGGCCCGGCTCCTCGATCAAGGCACGCTCCACGGTGAGCGCCACGATCTGCAGCCGCACCCGCTGATCAGGACCCATCACCTGGACAGCCTGGTCGACGGCACGGTGCAGGTGCGCGGCCATGGCCGGCGAGATCATTTTGAGCCGTGCCTCGCCGAACCATTCGGGAAATGTTGGCCAGGCTGCCTGGCAATATGCTTGCAGCGCCGGCCAGCGAGACATGGACACGAACTGAGGCGGGTCATCACCCCAAGAGGGAACGGCGCCGAGACGAACCCGGGAGGGGCCGGGCCGCACACCCACCCACAGTTGCTCCTGCCATGCACGCCACTGTGCCGCCGCCGACGCGTCACCGGCCGGGCGGGCGCGCGCCGCGGGCACGTAATCCTCGTCCCCATATGCCGGACTGCAATACCACAGCCAGTTCACGGCCTCGTTTTCGTCATCGATCCAGATCATCGGCGACGTTGCACCCAGCCGCATGCCCCGAACTCTAACCTCGCGGAGCACATGGGTGGAAGCCGCACAAACTCAGCAGGGGGCACGATCGGCGTCGTTGGCCACGTCTCGGTGCCCCGCCAGCGCCCGAGCGACCACTTCAAGGCCGGCCTCGACAGCCATGCTGACGGTCGGGCCACTGCGCGGATCGCCGGAGACCTTGGTGACCCCGCAGGCTCCGACGACGGTCAGGGGTGCCCGGGCTGCCTCGTCCTGGTGGTTCTGGAACACGTGAGCGCCAAGCCGCGAACCGCACTCGCCGAAGTCCCGTCCGAGCGGCTGCCGGCCAGGCCCACCAGCGCCGGCACTACCTTGTGAACCCGGACGCCGACGGGCGTTGGGATGCACCGGCACCCGAGTTCCCAGGTGGGGCGCATATCCCCGACTACCGTCTGGCATGGTGAGCTGAACGGATAACGAATGTGACGGAGAGCATTGCCAGCGCGAGCCCGCGATCAGCAGGGGCGAGGGTCCGGCCGGATGGCCGGGTGGCGAGGACGGTGCCGGCTCTCCTGCCGTTCCCGTGATGGGGTGTTCGCGCTCATCCCCGGCGTGGCGTTCTAAACCGGGCACGCCGTCCCCGGTTAGCGTGCTGGCTTGTCAGAGTCAGTTACGCGATGTCACCGGGAGGCGGCGTGCGGAAGACCAAGCTATGGAAGAAACTGCTGGGTGTCGAGCATGTCGTGGTTGAGGATGCGGATATCGGGACCTTGCCGGACGGCGGCGAGATCGCGGTGGTCCGGCTGCGGCCTGATCACGGGCACCGGCTGCGCTGCCCGGAGTGCGGGAAGAAGTGCCGGTTTTATGACGCCGGTGAGGGGCGGCGCCGGTGGCGGGCGCTGGACCTGGGCGTGATGCGGTGCTTCCTGGAGGCGGGCGCGCCGCGGGTGAAGTGCCCGCGGCACGGGGTGCTGACCGCGGCGGTGCCGTGGGCCAGGCCAGGGGCGCGGTTCACCATGGCGTTCGAGGAGCACGCGGCGTGGTTGTGCGCGCAGATGCCGTGGACGAAGGCGGCGAGGCTGCTGCGGGTGACCTGGCGGACGCTGCAGTCCATCGTGGAGCGGGTGGTCACCGGCCTGCGCGGCGGGAAGGACCGGCTCGGCGGCGTGCGCCGGATCGGGATCGATGAGAAGTCCTGGCGCAAGGGGCACCGCTACATCACCGTCGTGACCGATCACGACGCAGGCCGGATCATCTGGGCCGCCGAGGGCAGGAACAAGGAAACCCTCGCGAAGTTCTTCGGTGACCTCGGCGAAGAGCGCGCGGGGCTGCTGACGCACGTGTCGGCCGACGGCGCGGACTGGATCCACGACGTGGTCCGCGAGAAGGCGCCGCAGGCGCTGATCTGCCTGGACGCCTTCCACGTCGTCAAGTGGGCCGGGGAGAAGCTGGACGAGCTTCGCCGCCGCCTGGCCGGCGAGCTGCGCGCGGCCGGAAAGGCAGATGAGGCGGCATCGCTGGGCCAGGGCATGTGGGCGCTGCGCAAGAACCCCGCAGGGCTCAGCCCCGGCCAGCGGCAGTCGCTGGCGCAGATCGCCGCCGACAACAAGCAGCTGTACAAGGCCTACCTGATGAAAGAACAGCTCAGGGAAGTGTTCAAGGTCAAGGGCGGGTGCGGGAAGGCGCTGCTGGCCGGGCTGATCTCCTGGGCATCACACTCCCGCATCCCCGAGTTCACCGCCCTCGCAAAGACCCTGAAACGATTCCGGCAGCTGATATGGAACACCCTCGAACACGCCGTCAGCAACGATCTGGCTTCACACTGCACCTCGTGTTGATGATCCGATGCCGGGTGTGGTGATCGGGGGTGTTGTGCCTTGTGGAACTGATGATGGCATGGGGGTCTGACAGTTTCCGGGGCCGTGGCGGCGGGCGGCACGGGCGGTGCGGATCTGTTCGGGGCTGGGGGCTTGCTGGCTGGGGTGGTAGAGGTTCCGGCCGGTGCCGTCGGTGCCGAGGGAGCGGATGAGGCCGAGCTGGTGCCATTTGTAGACAGCGGAGCGGCTGACACCGTGCCGGGCGGCGAGCTGCCCGCCGGTGATGGCGTCGCCGGTGCCTGGCGGGCGGCACGCGGTGGTGATCTGATCTCGGGTCGGCCGTGGCTGGCCGGGCTGGTAGAGGTTGAAGCCGCGGTTGTCGGTGGCGGCGGTGGTGAGCAGGCCGAGCTGGGTCCAGCGCAGGATGGTGCTGGAGGTGACGCCGAGGCTGGCCGCGAGTTGCCGGCTGGTGAGCAGGTGCCGGGTGCGCGCGGGCCTGCGGGCGGCGGTCTGCTCGGCGGGGTCGGGGCGGTGCTGGCCGGGGTGGAAGAGGCATTCTCCGCGTCCGCTGGTGCGCTGGCCGGTGATCAGGCCGCGCCGGTGCCACCTGCCGATTGTCTGCGGGGTCACCTCGAGGTCAGCGGCGATCTCGCTGATGGTGAGCATGCCGGTGGAGCGGAGCCGGCTGGCGTGGGTGCTCAGGCCGCGTGCGTGGCAGAGCGCGGCGAGGTTCTGCACGGTGAAGGCCCGTCCCCAGCCGCCGGTGATTCCCCGGCCGTTCAGGATCGCGGCGATCTCGTCGAAGGGGTGGTCGTTGAGGAGCTGGTCGATCAGCTGGACGGTGGCGGGGGCGGTGGTGTGCTGTTCGGTGGCGGTGAGCGGCCGCGGCAGGGTGAGTGTGTGGTGCTGGCCGCCGGTGAAGCGGACCTGGCAGCAGGTGGCGCCGTCGTCGGCCCGGGTGAGGGTGACGTCGGTGACCAGCAGGCGGAGCAGGCGCTTGCGTTCCCGCATGGGGGTGGCCGGGTCGTTCCACAGGGCGGGGAAGTCGCCGGCCAGGGCTAGGACGCGGGCTTGCTGGTCCTCGTCGAGCGCGGCGTCGGTGTCGCGGGCACGGGTGTAGTCGTCGCGGGCTTGGGCGAGCTCGCGCAGGCGGGTGTTCCAGTCGGCTTCCAGGTTGCCGGCCACCAGCCGGTTGGCGGGGTCGACGGCCAGGTAGCGGCGTTGCGCGGTGTCGGCGGCGTTCTGGGCGCGCTGGACGTGGGCGGCGCGGACCGTGTCGGCCTTGCGGGCGTCGGCGGCCAGTTCGGCGGTGACGGCCAGGGCGCTCGCCACCGCGAGTGGGGTGAGGGTGCCGCAGATCAGGGCACTGATCGCGGCGTCGATGCCGGCGCCGGTGATGGCCTGGCAGGCGGGCCGGGCGTTCTGGATCCCGGCGCGCTGGCAATGGTAGGCCGGGACGCGGGTGCGGTCGGCGAGGGTGTGGTAGCCGACGGTCATGCGCCGGCCGCAGCGGCCGCAGATGACCACGCCCTGCAGCAGCGCGCATCCTTCGCGGGCGGGCCCGGCTTTCCGGTCCTCGCCGCGGGAGGCGGCGTTGGCGGCCAGCACGGCCTGGTTCCGCTCGTACTGGGCCCAGGTCAGGTAACCGGGATGGTGATCGCGGATGCACACGATCCAGTCGGCCATTGGCCGCAGGTGGGTGCGGGGGTGCCCGTCCATGCCGGTGCTGGTCTTGCTGCGGCCGTAGGCGTAGGCACCGGCGTAGGCGGGATTGTGCAGGACATCCAGCACATGGTCGTGGGTCAGCGGCTTGAAGTACAGCTCGCCGGCGTGGGGCCCGCCCAGGTGGCGGCCGGGGAAGGTCAGGTTCGCGGCGTTGAAGGCGGCCACCACGGCGCGGGCCGAGCCGGTGGCGGTGAAGGTATCCAGGAGCAGCTGCAGCGCGCCGCGGACTTCGGTGTCGGGGTCGAGCATGACGATGCCGGCGGCGTCGTAGGCCAGGCCGGCCGGCAGGCGGAGTTTCAGTTCGCCGCGGCGGGCCTTGGCCAGCAGGCCTCCTTGCATGCGTGCCCGCAGGAAATGCAGTTCGCTTTCGGCCATGGTCCCTTTGAGGCCCAGTTATCTGACCTTGATCAACTTCTGGGGAACGTATGGCCTGGTCACAACGTTGATGACGCGTCTGTGATGTGGTGTCGTCGAAGACGGTGAGGCGGGCAGGTCAGCTGCCGCCGTTAGCCTGCCAGGGGCGGTGACGCAGGCGCTCCTCCGCCCACGTTGCTGACGCTGTCTGCGAGGGGAAGATAAAAAATCATCAACGAGGGAAGTATGGGGCTCGGCGCCTCGGTCATGACGTTGAAGACGGCCAGATTCCCGGGGCGGATAAGCCGAGCAAGAGGCGGTCGTTGAAGCTGGCCGGGTCATACGAGCCGTCCTCGTCGCAGATCAGGCAGTCGTTGTGCGCACAGATCTTGATGAGCTGCTGCCAGTCGGCCGAGTCGCGGGCCAGCCGGGAGCATTCCAGGCCGAGCACGATCCCGGCACGCCCGAGTGACACCTCGGCGACCAGTTGCCGGAACCCTTCCCGGTCGGCGGCTGAGGCGCCCGAATGGCCCTGGTCGATGCCGGTGATGTGGATGCGCTCGGCCGGCCAGCCCAGCGTGAGCGCCCGGCCCCGCAGGTCGTACTGCCGCGCGGTGGACTCGGTGTTGCTGCCGGCCTGGTAGAGGGTCGACTGGCGGATATAGAGGTAGGCGTCGCGGGACAGCCGGGCGGCGGTCACCTTGGACACGCTGTCACTGCTCATGGCGGGATGGGCTCCTGTCGGGAGGCCGGGGGCGGGAACGGGGATGCGGGGTGCGCCCGGGCACGGGCATGGTGGAGCGTCAGCTGGGCCATCACCGCGATGAGCTGGCTGGTCGCGGCGGGCGGCAGCGCTGGGCAGGCCGAGCCGGCGGGCTCACCTCCTTCCGCCGAGATCGCGGGCAGGGACTGGTCGGGGGCGGATGGGGACCGTTCGGCCTGCGCTTGCGCTGCCGTGCCGTCACGCCGGTCTGCGGGCGGGCGATGGGGGGCCCACGTGGCCGCGGCGGCCATCCAGGCCGCCATCCCCGATGCGGCCAGTACCGCTGCCCCGTACCGCCAGCCGCCGCCGAGCCCGCCGACGGTGATACCGCGCAGCTGCTCGTAGGCGCCAGCGAGCGCAGCCGGGTCCGCGTCCCGCTGGGCGCCATAGCCCCCGGGCTGGGTGCTAGCTGCTTTTGGACGGCTCCTTGTGCTCGTCCCCGGAATCCCGCCGGGCGGCGAGGGCACGCTCGACCGATCGTTTGTGCACGGTGACGCCGAACTCGTCTGCGACGGCCGCGGCCAGCTGCGCTGAGGACAGCGCGGGATCGGCGGCGGCGTGCTGCTCCAGGAAGTCCGTCACCGCGCCGGTGAGCTTGTGCCCGCCCTTGGGACCCGGCTTGGCCGGGATCAGGCCGGCCAGGCCGTGCCCGGCAAGGGCCTTCCTGGCGTTGTAGTAGCTCTGGCGGGCCAGGCCGAACGCCGAGGCGGCGGCGCCCGCGCCCATCTGGCCGGCCTCGACCGCGCGCACCATCTCGTACTTGACCTGGACCAGGTCGGCGGGGTCGAAGAAAGCCCCGGAAGTGAAGGCCGGATCGGTCACCGCCTCCGGATGCGGGTTCAGCGTCCGTGACGCCGCCAGCGAGGCGTCCTTGCCGCGATCCCGGCCTGCCATCATGCCTCCCGCACCCGAATTCCGTCCATGTAATTACGACGCAGAGGCTAACAGCCCGGGCAGCCTTCTGGCAGGCGAAGACAGCAATTGCCGTAACAGCAACGGCAAGGAATCCAGCAAGCCAGATCACCCGGCTGGCATCGTCCCGGGCACACGACAGAATCCCGTGGACACTCACGGCAGAATCTCTTGGGCACCGGCTGCACCGGAACGCAGCCGGGCGACCTCATCGGCCAGCTTCAGCAGATCCGCCGTCCGAAACGGCGCCCGGCCCGCCGCGACCACCACGAACGGATCCACCGGCGCCAGATCGGTCCACTCCGCCGGCAGGCTGACCAGCTCACCGGCGTCACCAAAGACATAGACCCGGTCCGCCCGCCAGTTCCGGCGCCGCTTCACGAACTCCAGGTCCCGCCCGAACCACGGATGGAACGGGTGAACCACACGCACCCACTCTGGGCCGACCTGATCTACCGGTTCATGCGTAGTCGACGACTCGATCGAACGGACGCGCCGAGGCCATCAACACCCAGCTCGCCGCCCTCACCGCACGGGCCAGAGGCTTCCACAGCGCCGAAGCGTTCATCGCGATGGCCGAGCTCACCTGCGGCGGCCTATGCCCGGATC
>OFHG01000548.1_pt1 | contig 14902 bp, 6 predicted proteins | sample 1521931 | NCBI WGS metagenome assembly OFHG01 (sample SAMEA2468438, study PRJEB22500) | soil metagenome | biome: Glassland; feature: Farmland; material: Clay | place: Australia | collected 2013-01-31 | depth 0.55 m
TTAATGGGCGATTGCTCTGGCGTTCGACCACTTCCAGGATGCAATAACCGGCCTGGGTCTGGATGACCTGGCTGTGCTGGTTGGGCTGCAGGCTGAAGGCCGCCTCATCCAGGGCTGAATCGGGCAGGTAACCGCGCGGGAACCAACCCAGGTCGCCCTCTTTAACCGGATCGTATTGGGTAGCCAACTGATCGAAGCTGGCCCCGCCGTTCAACTGGTCCATGACTTTCTGGGCCTGGTCGGGGTCAAAGACCAGGATCTGGCGGGCGTGAACCTGTTCAGCGGTTTCCGGCACGGAGGCCGCGATTTGATCGCGCATCCATGCCGCCGCCATGGAACGGGCCAGGTCGGCTCGGAAGGTATCAGTGATGTAGCCGTTGGCGGCCATCCAGGCAGACAGGGCGTCTTCTCCGCCCAGGCGTTGGGTCAGGTCGGAGATGCGCTGGTTTAGAGCGGTCTCATCCACCGTATACCCCTTCTCGGCCGCGCCCTGGGCCAGGAGTGTCTGATCGATCAGGTCGTTGAGCACGCGTTGCTTATCTTCCGTTGCCAGTTGTGTGCCAGTTGATGCCTGGTAGCGGGCCAATTCTGCCTGATAGTCTTGCAGGGTAATTCCCGTGCCGTTTACCTGCGCAGCGTACGACTGGGGTGTAGGAGAGGGTTGGAAAGGCGTTGGGGTGCTGGATGGACCGCTTGGTGGGGCTGTGACCGCCGGCGAAATGTCATTGGGAGGTGTTTGCGTCGCGCTCTTACATGCGGTTAGAAATAGCGCGGCGGCAAGCAGCGAGGTGATATAGAATACAGACCGCGACATGGTGCTCTGATTATACCTGTATTTAGAAGGGCTTTGCGGATGGCAGTTTTGTTAGGTTCTTCCGGATTCGCCGTGGGGGATCTTTATCATGGAAGAACCCAAAGAGCCAGTTTTGTTAGGTATGGGATAGGGGAAAAACCCAATTTCTGGAAGTGGCCTTGACAGGTGAGGCTTTTCGCGGATAATAGGAGGACAATTGACCTGAGAAAGGCAATGACAGAGGAAAGTAGGCCATCCGGCTGCTGGTGGAGCAAGAGCCGGCGGAACCGACAGGGAGGCGCAGGGCATAGACTGAAACCCACGCCCGGTGGAAAATGGCTGAAGTTCCCTCTCGAGCTGCCCAGGGGAACAGGCTGGCGTTACACGCTGGCCTCAGTAGTTTGGGACGCGCTCCCTGTGTTAACCGGGAAACCAATCGTTGGAGGGCCTGGCGCTCTCTGGCTGTTGGTGTGATGAGTGGACCGCTGTCTGGCGGCCAATCAGGGTGGTACCGCGGGAAATATCCCGTCCCTTTGTGGGCGGGATTTTTTTATTAAGGAGGTTGTATGCAGGAACAGCTCGATCAGATCGAAGCGGCCGCGTTGGCTTCTCTGGAGGGAGTTCAAGACGAAGATGCCTTGCAGGGTTGGCGCGTAGCCCACCTGGGGCGCAACGCGCCGCTCATGCAGACCTTTGACCACCTGGGGAGTCTATCCAAGGAAGAGCGCCCCGCCATTGGCCGGCGCGCCAACCAGGTAAAGCAAGTCTTGGAAGCCGCCCTGGCTGCCCGCAATGAAGAGCTGCGCCAGGCGGCCCTGCACCGCGCCCTGCAGGCCGAAAGCCTGGACGTGACCTTGCCCGGTCGCCCGGTGACTCACGGCCGCCGCCACCCTTCTACATTGATGATGCGCGACCTGGCGCGCATTTTCAACGAGATGGGCTTCCAGGTATACCACTCGCGTGAAGTCGAGACGGATGAGTTCAACTTCCAGCTATTGAACTTCCCTCCCAACCACCCGGCGCGTGAGATGCAAGATACGTATTATGTTGAATCCGATGAGGATCGCGGCGATAACCCGGTTGTGCTGCGCACTCACACCTCTCCCGGGCAGATTCGTGCCATGCGTGAGTTCGCCACTATGAATCCGGATAACCCGCCACCCGTACGTATCATCTTGCCGGGGATGTGCTACCGTTACGAGCAGGTGACTGCCCGCTCTGAGCTGCAGTTCAACCAGATTGAGGGCCTGGCGATCGGGCAGGCGATCACCTTTGGTGATTTGAAGGGCACCTTGAGCGACTTCGCCCGCCGTCTGTTTGGCCAGGACGTGCGCACCCGGTTCCGCGCCCATTACTTCCCTTTCACCGAGCCCAGCGCCGAGATGGATATCGAATGTTTTGTGTGCGGCGGTGTGGGCTGCCCGGTGTGCAAGCGCAGCGGCTGGCTTGAAATCCTCGGCTGCGGTATGGTTCACCCGGTGGTCCTGCGTAATGGCGGCTACGATCCACAGCGTTATACCGGTTTCGCTTTTGGCATGGGCCCTGAGCGGATCGGGATGCTGCGTTACCGCATCGAAGATATCCGTTATTTCTGGTCCAATGACCTGCGCTTTTTGGAACAGTTCTAGGGTTGGCGCGCAAAAATGGTTCCGTTGGTCGAGTAGTCGTTTCCGCCGGCTGAGTCTTGGGTCGAGTCCTGGGTCGAGTCCTGGATCGAGCTTGTCGAGATCTTATCGGGATCAGGCGGTTTGTGTCGTATCGAAACCAGCGCAAACGCCCGTATCGAGACCGTTATGGAGTTTGCATACTCACCGTGGTGATTTTGTAGATATGAGGAGACTTGTATGAAGGTTCCACTTTCCTGGGTAAAAGATTTTGTAGATCTGCCCGAATCCCTGGTCGACCTGGCGCGCCGCCTCACCCTGGCGGGTCTGGAGGTGGAGGAGATCCATCTGGTTGGCTGGTCCGTGCCCGAGGGAAAGCGCCAGGACTTCAAGATCAGCGGCCTTGCCTGGGATCCGGATAAGATCGTGGTGGGGGCCGTTTGGGAGGTCATGCCCCACCCCAACGCCGACCGCCTGGTGCTGTGCCGCCTGGATGACGGCGTTGGGGAGCAAATCGTATTGACCGGCGCGCCTAACCTTTTCCCGTACAAAGGAAATGGCCGCCTGTCAACACCGGTGAAGGTGGCCTACGCCCGCGAAGGCGCTCGCCTGTACGACGGCCACCAGCCGGGGCAGGTGCTGACCACCCTCAAACGCGCTAAAATCCGCGGCGTGGAGTCCTATTCGATGGCCTGTTCGGAGAAGGAGCTGGGCATATCCGACGAACACGAAGGCATCATCATCCTGGATGGCGATGCGCCAGTAGGTATCCCTCTGGCCGATTACATGGGCGATATTGTATTTGAGATTGCCATCACCCCCAACATCGCTCGCGACGCTAATATCCTGGGCGTGGCGCGCGAGATCGCCGCCCTCACCGAGGCTCCGCTGCATCCGCCAGGTTACGAGGTTTTGCAGGCCGGTCCGCCCATCCAGAGCCAGGCTTTCATCGAAATTCGGAATGCGGAGCTCAACCCGCGCTTTGTTTTGGGATTGATTCGAGATATTCAGGTAGGCCCCAGCCCCTACTGGGTCCAGCGCCGCCTGCGCTTGGCCGGGATGCGCCCGATCGACAATATCGTCGACAGCACCAACTACGCCATGCTGGAGGTTGGCGAACCCCTGCACGCGTTCGATTATGATGCGCTGATCAGGCGTGCCGGCGGAAAGGCGCCTACCATCATCACCCGCACCGCGCAGCCCGGTGAGCGCCTGACGACTCTGGACGATATCGACCGCCCACTGAATGATTTCACCATGCTGGTAACCGATACGGCCGGGGCGCTCTCGATTGCCGGTGTGATGGGTGGTGCTGAAACGGAGGTGCATCCTGGCACGCGCAACGTGTTATTGGAGGGCGCCGCCTGGAACTTCATCAACGTGCGCCGCACCATGGTCGCCCAGAAACTACAGTCCGAGGCGGGTTACCGGTTCTCGCGTGGCGTGCATCCGGCCATGGCCGAGCGCGGCGTTCGCCGCGGCCTGGCCTTGATGCAGCAATGGGCTGGTGGCACCGTCGCCCAGGGGTTAGTCGATAATTACCCGCTCCCGCCCGAAGATCCCACCGTCACGCTGACGCCCCACGACGTACGCCGCTGGTTGGGAATCCGGCTGACAGCCGGGGAAATCGCCGAGATCCTCGAGCGCCTGGAGTTCGGCGTCCAGGTGGACGGCCAGGCGGTGACGGCCACTACGCCCGACCACCGCCTGGATATCAACTCGGGCGTGATCGGTAAGGCCGATTTGATGGAGGAGATCGCCCGCGTTTACGGCTACGATCGCCTGCCCGAAACGCGCATCGCCGATGGCCTCCCGCCCCAGCGCGCCAACCTGCCGGTGGAACGGGAGGAGCGCCTGCGCGATCTGCTGGTGGAGCTTGGCCTGCAGGAGGTGGTCACCTACCGCATGACCTCCGCCGAGCGTGAGGCCCGCCTGGATCCGGTCGGCCGCCCGCCCGATCCGCAGCGCTATGTTCGCCTGGCAAACCCCAGCACCAGTGATCGCAACGTGCTGCGCCGTAGCCTGCTCTCCAGTGTGTTGGAAATCGTCGAACACAACGCCCGCCTCACCCGGCGCCTGGCCTTGTTCGAGATCGGGCCGATTTTTTACCCTTCTGCGGAAGGACCGTCCGCGGATGGGGATCTACCCCAGGAGTTGCCGCGTCTGGCGATCGTCCTGACCGGGCTGCGGACCTTACCCGCCTGGCAGGATGCCAATCCTGCTCTGATGGATTTCTACGATCTGAAAGGCGTCCTGGAAGCCTTGACTGCACGCCTGTACCTGGAGAATGTGCACTTCGAGCCGGCGAAGCACCCATCCTACCACCCTGGCAAATGCGCCCGCATTTTGAGCGGCGAGCAAGAATTGGGGGTGTTTGGAGAATTGAACCCGCTGGTGTTTGACCGCTTTGAACTACCGCCCACCCCATTACTGGCTGCCGAACTGGATCTGGGTGTTTTGATGCCGCTGCTGCCGGATCGCTTCCAGTTACAGCCGGTGCCGGCTTACCCGCCGGCCCTCGAGGACCTGGCGCTGATCGTAGACGAGGGTTTGGCTGCCGATCGGGTGAAGGAAGTGATCCAACAGGCCGGTGGAAAGACAGTTACTGAGGTAGAATTATTCGATGTATATCGCGGTGAGCAAATTGGCCTCGGTAAGAAAAGCCTGGCTTACAGCCTCACTTATCAAGCCCCGGACCACACGCTGACTGATCAAGAGTTGGTGCAAATGCGCCAGCGTATCATCCGGCGTTTGGAACAAGAATTGGGAGCGCATTTGCGCAGTTAAGATCCAGTTGAGGCGAGTGTGCCGTAGACCGGCGCAGCCTCGCGACCCATTTGAGTGCGAAGGAGGATCCTCGATGGATAAACGAACTACTGCAATTGTTGCAACAGTCGTCACCGCTTTGCTATGCGGTTGCCCGGGATTGGCCATCTTATGTTTTGGAGCCTTTGCCGTGCCGATCAGCTACACGCCTGGGGCGCAAATCAACGTCTTTGGCTACAACGACCCGCAATCGTTGCTCACCGCAGGCATCGTTGGCCTGTGCCTGGGAATATTGTTGATCGCTATCCCGGTCGTGGTGGGTTTTACTACCCTGCGCAACCGGCCGGCTGCGGCCGGCATGGTGGTGCCACCGGCTCCCCCCCGGCCCCCAACGGATTTCGTCCCACCGCCTGCGCCGCCCGAACCTGCTCCTGCAGAACCAGGCGTGCCGCCCGCCCCACCCGCAGAGCCAGAGTCTGAAGCCGGAACCTCGCTGGAAACCCAGGTAGAACCGCCTGCGGAATCGCCTGCTGAGAAACCCGCCGAGCCGCCTGCTCCCGAAGACGACGGTGCCATTCCGCCGGCGATCTAATAGCCGCCGCGTTTCAGGAGCGCAGTGAGCCTTCGATGATTTCAGCTACCAGGTCAAAACGGTTGAAGGCTGGCATCAGGTAGACGCCACCGGCCCATGCCCGCATCTGCTCGATCAGCTCCTGGGCGACGCGTACCCCTTCGTAGGGAGCGCTTTCCCCGGCTAAACGCAGGCGCTGGTGCATCTCCTCGGGAATGGAGATTCCAGGTACTTCGTTGTGCAGGAATGTCGCGTGGCGTGTCCCGAAAAGGGGCAGCACCCCGGCCAGGATTGGGGTTTGCAGCGGCCCAAAGCATTCGGCGTAGTGTCTCAAGAACGTGCTCGCCGCTTGCGGATCGAAAACCGGTTGGGTCAGGATGAAATCCGCCCCGGCCTGGATTTTGCGATGCAGGGTTTTTATCTCGCGATCCAGGTCCGCTGGGCATAGGTTCAAGGCACAGCCTACGAAGAAGGAGGTTGGCTGGCCGATGTCCGCCCCGGCGTGATCGACGCCGGTGTTAAAGCCCTGTTTGATCAATTTGATCAGGCCGGAAGGCACCAGGTCGAAATTATCCATGGCTTCCGGATAGTCACCGATGGCGGTCGGGTCGCCCATCACCACGAAGACGTTGTGAATGCCGAGGGCGTGCGCCGCCAGCAGGTCACCCTGCACGCGCAGCAGGCTGCGCCCGCGCGTGGGGAAATGCAGCGTGGTATCGATCTCCACCTGTCTCATCACCAGCGAACAGACCGCCCATGGGCTCATGCGCATGCGCGCCATCGGGCTGTCGGCCACGTTGATCACGTCGGCGCCCGATTCTGCCAGCAGGCTGGCGCCGGCCAACAGCTTGTGCGCCGAAAGGCCACGTGGCGGGTCCATCTCGACCGAAATGACGAATTTCCCGTCGGCCAGTTTTTGCGCCAAAAGCGAGGGGGCTGGCGCGTGTTCTTGACGTTCTACGATTTCGTGCGGCAGGCTCAATTCGGCCACCGAGGGACCGCAACCGCGCGGCTCATGATCCAGGGCAGCCCGCATGGCGGCGATGTGGCGCGGTGTGGTGCCGCAGCACCCGCCGATGATCGTTGCCCCGGCTTCACAAAAAGCCAAAGCGTATTCGCCAAAATATTCCGGATTGGCCGGGTACATCACCCGCCCCCCCACCTGTTCTGGCCAGCCGGCGTTGGGCATCACCGAAAAGCGCGCCTGAGGGGCCGCCTGGCGCATCTGGCGCAAGATTCGCCACAGCTGCGCCGGCCCGCCGGAACAATTGATGCCGATTACCTCCACCCCGGCGGTTTGCAGCGCCTGCGCCACACCCCCTGGTGCGTCTCCCATCAAGGTGCGGTCATCGCGCGTGAAGGTCATCGAGGCGATGATGGGTAGATCGCATACCTGGCGCGCCGCTGCAACCGCTTCCTGCACCTCGTTCAGGTCGCTGATGGTTTCAATGATGATCAGGTCCGCCCCGGCATCTGCCAGGGCCTGCATTTGCTCGGCGAAGGCCTGGCGTGCCTGCTCGGGCTGCACGCGCCCGAAAGGCGCCAGGCGTACTCCCAGTGGACCTACGTCGCCGGCGATAAGCACCTCTTTGTCACTTTGAACCGCCGCCTGGCGCGCCACCACCACCCCGGCGCGGTTGATCAAGGCCACCTTTTCTTCCAGCCCGTGTTCGGCCAGTTTGAAACGGTTGGCGCCGAATGTGTTGGTCTGGATGATTTGTGAGCCGGCCTGGATATAGGCCCGGTGGATTTCCATTACCAGATCGGGTTGGGTCAGGTTGATGTTGTCGAAGCACTGGTCGAAAGGCACCCCGCGCTCGTTTAACTGCGTACCCATCGCGCCGTCGCTCAGAAGTGGAGTCGGGCTGTCCTCTAGCATATCTAAAAAACGTGATTGGGACATTCTTGGCCTTCCTAATTCGAATTAGCCTATATTTTACCCTTCAACTGGTAAAAGCGCCCATTCGGTGTCGCCTTTGTTATAATTTCTATGTTGGCTCTTTAGGTACTTCCGTGAGATCCCCACGGCGAAGCCGGGAGAACTTCTATGTTATCGGGTAACGTTTAAACGTTATTCTTATCCAACAATCTGGTTGGCTATGATACCTTTGGATTTATATATATCTGGCTTTCTTTCTTACCGTGATCCGGTGGAGCTGGACTTTAGCGGTTTCGATCTGGCCTGCATCGCCGGATCGAATGGCGCCGGTAAATCCTCCCTGCTGGATGCCATCACCTGGGCCCTGTTCGGCCAGGCGCGCAAGCGCGATGACTCGTTGATCAATACCCAATCGCAGGTTGCAGAGATTCGTCTGGCTTTTGCTTATGAAGGGAACACCTATCGCGTGCAACGCATCAAGCCTCGCGAAAAAACCACCTTGTTGGAATTTCACATCCTTCAACAGCCATCCGATCATCAAACTTCCGGCGATGGGCAGCCACAGACCTGGAAACCGCTTACCGAGCGCACGCTGCGCGAAACGGAATTGCGCATTCAGCAAACCTTGCGCCTGGACTATGAGACTTTCGTCAACGCCTCTTTCTTCTTGCAGGGCAAAGCCGATCAGTTCACCCAGCAACGGCCGGGCGATCGCAAGCGCATCCTGAGCAGCATCCTCGGGCTGGAAGTGTGGGAGACATACCGCCAGCGGGCATTTGAGCGTCGCCGGCAGGTGGAGGCGGAGATCGCCAGCCTGGATGGGCGTTTGAAGGAAATTAACGCCGAGCTGGCCCAGGAAGGAGCGCGTAAGAAGCGCCTGAAATCCCTGCAAGCCGACCTGGACCGCCTGAGCGAGGAGCGCCAGGCTCAAGAAAAAGCCTTGGAAACCGTGCGCCAGGCAGCCGCTTTCCTGGCGGAAAAGAAAAAGAACGTAGACATGCACGCTCGTCAGTTTGATTCCGCCCAAAATCGCCTGCAGGCGTTGCAGGAGCGCGCCCAGGAGCGCCAGGTCGAGCGAGATGATCTGGCGGGCATCCTGGCGCGCGCCGGGGAGATCGAAAGCGCTTACCAATCCTGGCAGGACCAGCGTCAGGCCCTGGAGCGTTGGGAAGAAATTGCCGGGCAGTTCCGCCAGCAGGAAAAACAGCGCCAGGCGCCGCGCGACGCCATCAACGCCGAGCGCGCCCGCCTGCAGCAGGAGCAGCAAAGCCTGCTGGACGAGCAGGCGCGCCGCCTGGCCGGCCATGCCGAGATGGAAAAGCTGTACGAACAGATTGAGCCGGCTCAGCGCAAACAGGAAGAGTTGGAGGCGCAGTTAGCCCGCCGGGATGCCCTGCGCCAGGAGACGGAAGCCATCCGGGACAGCCAGGCCGAGGCGGCTGCCGAGAACCAGCGCCTGCACCACGCGATGGACGAGCTGAAGCAGCGCATCGACCAGCTTGGTGAGGCAGAGGGAGCGACCTGCCCGTTGTGTGGCGGCCCGCTCGCCTCCCACGACCGCCAGAACTTGATCGAAGCTTTACGGCAGCAGGGCACCGAGATGGGGGATCGCTACCGCACCAACCTGGCGCTGGCGCGCCAGCTCGAGGAACAGATGCAGGCCGGGAATGGCGTGATGGCGGCGCTGGCGCGCGCCGAAATCGACCTGCGAACCACTGCCCAGAAGCTGGCTCAGCTCAATAGCCGCCTGGAGCTGCTGGAAGGCCAGCAGGCTGCCTGGGAAGCGCAAGGCAGCCCGCGTCTTGCGGAAGTAAGCCGCTTGCTGGAACAGGAAGCTTATGCCGAGCAAGCACGCCAGGAGCTGGCCCAGGTCGATGCGGAGCTGAAGGCGATTGGTTACGATGCCGCTGAACACGACGCCGCTCGCCAGGCGGAATTGCAAGGCCGCGCCGCAGACGCCGACCTGCGCCGGTTGGAGAATGCGCGCGCCGCCCTTGCCCCGCTGGAGCGCGAGCTGGAGGATCTTCAGAAGCAGGCCTCCGCATTGAGCCTGGAGCTCGGCCAGCTGCGTGAGGAGTACCGGCGCGCCGCCGATGAGTTGCAGGAAGCGCAGGCCCAAGCGCCCGACCTGGACGCCGCCGAGGCTACCCTGCTACAGATTCGCGAGAGTGAGAATCGCCTGCGCCTGGAAGTGGGCGCTGCCCGCCAGGAAGTGCTGGTGCTCGACGATCTGAAGGAGCGTCGTAAAGGCCTGGAGGTCGAGCGCCAGGACTGCGCTCGCCAGGTGGGTCTTTTGCGCCAGTTGGAGCGTTCCTTTGGCAAGGATGGCGTGCCGGCCTTATTGATCGAGCAGGCCTTGCCCGAGATCGAAGGTCGCGCCAACGAAATCCTGGAACGCTTGAGCGGCGGCAATATGGCGGTGCGCTTCGTCACCCAGGCGGCCTATAAAGACAAGCACCGCGAGGATTTGAAAGAGACACTGGACATCCAGATCAGCGATGGGGCTGGCATGCGCGACTACGAAATGTTTTCCGGTGGGGAGGCCTTTCGTGTTAATTTCGCCATCCGCCTGGCGCTTTCCCAGGTGCTGGCACAACGTGCCGGGGCGCGCCTGCAAACCCTGGTGATCGATGAAGGCTTTGGCAGCCAGGATGCCCTGGGCCGCCAGCGTCTGATCGAAACTATTAACCTGGTGCGTTCAAATTTTGCTAAAATATTGGTAATCACGCACATCGACGATTTGAAAGACGCTTTCCCGACGCGTATCGAGGTGGAAAAGACCGCCCGGGGAAGCCAGATCCACGTGCTATAAAGGTGGTAGTTTGCTTGCAACACTACCTATTCTGAACAGATTAGAGAAACCGAGTTTTTTGACCGAATCGATATTGAAAAATTGCTTTAGAACATATCAAAGAATTCGAGAAATCCGCCGAAAAACTTGGTTTCTGGAATGGTATTTACAAACATGAATGGTAATGGTAATTCACATAAACCGGTGATTCTATCTGTGCTGGCCCACCCAGACGACGAGACCTTTGGCATGGGCGGCACGTTGGCTTTGTATGCCCAGCGCGGCGCGCTGGTGTATCTGGTGTGCGCTACGCGCGGCGAGGTGGGCGACGTGGACCCGCAGTTTATGCAGGGTTTTGATACCATTGCCGAGCGGCGCGAGTACGAGCTGCGCTGTGCGGCTCAGAAGCTGGGCCTGAAGGAAGTCTATTTCCTGGGTTATCGCGATTCTGGCATGCCCGGGGCGGTCGATAACCATCATCCCCAGGCGCTGGCCGCGGCCCCCCTGGATGAGGTGGCTGGCAAGATCGTGGGTTATATCCGCCGGCTGCAGCCCCAGGTCGTATTGACCTTCGATCCCATCGGCGGTTACCGCCACCCGGACCACATCGCCGTTCACGAGGCCACCGTGCGCGCCTTCGCCCTGGCCGGCAGTGCCGGCTATCCTTCGGACGGCTTGCCGTCTTACCAGCCGCAGAAGCTGTACTTCTACACCATACCCAGGCGTTTCTTGCGCTGGGCTGTGCGCTTGTTGCCTCTCTTCGGCAAGGATCCCCATCATTGGGGGCGCAACCACGACGTCGACCTGGCCTCGCTGGCGGTGGAAGATTTTCCCGTGCACGCCGTCGTCGATATTTCCGCCGTTCAGGAGCTGAAAACCGAAGCCTCCCTATGCCACGAAAGCCAGGGCGGCTCCGGCATGGTGCGCGGCCTGATGGGGTGGCTGGGTCGCATTGGCGGCCGGCGGGAATCTTTCATGCGCGCCTACCCCGAGCCGGATGGCAGACTGCATGAGAAAGACCTGCTGAGTGGCGTCGTATTGAATTCAAACGAACCCTAATGCATTTCCCTCTTAAGGCAAAATGGTGAAGACGCTTCCGGCGCTGTTGCCCTGTACCTGGGGGAAATAGGTCAGCCAGGCGCGCGCTGGCAGCCATTGGAATTCGCCCGCCTGCAGCAGCACCAGGGTATAAGTCAGCTCGTAATTGCCGGCCGGCAGGTAATCCGCCGCCCAGCTGATGTGGTCGTCGAAAACCCGGGCCGGGTGGAATAGCCAGCTTCCCCAGCCGTTTTCGTAAGGCCGTCGCGGGTCGTACTGTTCTCCGGCTGGTGCAGCGCTGGGATTAGCCTGGCTGGATTGGAGCTCGGCGTTCAGGATCTCCGCCCCGGCCGGTATGGCATCCTCCAGCCGCAGGAAATAGGCCTCCTGGGCCAGGGTCAGCGACAGGCGCACGCGGATTTTTTGGCCGGCCTTTGCCTGCTGCAGCGCCGGGCAGGTCTGCTGGACGCAATCCACGCCGGCCGCCTGGATGATGCGCTCTACCGTGAGTCCCTGCTGCAGCGGCGGGATCGCATCGACCGGGCGGCTCACGTCAAGCGCCGCCAGGTAATACAGCCGGCCGGGGCCCTCCGAGCGCTGAATGAGCAAGGCGTTGGGCGCCCTGGGCCGTAACTGGCTGGCCGGGATTACCGCTGTTACCGGGGTCAGTTGGTCGGGCCCGCCTGCCTGGCCGCTGGCCAGCGGAAGGCCGTTCAATGCTGCCGAGAAGGTGAAGTCGCCGCCCAGCTGGCCGGTGCCGCGCATCACTTCCGCCAGTGCCATCAGGCTCCAGGCGCTGTCGAAGGTGGAGTCCCACCCGCCGTTGGCCTGGCGCTGAGCCATGAGATAGCGTACCGCTTCTCCCAGTAGTGGGGATCCCGGCGCCCGCTGGGCCAGGGCGTAGGCCACCAGGGCGGTATTAGCCAGCGCCGGCAGTTGCGATTGGGGATCGCGTGGCTTGAGTGGCTCCCAGTGTGCCCCGTTGCTTGCACGCACGGCTGCCGTTTCCAACCCGGAAAGCAGGTCGCGCGCCTGCGGGCTGTTAGGGGTGCTGTCCTCCAGCGCCAGGGCCAGCAAAGCTTGCGCCCCGGGATCCAGGTTTGAGCGCAACCCGTACAATGCCTCGAGCGTCGCCGGGTCGCCGGGTTGCCCGGCAGCCTGCAGCGCAAATTGGGCCAGGGCCAATGTGTCCAATTGCCTGCTGGACAAAGTGCTGGTTGGCGTGACAGCCGTCGCGCTTATCGCAGTCCGCAAGTAATCAGCGCCGCGCTGCACTGATTGCGCATCCACTTCGACGCCCGCCTGGCGTGCCCGTCCTAGGCCGAAGACCATGTAGGCGCTGCTTTCCACATCGCTCTTCCCGCCAGGCCACCATGGCCAGCCGCCATCTTCGTTTTGTAAGCCCAGCAAGTCCCGCAGGCCGCTGCTCAGGGAGTCGTCCAGGCGGGCTTGTAGCGCCGGCGACTGCAGGCCGAACTGCTGCAGGGCGCGATAAACCTCCAAATTGGGCAAAAAGCGCCACAGGTCCGCCTCGGCGCTGCCGGAGGCCTGGGCGTCAAGCGCTTGCAACCCGTCGACTATGGCGCTCCCCAGCGAGGGGGCCAGTTCCAAGCGCAGCTGCCCGCCGCTGTTCAGCGGCGCGCCGGGCGGCAGGCTGGCCAGTTCCAACTGTTCCCCGCCAGCTTCCAGGCTGCCGGCAGCCTGGAAAGCCTGGCGCAGCGCGTTGCGCAGCACCGGCAGCGAACCCCCTGGCGGTTGGGCGGCGTCCTGCAGATCGCCGGCCTGAGCACGGAAAGTCAGGTCGACGGCGTTCACGTCCTGCACGCTCCCCCACCACTCCACCGCCGCCTCCCCTCGCGCCGGCACGCGCACCGGCTGGCTGGCCTGGGTTGGATCGTCCAGTGCGAAGCCCGCCGCGTCCAGGCTGGCCTGGGCGCGCAGGTCGTGCTCGCTGTTGTTCTGCAGGATGGCTTCCAGGCGCACATGATCCCCCACCACCAGGAAGCGTGGCGTAACCGGGCGTACCAGCAGGTCCTTGGTCGTGATTACTTGCATCTCTGCCTGTCCCACTCGCGTGTCATCGGCCAGCCCGCGCACTTGCACCAGCCAGGTGGCCAGCGAATCTGGCAGGGGTACGCTCACCTGTGCTTTTCCGTCCGGGCCGGTGGCGATCTCGGCCTCCCAATAGGCGGTGGCCGGAAAATTCTGGCTCACCACCTGCACCGCCGTCATTTCCCCGCTTCCACCTGGTCCGGACGAGACGGCCGCTTGCCGCTGGGCGAAGGCTGCCAGATCGATGCCCGTGCGTACGCCTGATGGTTGTTGCCCGTAAAAGGCCTCCAGGATGCCGGCCGATTGCATCGGTGGAGCGTTGGGCTCGGATAAGGCGGCTTTATCAACGACCGCCAGCGAAAATTCACCTTGCACGGGGGCGCCCTGATCGTCATTGACCGCCAATTCGAATTGAACCGCATCACCCGGCGCCACACGCCTCGGCGGGCCGGACAGGGAAATGTGCAGCGTCTCGGCTTGCGGTGCGACCGCCAGATTGAGCATGCCCTGGCGGAAATCCGGCTGGTTGGCCTGGTCGCGGCCTAACAGGGTGACGGACAGGTAAACGTTGGGGGCATCTTCGGCGGTCAACGGGATTTGCAGCTCCTGGCCATCTCCTTGAATGCTGAGCACTTGATGGCGCAACAGAGTTCCGCGCTCCACGCTGACCAATGCCAGGGCCGGGCTTTGCCAGGGGTTGGGGATGAACACTCGGGCGGTATCGCCGGCGGAGTAGCTCTCCCGGTCGGCGATCATGGGCAGGCGCTGATTGGGTAATACCGGCCAGGTAGCTTTGCCCGCGCCGCTAACCCACAGCCAAAAATCGCTGCTGGATTGCCCGTCGCTGGCGGTAACCCTGTAAATGCCGGGGTCCTGCGGGACGAAGGCGATGCGCGCCTGGATCTGGAGGATTTCAAGGAGCAGACCGGCATCGCGCTTGCCCCGTCCGATCCGGCCGAGGAAGTCGATACGCTGGGCGGGCTGGTGGTCTTCCTGCTCGGCCGCCTGCCCCAGCGCGGCGAAATTGTGCCCGGCCCTGGGGGATATGAGTTCGAGGTGCTGGAGGCCGCGCCGCGCCGCGTCAAGCGCCTGCGCATCCGTCCGTCCGTGCCGCAAACGGAAACCACGTGACGGATGGCGATGGTTGAAACCCTGGCGCGTAGCCTGGCCGACGCGGCAGCCTTCGTGCGCGGCCTCGCGGGCTGGCGGCGGTTCCTGTTCGCCGTTGTCATCGGCCTGCTGTCGGCGCTGAGTTTCGCGCCTTTCGGACTCTTTCCGTTTCTGCTGATCGCATTTGCGGTTCTGGTGCTCTTCATCGACGGCGCACACGAGCGGCCGAAGCCGGTTCGCAATGCCGCCTTCGCCGGCTGGGCTTTCGGGTTCGGCCATTTCCTCGCCGGGCTCTATT
>OFHG01000549.1_pt1 | contig 14899 bp, 13 predicted proteins | sample 1521931 | NCBI WGS metagenome assembly OFHG01 (sample SAMEA2468438, study PRJEB22500) | soil metagenome | biome: Glassland; feature: Farmland; material: Clay | place: Australia | collected 2013-01-31 | depth 0.55 m
GCATCCCGGTCAAACGCAACGTCTGCATGACCGGTGAGATCACCCTGCGCGGCAAGGCCCTGCCGATCGGCGGCCTCAAGGAGAAGCTGCTGGCGGCTCTCAGGGGCGGCCTGACCGAGGTGCTGATCCCGGAGGAGAACCTGAAGGACCTGAAGGACATTCAGGCCAGCATCCTCGAGGGGCTGGAGATCCATCCGGTTACCCATATGGATGAGGTCCTAAAATATGCCTTGACTCGTCTTCCGGAGGGTATGAGGATGGCCGGAGATTATGTGCCAGAGTCGATTCCGGGGATTTACTTGGACGATGGGGCTGCGGCGTCCCAGAAGGCACATTAAGCTATCAAAAAACTAGAAAAGCGTTGACAGGATATGGGTGCGGTTGTTTATATTTCGCCCCATCGACGCAGCTTGTGGGAGGAAAAATGAACAAAGCAGATTTGGTGAATCACGTGGCAGCCGAGGCCGGCCTGACCAAGACTGCGGCAGGTGCCGCTGTTGAGGCCGTTCTGGGGGGGATCACGGGCGCCATGCAGAAGGGCGATTCGGTGAGCCTGGTGGGCTTCGGCACCTTCTCGGTTGCTCAGCGCGCCGCTCGTACGGCCCGCAATCCGCGTACCGGTCAGACCATCAAGGTTGGTGCTTCCAATGCCCCGAAGTTCAAGGCTGGCAAGGCCCTGAAGGACGCGGTAAAGTAAGTTCTCATCCTGGTGGGGGTGACAGGGCCCCCACAGTGCTTACGGCAACAAGGGCTTGACCGAGCCCTTGTTCCTTTTTCTAGGGCGAATAGCTCAGCTGGGAGAGCGGCGGCCTTACAAGCCGTAGGTCACAGGTTCGATCCCTGTTTCGCCCACCATGTGGAGCGGTAGTTCAGTTGGTTAGAATGCCGGCCTGTCACGCCGGAGGTCGCGGGTTCGAGTCCCGTCCGCTCCGCCACATAAGCATCCCTGGGATGCACTACGAGCCAGTAAGCCATCAGCTTGCTGGCTTTTTTCTTAGTGGGACGAGGCCTGGGTGTCGCCGAGCGTCATGCCACCGGATTGCGCCAGGATGGCGCGGGAGGCCTGGTCGGTGAACAAGATGATACTTATGCGCCGGTTCGCCGCATCCTCGGGATGGGCGGGAAGCAGCGGCACGGCGGATCCCAGGCCGGCGACGCGCAGGATGCGGCCGGGGGGCAGTCCGCCGGCCAGCAACGCCCGCCGGCAGGCATTGGCCCGGTCCAGAGAAAGCTCCCAGTTACTGTAGCCCTGTTTGGGGCCGGCATAGGGTGTGGCATCGGTATGACCCTCGATGCTGACCCGGTTCGGCTGCAGGCTCAGCACGTGGCCCATGGCCTGAAGCATGGCCCTGGCGGAAGGTGTCAGCCGGGCACTTTCGCCGTCAAACAGCGAATGCTGCCGGCGATCGACAACCTGCAGCAGCAATCCCTTCTGGTTCGTGACGATGGCGATCTGAGACCTGAATTGGCTGAGCATGTTGTTCCTGGCGATGGAGTCCTCGAGATGGCCCTTCAATCTGGCCAGGTTCACCAGGGTCGGATGGGCGCCGGCGCCGCTGGTGGCGACGGGTGCCGCGGATGCATGTCCATGACTGACCTGGCCGTTTTTACGGGTGATGTCCGTGCCGCTGCCATGGATGACAGCGTCCCGATCGCCATGATGGCGGCCGCCTTGCGCGGCGATCATCAGCGGCATATTGAAGTAATGGGCCACCCCCTTGATCTGGCTCGTATTGAACGTGGTGCTGACCCACATCAACAGGAAGAAAGCCATCATGGCAGTGACGAAATCGGCGTACGCTACCTTCCAGGCCCCGGCATGGTGTTGGTGCCGGGCTCTCTTTTTGACCTTGACGACGGTGACCTTGGATTTTTGTTTGTTCCTGACGATCATGGCCAACGGCCATGCGGCCATAGCTGGCCGGCGCGCATGCCTTGGGGCCAGGCGGAGGGGATGGAGGGCAAGATTTCCATAAACCCGGAATCCTAGCGCCGCGACCGGCGGCAAAGGTGATCTGTATCACCATAAATGGTTTGGGCCATGGCCATGCGGGCTGCACTGTTCTTATCCGTCCATGCCGGTTAGCATCCCTCCGATACATCGCGGGGAGGGAAAGGCATGCCGACGACGCTGAACGATATTGCCCGTCAGGGACAAAATGGGGCGGTGATGATGCCGATCGTCCAGGGCGTGGCCCGGGCGGCGGTGGAGATCAGCGCCCTGCTGCGCGGGGCAGTGTTCCGCGGGGCCCTGGGTGCGGCCGGCGGTGCCAATGTGCAGGGCGAGCAGCAGCAGAAGCTGGATGTGTTGTCCGATGAGATATTCCTGGAAGAGATGCGTTCGACCGGCCATGTCTGTGCCGTCGGCTCCGAGGAGCAGGAATCGCTGCAGGTGATCGAGGAGTATGCCGATGCCGACTGGCTGGTGCTGGTCGACCCGCTGGACGGCTCCTCGAACCTGGATGTCGATGGCCCCGTCGGCACCATCTTCTCGGTGGTGCGCCGCAAGTCGGCGAAGGGCAGCCGGCCGGATGAGGCCGATACGCTGCAAAGCGGCCGCGCCGTCGCCGCTGCCGGCTACGTGCTGTACGGTCCGGCCACCATGCTGGTGATGTCCGTAGGCGCCGGCGTGCACGGCTATACCTTCCATCCGGCTACGGCGCGCTTCGAGCTCAGCCATCCGGACATCCGCATCCCCGCCAAGGGTGGGTATTACTCCGTCAACGAGGCCAATGCCGCGCAATGGCTGCACGGCGTGGACGAGCGCCTGGTCATCATGAAGCAGCGGACGGGACTGGGCATGCGCTATGTCGGCGCCATGGTGGCCGATATCCACCGCACATTGCTCAAGGGTGGCGTGTTCCTGTACCCGGCCGACAAGAAGAATGCGAACGGCAAGCTCAGGCTGCTGTACGAAGCGATCCCGATGGGCTTCCTGATGGAGCAGGCTGGCGGCAAGGCCTGGGCGCTGGATGGCCAGGTGCTCGATGTGCAGCCCGAGGCCCTGCACCAGCGCGTGCCGGTATTCCTCGGCGCCGCCTCCGCGGTGGATCCGCTGATCGGATAGGGTGTCCCCCGCCACCGATTTCCGTACCTATTACCTGCGCCAGGCGGGCATCTGCCCATCCATGGCCGGCATGGCCGTCGACGCGGCCGCTGCCGATCCTGGCGTGCCGGCCCCCGACAGGGTACCGGGGCGGCAGGAAGGGGCCGGCGATCTCGGATCGCTGGCGACGGCGGTCAGCCAGTGCACCGCCTGCGACCTTGCCGCCGGACGCACGCAGACGGTGTTCGGGGTGGGCAACCCCGAGGCGCGGTTGATGTTCGTCGGCGAGGCGCCGGGACGCGAGGAGGATCTGAAAGGTGAGCCGTTCGTCGGCCTGGCGGGCAAGCTGCTCGACCGCATGCTGGCGGCCATGGGTCTGGACCGCTCCCAGGTCTACATCATGAACGTCGTCAAATGCCGGCCGCCGCACAACCGCAATCCGGAGGCTCACGAGATCGCGGCCTGTGCCCACTGGTTCGACGCCCAGTGGCAGGCCGTTTCCCCCGAGATCGTCTGCCTGTTGGGCAAGGTGGCGGCCAGTACCGTGCTGGGAAGTACGGCGCCGATGGCGGCGATGCGCGGGCGCTGGCATGAAAGCCGGGGAACGAAGCTGCGCGTGACCTATCACCCGGCCTATCTGCTGCGTTCGCCGCAGCAGAAGGTGCATGCATGGCAGGATATGCAGGCCATCATGCGTGCCCTGCGAGAGGAAGCCTCCTAGGCCTGGGTATCGTCCTCCGACGGACGCTTCTTCATGATGCGCACCTGCTGGATCCAGCCGCCGCTCAGTCCCGTCACCTCCAGGCGCACGTCCTCGGTGGCCAGGCATACCGGCCCGTCCGGCTGCTCCCCGAGCAGCTCCACCACCAGGCCGCCGATGGTCGTGGCACCGTTCTTCGGCAGGTTGCATCCGAGCTCGTCGTTGATGTCATGGATGTTGACCATGGCCTCGGCCACCAGCGATCCGTCCGGTTTCAGCCACATATTCTGCTGTTCGGGGATATCCCATTCGTCGGTGATCTCGCCGACGATCTCCTCGAGGATGTCCTCCAACGTGATCAGGCCGTCGATGTCGCCGAGCTCGTCGACGACGATGCCCATGTGCTGGCGGCGGGTCTGGAACTCGAACAGCATGTCCAGGGCGTTCTTCGAGGACGGAATATACATCGGGGTCTGCCAGATGATGGCGCGCATCAGCGGCATGTCCTGGTTCTTCAGGCGCATCAGATCCCTGAGATGCACGATGCCGATCAGGTTGTCCGTCTCCCCCTGGTAGACCGGGTAGCGGGAATGCGGCTTTTCCATGGCATAGGCCAGGCATTCGCCGACGCTGTGGTCGGCATCGATGAGGATCATGCTCTTGCGCGGCGTCATCAGCGCCCGCACCTTGACCTCGTGCAGGCTCAGGCTGTTCAGCAGCATCTGCTCGCGCGAGCTGTCCAGCATGCCGCCCTTGGCGCCCATGTCGATCAGGGTGGCCAGCTCCTGGTGGGTGACGATCGGCTCGTGCTTGTCGGGTATGCGGAGGATGCGCCGCATCAGGCCGATCAGGAACATCAGCACGGCGACGACCGGTGACAGCAGGCGCTGGATCCAGAACAGCACGGGCGCGACCTTGACCGCGAACGATTCGGCGTGGGCCACGGCGATGGCCTTGGGCAGGATCTCGGACAGCAGCAGTACGACCGTGGTCATCAGCACCGTGGCATAGATGATGCCGGCCTCGCCGAAGTAGGCCACGAAGATGGCGGTGGCGAGCGAGGAGGCGGCGATATTGACGAAATTGTTGCCGAGCAGCACCGCCGCCAGCATGCGTTCGGGGTGGCGCACCAGGTGCAGGGCCCGTTTCGAGCCCCGGACCCGATTCTCCTGCATGGTTTCCAGGCGCGCACGGCTGGCCCGCGTCAGCGCCGTTTCCGATCCGGAGAAGAATGCGGACAGCAGCAGCAGCGCGAACAGGATGCCGACGGCTACCGGGATCGATAGGATGAAATCATGCATGGCGGGATCCGGGGGCGATCAGTGGTGGAGCCATGCCTTGATCATTTTTACGCCGAAGTAGGCCAGCACCATCAGCACATAGGCGGTGATGACCATGATCGCCGACTGGCGCCCGGGCAGGGTGGCGCGGCGGCGGCGGATCAGAGGCACCATGATGACGATCCAGGAGAAGATGGCGAGCAGCACCTTGTGGCTGATCAGGTGGAAATGTGAGAACGCCTCCCACTGCCAGGCGAGTCCCGTCAAGATGCTGATGCCGATCAGCCAGGCCGACAGGCGCAACTGCGCCATCATATGCGCCTCGATCTCGATGATGGACGGCATGGCATCGATCAGCGGGCTGATGGACTTGCGCTTCAGGGCGCGATCAAGCTGCCAGAGCATGATGGCATGCAGGGCGGACAGGGTCAGCACGGCATAGCCGCACAGCGAGATGATCATATGCCCGGTTTCCAGCAGCGAGCGGGTCTGGATCCATTCCGTGGTGGCGTCCTGGGGCAGGAACGGGATCAGGATCAGCGGGATGGCGATGACCGGCAGCACGAACAGCCCCAGGCCGCCGTGCCGGTGCCGTAGGGCGCCGATGAAATACATGCCCTGCACCAGCAGCGTGGAGATGGCCACGGCCGTCGACAGCGAGAACAGAAAAAAGCCGGATGCATTGAAGGATTCCAGCTTCGTCCAGCCCCAGAAGGTCAGCACCATGGTGACGGGTATGGCCACGGCCACGAAGATATGGGTGCGCTGGGCCAGCCATGCCGGCGTCAGATGCCAGACGTTCATCCACAACAGCACGGCGCAGAGTGCTGTCAGGCTGCCGGCGAGCGGGAACAGAATAGAGGATGTCATCGGAACCGGGATCGGGTACGGGTCAGGCGACGGAAAGGCAAGGTATCGAAATATCCATGCCCGTTTTATATCCGATGCCGTGGCAATCCGCAACGCCGCCCGCCGGTTGACTGGCGCCGGGAGGCGGCCATCATCCGCAGATGAACGTGGGTGTGCTGTTGTTGGCAGCGGGACAGGGCCGGCGCATGGGCGGCGAGGTGCCCAAGCAGTATCAGATGGTCGGGGGCAAGCCCTTGCTGCGATGGGCGCTCGAAAGCCTGGCTCTCGAGCCGCGTTTCTCTGTCGTGCAGCCGGTGATCGCCGAGGACGACCGTCGTTATGCCGAGACGGTGGCAGGGCTTGCCTTCCCCTTTCGGCTGCTGCCTGCCGTGGCCGGTGGCAGGGAGCGCGCGGATTCCATGCGCAACGGCCTGGCCGCCCTGCCGCCTGAGGTAGCATGGGTGGCGGTACACGACGCTGCCCGTCCCATCCCGTCCTCCGCCTTGCTGGGCAGGGTGCTGGATGCGGCCGCAGCGCATGGTGCGGCGGTGCCGGGACTGGCGGGGGACGACACCATCAAGCAGGTCGATGGCGAGGGCAGGGTCGTCGCCACGCTGGCGCGCGCTGCGCTTCGCGCGGTGCAGACCCCGCAGGTGGCCAAGCGCGCCTGGTTCGAACAGGCGCTCGCCGGCATGGATGCCGGCATGGCATGGACCGACGATGCCTCGTTGCTGGAGGCGACGGGATTCCCCGTCTATATCAGCGCCGGGGAGGAGGGAAACCGGAAGATCACCACGGCCGAGGACATGGCATGGCTGCGCCGGTTGTTGCAATCCCGGGCCTAGGAGGCGGCATGGAGTTTCGCGTTGGACATGGATTCGATGTGCATGCCTTTGCCGAGGGCAGGCGACTGATCCTGGGCGGGGTGGATATCCCCCACGACAAGGGGTTGGCCGGACATTCCGATGCCGATGTGCTGATCCACGCCCTGTGTGATGCCATCCTCGGGGCCGCGGGACTGGGGGATATCGGCCGGCATTTTCCGGATACCGACGAGCGCTACCGGGGGGCGGACAGCTCGGAGCTGCTACGCATCGTGCTCGAGAAGGCTGCCGCCGATGGCTGGCGGCTCGGCAACGCCGACGCCACGGTGGTGGCCCAGGTGCCGCGGCTTTTTCCCTATATCGCCGGCATGCGCGAGCATATGGCCGTGATCTGCGCGGTGGAGGTGGCGCAACTGAATGTCAAGGCAACCACCAGCGAGCATCTCGGATCGATCGGCCGCAAGGAGGGCATCGCCGCGCATGCCGTCGTGCTGCTCATGCGCTGATGGGTGCGTTGGGGATTAACGGGACAGCGAGGGCACGACCGCCAGCGTGAAGGCGCCGGCGTGTGCGGGCAGATCATCCATGACCAGCATGAAGCCCCGGCTGCCTGCGGCCGCCACCGGCACGTCGTCCTGGGGTGGTGCCACCCATGGCGCGTGGCGGATGGCGTCGACGGCGGGCGGCTGGGTGATGGGCAGGGTCTCCCGCTTGACGGTCTTGTCGGCATGCAGCGCATCATAGACGGTGACCTGGATGTACGGCGTCGCCAGCTCGGCATGCAGCCGGTTCTCCACCCTTCCCTCGATGACCAGCACGGCGCTGCCGTCATTCCGCTTCAGCCATTCGGCATGGATGCTGTCGGGGGGGATGCGCCAGTCGCTGGCATGCACCGTGATCGGCATATGCAGGTTCAGCAGCACGCTGCGCAGCCACAGATTGTCCGACCAGGATCGGTGGTTGTAGGAAAAGCCGGCGATGGCGATGATCAGCACGACCCAGGACATCCAGGCCAGGATACGGGGGGAGCGTCGCTCCGGGCCCGGCAGGTCGGCTTCGGATGCGGTGTCACCGGCCGCCTGCTCGTGCCGGAAGGCCTGCGGCACGATGGGTTCCTCTGGCGTAACCGGTCCCGGCATCCCCTCCCGGTCGTCATGGGCCAGGCGTTCGAGAAACAGCGGCGCTTTCTCGCCATGCCCGGGTGCTTGGTCATCGACCCCGCCGTGTGCGGGATCGGGCTGGCGAGCGTCGAACAGTCCCAGTTGCTCATCCGCTACCGGCGCCTGTCCATGCGCCTGGCCGTCATGCACAGGCTCGCCGAGGCGGAACTCGCGGTGGCAGCGTGAACACAGAAAAGCGACATCCGTTTCGACGGATGCCACCTCGTAAACGGCCTGGCAATGCGGGCAGGCGATGCGCATGTGCGCATGCTGAACGCTCGCATGCATCTTGTCAGCCTGCAGGTGACATCCATCGGGCGGCTGGCTACGTTTCACTCCCATGAACGAAGTGCCGTTGCAGGTCGAGATGGAACAGCTGATGCTGAGGTATGCCACGGGCAAGGTGGCCTTGTCCGGCCTGTCCCTGCAGATACCCAAGGGGCAGTTCGTCTACCTGATCGGGGAAAGCGGGGCCGGCAAATCCTCGCTGATGCGCATGCTCTACGGCGGCGTGCGCCCGAGTTCGGGCATGCTGAAGGTGGAGCAGGCGGATATGCGCATCGCCGCGGAATCGCGGATACGCCAGCTGCGCCAGCGCATCGGCGTCATCTTCCAGGATCACAAGTTGTTGTTCGCGCGCACGGTGTTCGAGAACGTCGCCCTGCCGCTGCGGGTGCAGGGGTGGAAGACCGATCGCCTGGTGCCGCGCGTGCAGAAGGTGCTGGAATTCGTCGGGCTCGGGGACCGGCTGTGGTCCTATCCCGAGGCCTTGTCGGGGGGCGAGCAGCAGCGGGTGGCGATCGCCCGCGCCATGAGCGCCAATCCGCCGATGATCCTGGCCGACGAGCCGACGGGGAATCTCGATGCGGATACGGCCCGCCGCATGCTCGATTACCTGATGGGTCTCAATGCCATGGGCACAACCGTTATCATGGCCACGCATGACCTGCAGCTGCTGGATTCGCACCCGGGACGGGTGATCCAGCTGCATCAGGGTGCGCTGGCCGCCGATTCGCATGCCGGGGAAACCTATGCGCACTGAGATGCCTGCAGGTATGAGGCCGAGGCTGCCCGGCGGCTTCAGCCTGCCACCCCTGGGCATGCACCAGCTCCTGGCCCTGGGCATCGTCGCCATCGCCCTATGGGCGATGGGCATGATCGGGCTCGGTATGCAGATGGCCGACCAATGGATCGGTACCTGGCAGAACGAGATCCGCATCCATGTCTATCTCGATCCCGGGGCTGTGGCCAAGCCCGAAGCCCTGCAACAGGCCCTGGCCGCGGTGCCGGGGGTCAAGGGCGTGGCGCTGATCATGCCGCAGCAGGCCCTGGACTGGATGCACCACTGGCTGAACGGCACCGGGGTCGACGACGCGACGCTAGCCCGTCGCCTGCCGGTCAGCTTTGCGGTGTCCATCGGCGATGACGCCGGCAAGTTCCTGTTCCGCGATATCCGGGATGTGGCCCAGAAGTTCGGGGCGAAGGTCAACGAGGAGGAGATCAGCCTGGCCCAGGCGCATGACTGGCTGCAGAGCCTGCGCAGCCTGGCCTGGTTCATCGAGGGCGTGATGGCGCTGGCCATGGCCCTGATCATCGCCAATACGCTGCGCATCACCCTGATCGGGCGGGCGGAGGAGCTGCATCTGATGCGCCTGATGGGGGCGAAGGAATGGTTCGTGCGCATGCCTTTCCTGCTCGAGGGGATGCTGATCGGCCTGGTGGCCGGCACGCTGGCCTGGGCCATGCAATGGCCGCTGGTATGGGCGCTGGGTAACTGGCTGCAGACGCTTTCCGTGCAGCCGGCGCTGGTTCTGCTGCTGCCCGTACTGGTCCTGGGTGGTGCCCTGGTCGGCTTGCTCGGCGCCGGCATCGCCACCATGCGGCGCATCTCTCCCGATCTGATCGATCACTGAGCCCCGGTTGACGCGAGCCCTCCTTTGCGATGGGGTTAGCACTCTGTTATATTGAGTGCTAATCTCGGAATCGACGGAGGTGTGATGATTGCCCCAGCTGTGGACATGTCGAGCCTGAACCTGTTCTACCGCGATGTGCGCCGCATCGAGCGGCTGAGCGTGGATCAGGAGCTGGCATTGGCGCGGCACTGGCAAGCGGAGCGCGATCTCGATGCCGCCAAGCGCTTGGTCTGTGCCAACCTGTATGCGGTGGCGGGCATCGCCCGCGAGTACCGCCACTTCGGGTTGCCCGAGATGGACCTGATCCAGGAGGGCACGTTGGGCCTGATGCATGCGGTCAAACGCTTCGACCCGGAGCGTGGCTTTCGCCTGATCACCTATGCCGCGTGGTGGGTGCGCGCCGCCATCCATGATTTCATCCTGCGCTCGTGGAGCATCGTCAAGCTGGGAACGAGCAAGGTCCAGCGCAAGGTGTTCGCCGGCCTGAAGCAGGCCAGGACCGCCATCGCTGCCATGGAAGGGCATGGCACGGAGGAGGTGGCGGCTGATCTCGGCATCTCCGGCGAGCAATTCAAGGAGGCGGCCAACGCCTACCTGCTGCGGGATATCTCCCTGGATGCCGATGTCGAGGGCCGTTCCATGGTGGCCTCGCTGGAGGCGGAGGAGCCGACGCCCGAGCAGGCGCTGATCGAGGCCGACTGGACGCGTTTCCGTCATGCCAGGCTGCAGGAATCCCTGGCCGGCCTGGATGCGCGCGAACGCCAGATTCTGACGCAGCGCCACATGGCCGATCAGCCTGCGACGCTCAAAGAGCTTGCCGAGCAGTTCGGCGTATCCATCGAGCGCGTGCGCCAGCTCGAGGCCAGGGGCCTGAAGCGCCTGCGCGAGTCGCTGACCGACTAGGGCCTGAACCGGCCCTGCCTAATGCAGCGTCCGGTCCAGGGCGGTGCGAACGCTCTGACTGAGCTGGGTGGCCGACCAGGGCTTTTGAAGCACGACGGCCTCGGCTTGGTGCGGGGCGATTTCCAGTCGCTGTTTCAGGTCATGGCTGGTGATGAAGATGACGCGCACGTCTTCATGGCTGCGGTGCAGCTGCTCATAGGCGAGTGCGCCGCCCAGTCTGGGCATGACCAGATCCATGATGATCAGCTTGATGTCATCCGCGTTGCGGTTGAACACCTTGATCGCCTCCATACCGTCCGATGCCGTCAGTACCCGGTAGTCCAGGGCCTCCAGGATGTGGCGGGTGATCTCGCGAATCTGGGGGTCGTCGTCGACCACGAGCAGGGTTTCTCCCCGACCGGTCACCGGCGATTCCGTGTCGCTTGTGACGGACGGCTGCAGTTCCAGGTGCGGCTGCAGCGGCAGGTAGATGCGGAATGCCGTGCCGGTTCCCGGCGTCGATTCGACATCGATCAGGCCGTCATGCGATGTGATCGTGCCGTAGGCCATGGCCAGTCCCAACCCCGTACCGCTGCCGATCTCCTTGGTGGTGAAGAAGGGCTCGAAGATGCGTGCCTTGATGTCGTCGGGGATGCCGCAGCCGTTGTCCTCGATGCTGATGCGCGCAAAATGCCGGGTGGTGGTGTTGTGCCGGCGGCGGAATTCCGGGGAGGCATCGAAGGACTCCAGCGTCAGCGTGATGTGCGGGTTCTCCACTCCGGTGAGCGCATCCCGGGCATTGTTGAGCAGGTTGACGATCATCTGCTGCAGCTGGGTGTCGTCGCCGCGGACCGGCAGTTCCTGTTCGCAGAAAACGCCGCGATAGGCGATGTTGTCCGGGATGCTGAGCTCATACAGGCGGTTGGTCTCCTGCATGAACCGGCCGAGGTCCATGGGTATGATCTCCACCACACCCTTGCGCGCGAAGGTCAGCAGTTGCTGCACCATCCTTGAGGCGCTGAAGGCGAGCTTCTCCGACAGATCCAGCTTCTCGGTGACTTCCGGCAGATGCTGGGTTTGTTGCTTGGCCAGGAACAGGTTCCCGGTGACGCCGGCCAGCACGTTGTTGAAATCGTGGGCGATGCCGCCGACGAGGGTGCCGATGGCCTCCATCTTTTGCGCCTGCCTCAGTCTTTCTTCCAGTTCGACATGCTCGGTGATGTCTTGCTGGGTGCCGACGAAATGGCTCATGCGCCCGTCATCGTCGATGATGGGCGCGAAGGACATGAACATGGAGGCCTGCTGCCCATCCTTGCGGCGGCTGGTCAGTTCCTTCTGCCAGACCTTGCCTGCGCGAACGGTTTTCCACATCTCCCGGTACAGGGATGCCTGTTGACGGCCGTGGCTCATCTTCAGCAGATGCAGATCCTTGCCCCAGACCTCCTCCGGGGTGTAACCGGTGATGGCGGTGAAGGCGGGATTGGTATATTCGATCAGGCCATCGTGACCGGTGATGATGACGGATTCACCGGCCTGCTCCAGCGCCCGGGACAGCGTGCGCAGCCTGTCCTCGGCCTGTTTGCGCTCGGTGATGTCGCGTACGATGCTGAGCACTGCCTTTTGACCGCGGTAATCGATCAACTGGGCATTGACCTCGACCGGCATCAGGCGCCCATCCTTGCATACATGCTCGGACTCGAAGGACAGGCTGCCAAGCTCCTGAATCCTCCTGACCCGGGCTTGCCTGCTGGCGGCGAACTTGGGGGATAGCAGGCAGGCGATGTTCATGCCCAGGATCTCCTGCCTCTGGTATCCGAGGCGCATGTAGGAAACCGGGTTGGCGTTGAAGATGATCCCCTCCGGATCGACGATGAGGATGGCATCGTTGGCCATCTCGAACAGGTGGCGGTACTGATCCTCGGCCTGCTTCAAAGCCTGTTCCCTTTGTTGGGCTTCCAGGCCGAGGCGGATGCTGTCCATGGCATTGCGGTGGAACATGCTGGCCGCGGCGGAGATCATCACCAGGAACAGTGCGCTTAGGCCTGACATTACCAGGGGAAGCGTTTTCCCCTCCATGGCCAGGCGCACGATCAGCGGTGTCAGCATCAGCATCAGTACCGTCTGCAGCACCTCGCGATGGGAGGACAGCGTCACGGCCGCTCCGGCCCCCATGCCGGCGAGCACCACGGTCATCATCGCCTGATAGGAAAAGGCCCCGGTCGGGAACAGGAAGATCGGAATGCTGCTCCACAGCATGCCTGCCGCCAGGGCGCCGTATCGGAAGCGGTTCTCCGAGATGGCGACGGTGTCGGTCTGCCGCCGGTAGGAGAGGGTGTGCATGTAGCGCGTAGTGCTGAGCAGCAGGGCCAGGGATAGCCAGGTCAGCAGGGCGGCATGTCCCACGTGCCTCCACAGCAGGGCCGTGAGCACCAGCGCGTTCATCACCGTGGCCAGCAGCGCCAGCGGCAGATGGCTATAGGCGAGCCTGACCTGTTCGGCTCGGATCAGGGCGGGCAGCGGGGGCGAGATCGGCCCCGCCTGTGGCTCGGTGATCGCGGCGGATTGCTTCACGTATCCCTCACTCCTCGGTCAGATAATGCCAGTAATAGAAATATGCCCGAATCCATCATATCGGCAATACCGAGACTTTCTTTTGCCCAGGCGAGCCTCCATCATTGCCGTACTTTTCGTTTTGGAGGCAAGCGGTGTCCGTCGGCAGTGATCGTTATGAGGCGCAGGCAATCGAGCGCAAGTGGCAGCAACGGTGGGAAGATGGGGCCGCCAACCGGGCCTCGGACGATCCGGCTGATGCGCGCGAGTCCTTCTACTGCCTGGTCATGTTCCCCTATCCGTCCGGCAATCTGCACATGGGCCATGTGCGCAACTACTGCCTGGGCGATGCCATGGCGCGCTACAAGCGCATGTGCGGCTTCAACGTGCTGCACCCGATGGGCTGGGATGCCTTCGGGCTGCCGGCCGAGAATGCCGCCATCAAGCACGGCCTGCCGCCGGCAGAGTGGACCTATGCCAATATCCGCCAGATGCGCGGGCAGCTGAAGCGACTCGGCCTTTCCTACGACTGGGACCGGGAGATCGCCACCTGCCGGCCGGAGTACTACCGCTGGGAGCAATGGCTGTTCACGCGCCTGCTGGACAAGGGGCTCGCCTACCGCAAGCAGGCGGAGGTCAACTGGTGCGAGCCCTGCCATACGGTGCTGGCCAACGAGCAGGTCATCGACGGCGCCTGCTGGCGCTGCGACACGCCGGTGGTGCGCAAGAGCCTGGCCCAGTGGTTCATCCGCATCACCGATTACGCCGAGGAGCTGCTGGACGATCTGGACAAGCTGTCCGGCTGGCCGGAGCGCGTGCGTGAGATGCAGCGAAACTGGATCGGCCGCTCCACCGGCGCCGAGGTGTCGTTTTCGCTTGAGAACAGCAATGAACCTTTAGAGGTGTTCACTACCCGTCCCGACACTCTTATGGGCGTGACTTACTTGGCCGTAGCAGCGGGTCATCCGTTAGCCAAGCGAGCTGCTAATAGTGACTCCGAGTTGGCTAAGTTTATTAATGAGTGCTCAAAGGTTTCCACCAAAGAAGCCGATATGGCAACAATGGAAAAGAAGGGAAAGCCATTAGGTATTAGCGCTATCCACCCAATTACCGGTGACAAATTGCCAGTGTGGGTCGCCAACTTCGTGCTGATGGGCTACGGCACCGGCGCGGTGATGAGTGTGCCCGCCCACGACGAGCGCGATTTCCATTTTGCGAAACAATATGGTTTGCCGATTAAGCCGGTCATAGCTCCTTCCCATTGGGACGTATCCAAACTTGAGGAAGATGAACGCTGCGTAAATGGTGTTTGGTTTCCATGTTTAAGCAACGGAAGTAACGCCGATATCAGTTCACCAATGGGTAATTACTCTAATTATTTAGATTGGAGTGAATGGAGCCCTATCTTTAGTGAGAAAGGTATATGTATTAATTCAGGGAAATATGATGGCCTGAATTTCGAGGAGGTGACGGACGCTATTGTTGCCGACCTTGAGAAAGACGGAAAAGGCAAAAAGAGGGTGCAGTACCGGCTGCGCGACTGGCTGGTCTCCCGCCAGCGCTACTGGGGCACGCCGATCCCGGTGATCCACTGCGGGGACTGCGGCATCGTGCCGGTGCCCGACGAAGCCCTGCCGGTGGTGCTGCCGGAGGATCTGAAGCCGACCGGCGGCGCCAGCCCGCTGACCGCTTGCG
>OFHG01000550.1_pt1 | contig 14889 bp, 15 predicted proteins | sample 1521931 | NCBI WGS metagenome assembly OFHG01 (sample SAMEA2468438, study PRJEB22500) | soil metagenome | biome: Glassland; feature: Farmland; material: Clay | place: Australia | collected 2013-01-31 | depth 0.55 m
CCCGGGGTGCTGGTCGCTCACGAACTGGCGCAGGCGCAGGCGTTCGCGGACCGGCTGGCTGTGCTCGACCGCGGGCGTATCCTCCAGTGCGGGCCGCCGGATGAGGTGGTGCGGCGCCCGGCCAGCCGGCGGGTCGCCGAGCTCGTGGGGTATCAGGGCTTCGTGCCGGTCGGGGCGGCCGGGTCAGTGGCCGGGGTGCATCCGGAGCGGGTGGCCGTCGGCGCCGAACCAGGCCGCGGTCTGGTGCTGACCGGGCGGATCATGACCTGCCGTCCCGCGGGGGCCAGCTGGGAAGCCGAAGTCAGGACCGCCGACGGTGGGGACATGCGCATCCTCCTGCCCGACCGCCCGGAGGAGGGCGGCGGCGAGTTCGCGATCACCTTGCTCGACCCACCCTGCTTCGGTCCCGACGGCGTGCTCCTGGCCCATCAGGTGCGGGCATGACGACGGCGCAGGGCGAGGGCAGCAGCCTGGCGGCATCGGGGGCGCGGCTGCGCCTCGCCCGGCAGGCACGCGGGTTCTCCCAGCAGCAACTGGCCGGCATGGCGGGCGTGTCACGGCAGGCGGTGTCGGCGGTGGAAGCCGGCCACTCCGACCCCTCCCTGCGCGTCGGCCTCGCGATCGCGCGGGCGCTCGGCATGACCGTGGAGGAATTGTTCGGCCCCGGCAATGTCCCGGCGGCGGTGACCGCCCAGGCCGTCGCGCCGCTTGGGCCGGCCGGGGCCCGGGTGACGCTGGCGCCGCTCGGCGACTCTTTTGTCGCTCTCCCGCTGGCGGGAGACACGGCCACCCAGGCCGGGTTCCTGCCCGCCGGCGCGGTGGTGGCTGACGCGCCCGGCAATGTCCGGCCGATCGTGCCACCACGGCCGACGCTGGTCGTGGCCGGCTGCGACCCGGCGCTGCCGCTGCTGGAAACGCCGCTGGCCCGGCTGGATCCGCCGGCCGGGTTCACCTGGTGGCCGTGCAGCAGCGCGGAAGCACTGCGGCTGGCCGGGGCCGGCCTGGTCCACGCGGCAGGGGTCCACTTGCGCGGACCGACCGGCGAGTACAACACCGGCGTGGTCCGCGACCGGCTCGGCCAGCGTGGCGCCGAGGTGGTCGGCTTCTCCGCCTGGCGGGAAGGGCTGGTGCTGCCCCCCGCCTTCGCCGGTGAGGTGTCCGGGCTGGCTGACATCGCCCGCCGCGGCCTGCGGCTGGTGAACCGGGAGGCGGGTTCGGAGGCCCGGCGGGTGCTCGACCGGGAGATAGAGCGGCACGGCATCGACCCGGGGTCGCTGCCGGGCTACGGCACCCGGGCCACCGGTCACCTGCAGGTCGCCTCGGCGGTCGCGGCCGGCCTGGCCGACGCGGGGGTGGCGAGCGAACCAGCCGCGCTGGCCTATGGCCTGGCCTTCCTGCCGCTCGCCGCCGAGCGCTTCGATCTGGTGATTCCGGCCAGCCAGTCCGGCTCGCGCGAGATCCAGGCGCTGCTCAAGGTGCTGACCTCGCCCTGGCTGCTGGCTCAGCTCACGATCCTGCCCGGTTACGACGCGGCCCGCTGTGGCGAGCACGTCGCCTCGCTCTGAGCCCGCGGCTGCTGCATAACTCCATCCTGCCGTAGGGTCCCTGCGCAGGTTCCCCGCCCGCTGGCGCTGCGGCCCGGTGTTTACCAGGATGTGCTCGCCATCGGTGTCGACCCAGGTCAGTAACGCCTGCGGCTGACCGGAGGGCATCAGCGTCACCACCGTGGCCAGGTTCTTTCCCTTGGCGAGGCGAACAGTGCCGGCATCCAGCGGCATAACAGCGGCTCCTTTTTCCGTGCCGGCATCATGATCCGTGAACGCGGTCAGTGGCCGTAGACCGGGACCATCAGGGCCCGGGCGAGCGTGTGGAAACGCATGTTGAAGCCGCCGACCGCGCAGGAGACGCTGTCGTCCACGCTAAGGGTCTCCACGTCGAGTGCGTGCACGGCGAAGAAGTAGCGGTGCGGCGGGTCGCCGGCCGGCGGCGCGGCGCCGCCGAAGTCGTGCGAACCATAGTCGTTACGCAGGCAGAACGCTCCCGCAGGCAGGCCGGACTTGTCTCCGCTCACCGCGCCGGTGGCCAGTTCGGTGACCGACGCCGGCACATCGAGCAGCACCATGTGGATGAACCCGAACCCGGTCGGGGCGTCAGGGTCGAAGCAGGTGATCCCGAAACTCTTGGTCTCCGCCGGGAATCCGTGCCAGCGCAGGTGGGGCGAGAGGTTCTCCCCGGACACGCCGAATCCGCTGTAGACCTGCGCCATGCCCATCATCTGGCCGTCGGCGACGTTGTCACTCTCCAACGTGAAAGAGGGAACCGCGGGGAGGAAGTCGTATGGCGACGGTGGACGGTCGGTCATAGTGATCTCCAAAGTCGTAGGGTGATCGGCCCGGCCCCCCTACGCTATCGAGCAGCGCCGCAGTAACGGTCAGCAATCCCTTCAAACACACCGGCATAACGAATGGCTCGTGGTACTGCCCGTCGGAGGTGAGCAGGTGGCTCCCGGATCATTGGTCTGGATCCGCCGCCTGTCCTTTGCCGTCGTGCTGGCCGTGGCCGCCGTGGCACCCGGCCCGGCGTCCGGGTCCCCGTCGCTGCTGTGCAGCGGATCGGGCTGCGAGCGAGCCGGTGCGGTGCGCTGGGCGCACCGGCTGCCCGGAGCATGGATCGTGCAGAACGCCCTGATGGGCATCACGCCCAGGCAGGGTCAGGCGTATGCCGCACTCGGTGACCAGGTCGCCGCCGTCGGGGGCGGTCTGACCGTCTCCGCCTACTCGGCGCGCACCGGCCAGTTGCGGTGGCGGACGGCACTCGCCGGTTTCCCGTCAGGGTCGGCCATCGTGTCGGTCCGGGCCTGGCCGGGTGTCGTCACGGCCGGGGTCGGGCTGCCCGCCGTGGCCGGGATCGCCGGCTGGGGTACGTCGCGGGAGGAGGTAGTCCTGGCCGCGGCGACCGGCCGCCGGATCAGGGCCTATCCGGCGGCGCCGTTCGGCGGGGCGGTGGCGGCCGGTACCGCCGCCACGGTGATCGTCGGAATGCACGCGGTGACCTGCTACGCCAATCGCACCGGGCGGGTGCTCTGGACCCGGCCGACCGGTGCAGCGGCGCAGGCCTGGCAGGTGAACGGCGGCGATATATATGTCACGATCGCCGCTGGTGGTTATCTGGGCACGGCGCCGGTCACGGCGCTGCGGCGGATCAGCCTGCGCACCGGTTCGCAGGTGCTGGTCCGGCCGGTCACGCACGCCTATGCCGGGACGCTTAGCCTGGTGTTCGACGGGGTGGTGTTCTTCTCCCGGGCGAACGGGATCACTGCCTACAGCGCGAGCACCGGGGCGCGCCTGTGGCATCGCGCGGTGGCGCAACCGGAAAGCGTGGATGTCGCGGCCGGGCGTCTCTACCTCGTCGCCGGGAACGCACTGGTCGGGGTAGACCCGCTGACCGGGGTCAAGCTGGCCCGCGTCTCCGGCGCCATGGCCGCGGCATCGGCCGGGCTGTACGGCGTGCGGGAGGGCGCCGTATTCGGGCTCGATCGCGGCGCCCTCGGTAAGGCCTGGGGATATGACGTCGCTACCCAGCGGGTGCTGTGGACCAGCCCCCCGCTGCCGTGGCCGCATTATTTCGTGGACCTGTCTGGCATCGGGGGAAGCTCCTCCCCATGGCGGGACGGGGTGCTGCTGGCCATCTGCGCGCGGCTCGGCCCGGCGCCGGGGGGCAGCGCACCCCAGCGGTGTGCGCGGCCGGAACTCATCGCGCTCAACCGCTGATCGCTGGGCCGCGCTCTGTTACCCCCGGCGGCATGTTCTGGGCCGGCTCACGGTTGTCCCTCCTGGGGACGGGAAACCAAGCCGGGGAGCGGCCGGCGATCGAGGGAGCAGAACATGAAGTGGCGGCGCGCGGGCCGCCGGGTAGCGGATGACGCGCCCAGGGTGGTCGTGGTTGGCGCGGGGTTCGCGGGGCTGGCGGCGGTTGCCGAGCTTGTGCGCCTTGGCATGCAGGTCATGCTGGTCGACCAGAACGTTTACAGCACCTTTCAGCCATTGCTGTATCAGGTCGCTACCGGGGGACTGAATCCAGGAGATGTGGCCTATCCGGCGCGGGCCTTTACCCGGCGGCAGGGAGCGCGGTTCCGGCTGGGCATGCTGACGGGGATCGAGCTGGCGGCGCGGCGGATCGCGCTGGCCGACGGGGAGCAGTTCGAGTACGACTACCTGATTCTGGCGACCGGGGTCTCGGCGGCGTACTTCGGCGTGACCGGGGCGGCTGAGCACAGCCTGGGCCTGTACACCCGGCGGGATGCCATTGTGCTGCGCGATCACATCATGTCGTTGCTGGAGCGTCTCGATATCGCCGGGCCGGGCAAGGACGTGAACTTCACCGTGGTCGGGGGCGGGGCGACCGGGGTGGAGGTGGCCGGTGCGCTGGCCGAACTGCGGGCAACCGCGCTGGATACCGCATTTCCCGAGGTCGACCTGGCGAACGTGCATATCAGGCTGGTCGAGCAGGCTCCGGTCCTGCTCGCTCCCTTCCACCCGGCGCTGCAGGAGTACGCGCGCCGGCAACTGCTGGCCCGGGGGGTGGAGGTCCGCCTGTCCGCCGAAATCCGCGAGGTGACCTCGGACTGCGTCGTACTGGCGAGCGGCGAGGACGTGCCCAGTGACGTGACGGTCTGGGCGGCCGGGGTCGCCGCGCCGGCGGCGGCCGGTGACTGGGGACTGCCCCAAGGCCGCGGCGGCCGGGTGCTGGTCCGCCCCGACCTGCGGGTCCACGGCCAGGACCGGGTATTCGCCGTGGGTGATATCGCTCTCGTCGACGGGCTGCCGCTGCCGCAGCTTGCCCAGCCAGCGATCCAGGCCGGCCGTCACGCCGCACACCAGGCCGGCCGTCTCAGCCGGGGGCTCCCGACGGACGCGTTCGGTTACCACGACAAGGGAATCATGGCGACGATCGGGCGGCGCAGCGCGGTCGTTGAGCTGCCACGTGGGCTGCGGGTACGGGGAACCCTGGCCTGGCTGGCGTGGCTGGCCCTGCACCTGATCACCTTGCTCGGCAACCGCACCCGGCTGTCCGCGCTGCTCAACCTGTCCTGGCGGTATGTGAGCTGGGGACGCGGGGGAGGCGTCATCGTGGGTGATGACCCGCCAGGTGGGCCGCCCTCGGCTGCGGTACCTGGCTGAGTGGGCCCCACCGGCTCATTCCGGCCTCCGCGTCCGGGCCGGGACGGGGACTGCCTACTATGAACCCCGTGCCCCTAGAACAGCCCGTGCCTCCAGAACGGAATGCTGCTCCGCCGGAACGGGTGGATGCCGGCATGCTGATCCTGCGCCGGGTCCGCGCCGAGGACGCGGGCGCCATCGCCGCCGCCGTGGGTGCCAGCCTTGACCACTTGCGCCCATGGATGGCCTGGGCGGCCCCGGAGGCCGCCGACCCGCGGACCCAGCGGGTCCGGGCGGCGGAAGCGGATGAGATGTGGGCGGCCGGCACCGACTACATCTATTCGGTGTTCACCGCCGAGGAGGGCACGCTGGTCGGCGCGATCGGGCTGCACCGGCGGGTCGGCGACGGGAGCATCGAGATCGGCTACTGGGTCGCCGCGCAGCAGACCCGGCGGGGTTTCGCGACGGCTGCGGCAGAGGCGCTGACCTCGGTCGCGCTCGGCCTGCCCGGTGTGACGAGGGTCGAGATCCATTGCGACGAGGCCAATATCGCCAGTGCCGCCGTTCCCCGCAAGCTCGGCTACCGGCTGGAGCGGATCGACGATCACGAGCCGGAGGCGCCGGGGGAGTCTGGCCGCCGGATGATCTGGGTCTGCGAGGACGCCGGGTGAGCGGGACCCGGTGGGCGGTCGCGGCTGTCCTGGCGATGCTGCTGGCCGGCTGCACCAGCGGGGCCCAGCCCGGCTCCGGCCAGCCCGGCTCCGGCCAGCCGGGGGCGGCAGCCGCCAACCCGGCGCTGGATCCCGGCAGCTCGCTGGGCGGGGTGCCGGCCCCTGACTTCCGGCTGGTGAACCAGTTCGGCCAGGCTATGTCGCTGCACCAGTTCCGCGGCAAGGTGGTCATCCTCGCGTTCGCCGACTCGCAGTGCACCACGGTGTGCCCGCTGACCACGATGAGCATGGTGGAGGCCAGGCAATTGCTGGGCACGGCGGGCAGCGGCGTGCAGTTGCTCGGGGTGGACGCGAATCCCACCGCCACCTCCGTGAGTGATGTGCTCGCCTATTCGCGGGCGCACGGCATGGTCAACCAGTGGGACTTCCTCACGGGTTCCCCGGCCCAGCTCACCGCCGTCTGGCGTGCCTACCACATCGCGGTGCAGATCCAGCGCGGCCTGATCGACCACACGCCGGCCCTGCTCGTGATCGACCCGCAGGGCAGGGAACGGACGATCTACCTGACCCAGATGAACTACGCGAGCATCGGGCAGGCGGCACAGATCCTGGCAGTCAAGGCAGCCAGCCTGCTGCCCGGCCACCCGCGGGTGGCGAGGCAGCAGTCGCTGGCGCACATCGCCGGGCTGGGACCGGACTCGCAGGCGACCCTGCCAGCCATCCCGTCCGGCTCGGTCGAGCTCGGCCCCGGGCACGCCCACCTGGTCATGTTCTTCGCCACCTGGCTGGCGGAAACCTCCGGCCTGCGGTCTCACCTGCTGGCGCTCAACCGGTACGCCGCGGCGGCCCGGCGGGGCCGGCTGCCGGGACTGGTCGGCGTCGACGAGGCGGCGACTGAGCCGTCGGCCGGTGTGGTCAGCGCATACCTGAAGAGCCTGGGCGGGCCGCTGGACTACCCGGTGGCGGCCGATACCACCGGCCGTCTCGCCGACGGATACGGCGTCCAGGACCAGCCGTGGTTCGCTCTGGTCTCCGCGGCCGGGCGCATCGTCTGGCAGCACGACGGCTGGCTGCCGCCGGCCGCCCTTGCGGCGGCAGCCCGGCGGGCATGAACACGATGGCGGGGCGCGACTGGCGGGCCTGGCACGACAGATACGACGACCTGATCCCGGTACTGGCCGCCCACCCGCGTGGGCGGGAGGTGACCGCCCGGCTGGTGGAACCCGACCCGGTGCTCGCGGAGACCGCACGGCAGGCCGCGGCTGCCAGCGGCCTGCCGCTGGTCGAGGTGGTGACCGGGGATGCCGCACTGACCGTCGCCTACGCCGGGCTCACCCCGGCCGATCTGGTCCCGGGACAGTGGTGTGGACGCGTGGCCGGTCAGCCCCGGACAAGGTGCCACAGGTCTGCCGCTGGTTCGCCGCGCACGGGTTCGCATGTTCACCTTCGCCGGTGACCTGACCTAACAGGCCAGGACGGGCATCCGGATCAGTCCGAGGCGGCACAGCCGGGTGGACTTCACGACCAGCTCCCGCCCGGCCGGCGGCTTCACCGCAGGCGTGTGCCGCTGTGCGCCGGGGAACCCCGCGGCGATCACCACCGCACACACCATGGCACTCAGCGCCGCAGGCAGGAGCAGGAGTGCCCGGACCCGGGCGGCGGGCCTGCGGAAAATACGCCGGGACCGGGACGTGAGCAATTTGACCCGGTCGGCGACCGGCCTGACCTTCACATCCTCGATCCGCGGCATCGCCTCGTCCCTGGCGAGCCGGCTGAAGATCACAAATAGGGACGTGAGGTCCGGGTCGGAGCCGGTGAGCCTGCCCTCGATCTTCTCTAATGTGCGCTGCTGATTTGCGGGCAGACTCATCGTGACCTCCCAATGCGCCTGGGTTGCTGGTCCTGTGCGGCCAGGCTACCGGCCCCGGATCCCGCATGTGGCCGGCCGCCCGATTTGACCGCTTATTCTTCCCGGAATGCAGGAATGGCCGGTTACCCGGTCAGGCTCCGCGGCCAGAGCCTGCGGGCGCGGACAATAGTCGCTTCCACCACATACAGGGTGATCTGGGCCTGGAGATATAGCCAGGCGAGCAGGCCAAGCACCACGGCGAAGCCGCCATACAGCGACGAGCTGCGGGCAAGCTGGTGGCCGAGGATGTAGCCGCCCAGCAACTGCAGGATCTGCCAGGCGACTGCGGCGAGCAAGGCACCGGGGAAAAGGTCACGGGTGCTCACCTCGCCAGCTGTGGCAAGCCGGAAACCGAGCCAGAACAGCCCGATGTTGAGCAGCAGCGAGACTGCGATGGTGGCGACGTGACCCCCCGCACCGGTGATGGCGTGCCCTGCCCCGGCCGCGAGCCCCGACAGCAATGACGTGGCGATCACGCCGAGCCCGACCACGATGATCATCGTGAGGCCGCGCAGGAGCGACCAGGGGAAGCCGGGCCGCCGGGCCAGCGGGACGCCCCAGACCGAATTGAGTGCGTTCTGCACCGCCCCGGCCACGCCACGGGCGCCCAGGAAGGTCAGCACCAGGCCGACGACGAGGGCGGCACCGGTCTGGTTGAGCGAGTGCACGCTGCTCTTGAGCTGCGGCCCGATCACCGGGAACTGGGCGAAGGTGGAACTGAGCACCTGGTCGCGGAGCGCGGGATGGGAACCGAGCACGATGTCGAGCACGGTCACGAACACCAGCAGGAGCGGGAACAGGGACGCGAAAGAGTAATAGGCGACCAGCGCGGCGAGATTCCCGGCCTGGTCGTCGCTGAACTTCTTCCAGACCGCCACGGCGAACGCCAACCAGGACCACCGCTGCTGGAGACGGTCAGCGGCGAGGAGCAGCCGTTCCCCGGGGTTCACCCGGGCTGTGTACCCGGCGGCGGCGCGTTCATCCAGGGGAACTGGGCCGGCTCCCGGAACAGCAGCCAGGGCTGCGACCCGGCGACGCTCAGCTGGCACATGCTGTCCGGCTGGCCGGGCTGGCCACGCCGCAGCACCGTGCCGGGCAGCACCGTGCCGGGCAGGATCGTGGCGGTGGTGGAGGCGATCACCCGGCCGCCGCCGCTGGCCAGGACCGCCGGCCCGCCCAGCCGGGACAGCGCGGCCAGCGCCATCCTTTCCACCTCACCGGCCAGGATGTCCGCACCGGCGACGCCCAGGAAGACCGATCCGTCGGTCACCGGCACCGAGAGCGTGAACGTGTATTTGCGGGTGCAGATGTAGTCCACATACGGCCCGGCCACGCAGGGCCGGCCGGTGCGGGCGGGCTCCCGGTACCACTCGGTGGTGGTGTAGTCATAGAACTCGGCCGACTCAGGGTCGAGGTCGACGTCGAGCCGCCCGATTCCGGCGCCCTGGTCCGCCCACCACCAGTCGATCCAGCGCGGCACATCCGCCAGCACGTCAGGTGCCAGCACCACCCCCGCACCAGCCGCGAAACCCCGGTGACGGTACAGCACGTCCGCGACGAGCGGGCGCAGGACCCCAAGATCAGAGCGGCTCAGCGCCTGCCGCCCCACCGCGACGGCGGTCATCGCCTCGGCAACCTCTGTCACCGAGGCGAGCACCTGCTCGATCAGGCGCGTGATGCCGGCCAGCGGATGCTGGCCGGCATCGGTGGGCGTGGCGGGGTCGGCCAGCGGATGCTGGCCGACAGCGAGGGAACCCTGCCCGGCTCTCATGGCTGGTGCAGGCTGAGCCGCAGATCAAGCAGCCGGCTGGTCTGCACCGCCACGTGGCGTTCGGCGATCTGCCGAGCGCGTTCGGGCGCGCGCGCCTCGATGGCGTCGATCAGCTGATCATGGTCGCCGCACACCGATGCCACATCCTGTTCCGGGAGCCATACCAGGTCACCGATCTCGGACCACAGGTCCATCTCCTCCCGGGTGAGGCGCGGTGATTGGGCGGTGGCCGCGATCTCGATGTGCAGCCGTGCGTCGGCTCGCCGGCGGTCGGTCAGGGCGGCCGCCCCGCGCAGTCGTTCGGCGTATTCGCGGAGCGCAGCGACGTCGCTGGCGAGCGCGCGCTCGGCGGCCAGCCGGGCGGCGGCGCCGGCGATGGCCGCGCGGTGGTCGCCGATGTCGCGCAGTTCGTGCAGGGACAGCAGCCTGAGCGGCCGCTCCAGGCGGTCGGCGGGGTGCTCGCTCGGCGCCCGCACGAACGACCCGCCGCCGCGTCCGCGCCGGGTCTCGACCAGGCCCATCGTCCGGAGGGTGGCGAGCGCCTCACGCAGGGTCACGGTTGAGACACCGAGCTGGCCGGCGAGCTGGCTCTCGGCCGGCAGGCGCTCGCCGTCGAGCAGCAGGCCCAGCCGGATGGCCTTGGCCAGGCGCCGGGTGACGGTGTCCGCACGGCCGCCGGCGTCCAGCGGTGTGAACAGTGTGCGCGCACGGACCGTTGTCAGCGCGGGCTGTGCCACGGTTGCCCCTCCCCGTCGCCGGCCGGAACCAGTGGCCGCGCAAGACTGGTGCTTGTGCCTGGTGACGAACTTGACACAAACATCTAATCCTGTAGGTTATCGGAATCGTCGGCCCCTGGGGCGCCCTTGGCGCATGGGGTCCGTGTTTTCATTTCAGCCAGGACTGGCGCATGAGGAACGAAGGGCACGGGTGAGCGAGACGTCGACGGGCATGCCGGGCGGAACGGCGGACGGCCGGGGGAAGCCCGCTAGCGATCTGCCCGCGGTCCGGCTGAGAGGCGTCCGCCGGACGTACGGCCAGCTCGAAGCGGTTGCCGGAGTCGACCTGGAGGTCGCCGAGGGCGAGTTCTTCACCATGCTCGGGCCGTCGGGGTCGGGGAAGACCACGCTGCTGCGGCTGATCGCAGGCTTCGAACGGCCCGACGCCGGCACGGTGGAACTCGGCGGGGCCGACGTGACACGCGAGCCCCCCTACGCCCGCACCGTGAACACCGTGTTCCAGGACTACGCGCTGTTCCCGCACATGAGCGTGGCCGAGAACGTGGAATACGGGCTGCGGGTGCGGCGGGTCGCCAAGGCCGAGCGCCGCCGCCGGGCGGAGGCGGCACTGGACATGGTCCGCCTCGCTGGGCTCGGCGGCCGCAAGCCGATCCAGCTCTCTGGCGGCCAGCGCCAGCGGGTCGCGCTGGCCCGCGCCATCGTCAACGAGCCGGAGGTGCTCCTGCTCGATGAGCCGCTCGGCGCGCTGGACCTGAAACTGCGCCAGGAGATGCAGCTCGAGCTCAAGCGGATCCAGCGCGAGGTCGGGATCAGCTTCATCTACGTCACCCACGACCAGGAGGAGGCGCTCACCATGAGCGACCGCCTGGCCGTGTTCAACCAGGGCCGGATCGAGCAACTCGGCACCCCGGTGGATGTCTACGAGCGTCCGGCCAGCGATTTCGTGGCGGGCTTCATCGGCGTGTCCAACCTGCTGGAGCGGGCCGGCCGCCACTTCACGATCCGCCCCGAGAAGATCCACCTGCTGGCCGACGGCGAGAAAGCGCCGGAAGGCAGCCACGTCGAGCGCGGTCACATCGAGGATGTCGTCTACCTCGGCATGCTCACCCGTTACCAGGTCGCGCTGGAAGCGGGCGGAACACTCACCGCGGTCCGCCAGAACCTGGAGACCGCGGCCGCGGAAGCCCTCCAAGCCAGGGGGCGGACGGTAAACGTCGCCTGGCGCGAAACCCAAACCTACGACATCCATAACGAGAGCCAGGCGGGCACGCCGGTTAAGGGGAATGACACATGAAGACATGGGCACGAGGAGGCGCGCTGCTCGCCGCTGCCTCAGCCGCGCTGCTCGTCGCGGCATGCGGCTCGTCCAGTAGTGGCGGTGGTGGCGGGACCGGTGCGCTCACGCCGCCGCAGGCGAACACACCGGTGCCGGCCTCGGTGGGCAAGGGCGAGGGCCACCTCAACCTGATCGCCTGGGAGGGCTACGCGCAGCCGCAGTGGGTCAAGCCGTTCGAGCAGGCGACCGGCTGCCAGGTGAGCGCCAAGTACGCCGGGTCCTCCGGTGAGATGGTGACCCTGATGGCCAACGGCGGCGGCGGCCAGTACGACCTCGTGTCGGCCTCCGGTGACGCCGACCTGCGGCTGATCTACGGCGGCGACGTGAAGCCGGTCAACATCAACCTGATCCCGTCGTGGAAGGACTTCCACCCGTTCCTGCAGTCCCCGGGGTTCAACACCATCGGCGGCAAGCACTACGGCGTCTCCTACGAATTCGGGCCGAACGTGCTGCTGTACTCGAAGAAGACGTTCCCCACGGCGCCGACGTCGTGGTCGGTGCTGTACGACAAGAAGTACGCGGGCCAGGTCACGGTGCCCAACAACCCGATCCAGATCGCGGACGCGGCGCTGTATCTGTCCAAGACCCAGCCGAGCCTGGGCATCACCGACCCCTATGAGCTGACCCAGGCCCAGTTCAACGCCACCGTCAACCTGCTCAAGCAGCAGAAGCCGCTGATCAAGAAGTACTGGGACCTGGCCTCGCAGGAGATCTCGCTGTTCCAGAGCGGCACCACGGTGGTCGGGGCGGCCTGGCCGTACCAGACCAACACGCTGCAGGCGGCTGGCTCCCCGGTCGCCGACACCATCCCGAGCCAGGGCGCGACCGGATGGGCCGACACCTGGATGCTCGCCACCCACGCGCCGCACCCCAACTGCGCCTACAAGTGGATGCAGTGGGCGACCACGCCCACGGTCCAGGCGCAGCAGGCGGTCTACTTCGGGGAGACCCCGGCGAACAAGCTCGCCTGCCCGATCATGGATCAGCTCTCGAAGGACTCGTGCGCTGCGTACCACGCCAACGCGCCCGAGGCCTACTTCCAGACCATCAAGTTCTGGAAGACCCCGCTGGCGCAGTGCGGGAACGGCAAGAACGACTGTGTGCCGTACCAGCAGTGGACCAACGCCTGGACCCAGATCACCGGGTAGCACCCGCACCTGATGACACTGCACGCGATAGCACAGCGTTCATGACACAGGCCGCGGTCCGCGAGGACCGATCAGTGACGGGGGTGGCCCGCGTCTCGGCGGCGCTCTGGCGCCGGGCGTGGCTGCGGGCCACCCTCACCCTGAGCCCGCCGCTGGCATGGTTCCTGGTGATCTATCTCGCGTCGCTCGTGGTGATGCTGATCACGTCGTTCTGGACCGTCAACTCGTTCACCAACACCATCGAGCACACCTGGAGCCTGGCCAACTTCCAGCAGATCCTCACCGGCGTCTACCCGAGCATCATCGGGCGGACCGTGGCCATGGCCGCGGCCGTCACCGTCACCGATGCGGTGCTCGCGCTGCCGTTCGCCTATTACATGGCGCGGGTGGCGTCCTCGCGGGGCAGGCAGGCGCTGTTCATCGCCGTGCTGCTTCCCCTGTGGGCCAGCTACCTGGCCCGCGTCTACGCCTGGATCGTGATCCTGCAAAAAGGTGGCACCCTGAGCTGGACGTTCTCCAAGCTCGGCCTGGGCACGGTCAACATCGGCTACACGAACACGGCGATGTGGCTGGTCTTCTCCTACATCTGGCTGCCGTTCATGATCGTGCCCGTCTACGGCGCGCTGGAACGGATACCGGACTCGCTGCTGGAGGCCTCCGGCGACCTCGGCGCGCGTAACTGGCGGACGCTGCGCAGCGTGGTGCTGCCGCTGGCGCTGCCCGGCGTGGTGGCGGGCTCTATCTTCACCTTCTCCCTCACGCTCGGGGACTTCATCACCCCGCTGCTGGTGGGCGGGGCGAATTCCAGCTTCATCGGCAACGCCATCTACAACAACATCGTCGGCACCACCGGCAACCTGCCATTCGCGGCCGCGCTCGCGATGGTCCCGATTGTGATCATGATCGTCTACCTGCTCGGCGCGCGGCTGCTCGGCGCGTTCGAGTCGCTGTGACCGAAGATGACCGAGGACACACTGTGATGGGGGAGACGCACTGATGGAGGGACGCCTGGCCCGGATCGGGCTGCGGATCTGGGTGGCGGGGGTACTGCTCTTCCTGTTCGTGCCGATCGCCATCATCTGCCTTTACGCGTTCAACTCCTCCAACGTGCAGAGCTGGCCCATCCACGGGCTGAGCACGAAGTGGTTCGCCGTCGCCTGGCAGGACCCCGCAGTGCGGGCGGCGCTCATCCTGTCGCTCAAGGCGGGCCTGTTCGCGACCGCGGTGGCACTGATCCTCGGGTCGGCGGCGGCGTTCGGCGTCCACCGGTTCCGGTTCTTCGGGCGGGAGGCCGTGTCGCTGCTGCTCGTGCTGCCGATCTCGCTGCCGGGCATCATTACCGGTATCGCGCTCAACTCGGCGTTCAATTTCGCCGGGGTCGGGCTGTCACTGATGACGATCATCATCGGGCACGCGACGTTCTGCATCGTGGTGGTCTACAACAACATGCTCGCCCGGCTGCGCCGGGTTTCCGGATCGATGTACGAGGCCGCGGCTGACCTTGGCGCGCACGGACTCTTCACGTTCCGCACGGTCCCCTTCCCGATGCTGTCCACCGCCCTGGTCTCCGGTGCGCTGCTCGCGTTCGCGCTCTCCTGCGACGAGGTCATCGTCACCACGTTCACCGCGGGCGCGGAGAACACGCTGCCACTGTGGATCTTCGGCGCTATCCGGCTGGGCCAGCAGCTTCCCGAGGTGAACGTCGTCGTCACGTTCGTGCTGCTGCTCACCCTGATACCGGTGGCGATCGCGGCCCGGCTGACCGGTGGCGGCGGGATGACCAGGGCCTCGGCCGGCGGGGCGGGGCGGGGCGGGGGACCCCCCGGCCGCGGGGGCGGGGGGGGGGTTGGGGGGGAGTTTGGGGGCTCCAGCGGCCGGGTCGCGGTCGGGGGGCACGGGGCCCAGGAAATGCGGCCCGGTTCGGCGGGGGGGGGGCCTGGGGGGCCTTGGCCCCCAGCCGATGGCAGTTGGCGCAGCCGGGGCCGAGGACCTGGATCTCCTTCACGCGGGGTGCGTCCTTTCGGCGAGTTCAGGGGGCGATGACGTTGAACAGGTAGCCGATGGCGACGATGCCCACTGCAACGACGGCGACGAACACCGCCAGCAGGCGCGGCTTCATGACCCGGCGCAGGATCACCCACTCGGGCATCGACAGGGC
>OFHG01000551.1_pt1 | contig 14882 bp, 12 predicted proteins | sample 1521931 | NCBI WGS metagenome assembly OFHG01 (sample SAMEA2468438, study PRJEB22500) | soil metagenome | biome: Glassland; feature: Farmland; material: Clay | place: Australia | collected 2013-01-31 | depth 0.55 m
CGCGCCTGTCTGTGCAAGCACGATGGCTGAATTAATCGCCGTCGTGGTCTTGCCTTCCTGGGGGCGAGCGCTGGTAATCATGATCGTTTTTGGCGGCGCTCCCAGGTTGGAGAGCAACAGCGAGGTACGCAGGGCGCGGTAGGATTCGGCGATCTGAGATTGAGGATGTGTGATTTGAGATTTGAGAGTAAGCGACTGGGATAAAGTGAACAGCGAAGAGTTGAAAGATTGGATTTGTAGCGAAAGAGAGCAAGACGAGATACTTGGCGACGACTCGACAAGCATAAATGTCGAGAAGGCCCGGCAGCAATGTACAAACTTTAACTTGCTTGAAGGAGGCTAAAAATGTCTACCTGCGGATTGAGGGAAAAATACCCTCTCTCATTAATTGCGTTGGGGGTAATTATTTTTTTATTTGCAGTGGAACGTTTTTTGCCGCCAGTGATGGGGATAGGCGTGATTGCCTTGATCATAGGACTGGTTATTTATCTGAGAAGTGGAAGTTCGGGCCAAGCCCTCCCGCGAAACGGAATGAGGGCTGCCGTTCTCATCACAGGGACAGCTTTTTTTCTCATTGGTTGCGCACCAATTAAGGTTCCGATGGAGCCCCATGTCGGGAAAATGGAAATAAGGGAACCAATCCCTTTGGAAGCGGGGTTGTTGATTACCCAAGAGGCTAAAAACTATATTTTCAGCGGGAAGCCTGAAAGCATGACTGGAGGAGCACGGCAGCACGAATTCCCTTTGGGAGAAGCGTTGGAATTTGCCTCTCTGAAGACCTTCTCGCAGATTTTTCAGCATGTCATTTTGGTCCGGACGTCTACGGAAGCTGAAAAATATAAAATCGTCATAGAACCAAAGATAGAGGATTTCCACTTTCGTTATGATCAACTAAGCTATGGTGGTTTTGCAGTTGCTGTCTTAAGTAAAATAAGAGTGCAGGTAGTGCTCAATAGTGGCGGAGCGCCCGTCTGGCAAAGAACAGTCGATTCTCCGGAACAAAAGAAAGGACCTTGGGTTCTAAATTTCAATTCTCAAAAAGATCTTGGTGAGTCGGCTTCAGATGCATTAGTTTTTACGTTGCAGGAAATAGCAATGGAAATTTATAAAGACACTGCTTTACGCAAGATAACAGAAGAGCGGTAAAATTAAAAGGAATACCATGACGCTTCGGAACAGACATCGTCTCGCGGCCGCTTTAGCGCTCATTCTCGGTCTGCTCTCGATCAAGGAAGGCGGGAGCGTCCTGCTCGGCCTCGAGACCAAGCCGTACCACGTTCTTCCCTGGCTCGTGATGTACAATGTCGCGCTGGGCTTCGTCTCCGCTGTCGCCGGGATCGGCATCTGGACACGGCGCGCCTGGAGCGGCACGCTTGCCGCTGTCATACTGTTACTCCACAGCCTTGTCTTTTTTTCTCTCTTTATGATGTACGAGTTCGGGAACGAAGTGGCTTTCATAAGCGTTATGGCGATGCTCGTCAGGACCATAGTCTGGCTGGTGATCTACTCCTTGATTTTGTGGAAGAACAGTGCGCAGGCAGGAAAGGCGTAGGCATAGGGAATGAGGTGACTCAAGCCTTAAGTTTCCAGGGCCTTTTCTCAAAGACGGGAAGGAAGAGGAGCGGTCTCAGGTTATGCTCTAACAAAAAACTTGAAACTGATGGGCCTATGCGGGAAAGGGGTTGGAAAGTCAAGCCGGGACGCAACGGCCCCAAAGTATCTTTGAATTACCTGGAAAGGCGCAGACTTTGAAAATAATTTTGGCGGTATTCGTCCTGATGATGGTCGTGTTCTGGATGTGGAGCACGGACTCGCGGGCCTCGGTCCGCAGTCACGGCTGGCTCGAGCAGGCCCGCAGGGCGACCGTCGCGCCCGGGGCCGCCGTCGCCGGAGCGGACCTCGACGACGACGATGATCAGCTTGCTGCCTATAACGCGTGCCTCCGCCGGTTCACAGAAAAAAGAAGCGGCTGACCAGGGAAAGCCCGCGGAAAGGCCCTCGCCTCTTTCTGCCCACAAGATAAACTATTTTACGGCAAACAGGATCCCGACGGACAGCGAGGCGCAAATAAAATTTCAGATCAGCGCCAAGTACAGGATCTTTAACTGGGAAGGCAGGGTCCCCGGAGGGACGATCTCCCCGTATTTCGCGTATTCCCAGAAGTCGCTCTGGAATTACGGGAAGCCCTCGAAACCGTTTGAAGAAAGCAATTACAATCCGGAATTCTTCGCGGACTACCGGACGGACAGGCGGTATGGCGACTTCATCCTGAGAAATGTCATTTTCAGCCCCTTCGAACACGAATCAAACGGACTGGACGGGATCCAATCGCGGAGCTGGAACCGGGCGTATATCGCGGTCCGGACAGGATTGTACCCGATCGAAGGGGACGGTGCCGTCTCTCCGCACGACCGGATCGAGCTCGTTCTCAAGCTGTGGCACGCGTGGGGCTATTCCGACCAGGATGCGTATCTGCAGTCGATCGGCAGCACCGAAAAATTTCTCGATTACGCGGGCAGGGGCGAGGTCGAACTGACCGCCAGGAATATTTTCCTGAAGGGCGCATGGGGCAACCAGGTGAACGTGACAACCAGAATTTTTCATGACCTCGACAAGAACTCCGTCAATTTTGAGTATCTGCAGAAGATAAAAAACTGGCACATCATACCCTATTTCCAGTACTGGTACGGTTATAACGAAACGCTGCTCAGATTCGACCGGCTTGAGCGGAGAACATTCGTGGGACTGGCGTTCGGGTATTGAAGAAGAACTATCTATTTGAGATTTCCGATTGGCGATTTGAGATTGGCAACTTGAGATTGTCGAGAATGAGGATGGTTGATTTGAGATTTACGATCTGAGATCAAGGCTGAGATAAATGAACAGCGAAGAATTGAAGCGCAGAACAAAGCAGTTTGCACTCCAGGTGATAGAGGCGGAAATTCCCGAGGATTTAAAAAAAACTTGAAGCGTTCAGGGAGGAATGATGAATCTAACCAGCAGGCGAACTGCATCTAAAAGCATTGGCTTCATAGTATTTTTTACCGTTGTTTTGCTTTGCACGATCGGGACAGGAATCTCGATGGCGACTCCCCTGATAGGGGCGGACGAAGCGATCTCCCAAATCGATAAAGTGCTGGGTGGCGAGAAGCAAAAGCAGGAAGATACCGGTGAGAACAAGGCAGACATCCTCATGAATGACATCACGAAATTTAAGACAAACAGAACGAGCATGCCGGCAGATGAAGCTGTCGATGCCTGGCTGAAGCTGTATGATCGTTTCTGGATGCTTCCGCAGCCGGAGTTGATGAAAGCGCAGGAGATTAATCGCGGACGGTCGGGGGGCGGGAACAAGCTGTCGGCGACTGCGCTCATTTCAGCGCTGCCGGCGCCTGCTGCGTGGGATACGATGAAAAAGCGCGTTGTGGGCCGTCCCGCCGCCAGCAAGGGTCCGCAGGAAACGGTACTCAGAACTCTCGCCTATTACCTGACCAAAGATAAGAAAAATCTCGACAAGAGCCTAGCTGAATTGAAGACAACCGCAGCGATGAGCGGGGGAAGAGCCCAATATATGCTTAACACGCTACGGCTCAACATCCCCGCTCTATCCGCAGGAAAAGGCGAGAAGGGTATCGTCGACTCGTTCGAAGCCTACCTCCAATCGCTTCAGGTTGAACGGCCGGAGGGCCTTCTGACCGTGAATGTCCCGGACCTTGTAGCCCTGGCGGGAGAAAAGCGGGCTACCTCTCTGATTCTGAAGGCGATCGCAGTTCCCGGGCTTACGCTGCGCGTGCCCGCTGGAAAGCAAACCCTTGAATTGACAAAGCGACTTGTGCTGTCCAACGCGACAAGGCTCATTGAACCTCAATGGCAGCTCGTTACAGGCATAGACGACCTGAAGCTCTACGAAGCCCTCGTCATGCGTTTTCCCGACAAGGAGAAGAAGACGGAACAGGCTTCAGCCGGGTTTCAGGACCCCAAAGAAGCCCGTTATGGTTTCGGCAGGGTGGATGAAGGCAAACGTCGCGCAAAAATATTTTATACAATGGGTCTCATCGCAGCCCATCGTGTGAAGGATGCAATCGAGCTGGCAAAGGGCATGGAGGCCGATGATATAACGTCCAGAGACTTCGATAAAATCTGGCAATCCTTCGAGAAGATCCGTTACGCAACCGAGTTGACGCAATTCTGCTCCGGCGTTCTGACAGATCGGCCCGAGTTCCCTCTCTGGGCTAATTGCGGCGTTGTGGCATCTTCGCCCAAAGCCCGCCAAAAGCTGATCGACATCGTGGAAGCGGCCGGGAACAAACCGGACCTCGGCCTCGGCGCGCGGGTGCGCATCAAAGAGCGGAACGTCGAGGTTTTGCTCGCCATGGACCGAACGGACGATGCCGTCAAAGTGCTGGGGCGGATCGTACGCATCGACGCAGGCAAAGAGTCGCAGGCCGAACAACAGGCAATCGCGCAGGTGAAATACCGCATGATCGCCCGGATGTGCGCACTGGGCAAGTTGCTTGGCCGTTCCGATATGGTACGGCAGAGCGCTGAGCTTTCTCTCGCCATGATCAAGGATTTCGGCAACGGGTTGGCAAGCAACGCCTGGTATAACGCCTGGAATGAGACCGGGGACGGGTCCGCCGTGAATTCCGTGATCGATACACTGCTGGACAGTGGTGAGTACGCGCTGGCGGAAAAAATCGGAGTGGCAATGATGCGGGCCTCGCTGAAATCCCCCCAGATAGACAGCCTTCCGAACAAGCGTGAAATGGTCGCAGCGACCGGCATGCTCACCGGCATGTTGACCCGCCTCGCCGAAGTCTATGATCGCGCCGGCCGGCCGGACGACGTCATCAACGTGCTGGAGCGCTCGCCCTGGTGGGGCGCTTCCGATCTCATCATGGTGGCCGAGGGAGCCCCCAAACTGGCGCCTCTCGCGGCGAAGGCCCTTCATCACGCGGGTCGCGATGCGGAAGCCGTGGAAATACTCAAGGGACACCTGTACGGTTATCCCGGCGACGATAACGCCTATCGGGTTCTGGTCGACATATCGGGAAGCTCTCTCATTCCCTGGCTCGACGAGCTTTACGAACGGGACCGGTTCGAAGAACGGCCCTTGATCTGGAAGGCATATCTGCTCAAGCAACAGGGGAAGCTGGAGGAGGCCGAAGCCTCGGCCCGCCGGGCGATCAGGATAGATCCGACAGACGGAGAGGAAAAAGCGGGCGACCGGGGAAGGGCATACGTCGTGCTGGCCGAAATTCTCAAGGCGCAGGGGAAACAGGACGACGCTGCTTTCTTCGAAAGGGTCGTTGCCGCCATCAGGATTGCGGAAGAGGGCGATCAATACACGAATGCCGGCCTTCTCAAGAAGAGTCTCTCCTACTACGAGAAAGCCGCCGACTCCTTTGCGGACGCCTATTGCGTTCAGTGGCGCATGGCCGAGCGGCTGTCCGCGATGGGAGATCACGACGGGGCCAGGAAACATTACGAGATCGCTTTCGAACGGATGCCGGAGCAATTCGGCGAGGTGGCCAACTTCTGCTTCGGGTGCGAAGGTGTGTTCACCCATCAGCAGAGCCAGAGCGTTGCCGAGGAGGTCCTGACGAGGCTCGAAAAGACCGCCGGGCAGAAGCCCCAGGTGCAGTTCCTGCTCGGTCAGCTGCGGGAGTCGCAGGGAAGGAAGATCGAGGCGTACCGCTATTACCGGAAGGCGGCGGAAATCGACCCCGACTATCTGGACGCCTGGAAGGCCGCGTACGATCTGAGATCGGACGTCTTTCTGCAACAGGATGAAATGGACGAAATAGCCTTGCACATCATCAGGCAGGACCCGCTGCTGAGACACTCCTATCTGAACATCGATGAGGTCTTCGATCAAAAAGGGCTCTGGTCGGTTTACGAACAGGCGAGCAAACGGCAAGTGTTGATCCCCGATCACTTGCTGACCCTGACCGCAAGCAAGAAAGAGCTGGATGCAATGCTGAAGAAATACGGCACGCCTGAGGAATACATCGAGGCGAAACGGGAGGGCTATGTGGAGAGAAGAAAAATCCTGGAGCCGGGAGATACGGTAGCGAAAAATCAGCTTGTTCGATCGATGATCCAGTATCTGATGTCATCGAGCGTCGGAATGTAAGAAGATCGACAAGTGATATGAGCTGAAATACATTATCGAGTTGAAGACGGTTGAAAAATTATTTCCGATTCATGAAACGCAGCTCCTGATATATTTAAAACTTTACCAACGGCCATTAGGGTTGCTGCTGAATTTTAATGTCCCGGCCCTTAAAGACGGAATAAAACGCTTGGTGAATCAATTTTAAGATACCTCCGCGTCTCCGCTTGCACCCAGCGATTACGAGTGCTCGCGCGAGTGCAGGGCGCGCCTCGGTGGTGAATAAAGGAAATTTACGATCTCCAGCGGATGATCGCGTCATGCCCGGCTGAAAAAACGGCCGAGATGGATGAAGTTCTGAATCTCCTTGAGAGGATCTACGAAGACGGCCGCGTTGTGACGTCCGAAGAACGCGACGAACCGATGGTGATGTTGAAGAAGAATTTTTTGTTGTGACCTGACGGTTTATGCGGGGAAGGGTTGAAAAGTAAATCCAGGACACAACGCCCCCCTCGGACTGTACTGGTACGGTTATAACGAAACGCTGCTCAGATTCGACCGGCTTGAGCGGAGAACATTCGTGGGACTGGCGTTCGGGTATTGATAGAGAACGGTCGGCCGCCTGAATTCATCGAACCCTTGAAACTTGAATGGGGAAGCTGACGGTATGGCCGCATGCGCCCGCGCGCGAGCCGATAATAAGCCTTGTCCTGTTATTAGCTATACCATATAATGGCCATGCAGTAGCGAAGGAGATTTGATAATGGGCTGCGGCATGACCCAATCCCCGGATCAGAACAACGGAGGCAGACGACATGAGTGGCGCAGGTTCGGAATACAGCGGTCTTGAGATCTTATTTATTGTTTGTGCGGTTATCGGCAGCGGGCTGTTCGTCGTCAGGTTTATTCTTCAATTGGTCGGCGGTCATGACGCAGGCGTGGACACGAACCTCGAAGTGGGTCATGCCGACGTGGACCACATCGACGCCGACGTCAGCTTCAAGCTGCTCACGCTCCAGGGGCTGACCGCCTTTTTCATGATGTTCGGTCTCGTCGGGTTCGCCCTGCTGCGCGAGAGCCATGCCGGCGGCGGCGTGGCCCTGGGGGGCGCGCTGGCCGCCGGGTCCGGAACGGTCTGGCTCATCGGCAAGCTCTTCTCGTCGGTCAAGAAGCTCCAGTCGAGCGGCACGCTCGACAATGCCGCGGCGATCGGAGAGCAGGGCTCGGTCTACCTGACGATCCGCGCGGGCGGCAGGGGCAAGGTGCAGGTTTCCCTGAAGGGACGGCTGCGGGAATTCGAGGCCGTGGCAAAGGACGGGTCGGAGATCAAGACCGGGGAGCGCATCACGGTCACGGACGTCAACGGCAGCGTACTCGTCGTCGAAAAAGTATGAGGGTTTCGGCGCAGTAAAACTATTTTACGAAATCACTATTTAGGGGAGGTCTTATGTTCGACATGGGTTTGTGGGTTCTGCCGATTACGGCGCTTATCGTTCTTATCGTGTCAACGGTCGTGTTCCTGGCATCGCGGTACAAGCGGTGCCCCTCGGACATGATCCTGGTGGTCTACGGAAAGGTGGGGGAGGGGCAGTCCGCGCGCTGCATCCACGGCGGCGGGGCCCTGGTCTGGCCGCTCATCCAGGATTCCGCCTACCTGAGCCTCACGCCCATGACCATCAGCATCCCGCTCCAGAACGCACTTTCCCTCCAGAACATCCGCATCAACGTCCCGAGCACCTTCACCGTCGGCATCAGCGTGGACACCAACATCATGAACAACGCCGCCGAGCGCCTGCTGAACCTCGAACCGCAGCGCATCGAGGACATGGCCAAGGAGATCATCTTCGGCCAGCTCCGCCTTACCGTCGCCTCGCTCACCATCGAGCAGATCAACCAGGACCGCGAGAGCTTCCTCGAATCCATCCGGAAGAACGTCGAGCCCGAGCTGAACAAGATCGGACTGTACCTCATCAACGTGAACATCACGGACATCACGGACGAGTCCGATTACATCCAGAGCATCGGGAAAAAGGCCGCATCCGAGGCCATCAACCGCGCCAAAGTGGACGTGGCCGAGCAGGACAAGCTGGGCGCCATCGGCAACGCAGTGGCAAACCGGGACAAGGAGATCAAGGTCGCGGAGAACGCGGCGGAGTCGCAGAAGGGGCAGAAGCGGGCAGACGCGGACCGACGCGTGTTCGTACAGCAGCAGGAGACCTCGGCTTCGGTCGGGGAAGCGGAGGCCAACCGGGAAAAAGAGATCCGGATCGCCGAGAACGTGGCCCAGTCCGAAAAGGGAAAGAAAAAGGCGGAGGCCGATCGCCGCGTGTACGTCCAGGGACAGGAAGCGGAGGCCGTCAGCGGCGAGAACAAGGCCAAGGCCGACATCGCGGCGGCAAACGCCGAGCTTGCCATGCGCCAGGCCGAGGCGCTCCAGAAGGGCGAAGTGGCAAGACGCGAGGCCGAAGTGGAGATCCAGAAGGCCCAGTACCGCGCTGAACAGGAGCGCCTGAACGCGGAAGAAGTGGTGAAGCAGGAGATCGGCAAGAAGAAGATCGAGATCGCGGCCGAGGCAGAGGCGGAGAAGACCCGGCGCGAGGCAAAGGGCGTGGCCGACGGCATCCTGCTCAAGTACGAGGCCGAGGCAAAGGGCATCAGGCAGGTGCTCGAGAGCAAGGCAGCCGGTTATCAAAATCTCGTGAAGAGCTGCAACGGCGACGCCCGGGCGGCGGCCACGCTGCTCATGACCGAGAAGATCGAACAGATCGTGGCCATGCAGGTCGAGGCCATCAAGAACATCAAGATCGACAAGGTGACGGTCTGGGACGCCGGCGGGAATGGCGACGGCGGTTCGTCCACGTCGAACTTCCTGTCGAGCCTTGTCAGGAGCATTCCCCCGCTCCAGGACGTGGCAAAGATGGCGGGGGTGGAGCTGCCCTCCTACCTCGGGGCGATGACGGAGAAGAAGGACGGGGGGAGCGTGAAGGGAGAAGTGTGAAAAAAAATACAGGAAGTCCAAAGTGAGAAGAGAGAGGAGTGAAATAAGAAAAACGGCTTCAAACTTCTTTATGCGGAGTGTATTTTGATTTCAAACTTCACACTTTAACTTCAAACTTGTATTTGAGCGGATTTACGAAGACGGCGTTGTAACGCCCGAAGAACATAACGGATTGATGAGAATATTAAAAAAGAATTTCCAATTGTAACGAGCAGCGATAGAAACTGACTTTTCAAGACTTGACCCCATGGAAGTGAGAAGAAAGGCCCGAGGAAACTGATATGAGAAAACGCAGAGCGATCATTTACGGCGACAATGTTGATGTGGCGAATGTATTGAAGGACCATTTCATTCTGCGGGGATACGATGCAATAACGTATCAGGAGCCGGCAAGCTGCCCGCTGTACGAGAGCGGCGACGCGTGCTCAGAATTGTACCCCTGCGCCGACATTATCATCGCCGACATCCTCCTGCCCGGCATGAACGGTCTCGACCTCCTGCGGGCCCAGCTCCGGCACGGATGTAAAGTACCGGCAGGGAGCAAGGCGCTCATGTCGGACGATCTCGATGACGAAGTGCGCCATGGCATCAAGGAACTGGGCTGCCTGTGCCTGCAGAAGCCTTTTGCTTTCCGCGAGATCGCGGCGTGGCTCGACGCGCGCGAGCCCTTTATGGACCTGGCCCGGCCCCTGGGCATGAGGCGGGGAGGAAAGCGCATCGACTGCAGGGAAGAGGTGGAGTGCCTTATTGCCGGCCACGATGAGCCCGTGAAAGGCATCGCCCTGAACCGGGGCCCCGCGGGGCTGTGTCTGAAGATCGCGCGCCGCGTCAGCGCCGGTCAGGAGATAATGCTCCACGCCGGGCCGTCTCATGCGCCCCGGACCGCATTGGTCCGCTGGGTCGCGGCAGACGAGGACGGAGCCTCTCTGGTGGGAGTGCAGTATGCATAAGTTTGAAAGGTGAAGTGAGAAGCGTGTGGGGCTGGCGTTCGGGTATTGAGATTTACGATTTGAGATTGGCGATAGGCGATCTGCAAACAGATGGTTCTTGTAAAGCTCCTACTAAATTATATGGAGAAAGGATAAACAGATGAGCGCATGGAAAGGCGCAGCCTTAACGCTGGTATTCTTATTCCTGGCCGTTATCGTATTTAATCTTTTCAATCCTGGAGCACCCAGGCAAAGTGCAGCGAACGACAATGTGGCGAACCGTTACGAATCTTATATGAACGAAATGGAGAAGAAGAACGCGGAGTATTATAAGAAGACCGAAGATGAGCTAAAGAGGGTGAGCTCGATCAATGACCTGAGCCTCAGCAATCAAAAAAGATTTGAAAAAATACTGGAGCGATGGGAAAAGCAGGCTGATCAGATGGACAAGGTGTTCTCTCGTCTCGAGAAGAGCAAATAGCATCAAGGAGACGATTCAGATGAAGGACGAATCCCGGGTGGCCCAGAGCAAAGAGTCACGACGAACTGATGGTGATGTTGAAGAAGAATTTTCAGCTGTGAACTGATGGGCTTGTGCGGGGCAGGGGTTGGAAAGTCTATCTCGATCACTACAGTCCCATTATCTCCCAAGTTTTATCTTGTAAACGCGGGCTGTTCATACTACGATCGTGCAACAATATCAATAGCAGCAGCAGAAAGGCTCTCGATATGATTCGATCTACCGTGTTGAGACTTGATTACTGGAATAAAGCGAACGCAAGGATTACCGCGTTCGTTGCCGCCATGCTTTTCACCTGAAGAAGATACTCTCAAGTCTACCCACGTAAGGGGGCCTTCATGGCGTTCTGGTTGTTTGTCCTGATCATCAGCACCGTCATCATCTTTATAAAGATATTTAATCTCCGCCGCGACCTGGAGACGCACGTCGCTGAGCTCAAGCGGGAGATTGCGGAGCTGAAGGCGGCCGCGGTTGCGCCCCGTCGGGAAAGCGCGGCTGAACGGGTCGAGGCTATGAAGAGACCGTTTGCCGCGCCCGTGCCACGCGCGGTTGGGACGCCTCCTCCTCCCGAGGTCCCGCCAGCATCTCCGGTGCCTCCTGCGACCCCTGTTCCGCCGGCGCAGGTCACTCCCCCCGCGTCGCCCGAGCAGCCCAGGGAGACGCAGCCTGCGCCGAAGCCCGTCATCCTTCCGCCTGCTCCCTCCTACGCCGCGACCGCGCGCGTCGATCTTTCATCCGTAGCTGCCGCGCCGGAGCCGTCGGACATGGGTCCGAGCCTGATGGACCGCTGGGAAGAGTTCAAGTCCAACGTGGACTGGGAGCTCTTCACCGGCGTCAAGCTCTTCGCCTGGCTTGGCGGGCTGGCGCTCTTCATCGGCGCAGGGTTCTTCGTCAAGTACTCCATCGACCGGAACCTCATCCCGCCGGCGCTTCGTCTCGCCATAAGCGCCTGTGTCGGCGTGGCGCTCATCATCGCTGCTGCCCGCATCAATAAAGAACGATTCTCCGTGCTTCGCCACACCCTGGGCGCAGGCGGCATCGGCGTGCTGTACAGCGTCGTGTTCGCCGCCACGCTCTATTATCATTATCTTTCCAATTCCGTCGGCTTCGGCCTGCTGACAATCGTCTCGGCAACGGCCTTCGTGCTCGCCGTCTTCTTCCGCGGCATTCCCATCTCGGTGCTCGGCGCGCTCGGCGCGTACCTGACGCCCATCCTGGTCAGCACCGGCCAGGGCAGCCTCGTCGGGCTGTTCGTCTATCTCGCTGTGGTGAACGTCGGGCTCTTCCAGGTCGTGCAGCGCCTGACATCCGGCCTGCTGCTGTTCATCGCGACTATCGGGACGCTCGGCACGCTCTTCCTCGCGGCGTTCTCCGGCCGCATCCATCCCGAGAGCATCGTGGTCGCCGCTGTCTTCATCGCCAACCTGGCGCTCTTCAGCTATTTTCTCGACCGGGCCAAGGGGTCGGTCGAAGGGACCCGGCTCCTGTCCTGGTCCGGTTACGTGCTCTATCTCTCGGCAACTCTGGCAGCGCTCTTGCTCCTGGGCAATGAGGGCATCGGCCCGCTCCTGATCGCGATAGCAGGCATGACAGGCAGTGTTGCTCTGGCCTTCCGCGACAAGCGCTGGTTTGGCGGGATGATTCCTTACGCTGTCATCACCTTCATTCTGGCCTTCCTCTGGACCTGGATGCGCTTCGATCCCCGCACCCTGTCCTGGGGGTTCCTCGCTTTGCTCCTCTATGGGACCGCCGGCGGTCTCGGGCCGGTGCTGCTCATCCGGCGCTACGGGCTCGACACGGTCAGCCTGGGATGGTTCCGCGTCTTTCCCGCGGCCTTGGGCGCGATGCTGCTCGCCGTGGTGCTGAAGGAGCGGGATATCGCCTTCTGGTTCTGGCCCGTGATCCTGCTCTTGCAAGTGATGGGCATCATGGTGAGCCTCATCTTCGGCGCGTTGCTGCAGGCCGGCCTGCTGGTGCTGTTCTTCCTTGCCTGCGGCCTGGTCTGGCTCTTCCGCATGCCGTTGGAGCTCGGCAGCCCGGTCTTCTTCGGGTTCCTGCTCTTCGCGGGAGCTGCCACAGCGCTGGCCATGGTCTACGCCTTCAAGAAGCTGAGCAACTGGAGAGCGGCGCTTGCCGCCGACGCTCCTGCTGCTGCCGTGTGGACTACGCGACCAATGGTGACGGAGTGGCTGTCCGCCTTTCCCGCCTCTAGCGTGTTCATCCTGCTTGCTGCTTCCTTTTGGCTGCAGCGGCCGCTCCATCCCGAGCTCGGCATGGTCACGCTCGCCTGCTTCCTCGCCTTGAGCCTCTTCCTCTCCCGGCGGCTTTCCGCGCCGGTTATGAGTATCGTGGTCCTCTTGTCGTCGCTCGTCAGCCAGGCGGCCTGGGCCTTCCGGCCTGATCTGTCCCTGAATCTCCATGTCACAAGCTTCCTCTGGTCTGCAGTGTTCTTCGTTGCCGCGGTCATCGCGCCATTTCTCTTCTTCCGACCTGTCGAAAAATGGGCGCGGCTCTGGATGGCCTGGGCGCTCTTCGAGGTAGGGCAGGGGCTCTTCGCCATCTGGGCTGCTGACCACATCTGGCCGCGCGACATGAGCGGGTGGTTGCCGCTCATTCTCGGTTTCGTGAAGCTGCCGGCCGTGGCCATGCTGCAGAAGCGGCTCAAGGACCGGCCCGAGCGGAACGCTGTGCTGGCCTTCCACGGCGGCGTGCTGCTCTTCTATATCTCCGCCGTGCCGGTGATGCTGCTCGACCGGGGCTGGCTGGGGCTCACGTTCGTCATCGAGTCCACCATGCTGCTCTGGCTCAATCGCAGAGTGGTGCACGAGGGCCTGCGCTGGGTGGCGTCGTTCATGGCGCCCGCCGGCCTCTTGCTCCTGCTCCTCGCCCTGCCGCTGATGAAGCATGCAGGGGACATGATGCTCCTGAACAGCGCGGTGATGGCAGTTGCCGGCGCGGTCGCGGCGCTCGCATTCAGCGTGCTGCTCAGCGGCTTTCCGGACCGCAGGCTCAAGGGCGTTGACCTGCCGGAGTATTTCCGCTGGCTCGCCGTCGGCAGCGGGTTCTTCCTGCTCAATCTCGCCATCGCCGATATCTTCGCAGAAACAACGCAGCTCTTCCGCATCGTGCCCGGACCTGACGCGATGCAGGCGGTCTGCTACGCTTTGGTCTGGCTGACCTACGGCGGCCTGATATGGTCGCGGAGAAAGCTCTCGGTCGTCATGCGCCACGCCGGGCTCATCCTCCTCTGCATAGGCACAGGCTTCCTGCTCGTGCTGCCCGTGCTCTTCCCGCAATTTGTTCCGGCCATGTCGCCCTTCCTGAACCTCGGCCTTCCGGCGTATTTGTACGCGCTGGTCGTGCTGATCCTCTTGGTCCGGCTGGAGCTGAAGGAGCCGACCTCTCGGGACCTCTATAATCTTCTTGTATTGCTGCTGCTCCTGACCGGCTTTGTTGCGGTGAAGGTCCAGATGAGCTCGATCGTGCAGCCGGGGCAGCCCTTCCGGTTCTTCTTCCACCAGTCGTCGTCCATGTCGATCGGCTCGGCAGCGGGCTGGCTGGCATATGGTCTCGGGATCCTGTTCTGGCCGAAGGGACTGGACAAACCCTTCCGTATCGCCGGTGTGGCGCTGGTCTTCGCCGGTCTGGCGAAAGCGCTCACCTATCCGTTCCTGCACGATCAGGCCTTCGGCGCCATGACACCGCTCGTGAACACCCCTACGCTGCTGTTTCTCTTCGCGCTGACCTCTCTCGTCTGCCTTACGCTGAATAAGCCGAAGCATCAGTGGCCCTATGAGGCGCAGTCGCCCCGCGCCTTCTGGGGCACGACCCTGGCCGTGGTCGCCTTCTGCGTGCTGAACATCGAGATATCGAGCGTCTTCATTGAGACGGGACGGAGCTTCAGCCTCGAGACTTACGGCAACCTCGCGCACCAGCTTGCTTACAGCCTTGGCTGGCTGCTCTACAGCATCGGGTTGCTCGTCACGGGCATCAAGTGGAAGACGAGCAAGGTGCGCTGGGCAGCGCTGATCCTGATGGTCGGCACGGCGTTCAAGATCTTCTTCATGGACCTCTGGCGGCTCGGGCAGCTCTACCGCGTGGCCTCGTTCATCGGCCTTGCCGCGGTGCTGATCCTGGTGTCGTTCCTGTATCAGCGGTTCATGACGGGGAAGGAAGAGGAAGTGGAGCCGGAAGGATAAGAAATAGCCTGAATCGACAGGACACGGTTCGATCGAAGATCAGGGAACTCGCGCGGAGACGCAGAGGCGCAGGGAATGCGGGAAAATGAGATAGGGACAATCGTTATCGAGAGGGCCATTG
>OFHG01000552.1_pt1 | contig 14875 bp, 11 predicted proteins | sample 1521931 | NCBI WGS metagenome assembly OFHG01 (sample SAMEA2468438, study PRJEB22500) | soil metagenome | biome: Glassland; feature: Farmland; material: Clay | place: Australia | collected 2013-01-31 | depth 0.55 m
CCCCGCTGCGGCGGGTGTGTCCCCCCCCCGCAGGTTACCGCACTCGCCAACGTGGTGGCGCAGGACGTAACGCTGGAACGCGCCGCGCGCGTGGCGCAGGTCGTGGCCAAGTTTCTCGAATCGCAGGACGGCGATTCGCGCGCGCTCAAGATTCTCGGGCCCAGCCCCGCGCCGCTGGCCAAAATCAAAGGCCGGCACCGCATCCAGTTTTTGTTGAAGTCCGCCTCGCGCGCGCGGTTGAACCACGTGCTCAGGCGATTGATGGATTACTGCGACCAGCAGGGCATCCCGCCGCGCTCGGTGATGATTGACGTGGACCCGGTCAGTATTATGTGAACGTTTGACATGTGATTTGCATGAAACTATACTAAACGCATGGCGACCATGGTCCAGATTCGGAACGTGCCTTCAGACCTGCACCGGAAACTGAAGGCGCGCGCGGCGATGGAAGGCATGTCGCTTTCGGATTATTTGTTGCGCGAGATCCGCCACGTTGCTGAGCGGCCCACCTTGGAGGAAATGCGGGAACGGCTGCGTTCGCGATCGCCGGTGCGGCTCCGCATCTCGCCCGCTGCCGTCATCCGGGCGGAGAGGAACCGTCGTTGATCGTCGTGGACGCCTCGGCAGTAATCGAGGTGCTGCTCCAGACGCCCGTCGCGGCGGATATCAGCCGGCACATTTTCGTCGCCAGGGAAACTCTTCACGCCCCGCACCTTCTCGACGTAGAAGTGGCTCATGCCTTACGCAGGTTAGCACTCTCGGGCGCCATCTCCGCGAGCCGCGGCGCCGAAGCCATTCTCGACCTTGCCGACTTTCCGCTTCAGCGCCATCCGCACTTTGACCTGCTTCCTCGCATCTGGGAATTGCGGAACAGCGTCACGGCCTACGACGCGGCTGACCTGGCGCTGGCCGAGGCGCTCGGCGCGCCGCTGGTGACCTGCGACCGGGCGCTGAAATCGGCAGTGCGCGGCGTACGCGTCGAGGTTGTCTAATCAAGCTCGCTGTTCGCTCGGTTCTTCGTCCAGAGCCCGGTTGCCTGCAAATTTCGCCTCCGAGTTCCCGGGCTGGAACGTACGCGTTGCCAGGGAAAGCCTGCGTTGACAGGCTCGGCTCCTGTGCTATACTGAATTGCAGGGGCTGTACAGGCTCCCACGCCTTCTAAGGATTCAGAATCACGTTTTCATCCTCCGGTTGGTGCGTGGCGCGATTGCAGGGGCAGAGGGTTATCTCACCGTACTCATCACTTCATTAAGATCACCAGCGAGGGAACGTGGACGCAGCAACTTGCAAGAAGGAATTGGTCATCGAGATTCCGGTGGACGTGGTCCGAAAAGAAACGCAGAGCGTAACCGACCAATACAGAAAGTTGGCCCGCATCCCGGGCTTCCGGAAGGGACACGCACCCGCCTCGCTCATCCAGAACCGTTTCAGCAAAGACATTCAGAGCGAGGTCGTGCAATCGTTGCTTCCCAAGTTTTTTGAAACCGCCGTGAAGGATCAGAATCTTCTGGTAGTCGGCCGGCCGCACTTTGACGAGCTGAAATTCGAAAACGACAAGCCTTTGACCGCCAAAGCGAGCTTTGAGGTTTATCCCGCCTTCGAGCTGAAGGAATACAAGGGACTGGCGGTGGAAGAAGAGGTGGCGGCGACGAAAGACGAAGACGTGGAGCAGACCCTGGAGAGGCTGCGCGAGCGCGCCGCGACCTTCGAAGTGGTCGAGGACCGACCGGCAGCCGATGGCGACTTTGTGACCGTTAATTACCAGGGACACGACACGAACGACGCCGTCGCCAAGCCGGTGGAAGCCAAGGACGCGACGGTCCAGTTGGGGGCCGAGGGAACGGTGGCGGGCTTCAACGAAAACCTGCGCGGAGCCAAGGCGGGCGAGACGCGCGAGTTCAACGTGGAGTATCCCGCCGACTATGCGCAGAAGGCCCTGGCCGGCAAGACCTACGCTTACCGCGCGGAGATTCTGGCCATCAAGAAGAAAGAGTTGCCGGCGCTCGATGACGAGCTGGCCAAGACGGTGAGCGAATTCCAGACGCTGGAAGAGCTGCGCGAGAGAATCCGCAAGGATCTGCAGGAAGGCCGCGAGCAGCACGCTCGCCAGGCGACGATGCAGAAACTGCTGGAGGAGCTCATCAAGCTGCACGAATTTCCCGTGCCCGATGTGCTGGTGGAAGAACGCCAGCAGCGAAAGCTGGAAACCACTCTGACGCGCCTGGTATCGCAGGGCATTGACCCTCGCACGATTGACGTGGACTGGCGCAAGGTGCGCGAAGAGTCGCGGCCCGACGCGGAGAAAGACGTCCGCGGCGACCTGATTCTGGACAAAATTGCCGAAGCGGAAAAGATCGAGGTCTCGGAAGCGGAAGTGGACGATTTGATCCGCGAACTGGCGGAGCAGCGCCGGGAGCCGCCGGCGGCGCTGAAAACGCGCTTGACACAAGAAGGAACGCTGGATAGACTGAAATCTAGTCGCCGCAACCAGAAAGCGCTTGAACTCGTCTACCAGAGCGCAAAAATCAACCGGAAAAACGAGTAACACGAGAGGTCGGCCGTACGTCAAGGCCCAGGAAAGGCGATGAGCACGAACCAGCCCAACATGACCCTGATCCCCATGGTGGTGGAACAAACCAACCGGGGAGAACGCGCTTACGACATTTATTCACGGCTTCTGCGAGATAACATTATCTTCATCGGCACCCCCATTGACGACAATATCGCGAACCTGGTGACCGCCCAAATGCTCTTCCTCGAAGCGGAGGACCCGGGAAAAGATGTGTCGCTGTACATCAATTCCCCCGGCGGGTCGGTGACGGCGGGCATGGCGATTTACGACACCATGCAGTTCATCCGGCCGGATGTGGCGACCATCTGCATCGGCCACGCGGCGAGCATGGCGGCGCTGCTGCTGCTGGCGGGAACGCCGGGCAAGCGGTTTGCCCTGCCCAACTCCCGCGTGCTGATCCATCAGCCCTGGATGGGAGGACTTTCCGGCCAGGCGACCGATATTGACATCCACGCGCGCGAGATCCTGCGCATCCGCGCCTCGCAGAACGAGATCATGGCCAAGCACACCGGACAGCCCCTGGAGAAAGTCGAGCGCGACGTGGAACGTGATTTCTGGATGAGCGCCCAGCAGGCCCGCGAGTACGGCATCGTTGATGAGATTATCTACAAGCACAAGTAAATTTCCGGGTAGGCGGAGCAGTCAGTGAAGCGAGCCGTCACGGAAGAAATCGTCCGATGTTCGTTCTGCAATAAGCCGCAGGACTCAATCCGCAAATTGATCGCGGCGCCGGGGGACCACCCGCGCGCTTATATCTGCGAAGAATGCGTCACAGTCTGCAACACGATGCTCGAAGAGGGCGTGACGGAGAGCGTCGCCGCGGGCAAGGCGAAACTTCCCCGCCCGGCCGAGGTCAAGGAATTCCTCGACCAGTACGTCATCGGGCAGGATCGGACGAAGAAGAAGCTGGCGGTCGCGGTTTACAATCACTACAAGCGGATCATGCTGACCCGCATCCGCAGCGAAGTCGAGCTGACCAAGTCCAACATCCTGCTGATCGGGCCGACCGGAACCGGCAAGACGCTGCTGGCCCAGACGCTGGCGCGCATGCTGGATCAGCCCTTCGCCATCGTGGACGCCACCACGCTCACCGAGGCCGGCTACGTCGGCGAAGACGTCGAGAACATCATCCTCAAGCTGCTGCAGAACGCCGGCGGGGACGTCCATCGCGCCCAACACGGGATCATCTATATTGACGAGATTGATAAGATCGCAAAGAGGGACGAGAACCCTTCCATCACGCGCGACGTTTCCGGGGAAGGCGTTCAGCAGGCGCTGCTGAAAATCCTGGAAGGGACGGTGGCAAACGTTCCTCCGCAGGGCGGGCGAAAGCATCCGCACCAGGAGTTCACCCCCGTTGACACGACGAACATTCTGTTTATCTGCGGCGGGGCGTTTGTGGGGCTGGAAAAGATTATCGAGCGGAGAATCGGGCAGAAGACTTTGGGATTTCACGTGGACACGGGCGCGGCTCCCGCGATCACCTCGCGGCGCGACATCGAAACCCTGGAGCAGGTTCAGCCGGGAGACCTCATCCGGTTCGGGTTGATTCCCGAGTTCGTGGGACGGCTTCCCGTCGTGAGCGTGCTGAACGATTTGGATGAGGGCGCCCTGATCGAAATCCTGACCAAGCCGAAGAACGCGCTGGTGCGGCAATATCAGAGGCTTTTCGACTTTGAAAACGTCCAGTTGCGTTTCACGGACGGCGCGCTCCGGGCGGTTGCCCGTCAGGCCATCGAGCGCAAGCTGGGCGCTCGCGGATTACGCATGATTCTGGAGAATCTGATGCTGGACCTCATGTACCACCTGCCCAGCCAGCGCACCCTGCGCGAGTTCTCTGTCACCGAAGAGATGGTGATGAATCATGAGATTGCCTTCAGCACCAAACTCCTGGAAAAGGTAGGTTAGATGGAACCCAATATGTTCTCAGGTCGGGAAAAAAACGAAACGCGCGTTTTGCCCATGATGCCCATCCGCGACGTGGTGATCTTTCCTTACATGATGACACCCTTCGTGGTGGGGCGCGAGAGTTCGATCCGCGCCCTGGAAGACGCGCTGGCCGGCGACAAGAAGATTTTCCTGGCGACCCAGCACGACGCTTCGGTGGACGACCCGAAGCCGAACGAGATTTACCAGGTGGGGACCATCGCCAACATCGTCCAGAGCCTCAAGCTCCCCGACGGCAACATCAAGGTGCTGGTGGAAGGGGTCGAGCGCGGCCGTATCCTGAAGGTTTCCACCGAAGAGGGCTACTTCCGCGTCACCGTCAAGACCGGCACCTACCGCGCCGTCTCAACCCCGAGCCTGGAACAACTGGTGCAGCGCGTCACGTCGCTTTTCGAGCAGTACGTCAAGCTCTCGCAGAGCCTCAATTACGAAACTATGATCGCCGCGGTCAAAGTGGATGAAATCGGGAAATTCACCGACACCGTGGCGCAAAACCTGAACGTGAGCATCGAAGAGAAGCAGGAGCTGCTGGAAATCTTCGACCCGGTAGACCGGCTCACGCGTCTGGCGGACATCCTCGACATTGAAATCGAGAAGCTCAACGTGGACCGCACCATCCAGGGCCGCGTCAAGCGGCAGATGGAGCGCGCCCAGCGCGAGTACTACCTGAATGAAAAGATCAAGGCCATCCAGAAAGAATTGGGACGCAACGAGAAGAGCGAGATTGACGAGCTGAAAAAGAAGATCGAAACCTCGGGCATGACCAAGGACGCCAAGGACAAGGCCGAGCAGGAGCTGAAGCGGCTGGAGATGATGCCGCCCATGTCCGCCGAGTCCACGGTCTCGAGAAACTATCTCGACTGGCTGCTTGCCGTGCCCTGGAAGAAAAAGACGCGCGAGATTCGCGATATCCGGCACGCGCAGAAGATTCTGGAAGAAGACCACTATGGGCTGGAGAAAATCAAGGAGCGTATCCTGGAGTTCCTGGCGGTCCGCCAGTTGGTGAAAAACCCGCGCGGCTCCATCCTGTGCTTTGTCGGGCCTCCGGGCGTGGGCAAGACCTCGCTCGGCCGCTCCATCGCGCGCGCCACGGGACGCAAGTTCGTGCGACTCTCGCTCGGCGGCGTCCGCGACGAGGCGGAAATCCGGGGCCATCGCCGCACTTATATCGGCGCCCTGCCCGGCCAGATCATTCAAATGATGAAGAAGGCCGGCACGGTGAACCCGATTTTCCTCCTCGACGAAGTGGATAAGATGAGCATGGACTTCCGCGGCGATCCTTCCGCGGCGCTTCTGGAAGTGCTGGATCCCGAGCAGAACCACATGTTCCAGGACCACTACCTGGACGTGGAATACGACCTCTCGAGGGTTTTCTTCATCACCACGGCCAACGTGATCCACACGATTCCCCAGCCGCTGCAGGATCGCATGGAAATCCTGCGGCTTTCCGGGTACACCGAACCCGAAAAGCTCGAGATCGCCAAGCGCTTTCTGGTGCGCAAGCAGCGCAATGCGGCGGGTCTGAAGGAGCAGAACCTGACCTTCACCGACGAAGCGCTGGTGGGCATCATTCGCGGTTACACCCGCGAGGCGGGGGTGCGCAACCTGGAGCGCGAAATCGCCAACGTCTCGCGCAAGGTGGCCCGCAAGGTGGTGCAGGAAAGCAAAACGCTTCAGGTGGCCGTCAAGCCCGACGATTTGCAGGATTACCTGGGCGTGATCAAGTTCCGCGACACCAAATCCGAGGAGAAGAGCGAGGTCGGTCTGGCGACCGGCCTGGCATGGACCGAAGTGGGCGGTGAGATCCTGAACATTGAAGCGACCACGATGCAAGGCAAGGGAAAGTTGCTCCTCACCGGCAAGCTGGGCGAGGTGATGCAGGAGTCCGGGCAGGCGGCCATGAGCTATGTGCGGTCCCGGGCTGCGGACTTCGGGTTGACGTCGGATTTCTACCGCAACCTGGATATCCACCTCCACATTCCCGAGGGAGCCATTCCCAAAGACGGCCCCTCCGCCGGCATCACGCTGGCCACGGCGGTTGTCAGCGCGCTGACCAAGGTCCCCGTGCGCAAGGGCATGGCGATGACGGGGGAGATCACCCTGCGCGGCAAGGTGCTGCCGATCGGCGGAGTCAAGGAAAAGCTCCTGGCGGCCCACCGCACCGGCAGCCGCACGGTCATTCTTCCTCGCGACAACGAGAAAGACTTGGCGGACATCCCGCCGAACATCCAGCAGGAATTGGCCATTAAGTTTGTCGAGACGATGGACGAGGTCCTCGACCTTGCCCTGGACGGGGAGTTCCCCGCCAGGCCGGAAATGCCCGTGGAGGATTCGGGGCTTCAGGCGCATCAGCCTACCTCGCTCGAATCGGAGGGTGAACACCTGACCCATTGAAGCCCGTGGGGCGGCCGGGCGTTAAAGACCGGGAAACTTTAGAGGAAGGATTTGCATCGAATCTACCGTCAGCAAGGCATGCCGGTCGGCGTTCTTAAGAGACGTTCATTTCCCGATTACCCAGTTCTGAAAGACTTGAGTACCGCGAACAGAGGTATTGCCACTCTTCTTACCGCCGTTCCCGTTTAGCGGATTGTTCATCGTATCCAGCGACGAGCTTGGGGCCAGCGCGGGCGGCGGGTGCCAGATCAATCGGTAGCTCGAAAGGAATACCGCGACCCTCACGGGTCCGAATTTCAATCAACTTAACGAGAGAGAATTTATGCCAGCCAAGAAACAAGCAGCGCCAGCCGAAGTCGTGCAGGACGAAAAAATCATGGAACTGAAGGAAGGCGAGGTCCTCGACATCGCCAAGCTGAAGGAGATGAATATCGCCAACCTGACCCAAGTCGCCAAAGACCTGGGCGTGGTGGGCGCCACCGGCATCCGCAAGCAGGACCTGATTTTCAAGGTCCTTCAGGCGCAGACCGAGAAGGCCGGGCTCATCTTTTCGGAAGGCGTCCTCGAGTGCCTGCCCGATGGTTTCGGATTTCTGCGTGCCCCCGACTATAACTATCTCCCGGGCCCGGACGACATCTACGTCTCGCCCTCGCAGATCCGCAAGTTCGACCTGCGCACCGGCGACACGATCTCCGGCCAGATCCGCCCGCCCAAGGACGGCGAGCGTTATTTCGCCCTGATCAAGGTGGAGGCGATCAATTTCGAATCGCCGGAAGAGGCCCGCAACAAGATCTTCTTCGACAACCTCACCCCGCTCTATCCGCAGGAGCGCATCCGCCTGGAGACGACCAAGGAGAACACCTCCGCGCGCGTGCTCGACCTGCTGACGCCCATCGGCAAAGGGCAGCGCGGCCTGATCGTTTCACCGCCGCGCACCGGCAAGACGATGCTGCTGCAGACCATCGCCAATTCCGTCACCACCAATCACCCGGAAATCACCCTCATCGTTCTGCTGATTGATGAGCGGCCGGAAGAAGTCACCGACATGCAGCGCACCGTGCACGGCGAAGTGATCAGCTCAACCTTCGATGAGCCGGCCGCCCGGCACGTGCAGGTGGCGGAGATGGTCATCGAAAAGGCCAAGCGCCTGGTCGAGCACCGCCGCGACGTGGTCATCCTGCTCGACTCCATCACGCGTTTGGCGCGCGCCTACAACACGGTCGTCCCGCCCTCCGGCAAGGTCCTTTCCGGCGGCGTGGATTCGAACGCCCTCCAGCGGCCCAAGCGATTCTTCGGCGCGGCGCGCAATATCGAGGAGGGCGGCAGCCTCACCATCATCGCCACGGCGCTGATTGACACCGGCAGCCGCATGGACGACGTGATCTTCGAAGAGTTCAAGGGCACCGGCAACATGGAAGTCCACCTCGACCGCAAACTCGTGGACAAGCGCGTTTTCCCGGCCATCGACCTGAACAAATCCGGAACCCGCAAAGAAGAGCTGCTGGTTCCCAAAGACGAGCTCAACCGCATCTGGGTGCTGCGCAAAGTTCTGAACCCGCTGTCACCCGTTGAAAGCATGGAGCTGATCATCGACAAACTCTCGAAGACGCCGAGCAACTCCAACTTCCTGTCTTCGATGAGCAATGGCGGGAGATAACTTCGAAGGCGGCGGTCTGTTTACCGTTGAAGAGTGGGCGGCGTTCTAGCGGGAGTCTTTCCTGCCTCAACCGGCGGCTATCAAGCCTCGTTCCTGCACCAGCTTCAAGATCTTCTCGACAACCCCTTCGGCCGTGAGATGAGTGGAGTCAATCTTCACCGCGTCGGGCGCGGCGGCGAGCGGGGAGATCTTCCGCTCGGCATCCAACTGGTCGCGCCGGCCCAGTTCGTAAGCGGCGTCTTCGAGCGTCGTGGCCCGGCCTTCCTGATGGTTCTGCTCCAGCCTCCGGCGCGCTCTTTCGTCGCGGTCGGCTTCAAGAAAAATCTTCAGCGGCGCGTCGGCAAAGACCATCGTCCCGATGTCGCGTCCTTCCATGACCACACCGCGTCCCCGGGCAAAGTCCCGCTGCAGGGCCACGAGCTTTTTCCGGACCTCGGGCAGGCGCGAGACCTGGGCCGCCGCAAGCGTCACTTCCGAAGTTCGAATCCGATCGGTCACGTCCCGCCCGTCCAGGATCACCAGCGGCCGCCCGCCCGAGACGCTGAATTCTATTTCCGACCGCTCCACGACCTTCGCGACGCGCGCTTCGTCCTCCGGCGAAACGCCGGATTCAAGTACCCGCAGCGCCGCGGCCCGGTAAGTGGCGCCGCTGTCCACGTAGTCAAGTCCCAGGCGGTCGGCAAGCTGCCGCGCCACCGTGCTCTTTCCCGCTCCGGCCGGGCCGTCAATGGCAATGATCAAGGGTTTGGGCATAAGGAAGCTTTCAGTCGTCAGTTTTCAGTTATCAGTTTCGAAAGCTTAGGGACTTACTAGATTCTCTTGAATGCCTTCTGAATGTCTCTCATCGAGTACTTGAGAACTACGGGCCGGCCGTGCGGGCAAGTCATGGGGCAGTCGGTGCGCGCCAATTCGCGCAACAGCCACTTCATCTTCGTGTCATCGAGCGCCATGTTGATTTTAATCGCGGCGTGGCAGGAAACCGAAGCCGCGATCTTGCCGCGCAGGCTTTCGAGAGAAATGCCACGCGCCTCGGGCCCAACGCCGTCCAGGATCTCGAGCAGCAACTTCTCCACGTCTTCGGTGCGAATGTCGGCCGGAGCCGTTTTCACCGCCACCGTCCTCTGGCCGAAGGGCTCGACCTCGAATCCGTTCGCGGTCAATTCCTCGGCGATCTCCTGAAACGTGGCCTGCTGCTCGGGCCTCAATTCCACGACAATGGGAAGCAGCAGCCGCTGTCCAGCCACTTTCTTTTCGCGCCGCATCTTCAGGTGGCGCTCGAAGAGCACGCGCTCGTGCGCCACGTGCTGGTCAACAATCCACAGGCCGTCCGGGTTGGTCGCCACGATGAAACTTTCCTGGACCTGACCGAGCGGCACGAGGTCGGCGGGGAATTCCGACGCGGGTGTGGCGCTTTCCGTCGGCGAAGTCTGCGCCGGAGCGTATGCCGATAGTGCCGCGTCAAGGGGCAGTTTCCCGGTGATGGGCGCGGGCTGCCTTGCGGAAAGGAGGAAATCGCCGCCCGTCGGGAAAGCGCGAGCCGCAAGGCTGGCTTGAGGTTTCGAAACCTCGAGCGGAGATGCCGGACCGCGCATGACCGGCGTTTCATCGGCCAGCCGTTCCGCGGCCTCGGTCGCCACTCCGTCGCGGGGCGGCGTTGCGCGCCGCGGCAGGGGAAACGCCGCTACCGGCTGCGAGGCCACCAGGCCCTGCCGGATTGAATCGCGTACGAAATCGTGAATGAACCCCGAGTTGCGAAATCGCACTTCGGTCTTCGAGGGGTGGACGTTGACATCCACTTCGCCGGCCGGCAACCGGAGAAAGATGAGCGCCACAGGGAATACACTCGACGGCAGGATGTTGCGATAGGCTTCCGTGACGGCGTGCAGGATCAGGCGGTCGCGCACCAGCCGCCGGTTCACAAAGAAGTAAATGCTGTTCCGGTTGAGCTTCTGCACCTCGGGCCGTGAAACAAATCCCGAAACGCGCACTACGGGCAGTTCCGCGCCGGGCGCCTCGTCTTCCGCGCCCTGCGGGATGGGCAAGCGGCGCTCGAGCGGCGCGATGTCCACCATCTGCTCCAGCAGCTTTCCGCCCATCAACTGATAAACGCGCTCGCGGCTGGTCGCGACCGGCGCAACGTTGACGATATCGTTGGTCAGCGACGAAAGCCGAAAACTTTTCTCCGGGTGCGCGAGGGCGTAATGCGTCACCAGTTGGGCGATGTGGCCGAGCTCGGTGGATTCGGATTTCAGGAACTTGCGCCGCGCGGGCGTGTTGAAGAAAAGGTCGCGGACCTCAATCAGCGTTCCGGCGTCGCGCGCAACTTCCTTGACGTCGCGCAGCTTGCCGCCGGCGATTTCAAGGCGCGAGCCGGCGCTCTCAGATTGTTCGCGCGTTTCCAGCACCAGGCGCGACACGGCGGCGATGGAAGGGAGCGCCTCGCCGCGAAAGCCCAGCGTCGAGATGGCAAACAGGTCGTCGGCGTCGCGGATTTTGCTTGTGGCGTGGCGCTCGAAGGCCAGCAGCGCGTCGTCGTGATTCATGCCGCAGCCGTCGTCGTCCACGCGCATCAGCCGCTTGCCGCCTGCTTCTACGGAGACGGCAATGCGCTGCGCGCCCGCGTCGAGCGAGTTCTCCAGAAGCTCCTTCACCACCGAAGCGGGCCGCTCCACCACTTCGCCCGCGGCGATCTTATTGGCGACGGCTTCGGGAAGAATGCGAATCACGGACATGAGATTGAATCATTGTTCCATTTTTTCATTGAGCCACTGGCCCGACGCTTCCGAACCATGAGTCAATGAAGTAATGAATCAACGGATCACTTCTTGAAGCTGATTCCCAGCTCGTCAAGCTGCTCCGGGTCAACCTCCGCGGGCGCGCCGCTCATCAGGTCCACCGCGCTCGCGGTCTTGGGGAAAGCGATCACCTCGCGGATATTCGATTCGACCGCCATCAGCGCCACGATGCGGTCCCAGCCGAGCGCGATGCCGCCGTGCGGGGGCGCGCCGTATTCGAGCGCATCCATGAAGAAGCCGAACCGCTCGCGGGCCTTTTCGTCGGTGAGGCCGAGCACTTTGAACACGCGAGCTTGAATATCGCGGCGGTGCATACGAATCGAGCCGCCGCCGATTTCCGAACCGTTCAGGACCAGATCGTAAGCGAGCGCTTTGACCTCGCCGGGGTCGGTTTCGAGCTTATCCAAATCCTCTTCACGCGGCGATGTGAACGGGTGATGCATGGCGCCGTAGCGCTTCGCCGTTTCGTCGTATTCGAACATGGGGAAATCCACGATCCACGCGAAGCTCCAGGTGCCCGGCTTGATCTGCTCGAGCTTGCGGGCAATCTCGAGGCGCAGCAAGCCGGAAACCTCGTCCAACCGCTGCATCGCCAAGCGCGTCGCCCCTGCGCCCACCTGTTTCATGCCCAGCAGGACTACCAGGTCGCCGGCGCTTGCTTCCGCAGCCTGCGCCAGCGCTCGGACTGTTTCCTCTCCCACTGACTTGGTGAGCGGCGATTGGGTGCCGGCCGCCTCTACTTTCAAGTAAGAGAATCGCTCCGCACCGTTCGCTTTCGCAGTGTCCTGCAGCTTATCGAGCTGGCTGCGCGATACTGCGGCCCAGCCCGGCACGCGCAGGAGCTTGACGGATGGCGCAGCCTGCAACTTTTCGCGCGCCGCTTCCGGCAGGTTGACGCGCTTCCACGCGAGATCGAAACCGAGGTGCGGCTTGTCCGAACCGTATCGCTCCATGGCGGTTTCGTAGCTCAGGCGCGGGAAGGGCCGCTCCACTTTGACGTTGACCAGCGCGAAGAGCTTCTCCATCAACTGCTCGATGATGTCGAAAAGCACGTCGCGCTGCGGGAAAGCCATCTCAATATCAATCTGGGTGAACTCGGGCTGGCGGTCGGCGCGCAGGTCCTCGTCGCGGAAGCAGCGCACAATCTGGAAGTAGCGGTCGCAGCCGGCGATCATCAGGATTTGCTTGAAAATCTGCGGCGACTGCGGCAAGGCGTAGAAGTGCCCGTGGTGAATGCGGCTGGGCACCAGGTAATCGCGCGCGCCCTCGGGCGTGGAGCGCGTCAGGCAAGGCGTTTCGATATCAATAAACCTGTGGGCCATCATGTGCTCGCGCACCACCTGGCTGGCCTGCGAGCGCAGGCGCAGGTTGCGCTGCAGCCGCCCGCGCCGTAAATCCACGTAGCGATACTGAAGGCGAGTGTCTTCGCTGGTGCGCGTTTCGTCTTCGACGGGAAACGGCGGCGTTTTCGCCTCATTCAGGATCAACAGGGTCCTAGCCTTAATTTCCACTTCACCTGTGGCCAGTTGCGTGTTGATGGTTTCAGCGGAACGTCCCACCACTTCGCCTTCCACGCCCACGACGTACTCGGAGCGCACCTCCTCCGCCCGGTCGTGCGCCTGGGCACTGACCGCCGGATTGCAGACGATCTGCGCGACGCCCGTGTGGTCGCGCAGGTCGAGGAAAATCAGATTGCCGAGGTCGCGGCGGCGATCCACCCAGCCTGCCAGGAACACCGTCTGGCCCACGTGTGACTTGCGCAATTCGCCGCAGTAATGCGTTCTTTGCCGATCACCCAATAAGTCCAGCTTCACGTTCACCGCCGAGAATTAGAGAATAGTAAATGGTGAATTGTGAATTGCCAGCAAATTCTGCGTGCGGGTATCCAAATGCCGGAGGAGAATTCACTATTCACAATTCACTCTTGCTTCGCAGCACTGGCTTTCAAATAATCCACGATCTTTTCACGATCAACTTCCTCTTGAACGCCGGTACCCATGTTCTTCACCTGGTAACGCCCGGTCGAAAGCTCGCCTTCGCCGATAATGACCGCGAACCGCGCGCCCAATCGGCTTGCGAGGCCGAGAGATTTCTTGAGCTTGGCCGGCTCGTATCCCATCTCGACCCTCAAGCCGTCTCGCCGCAATTGGCGGGCGAGTTTGGTTGCGGGGGCAAGCGCCGCGTCGCCCATCCAGGCGATGTAGGCGTCGAGCTGGGACGGCTCGGAACCTGTTTTCTCCTGCGCCGCCTCGGCCGCCGCCAGCACCAGCCGGTCCTCGCCGATGGCAACGCCGAAGCCGGGCGTGGGCGGGCCACCGATCATCTCCGAGAGCCCGTCGTAGCGCCCGCCACCCAAAAGCGCATTCTGCGCGCCCAAGACACCGCTGGTAATTTCGAACGTGGTGCGGGTGTAATAATCCAGGCCGCGCACCAGACGCGGCGACAGCGTGTAGGCGATGCCGCGCTCGTCGAGGTCGGCCGTCACCGCATTGAAATGTTGCCGGCACTCGGGGTCGAGGTGGTCCACGATGTGCGGCAGCTTTTCGATGATGGGCTGGTCCGCTTCCACCTTGCAATCGAGCACGCGCAGAGGATTGGTGTCGGCGCGGCGCTGGCAATCCGCGCACATGCTCGCTTTCACGCTTTGTAGTGCCTGGCGCAGAATGTTCACGTATTCCGGCCGGCATTTCGAGCAGCCGACGGAGTTGAGAAGGAGGGCAAAGCCGCCCAAGCCGAGCCGCTCGAGCAGGAGCACCAGCATCTCCAGCATTTCGGCGTCAATCGAAGGATGGTCGGAGCCGAGCACCTCCGCGCCAATCTGATAGAACTGCCGGTAGCGGCCCTTCTGCGGGCGCTCGCGGCGGAACATCGGGCCGATGTAATAGAGCTTGTGCACGCGACCCTCATTGAACAGGCTGTGCTCGATGTAGGCGCGCACCACCGAGGCCGTCGCTTCGGGGCGCAGCGTCAGCGAATCGCGATCGCGGTCGTCGAAGGTGTACATCTCCTTCATCACGATGTCGGTATCTTCGCCCACGCTGCGCGAAAACAGCGCCGTCGCTTCCAGGATCGGCGTGCGGATTTCCTGGAAGTTGTAGGCGGCGAAGATGCGGCGCCCTTCGTCTTCGACCCGCTGCCACAGAGCCGTTTCCGGCGGCAGCAGGTCGCGCGTTCCTTTCACCGAGCGGATTGGAGCAGTCTTATTTGACACGTTTTTCAAAGAGTCTTGGGCTTCGCAGCCTCGGCGAGATAGTTTTCCTTGTACTGCAGGTAGTGTTGCGCGTGTGCATCAATGAACACTCGGTCGGCGTCGGTCAATTGCCGCTGAAAGCGCGCGGGAACGCCCACGTAAAGGCTGCGCGGCGGGATGATTGTATTTTCCAGCACCAGCGCGCCCGCCGCTACGATCGAGCCCTCGCCGACGCGCACGTTGTTGAGAAGAATTGCGCCCATGCCGATCAAGCAATGACTCTCAATCACGCAGCCGTGCAGAACCACCCGATGTCCCAC
>OFHG01000553.1_pt1 | contig 14820 bp, 16 predicted proteins | sample 1521931 | NCBI WGS metagenome assembly OFHG01 (sample SAMEA2468438, study PRJEB22500) | soil metagenome | biome: Glassland; feature: Farmland; material: Clay | place: Australia | collected 2013-01-31 | depth 0.55 m
GCTCCGCGGGCTGGGACGACACGGCGGACGTCCAAGCGAGCGCCAGGATTGCGAGGCCGATGCCCAACGCGTACCTCCACCTTCCTGACCGCGCTCGCCTCATCCGGCGAAGGTACCACGCAGGATCCGAGGCCAGCCGTTCGCGTACCGGCGCGGCCGAGCACCTCACGGCGCGGCCTAGCGGACGGTCACGCAGCCGAGGTAGCCCAGGCTGTTGATGGGGACGGCGGGACCGCCCACGTAGAGGCTGGGTGGGGGGATGGTTGTGTCTCCCACCCCCAGCGCGCCCGCCGCTACGATGGAGCCTTCCCCGACGCGCACGTTGTTCAGCAAGATCGCGCCCATACCGATCAGGCAGTGGCTCTCGATCGTGCAGCCGTGCAGGACCACGCGATGTCCTACCGTCACCCAGTCGCCCACGATGACCGGCGAGCCCATGATGGTGTGCAGGACCGAGCCGTCCTGAATGTTCGCGTGCGCACCGATGCGAATGGGCTCGATGTCGCCGCGCAGAACCGTCTGGAACCACACGCTTGCGTTCGCGGCCACTTCCACTTCGCCGATGACGTCCGCGCTCTCGGCGATGAAAGCCGAGCGGGCGATTTTCGGCGTGCGGCCGGAGTATTCCCGGATCATGCTTCTCCTCAGACAGCTTCGCCGTGATTCCTAAAGCCTTCCAAAGTAACACAGAGGCGAGAAAGCCCGCAACCGCTACGAGCGTGGCTTGATTGAAGGATCTCTCATCAGCGCGGGTGAAGTAATTCCAGGGGCTTACCCTCCGCCCACGGTTTATAGTTCAGCGCGAAGCGAATGCGCTCCTCGAGCGGCGGGTGAGTGTAAAGCCAGAACTTGATGAAGGGGTTAGGATCGGGATCGGCCAGGGCCTCTTCGCCCAGAACCTGGAAGGACCTTGCGTCGGCGGGGTTCGGGTCGGGGACCACGCCGTGAGCGACCTCCCGAGCATACTGGTCCGCCTGGTGCTCGTAGTGGCGCGAGATGGCACAAATGGCCGGAGAGGCCAGAAAAGTGATCGCCGTCAGCACCAGAAACAAAAGCGGCAGCGAGGCGAGGTCACCTACGCCTTCGAGAGAGGTGCGCTCGCCCCAGCGCGCCGCGAGCCAGCGGACCGTGACAAATCCCAAATAAATAAAGACGAGAGAGACAAGCTCGATCAGCACGAATTCTTTGGGGATGTGCTCGAGCACATAGTGGCCTGTTTCGTGCCCGACCACCAGGAGCGTTTCATCCGGAGTCAGCTTCTCGAGCGTATTGTCCCAGATGACCAGCCGCTTGCTGGCGCCGATGCCCGTCACATAGGCGTTGACCGTTTTCGTCTTGCTGCTGGCATTCATTTCGAAGATGCGATCACGCGGTATCTTCAAGTCCGCGCGGTCGAGCATCGTCTCGATCCGCGTGGTCAGCTCGGGCCGCGAATTCTCCAAGGGAGTGAATTTGAAAAACAGCGGGTCAATGATGAGCGGCTGAAGAAGAATCACTCCCAGCGTCACGGGAATCGTGAACAGCCAGAAATAGAACCACCAGCACCGGGGATTGCGGCGGATGATCAGGTAGAGGAGCCAAATCAGAAAAACCGTGAAGGCCGCGTTAATTGCGAAGCCCTTTCCCCAATCGGCGAGCCACCCGAGGAAACTCTCGGTGGAAAGGCCGAAGCCGTGCTCGATTACGAAACCGGAATAGTAATCAAGCGGAAACTCGACCAGGGCCACGACAGCAAGAAACAACGGAACGAATATCAGCGTTTGCACGAAGTGCCGCGAAGAGACTTGCCGCGCCCAATTGCGGAACCCGACGCCCACTTTTCCCAGCCAAAGCAACGAATAGATGACCAGGGCCAGCGCCACGTTCGCGAAGTAGATGGCATATCGGATGCGTGAGTACCGGATGGCTTTCGAGCGGATTTGCGGGCTGAGGGAGTATTCCTCCACTGAGGTCTTGGCTTCGGTGGAGAGCGCCGGCTTCCCGGCTGGCGGAGGTTGCTCCTGCGGCGACGCGAGCGCGCACGCTGGAATCGCAAGAAGCAACAGCAACCAAAGCAAAGCGTGCCGGAGGGCGCTTCGCCCGTTTTTCAGCATCATGTCGCTTTCTCCGGTCGCACAGGTTATGCTGCCCTTTCTCCGGACTCTTATTTTACCGGAGATTCGTACTTCAGCCGAAGTTCAATGTGGGCCTAAATCGAAGGGCTCCCGAACTAATTTCGCGAAATGATCTCGCTCGCGCGCAAACTGCGCACCACGGAATACTTCACGCTGGCCTTCGGGACGATGGTGGGCGTGGGGTGGCTGGTCGTCATGGACGACTGGCTGCGGCGCGGCGGCCCGCTGGGAGCGATTCTGGGTTTCGTCGTGGGCGGCGCGGCGCTTCTGCCCATCGGCTACGTTTACGGCCGTTTGGTGATCGCGATTCCGGACGCCGGAAGCGAGATTGCCTATACCGAAAGGGTTTTTCCCCGCAGCGTCAGCTTTGCCACCGGCTGGATGATGTCGCTGGCCTACTGGGTTGTCTGTCCTTGGGAAGCGGTGGCGGTGGGTAAAATCGCGGCCTATGTGTTTCCGGGGCTCAATTCTTTCGAGCTCTATCGCGTGGCAGGGAAGCCCGTCTACCTGCCCCACCTTTTGATCGGGCTTGCGCTCGCCGGGGTCATCACCACGCTCAACTACCGCGGCATCCGGATGAGCGCGACGTTTCAGAATTGGACGACGTTCGGCTTACTGGCGCTTTTCGTGCTGTTCGCATCCTTTGGCGTGGCGCGCGGCCGGGCGGTGAACATGCAACCGCTGTTCAGCCACTCGAGTTGGGTGTCCATCCTATTGGTCGTTCAGATCGTTCCCTATTTCATGACGGGCTTCGAGTCGGTCCCCAAGTGCGCCGAAGAAGCTAATCCCGAATTCCGCTCGCGCGGCTTTTTCACGGCGATCATGCTGGCAGTATTGGTCGGTGTTGTTTTTTACGCCGCGGTGATCGCGGTGGTCGCCTGGGTCTATCCGTGGCAGCCGCTCACCCGCCAGAGTTTTGCCACGGCGTTTGCCTTCCGCAAGGCCTTTCAAAACGAGTGGCTGGTCAACGTCATTCTGGCCGCGGCCGTGCTTTCGCTGCTCAAGGTTTTCAACGGCAATTTCATCGCATCCAGCCGCCTGTTTTTCTCGCTGGGCCGGCGCGGGCTGATTGACGAACGCATCGGCCACGTACACGAGAAGAATCTGACTCCCGCCAACGCCGCGCTCCTGATAGGCCTGCTGACCGCGGCGGGAGCCTTTGCCGGCGAGGCGATTCTGATTCCCATCACGGAAGTCGGCTCGATGGCTTCGGCGGCGGGGTGGCTGGCGACGTGCGCGGCTTATCTCGCGATTGAGCGTGCCTCCGGCCACCGCATCGTCGCGATAGCCGGCGCGTTGGTAGCCTTTGCACTTATTGTGATGAAGTTGCTGCCGCTGGTTCCTGGGCACTTCAGCAGGACGGAGTATCTGGCGCTCGCAGTTTGGATTCTCGCCGGCTTGGCCTTTCGGCGAAAGGCAAGGGCTGTCTGAACAACCGCAGCCGGCAAGCGCATCAGCCCAAGTGCGGTGTCAAATCTTTGGCAGCTCGATTCCTTGCTGCGCCTGGTACTTGCCTTTCTTGTCCTTGTAGGAAATCTCGCACAGCTCGTCGGACTCAAAGAAGAGGATCTGGCAAAGGCCTTCGTTGGAATAGACGCGCGCGGGCAGGGGCGTCGTGTTGGAGATTTCCAGGGTCACGAAGCCTTCCCATTCAGGCTCGAGCGGGGTGACGTTGACGATAATCCCGCAGCGCGCATAGGTGGACTTGCCCACGCAGACGGTCAGCACGTTGCGCGGGATCTTGAAATACTCGACCGACCTCGCCAGGGCAAAGGAGTTGGGCGGCACAATACAGACTGGCCCGCGGAATTCGACAAAAGAGCGAGCGTCAAACCCTTTCGGATCCACGATGGTGCTGTTGACGTTGGTGAATATCTTGAATTCGTCGGCGACCCGCAGATCGTACCCGTAAGACGAAATGCCATAAGAGATGACGCCGTCGCGCACCTGATTCTCGGCGAAGGGCTTGATCATCTCGTGCTCGCGAGCCATTTTGCGAATCCAGCGGTCGTTCTTGATTGACATGCGCGCCACCTCAATCAGGTTTGGGATTTTGCGGAAACGCCGGGCAGAAACAGGCGCCCGTCACGGAAAAAGAGGAGGCATAATATTACAGGAGAAAAGCCTTGACAATCGAGAATCCGCTTTCCATACTTAAAGCCTGTATTTGCAGGAGGTTGCAGTGATAAAGCTCGATATCATCAACGAGGTCGTCAATCGCACCGGCGTCACCAAAACCAAGGCGGAGATTGCCGTCGAGACTGTTTTCGAATCCATGAAGAGAGCGCTCGCCAAAGGCGACCGCATCGAGCTGCGCGGCTTCGGCGTCTTCAACGTCAAACCGCGCAAGACAGGTATCGGTCGCAACCCGCGCACCGGCGCCGAGGTTTCCATCCCTCCCGGCAAGGCCGTGCGCTTCAAGCCCGGCAAGGAACTCCAGTCACTCCAATAGGATCGCAGCTCGCGGAGTGGACTCCCGGCGCATCGAGCGCGCCCGCCGTTTACGCCTGCCCGCACGCACGGAATACCGTGACGCAAAGGAAGCGCCGACCTCTCGGCGCGCAAACCCTCATCTTCAACAATCCGTTTTGTTATTCTTTGCAGGCCAGCGCTCGAAATAGCCTGAAATCAATTCTCCCGAGTGTCGGCGGTGGGCCCGTAGATGCCGGGGACCGTGCCGCCCATCGGGCGCAGATAGGTGCTGAGCTGGCCGCGATGATGGACCGAGTGCTTGATGGCCAGCGCCAGAAGGTTGATTCCAGGCGCCTGAAAGAGGCCGAGCAAATCGATAGCTTTGGACAATTGCTCGCCGGACATGGCACGGACGCGGTTCAGGGCCACCGGGACTTTTTCTTTGTAACGGGCGACGGCGTCGGCCGGGCTCATGATGCCGCAGGCGTCCGAATCGTCGGGAGGCTTTGTGAATGCGCCGTTCGCGATGGAGTTCAGAAACCACTCATCTTCCAGAGTGATGTGCCGAACCAGCCCCAGGCTGGTCTTGGATTTTGCCGCCGGCTGGTAATCCAGATGGCCGCTGGGAACCGCTTCAAACACGCGCAGGGTCGTGTGCATCTCGTTCTCGAAATCCGCGATAAGAAAATCAGCCACAGTTTTGACTTCTCGGGAATCCATCAGTCTCTCCTTTTCTTTATTCAGTTTGTAATCTTGTTGCCCTTGAGCGGAGCGGTTGTGGAAACCGGTCCACGTTCGACACAAGGAAGTGTAACACGCAACCGCGCCGCCGCGAGCATGCCGCCGGCTATCGAGGCTCTTCCGTCATCTTCTTCAACATCTGTTCGAGCGCAGCCTGATTGGGTCCGACAAACGGCTGAGCTCCCGGGACGGCTGCAAGAGAAGTGAGCAAACGGTCCGTCATATTTCCCGGCGCGGCAGGCAGATGGCTGCTCAGGACCATTTTCGGCGCCATTTTGCGGATGCCGTCCAGCTCCTTCGCGAAGACGCTGCGGTCCACTTTGTGCAGCCACGGCGAGTCCACCGTCTCCCAAAAAACCTGGCCGTCCCGCAGGTCCGCGTCAGAGAGGTCAGCGGCATTCTGAGGAACCGACGAAAGGAGCGCTCCGAAGCAGTCGGAGCTGAAAAACGCCCCTGACTTGTCGTCATAGAAGCCAGTCGTCGAGGGGTTGTCGAACGCCGGAGGTCTGATACCGGTGAGCGTGCGGTCGCCCACGCTGATCTTCTCGCCAGGGTTCAGCAGATAGACTCTGTCCAGGGGCAGTGGGGCGGACAATCCCATGATGCCCACTCCGAGAAACGTCGTAATCACCCGGAGCTTCGGGTTCTCGGCGAGCAACTGATGCAGACTGCCGATGTGGTCAAAGTCCGTATGGGTGAGCCAGATCCACTTCAGGTCGGCCGGGTCGATAACCGACCGCAGGGCAGGCATGAACTCCTTGCTGTGCACGGCCGCTCCTGTATCAACCAGGATGGGTTCCGAACCTTTGATGACGAACGCATTGATTGGCACCAGTCCGTAGCCCGGAATCGGGAAGTTGGATGTGAGCACCTCAATATCCGGCGCAGCCTTATAGGACTCGACCATCATGCCCTCCTTGGTGGCTTGATCCGCGATCATTCGCATTCTCCTTGTTAGCGTCGGGCCGCGTTCAGTACAATGGTGCCCGCTTGATACCCGGTGGTGTAACGAGCGGCCTTTTCGTTACACATCAAAGGTGTGTGGATGCAGATTGAGGTTAATGACGCGGACTTGGTGCGGCAAATCGGCTCGGGAAGCGACCGCGAAGCCGAAACCGAACTCTGCCGCCGCATGGCGCCGCGAATCCGGCTCTACGGCCTGCGTCACTTGCGCGACGAACACGCCGCGGAGGACTTGGCACAGCAGGTTCTGATCACCACGCTGGAGGCTCTGCGCGCAGGCCGCCTGCGCGAACCGGAGAAGCTCGCATCTTTCGTCCTGGGGACCTGCCGCATGACGGTGCTCAACCTCCGCCGCGGGGCGCAAAGAAAAGAACAGCTGCTGGAACTGTACGGTTCGGACTTCGCTACCCCTGCCGTGTCCGCCCTGCCGCGCCTGGATCATGACTTGCTCCAGCGCTGCGTTGAGAGTTTGAGCGAGCGCGAACGGTCGGTTGTGGTGATGACATTCTACGACGAACAGGCCGGCGCGGACGTGGCCAGCTTCCTCGGCGTTTCTGAAGCCAACGTCCGCGTGATCCGCCATCGGGCGATTCACCAGTTGCGCAAATGCATGGGAGTCGAAGTATGACAGCCGGAGACGAAGAAACCTCTTTGATTTGCTCGAATCCCATTGACGCGGCAGTGCTGGTAGATTACTGGCTCGCGGCCCTGCCCGAAGCCGAAGAAGAATCCGTCGAGGAGCACCTGCTGGCCTGCGACGTGTGCGGCGATCGCCTGCGTGAAGTGATCGCGCTTGCCGAGGGGGTCCGCGAGCTGGCGCGCGAGGGAAGCCTGCGGATGATTGTGAGCGACGCGTTTCTGAAACGCGCCGCCGAGGAGGGTTTGTGCGTCCGCGAATACGCGCCTCCTGCGGGCGGCAACGTCCAATGCACCGTGACGGCCGAAGACGACATCCTCATTGGCCGCCTGGCCGCGGACCTGAGCGGCGCCCAGCGCGTTGACCTTTCCATCTGCGATGGGCGGGGGGCAGAGCAGCTCCGTCTGCGGGACATTCCCGTCAATTCCGCGGCGGGCGGCGTCATTATTCAAGAATCGATCACCTTCGCCAAAGCTGCGCCGACTATGAAGATGATCATGCGCCTGTTTGGCCATGACGAATCCGGCGCCGAGCGTCTGCTCGGCGAATACACCTTCAACCACACACGCTCGCTGCCTGGCCCCGGCGCTTGGTAGGCGGCCCGGTTCGCGAGCGTGACAATGCTCTCAATCGCTTTGCCAAAAGCGACGGACAGGGATCACTCAATCGCATCCAAATATTGCTATTTTGAGTTGATTTCGCCTATGGCCTCGGCCATGGCGTGTATATTGGCGCCGGGCATGCCGGGGCTCACGCCGCCGCCGACAGAAAGGATGATTCCGTTTAGATCCTCATCGCGCAGCAGGTTCAGCACGGCTGACTTGACGTCTTGGGGTGTACCACGTGTTGCAATGTCTACGGGAGGGATGTTGCCCATCAGGCAGAGCTTTCCGCCAGTCCTTCTGCGGGCTTCCTTCAGTGCCAGCTTGTGGGTCCAGTTCAGCACGTCGAAGCCGACGCCCGCCAGGTCCTCTAGGAAGGGCTCGATGTTGGCGTCGTTGTGGTAGACCTTCACCCAAGACGACGGGAAGGCATCAAAAATCTTTTTCAGGTACGGATGTGCGAATTCCAGATAGTGCTGGCGTGAGAGGAAGCCGGGGATATCGTCGAGAACGAAGATCCCTTCGACGCTGCCGCCGATGACTTCCGCCTGGGCTTGAAGCCATCCGATGGTAGCTTCGGTGATAAACGCCAGCAGTTTGTGCACTCCGTCCGGGTTGTCCACCAGATCCATCATGAAAGTAGTCAGGCCGCGCACAAAGGAAGCGGAGCAAAGCGGGCCGCGGGCTGTCACAACGGGAAGGGTGTAGCCCGCCTCAAAGATGCGCTTCTTTTGCGTGCGGTACTGGTAGAGCGCGGGGCACATCAGGCCATCGGAGTGGGGATCAACGGGCTGGAGTTGATCCACATCGTCAAGACGGAACAGACCCGGAAGCTGGGAGGGCGGCTGGCCCGGCGCGAAATGAATCCGGCAGCCCAGGGCGGAGGGTTCGATCGCCATGCCGTATTCCACCCACCAGGAAGGGAAGACGATGACCTCGGGAAAATCCTTCAAGATCCTGAGATTCGATTCGAACCACACTTCAGGATCAAAATAGTAATCGAGATGGTTAATTCCCAGATATCCCGGCATCCAGGGACTATCCATGATCAAGGCGAGGGGCACGCGTTCCGCCCGATGCGATTTCGCAACTTTCTTGAACATCTCCCATTGTTCGGCTCGCAAGTTGGAACCTCCGTTTGTGGCCTGGCTGAAAAATCCCCGCGCCTTTGCAGCGTTACGCCGCAACCAAGCTTCGGGCCAATTGCACGGCGGCCGGAGCGTCCTTGCCGTAGCCGTCGGCCCCAATCGAGCGCGCCCAGCTTTCCGTGACCGGCGCGCCGCCCACCATGACCTTGACCTGGCCGCGCAAGCCGGCGGCATCCAGCGCCTCGATGGCCGCCTTCATGTTGACCATGGTGGTGGTGAGCAAGGCCGACATGGCGATCAAGTTCGCCTGGTGCTCGCGCACCGCCGCCACGATCTTCTCCGGCGAAGCATCCACGCCCAGATCCACGATGCGGAAGCCGGCGCTCTCCAGCATCATGGCCACAATGTTCTTGCCGATATCGTGCAGGTCGCCCTTGATGGTGCAGCACACGATGGTGCCGGCGGGACGGGCCGCCTCGTCGCCTACCAACAACGGGCGCAGGATGTCGGTGGCGGCGCGCGACGCCCGGGCGGCGATCAGCACTTCAGGAATGAAAAACTCGCAGTCACGCATGCGCCGGCCCACTTCGTTCATCGCGGGGACGATGACTTGCGGAAAAATATCCGCCGGCTTGATCCCCTCGCTCAGCGCTTTCTCGGTCAATTCCTTTACGACCGGGGCTTTTCCATCAATGATGGCCTGCTGCATGTCCTCAAATAGACCCATAATTTTCTCCTTCTAAATAGGAACGTGGGCACGTTGAGGAAAGGTGAGCTCCTCAACATACAAATCCTGGAACTTCGCATCGGCGTTCAGGGGCACGTGCTCGATCTTTTGGCGCAGCCGATGGTACGACCCGTCTTCCCCCCGGGGCGGGAACAGGGCGAGCTTGGCGCCGAGCAGAGCGGTGTTGCCGGCCGGCGAGACCTGCTCGATGGGCAAAGCGACCAAGCCGATGCGCTGCGCGCTGGAGCGGGAAATATAATTGCCAAAAGCGCCCGCCAGGTAAAGTCTTTTCACATCGTCGAGGCTCGCTCCGAGGCGCGCCAGGAGGATCCTGAAGCCTCCGGCAATCGCGCCCTTGGCTAGTTGCAATTCGCGGACGTCGCCTTGCGTCAGAAAGACTGGCGGCGCCAGTGGCCACTCTTTGCGCCCGTCGGCAAATCGTCCCGAGGGCTGAATGACCTCGAGCTCCAAGCCGGCCGCCACCGCATCAACCAGCCCGCTCCCGCACAGCCCTTGCGGAGTGGCATTGCCCAGCACGTGGCAGGTGAGGCGCCGGTTCTCGATCGTGACCTGGCTGATGGCTCCGGTCGCGGCGCGCATGCCCATGGAAATTCGCGCACCCTCAAAGGCAGGCCCGGCCGCGGTCGAAGCGCAGAGCAGCCGGGCTGAGTTTCCCACTACGATCTCGCCGTTCGTGCCCAGATCCACAAGCGCGCCCAATTCTTCGCTCTCACTCAATCTCGTCGCGAGCACGCCCGCCAGCACGTCGCTGCCCACAAAGCCTCCCAGGCAGGGAAGAAACCGGACGGCGGCGCGCGGATTGAGGTTCCAGCCCAAGTCAACCGCGCTGAATTTCTGCAGGCCCGCGTCGCGCGGCTCAAAAGGGTAATGCGAAAGCGGCTCGACGTCGAGCCCGCAGAACAAGTGGTGCATCACCGTGTTGCCGACCAGCACGACGTCTCGAATCTCGCCGCCCTGGGCCTTGGAAGAGAAGACCAACTGGTCAATCAGGCCGGCAATCTGGCTGCGGATCAACTGTGTGAGCGCGGGGAGTCCGCCTTCACCGCAGGCGTATTCGACGCGGCTCATCACGTCGGCGCCGTAGCGCGCCTGGGCGTTGAGCGCCGTGCGCACCGCCATCACCCGGCCCGTCGTGAGGTCGAGCAACTGCGCCACCAGCGTCGTTGTCCCCAGGTCCACCGCCACGCCGAGCCCCGGGCGCGGCTCAAAGGCGAACGGCGAATCGTCGGCCAGGATCGCGGCGTCCCACTGGCGAAGCTCAACCACCAGGTCATCAACCAGCGAGCACTGGCAAGCCAGCCGCCAGCCGTTTTTCAACTCCTCTTCCGAAAGCCGTTCGCGTTGCGCGTCATTGATCTCGGCTGTGCCTTGCTTGACGCGAACTCGGCATCCGCGGCAGCGACCCTGGCCTCCGCAAGGGAACTCCACTCCCTGTTCGAAAAGCAAATCGCGCAGCGCCGTGCCCGCCGGGGCGTACAGTTCAGTCCCTATCGGGTGAAGCAGAATGCGGTATGTCCGTTGCTGCGACAAAGTGAAATGTCCTCAAGAGACCGGGTGTTCGCGCGCGTACCGGACCATGGCGCGCAGGTTTTCCGCGGCAGTATCGCGCGGGACTTCGCAACCCGCCCCGACAATGAATCGGCCGCCCGCGCCGCGATGGCACTCGGCAACGGCTTCGTAAACCGATTCCGGCGTCCCGTTGCGCAAAACGCGCACCGGATCGATATTCCCCAGCAAGATTTGTTTTGGCCCCATCTCGCTCCGTCCCTGAGCCATAGGAGCCAGCGAATCCAGATCAACGATGTCGCAACCCATCTCGCCCATCTTGGCCAGAATGGGGCGCGTGTTGCCGCAAATGTGCAAGCGCGTACGGGCGCCGGCGGCGCGCAACCCGTCCGCCAGGCGCTTTTCGCAGGGCCACACGAATTGCTGGTAGAATTTCGGCCCGACCAGCGATGCGGCGGCGTCGCCGATGCCGATCATTTCAGCGCCCGCGGCGGCCTGAGCCTTGCCGAAGGCGAGCTCCAGATCGGTCGAGAACTCAAGCAGGTCGCGGACAAATTCCGGATCGTCGTAGAAATCCGTCATCAGGCTATTGATGCCGCGCAGGTCGGCGGCCTCGGCGCAGGGGCCTTCCACCCAGCCCTCAACCAGCTTTTCTTTTTTAGCGCGCTGCTTCAGCAGCGCGAGGGCCTGGAGGCGGTTGCGCATGCGGCGCGAGATTTCGGGGTCAGGGGGTTTGAGCGTGCCGAGCTTCCTTTTGTCCGCCAGCAAGGCGTTCGCCTCGTCGAGCGCCGGCGGCTGGTCGGGAAAGTATTTGACGGCGGCGCCGCAATCGGCCGCTTCGCAGGCTGGATCGGAGATGACGCATACGTGATCGATATCATAATCCTCCGCCACACGGAGTTGTGCTTCAGCCTGCACCTGAAAGTTGGTGGCGTACTCAAGATATTTCACCGACGCATGATCGGCGGCGAACATCATCGTGATCGGCATGAAGGGCAGCGAGTCTGCCGGCCCGCCGTCAAGCATGGCCAGAATGCGATCGCGCCCGTTCATCACGTTCCTCCAAGTTTATTGTGCCACTCTATAAATGCGAGCGCTCGTCAACCAGCGAGGTCACAGGCTCGGCGCTGATCACACCTGCGTCGTACTTGGCCACAATCTGATATCCCGGGGGAACGAGCAGGAACTCCGACTCGTCCCACTTCCCGTTCACGAATCGCTGCAGGAGGCCCAGGTCTCCTCGCACCTTCTCAAAGGCCCAGCCGCGCCGGCTTGCCTCCGCGCGCGCCCGCTCTTCGAAACTCGCGTCCGGTTCAACGCCCATCTCGATGAATGTGTACTGGCGATAATGCCGGGTCAGGTTGGCGAACTCTTCCTGAAGGTAGCGGGCGTTGTCTTCGCCGTAGCGGGCGACCAGTTCCTCATAGGTCTGCAGAAAACCCAGCTTCTTTCCGAGAGCGAGCTGGCTCAGCTCGCCGTCCGTGCCGCCGCGTTCGAGCCAGCCCGTCGTCTCAAAGAAGACGCCGGGATGATTCTGGGAGTATTCCGCATGCCGGGCGGCGCCACCCAGAAAAAGGGTTATGCAATCGTGCGCGCGGGGGACCACCAGCGGCTTGAGCGGCGCGCGCAGTCCGGCGATGCCGTTGTTGCAGAGGCCATAACCCAAAAGAAGAGCATCGTAGGGGGTATTGTCAATCCGGTCTATGGCCCCACGCAGACGGGCGCGCATCTCGTCGCCGCCGACGTCGTGCAGACCCTTGGGCAGGAACTCCAGGTCAATCGTGTGCGGCGAATGCGCCACTACGTGGCACATTTCGCGGAAGAAGATCTCGCAACTGATCAGCCGAAGGCGCATGGGCGCTTTCCGTAATTACCGAGCCGTCCTCCAGTGGGTCGCGAGATGCCGGATGAAATCCGGAGTCGTTCCGCAACAGCCGCCGATGAAACTCGCGCCGGCTTCGACCAGAGCCTGCACCTGTTTCGCGAAGGTTCGCGGCGTTTCGCGGTAATGTGCGCGGCCGTCCACAATCTCGGGCAGACCGGCGTTCGGTTTGATCCAAACCGGAAGATTCCCGGCGGCGCGCAAGCGTTTGCAAATCCCCACGTAGCCTTCCGCGCCCTGGCCGCAGTTGGCGCCGACGACATCCGCGCCCGCGGCCGTCAGTTCGGCGGCCGCCTGCTCCGGAGTGGTGCCCATCATGGTGCGGTCGTGGTCGCGGCCCGAATCGAAAGTCATGCACGCCACCACGGGAAGGCCGGTTGCTGCCGCCGCGGCGAGGGCGAGTTTGGCTTCGGCCGGATCGCTCATCGTCTCGATGACAATGGCGTCGGCTCCGGCGGAAGCGAGCGCCTTGGCCTGCTCCTCGAACGCCACGCTGACATCCGCTTCCGTCACCTCACCCGCAAACAGAAGTTTCCCGCACGGTCCCAGGGACGCGAAAACGCGCGCGCGGCCGTTGGCCGCACGGCGTGAAATCTCGACCGCGGCGCGATTAATTTCAGGAGCCCTGCCCTCGAGCCCGTGGCGTGCCAGCGCGATACGATTCGCGCCAAACGTGTTGGTCAGAATAATCTGGCTTCCGGCTTCGACATACGCGCGGGCGACTTCTTCCACGCGCTGCGGATGGGCCAGGTTCCACGCGTCGGGACAACTGCCGGGCTCCAGGCCGCGCGCCTGTAACTCCGTTCCCCAGGCGCCGTCCGTCAAGACCGGCGCGGCCGACACGAGTTCTTCAATCAGAGCCTTCATGATACCTCGCTGGCTGGCGCGCATCGCCGCCCAGGATTACGCATGCCAATCAATCGGAAACGTCTTTGCGTGCGGAGTGTCTTTTATCTCTCGTGTGCGTTTTCACTTCTTACGACGTTTTTGAAGACTGTTCCAAGCTTCGGCCCAGTCTTGCATCGTTCCACCATCCGGACTGGAGCCACGCCCAGATTGTACTTAACCGGCGGCAAAGGCGCCCAAGTTTTTGCGGCGCCGGCAGCAGATTTGTCCGCATCTGCACGCGGCGGGGCCCGCAGCGCTCCCGGCACGAAGGCATGGCGGAGTAACGGGCGAACCAAACGTCCTGGGCTGTGGATGCGCGAACGTCGGAGATTGAATGGTAGAATAGGCTGCCGTTGTGCGAAAGTGGCGGAACTGGCAGACGCGCCAGACTTAGGAACGCCAAAAGACCCTAATCCAGGCGACCCCGAGAAAGAATCCACCTGAAAATTCAATCATTTCGTTCACCTCACTTCGCGCATGGTCGCGTCCTTTTGGGCACACCTAAGGGCACACCATGCGGCGGCTCTGCAAACCAGATTACCTGCTGTACCTGCCTCGTGCCGCGTTCCGGTCAAGCGTTTGGTATGGGCCGACGCACTCAGTCCTGATGGGTCATGGACACTTCTACGGCCAGCCAACTTAATCGTCAAGGTGACGGTCATGGTTAAATCCTACGCCGTCAGTCGCAGGTAATAGATTCCTCCACTGCGAACGTGCGCGCCATGACGCACTTCCGCGGGTAGCCGGTTTTCCCTCAATTGGACGCCTCTCTCGAACTTATGAAAGGCTCGTCATCCGACACGAGCCTGAGGCGGTCAGTTCCCGAACTCAGCATGAGATATTTGCTTGTTTTTACTTTTTCCTTCCCGCCGTAGCGTTAAGTATGACGGTCAGCGGTTCGATATGGTCTGGCTTGACGTAGCGGTTGACGAGAAAGCGTTTTCCATCTTCTGTGACGTCGTAAGTGAAAAGGTCGGTGTTCGAAATTGGTGCGCGGCCATGAGTCTGGAAAAGCGGGGATGCCGCGCCGGCGGTCTCGCAGGCGGCCAGCACCGCGGCGCCCAGCACGCTTGCCGCGAGCTACAGGCGCCGTGATATTACGCCGGGATGCCCCGCCCGCTCACCCTCGCCGCGCTTATCCTTCTCGCTGCCCCCCGCGCCCTGGCCGCGCAGTCCTGGAACGACGCGGCGGACCGCGCCCTCGTGAACCCAGGCGCCCAGCGCGCCAACGGGGAGCGG
>OFHG01000554.1_pt1 | contig 14815 bp, 13 predicted proteins | sample 1521931 | NCBI WGS metagenome assembly OFHG01 (sample SAMEA2468438, study PRJEB22500) | soil metagenome | biome: Glassland; feature: Farmland; material: Clay | place: Australia | collected 2013-01-31 | depth 0.55 m
GATCTACACCGGCCGGGACGTGACGGTGCCGAACAGCCAGGCCGTGCGGGGGAACGTGTTCAACGCCACCAAGGACACGCCCTTCGTGTGGGACCAGGTGACGGTCACGGTGCCCTACCAGGAGGGGGGCAAGGCCGCCGAGGCGCTGCTCCTCGACGCCGCCGAGTCCGTCGCGGGGCCGATGATGCGCGAGAACGTGGGCCGCATCCGGAACAAGTACGAGTTCGACGACCTGCGCGAGTACGTGCCCGAGGAGCCGACGGTCCTTTGGAACGTCCGCGAGGGGTTCGCCGACCTGACCCTCATCTACTTCTGCCCCGTGTTCGAGAGGGCCCGGTACCACACCCGGATGGTCAAGGCGATCCTGGACCGGGCCGCGGAGCGCCCGGACGTCCGCTTCGGCGCGGCCGCCCCGTCGGGCGCGCCGACCCCGACCATGCCCGTCGTCCGCTGACCGACGGTCCGCGCACCGCATCCTTTATTAGCGGCAGGGGGTCTCCGCCGCCCCGTGGCCCCCCTCTCGCGCAGCTTCGCCTCCATCGGGCCCGCGGACCACGGGAAGGCCGTCACGCTCGCGGGCTGGGTTGAGGACATCCGAAACCTCGGCGGGATCGCGTTCCTCATCGTCCGCCAGCGGGACGGGACGTTCCAGGCCACGGTCAAGAAGAAGGGGAACGAGGCCCTCTTCGAGAGCGCGGCCAGGCTCGTCCGCGAGAGCGTCGTGGCGGTCCACGGGACCGTGCAGCCGAACGCCCAGGTGCGCAACGGCTGGGAGCTCCTCGCCGCCTCCGTGGACGTGCTCGGCGCCGCGGACGCTCCGCTGCCGCTGCCCGTGGCGGACAAGGTCGGCGCGGAGATGGACACGCGCTTCGACAACCGCTTCCTCGACCTCCGCAAGCCCGAACGGCGCGCCATCTTCCTCATACGGTCCGTCGTCCTCGCGGCGTTCCGCGAGCATCTGGCCTCGCAGGGCTTTGTGGAGGTCCACACCCCGAAGCTCGCCGGCGCGGGCGCTGAGGGGGGCGCCACGCTCTTCGAGACCACGTACTTCGGCCGCAGGGCGTACCTGAGCCAGAGCCCGCAACTCTACAAGCAGATCCTCATGTCCACCGGCCTCGACCGGGTCATGGAGTTCGCGCCCGCGTTCCGCGCCGAGCCCTCGGACACCGTGCGGCACGTGACCGAGTTCACGTCGTTCGACGCCGAGATGGCCTTCATCGAGAGCCAGGAGGACGTCCTCCGCGTCCTCGAGGCGGCCGTCGGCCACGCGATCGAGCGGGCTCGCGCCGAGGCCAAGCCCGAGCTCGAGCTGCTCCACGCGGATCCCGCGGTCCCCAAGCTCCCGCTCCGCCGGCTGCCGTACGACGAGGCCCTCGAGATCCTGCGGAACCACGGGAAGCATGCACGGGACGGGGACGACATCGACACGGAGGGCGAGAAGGTCCTCGGCGCGGCCATGGCCCAGGAGGGCCACGCGCTCTACTTCCTCACGGAGTATCCGGCGGCGATCAAGCCGTTCTACATCATGGCCAAGCCGGACGACCCCGAGGTGTCGTTCTCCTTCGACCTCGAGTACAAAGGGGACGAGATGGCCTCCGGCGGGCAGAGGGAGCACCGCTACGACCTCCTCGTGGCGAACCTGAAGGCGAAAGGGCTCGACCCGGCGAGCTTTGAGTTCTACCTCAAGGCCTTCCGCTACGGCATGCCCCCGCACGGCGGCTGGGGGTTCGGCATCGACCGCTTCGTCCAGAAGCTCCTGGACCTGCCGAACATCCGCGAGGCGATCCTCTTCCCGCGAGACCGCATGGGCCTCGTGCCGTGAGACGCTCAAGCAAGGTTTAGTATTCCGGGGCGCCTTGTCCCCGTCGACAGGGTGGGGAGACACGATGAAAGAGTTCCGAGTTTTCGTCGCCGACCGTGCGGGTGAACTGGCGCGCGTCACGGAAGCGCTTTCCGCGGCCGCGGTGAACATCCGCGCCATCGCGAGCGAGTCGAAGCACGACGCTTCCTTCCTCCGGGTCGTGACGCAGGACGTGGCGACGACGGAGAAGGCGCTCGCGGCCGCGGGCATGAAGTACGAGCTCAACGAGATCCTGAACCTCGAACTCCTCGACCGGCCGGGCGAGCTGGCGAAGGTCTCCCGGCGCCTCGCGCGCGGCGGGATCGACGTGCACTCGATCTACATCCTCGGCTCCAAGAACGGGCGGACCGAGATCGCCCTCGTCGTGGACGACATGGAGAAGGCGAAGGCCGCGCTGAAGTAGGCGGCGCCGCAGACGAAACTTCATCAACCGGAAGCGCACACCGAAGGAGCATGGCGGCGAGAATCCCCGAGGCGCTCGACCGCGCCCCGTCCTCCGGGTCGGTCCGCGCGGAGGGACGGGAAGCCGGCCTCCTGAGCCCGCTGACGATCCGCGGCGTGACCTTCCGCAACCGGATCGGCGTGTCCCCGATGTGCCAGTACAGCTCCGAGGACGGCCTGGCGAACGACTGGCACCTCGTGCACCTCGGGAGCCGCGCCGCCGGGGGCGCGGCCTTGGTCATGGTCGAGGCGACCGCCGTGACGCCGGAGGGGCGCATCACCCCGCGGGACATGGGGATCTGGGACGACCGGCACGTGGAGCCACTCGCCCGCATCGCCCGTTTCGTCCGTTCCCAGGGGGCCGTCCCGGGCATCCAGCTCGCCCACGCAGGACGGAAGGCGAGCCGCCGGCCGCCCTGGGAGGGCGGCGCGTACGTGACGCCGGCGGAAGGGGGTTGGCAGCCCGTGGGCCCGAGCCCGCTCGCCTTCGACGACCGCGGACCCGCTCCCGCACCGCTCGACGAGGCGGGCCTCGAGACGGTCGTCCGGGCCTTCGAAGCTGCGGCGCGGCGGGCCCTCGCGGCTGGCTTCCAGGTCATTGAGATCCACTCCGCGCACGGCTACCTGCTGCACGAGTTCCTCTCGCCCCTCAGCAACCACCGCGAGGACGCCTATGGCGGGGGCCTCGAGAACCGTCTCCGCCTCCCGCCGCGGGTGGCCGGAGCCGTCCGCGCGGTCATGCCCGAGGAACTGCCGCTCTTCGTCCGCATCTCCGCCACGGACTGGGTCAACGGCGGCTGGGACCTCGAGCAGTCCGTGCGATACGCACGGCGGTTGAGGGAGGAGGGCGTCGACCTCGTGGACGCGTCCTCCGGCGGGATCCGACCCGGCGTCGCGATCCCGGCGGCTCGGGGCTACCAGGTCCCGTTCGCACGCCGCATCCGCGCCGAGGCGGGGATCCGCACCGCGGCGGTCGGGCGGATCACGGAGGCGGCCCACGCCGACGCGATCGTCCGCGGCGGGGACGCGGACCGCGCCTTCCTCCCACGGCAGATGCTCCGCGACCCGTACTGGGCCCTCCACGCGGAGCAGGCGCTCGCCGCAGAGCCTGCCTGGCCCCTCCCGTACGGGTACGCCTTGAATCCGCAGAGACCTTGAGGCGGCGTATGAAGCGACGCGGGGCCCGTTTGCTTCTCCGACGGAGCGAGAAGTCGCAAAAGGGCTAGGACACTTTCGCCCATCCCCTCCCGACCCCCTTATCCGTGCGGCCGCCCTACTTGGGATCCGTGCCCGCTCCGGGTGGCCCAACGAGAGCGGATTCTCCCGCGCGAAGGCCCGCCTGGAACCGTCGTGTGAGCGACGAGGAAATCGTGGCCGCCTACCGTGCGCTCGGCTCGATCTGGAAGGCAGCCAAGCGCATCGGCCTCTGCGGCCAGAGCGTCCATGAACGGCTTCAGCGGCTCGGGTTTCCGATGGCCCATCAGGAGTGGAGCCGGGCCGAGCTCGACGAGGCGCGGCGCTTGGCCATGCAGGGAGAACCGCTCGCCCAAATCGCCGCCCGGCTGGGTCGGACCTATTACGCGGTCGCACTGAAGCTCTCCCGGAACGGGGTGGGGTCCCGCAACCGGGCCGGCCGCTGGAAACCGAAGCATGTCAAGCAGCTCCGAAGAAGCCGGGTCCACGAGTTCGCGAAGCTGCTTCTCCATGACGGATGGAGTGTGCGACGGCTCGCACGCCGGGAGGGTCTCGCCGTGACGCCCCTCGTCGACGCCCTCCAGACGTATGAGCCCGCGGCATGGGAACGGTACGTTGCCCTGCATTCCGCATGGCCGTGGAGGACATGCCCGGGCTGCGATGCCCGGTTCCGCCCGCTCACCGGCAAGCAGCAGTTCTGCACGGTACACTGCCGAGAGTCCCACCATCGCAACGTGGCCTACTTCGGAGGCCGTCGCCTCGAGGCCGTTGGCCTCCGCGAAGGAATCTGCCAGCTCTGCGGCAAGGAATCCAAGAAATGGTTGGCGGCCCACCACGTCCTTGGCCGGGAGAACGACCCCGAAAACGGAGCCCTCATTGCCCTTTGCCGCGGGTGTCACGACCTCGTGACCCGGTTCGCCGCGCGGGCGTGGGTCGACCGCCCGGGGAGCGTCGCCTACTTCGTTGCCCTGGCGCTCGCGCGCCGCGGGAAGACCCATGCGCTCGTCTCGGTGGTCATCGATCGACGCTCGGGACAGGAAATCCTGGATGAGCGCGGGCATCCTCTCGCCACCGGCCTCCAGCGCCGCCCCCCATCTCCGATCCCGACGGAGGGTCCAAGGCCGCTTGGAACGGACCGATGGAGATGGGGTGAGCCAGGTTCGCCTGTCTCAGGGATAGACTTAAGTGGGGCCTCTCGTCTCGGGAGGCCTGAGTCCTCGGACTCGCGAAGGGATGGGATTCGATGAGCGGCACGGTCACGAAGGGGAATCGCCTCCAGGTGATGGCACGCCGTGAGCTGGAGAAGGACGGATATCTTGTGCACACGGCCGTCCGAAGCGTCCAGAAGCGGGGGCCCATCTGGATCAGCCAGACGACGGACATCTTCAACGCGTTCGACCTGATCGCCACGAGAATGCAGACGCCCCAACCTCTACGGTTCATCCAGGTGACCACGATCAAACACGTTAGCGAACGCGTCCGGAAGGTCGATCCGATTCCCGTCAATCCGGGGGTTGCCAGTGTGGAGATCTGGGCGTACGTCGGGGGACAGAAGCGGCTCGACCGTCGCTACAAGGACCGAAAGGTGTGGCTCCCTCGAAACTACTTCCAAGTCTACTTCAAGGGCCATAACTGGGAGCCGGATCCACGGGACCGAATCGCCGTGAGCGAGTCCGGGGCAATCCCGTCCATTCAGCTCGAGGACGCGCGGCCCTCGGGACTGACGCTCGAAGTGCGGCGGAATCGGCGCCGGAAGGCCGTGGCCCGCTAGGTCCCGCGCCCAGTGCGCGGACCCGAGGCGCCGCCGTGGTCGAGTTCCGCCGAATCTTCAATCAGCCGGATGGCCGGTCGTGAATGCCGTTTCGTACGTTCTCACTCTCATCTTCAGGAACACCCTGCGTACCGTAAGGACACAACGCTTTAGCCCCACCCTCCCGCTCGGCGTGCTAGTGGGCGGCAGTCCGTAACCGCCGCGTGGTGTGAGAGGAGGGAAAATCGTGAGACATCGTCTCTTAGCATGGTGTGTGCTGGCACTGGGAATGGTCATCGTGCTCAGCGGTTTCTTCGGCACCGTGGCCGCAGCGACGCCGAACGGGAATGCGACCGGGCAACAGACGACCGACTACGTGCTCGTGCGCTTCTCCGACGCGCCCGTGGCGGACTACCTCGGAGGAATCGCGGGCTATCTGGCGACGAAGCCGGGCAACGGGCACAAGCTCGACCTGACCTCGGGAGCCGCGATCAAATACCAGGCCTACCTGAACAGCGAACACGCGAACTACCGCTCCTGGCTCAAGACCAACGTGCCCGGGGCGGAGATCCTGGCGGAGTACACGGTCACGTTCAACGGGCTCGCGCTCCTCCTGCACGGGGCGTCCGCGAACGGCCTGATGAAGGGGCCGAGGGCGGCCGAGGTGACGCCGGACTGGCTGTACCGGCCGTCCATGGACGTCTCCGTGCCGCTCATCAACGCGCCGGCGGTCTGGAGCGACCTCGGCGTCGACCTGAGCGGGACCACGCCGGACTACGCGAACCTCGCCGCGATCAAGGTGGGCGTCATCGACTCCGGGATCATACCCGGGCATCCGTTCATCGACGACTGCCGCGAGGCGAACCCGGTGGTCCACAAGGGCCCCTACTTCAGCGGCATGCCCTTCGGCACCCTCTACGTGAATCCCCACGGGACCCACGTGGCCGGGACGATCGGCGGCTGCAAGGTGACCGGACCTGTGAACGTGGACGGGACGATGATCGACCTCGCGGCCGCCATCCCGGACAAGGCCACGGGTTACCTGAGCGGCGTCGCGCCGGGCGTCACGCTGTACGACTACAACGTGTTCCCGGGGATGGGCGTCGGGTACTACCAGCTCGGGGGCAGCGCCTTCAGCCATGACATCATGCGCGCCGTGGAGCAGGCCGTCATCGACGGCATGGACGTCATCAACCTGAGCATCGGCGGCGGCGTCCAGGGGCCCCATGACCTCCTCGCGGAGGCCATCGACTCGGCCGTGGACGCGGGAGTCGTCGCCGCAATCGCGGCGGGCAACTCCGGCCCCGGCACGATGACGGTGGAATCCCCCGGCACGGCCGCGGGCGCCATCACCGCAGGCGCCATCTCCAACCCCCACTACCTGGGGATCACGGTGACGCTCGATGACGCGGCGTTCGGTGGCTTGGCGGGCACGACGATTGGCGCGGCGCTCGGGGCGTTCGCGAACTTCGACCCCGCCCTTACCGCCCCGCTGTCTCTGACCAGCCCGGCGAACGGCTGCGGCGCCATCACGACGGACCTGACGGGCGAAATCGCCGTCATCGACCGCGGCCTCTGCACGTTCGGGGAGAAGATCCAGAACGCGCAGGACATGGGCGCGATCGGCGTCCTGGTCGTGAACAGCCAGGCGGGCGACCCGACGTCCATGGGCGCGGACGGCGTCAACTTCCCGGCGATCCCCGCGGCCATGGTCTCCATCACGGACGGCGCGATCCTGAAGGCGCACGACGGCGCGCAGATCACGGTCGACGGCACGGTCATCAAGGAGATCGTGACGAACGGCCAGGACATCCTCGCCAGCTTCTCCGGCTGGGGCCCGACCCCGTACACGTTCCTGATCAAGCCGGACGTGACGACGCCGGGCGTGAACGTGCTCTCGAGCGTCTGGGTCCAGAACACGGACGGGACGTACGACTTCGAGTACTCGTTCTACCAGGGCACCTCGATGGCCACCCCGCACGTCGCGGGGTCCGCGGCCCTGCTCCTGGCGGCGCACCCCGACTGGACGCCCGCGGACGTCAAGTCCGCCCTCGTCAACACGGCGGACCGGCCGGTGGGTGCGAGCGGGAGCGGCCTCCCGGACGTCAACCCGAACCACGTCGGCGGCGGCCGCGTCAACCTGGGGAGCGCGACGAACACGCCCGCGACCCTCTACCCGTCGTCCGTGAGCTTCGGCGTCTGGACCGGCGGGGGGCCCCGGGTCGCGTCCGCGGACGTGTCCTTTACGAACCCGGGCGCCCGCGCGCTGACCTGCGGCCTCTCGTTCACCCACGCGACCGCGGACCCGGGCATCAGCCTGTCCGTGAGCTCGCTCGCGATTCCCGTCGGCGGGACCGCGACGGTGACGGTGAACCTGAACGGCGGGTTCAGGGTCGGGACCGGGTTCTTCTACGGGGACGTGGTCGCGACGTGCGGCGGCGTCACCTTGAGGGCCCCGTGGTTCGTCGGCGTCGAGAGGATGAACGGCGGGCTGAACGGCAACATGCACTCGGGCCTCTCCGAGCCTCTGGCGGCGGACCTCCCGGAGTTCACCGGGACCACCTGGGTCAGCTGAACGGCTAGCACAAACGGTGGCCCTCCGGGGCCACCCCTTTTCCTTTCCTCGCTCGGTTTGCGTTTCAGCACTCATAGCTGCTAGGCGACTCTGGTAGCACCGTGCGAGCACAAAGGGACATTCACTTCGCTGAGAAGCGGGGCCGGTGCCTTACCTTCAAACCCCTACCACGTGCAGCACGAGGCCGAGGAATGTTAAGAGTACACCGTATCCTGAAATGACCGCGTCGGGCACGTATACGAGTGTGGCGTACGAGAACGTTGCGTACGGGTTGACGGAGCCCGAGGCCAGCCCGTACAAAACGACCGCCAGCCCAAACAGTTCAAATCCCGCTCCAACCCCGAATCGGCGGGGTCGCCGAACGCGCGTCGCCAACGATTCGCCAAGCGAGCGCGGGCTTGGCGTGTTCGACGGTCGCTCCTCGGGCAATTCAGACGCCAGCATTCGTGAACCCTCCAAAGGGGCATGCGTGCCATGGCGTATGGAAGTTTCGCGGCGGAGGACGGCCTCGTACCAAAAGGCCCATGGACGCGCCACGGACCTGCGTTTCAGCACTCATAGAGGTCGTCACACCGGATGGTCGGCTGACCCTCTTCTCATCACAAACGCGGGCGGAAGAACGTCCCTCCCCTAGAAAACGCTTCCCGCGGGGGCGGTGGCAGGAGTCTCGTCGAATTAAACTCGTATCGATAGATATTTGAAACCCAAACCGTGTCCCGACGGCGATGGAAGTCCCCCCGGGCCGGGTGGAGCGCATCTCTGACGGCGGGACGGAGGCCGTCCGAGAGATCCTCGCGGACCTCCGCGCGACCAAGTTCAACGGCATCCTCAAGACGTCCGTCTTCCGGGGCGACGTGCCCTCCCAGGGCCTCCTCGTCTTCCGGAACGGGGACGGCGTGCTGGCGCAGCACCGCAGCGCGGAGGACTTGGAGGGGTCCGCCGCGGTGCCGGAGATCCTGCGGGACGCCACGAGCGAGCGCGCCCAGATCGAGGTCCGCACCTACGACTACGGCCACTCCTCGATCAGCGTCGACCAGATCCAGAAGAGCTACCCCGAGGCCGCGATCGAGGGCATCGGCGAGCCGGACCCCATCCTCGCCCAGATCGTCGCGGAGACCACGCAGGAGCGCGAGGCCTACCAGAGGGACCTCGCGGCGCGCCGCGAGCAGGAGAAGAAGCTCATCGACAAGGAGGAGGAGCTCTACCGCCGCAAGTGGGATTTGGAGCAGGAGTTCCAGCGGTCCGCGGTGCGGCAGCGGGAGCTCGAGGGGTTGCGCTCGGAGCTGGCCGCGGTCAAGGAGGCCAGCGGCATGCTCATGAGCCGCCTCGAGGAGCGCCGCACCCAGGCGGACGTGGAGATCGAGTCGCAGAAGAAGCTCCTGGCCATCGACCAGGAGAAGGCGCGCGCCGAGATGGAGGCGCAGCGCAAGGCCCTCGGGGAGCACGAGACGGGGCTCGCGCAACGCGAACGGGAGCTCACGGCGCGGGAGAACCTCGTCGGCGAGCGCCTGGCGTCCCTGGAGGGCCGCGCCACGTCCTTCGAGGGCGAGCGCAAGCAGCTCAACGACATGTACACGGACCTGCAGAAGGAGCTCGACAAGATCGCGTCGGCCCGGAAAGCCTTCGACGAGCGCGTCGCGGAGGCGGAGAAGCGGGACCGGGAGCTCACCCTGCGGGAGCAGTCCACCCGCGAGTGGGAGGCCCAGATGAAGGAACACGACGCCTCCCTGGGCGAGCGCGACGCTGGACTCACCGAGCGCGAGCAGGCCGTCGCCGAGAAGCTCAAGGACCTCGAGGGCCGGGAGGCCAAGCTCGTCGAGCGCACGACGGAGCTCGAGCGCAAGGCCGCCGAGGTGGAGACGCGGGACGAGAGCCTCGAGGACCGCCGCGAGGAGCTCGGACGGGCCACGAAGAAGATGGAGAAGCTCGCGCGCGAACTCGCGGCGAAGGACAAGACGATCGCCGAGGAGGAGCGCGAGGCGCGGGAGCGGCAGATCGAGCTGCGCCGCGGGCAGCGCACGCTCGCCACGGCGACGAAGGATCTGGACCGCCGGGAACGCGCCGTGCGCGGCCTCGAGGAGGAGCTCGAAGCCCAGCGGGACCGGCTCAAGGAGCAGGCGCTCAAGCTCCTGCGGGCCGAGAAGGCGTCGCAGGAGCGGCTCGCGGACCTGGAGACGCTCGACCGCGAGATCGCCAAGCGCGACACCGCGGTGGGCCGACGCGAGGCCGCAGGGGAAAAGCGGGAAAAGACCGCCGAGGCGGAGGCCGCGCGGCTCCTCGAACGGACGGACGCCCTCGAGGTCGCCGAGGAGGACCTGAAGAACCGTGCCCGTGCGGCCGAGGAGCAACTGGGCGCACAGCGCACGGAGGTGGACCGCCGCGACCGAGAGCTCGCCGCGAAGGCGAAGGCCCTCGCCTCCGAGGCGGAGACCCTCGAATCCCTGAAGGGGACGCTGGACGAGCAGGAGACCGCGTTCCTCGAGGACCTCCGGGAGATCGAGGTCAAGAAGGCCGCGAACGAGAAGGCCGAGGACGAGCTCAAGAAGGCGCAGGAGAAGCTCGCCAAGCGCTCCGAATCCCTCGAATCCTCCCAGTCACGCGTCAAAGGCCAGCTCGACCGACGGACCGCCTCGCTCGAAGAGCGCGAGGCCCAGCTCCAGGAGCGCGAGACGCTCGCGGAGGAACGGGAGAAGGCGAGCGCCCGGAAGACGGCCGAGGTGGATGCCCAGGAGACCGCGGTGGCCGCACGGGAAGAGCGCGTCGAGGCGGACGCGAAGCGCCGCCAGGAGGCGCTCGACGCGCGGCGCTCCTCCTTGGAGGACCGCGCCGCCAAGCTCTCGGCCCAGCGGGACCGCCTTTCGGCGGAGCGCGCCGCCCTCCAGGAGACCCGCGGCGAGCTGAAGTCGCTCCAGGCGGAGCTCAAGGAACGCGAGGCGCGCCTCGCGAAGGCGGAGACGGACCTGGAGCGGAAGAAGCAGGACCTCGCGAGGATCAAGGCGGGCCTCCGGAAGCTGCGCTGAGCGACGGCGACTGCAGGGCCTTGGATGAGGGAGCGGAGACAGATGAGGCACCTCTACACGTTGACCACGGATTTCGGCCCGGGGGAGTACGTGGGCGCGATGAAGGGCGCCCTCCTCTCGATCGACCCCGACGCCACGATCGTCGACATCGACCACGCGATCCGCCCGCAGGACATCCGCCACGGCGCCTACGTGATGCTGACGGCCCTGTCACACTTCCCCTTCGCCGTGCACATCGGCGTCGTCGACCCGGGGGTCGGCACGTCGCGCCGCGCCCTCGTCGTCGTGTGCGAGGGCGCCCTGCTCGTCGGCCCGGACAACGGCCTCCTGATCCCCGTGGCGCGGCGCTTCGGGCTCAAAGAGGTCCGGGCGATCACGAACCGCAAGCTCATGGCCAGGGAGGTGTCCTCCACCTTCCACGGCCGGGACGTCTTCGCCCCGGTCGCGGCCCACCTCCTCACCGGCACCAAAGTGAAAGACGTCGGCCCCGCCGTCCGGGACTTCGTCGACCTGGACTTCGGCGCGCCGAAGGCGGCCCCGGGCGGCCTCGAGGGGATGGTCCTCACCACGGACCGGTTCGGGAACATCATCACGAACATCCCCCGCGCCTCGGTCGAGAAGGCGTGGAAGGTGGGTGGCCCGATCCACGTCGGCTTGGGCGGATACGAGGCGTCCCTGCCCCTCGTGTCGACGTACGGCGAGGTTCCGGCGGGGGAGTTCCTGGCCACCTTCTCCTCGGGCGGCTTCCTGGAGATCGCGCGCCGCGAGGGGAACGCCGCCTTCCAGCTCCACATCAGCCCCGGTCTCCCGGTCGTCCTGCGGAAGGCGTGAGCGAGCCGAGGCCAAGAGTTATTTGCGGGACCGCGCTACCCGCGCCGCACCCATGGACCGACGCAGGATCCTGCTCATCATCTTCGACGGGCTCGGGGACCGCCCGATCACGGAGCTAGGGCACAAGACGCCCCTTGAGGCGGCGCCCAAGCCCAACCTGGACTGGTTCGCGTCGAACGGGATGAACGGTCTCCTGGACCCCATCGGGCCGGGCGTGACCCCGGGCAGCGACACGAGCCACCTCGCCCTCTTCGGGTACGACCCCCCGGAGGTCTACACGGGCCGGGGACCCTTCGAGGCCGCGGGCGTCGGGCTCGCGCTCCAGAAGGGCGACATCGCGTTCCGCTGCAACTTCGCGAGCGTGGACGAGAACCTCGTGCTCACGGACCGACGGGCGGGGCGGATCAAGGAGGGGACCGCGGAGCTCGCGAAGGCGCTCGACGGGATGAGGCTCGGGCGCGTGCGCGTCCTGTTCAAGGAGGGGACGGAGCACCGCGCGGTCCTCGTGCTGCGCGGCAAGGGGCTCTCCGCGGACGCCAGCGACACGGACCCGCACGAGGAAGGGCAGAAGATCCTGACCTCCAAGCCCACGAACGGGAAGGGGAAGAACACCGCGAAGGCGCTCAACGCGTTCACCCGGAAGGCGTACGAGGTTCTGAAGGACCACCCGGTCAACAAGGCGCGCGCCGCGAGCGGGCTGCCGCCGGCGAACATGATCGTGTGCCGCGGCGGCGGCGTCGCCCCGGACCTGGAGCCCGTGACGAAGCGGTACGGGCTCAAGGCCGCGGGCATCGCGGGCGTGGCGCTGATCAAGGGCATGTTCCGCAGCGCCGGGATGGACGTGATCGAGGTCAAGGGGGCGACCGGCGGCCTGGACACGGACATGGTCGCGAAGGCGGAGGCGGCCCTCATGGCCCTCACGACGTACGACCTCGTGGTCGTGAACGTGAAGGCTGCGGACCTCTGCGGCCACGACGGGAAGGCCTCGGAGAAGATCAAGGCCATCGAGCGCATGGACCAAATGATGGGGCACCTGAAGGCCCACCTGCCGCAGGACGTCGTCGTGGCGGTCACCGCGGACCACTCGACCCCGTGCGGCCTGAAGGAGCACTCCGGCGACCCCGTGCCGCTCACGGTCTTCGGCAACGACGTGCGCGTGGACGAGGTGCCGCACTTCGACGAGCGCTTCGTGTCCCGGGGTTCCCTGGGACGCCTCCGCGGCCGTGACCTCATGCCCATCCTGCTCAACCAGGCGAACCGGACGGAGAAGTTCGGGGCGTGAGCACGCCGTGCGCCCGTCTTGCTCCCGGTGCCGGCGGGCGCCTTCTCGGCCCACTTTCACCGACCTCTCGCCGGCCGGTACAAGTAGCCGCGCGAGGATAGGAGTGCACCCGGAGGACCCGACCTGGCTCGTGAGCCTAGGCGGAAACCCCGGCCGAGGACCCACCTTGACGAATCGACACGTCCACGATCAGGTTCGGAGGCTTCGGGAACGACTCGAGGCCCGGGAGCGGCGGACCAGCCTCACGGTGGTCCTCCTGGGGGCGGAGGGAGCCGGGCTCCAAGAGCGACGGGACATCGCCAAGGTCCTCGAAGCGGGGGGGATGAACGTCCTGATCCCCGAAGACGACCTTCCGCACGACGTGAGTCCTTCCCTGGCGGAGGAGGAGATGCTCGCCCACGGCGACATCGATCTGGTCTTCCTGGATGTGGATTCGTGGGGGACGGCAACCGAGTTCGGCCAGCTCTACGGCCGCGAGCTGCTGGCATGGAAGCTGCGGGTGCTCGTCCGGGCCGAGTACCACCCGTTGTACGGGAGCCGGCGCAGCTACCTGAGTGACCTGTATCTGAACCACCTGGCCGTGTACGGCCACGTTTACGCGGTCGGGGTGCCCGGAGAGGTCCCGGCGAGCACGGTCTCGCAGCTGGTGCCACTGCTCGCCCGGCGCTTCCGGAGCGTGCGGGCTGCGAAACCGGAGCTTACCAAGTAAATATTTATATACCAGGTCAACATACTCAGCATGACTGAGGCCATGAGCGACGAATCCGACGACTTGCCTCCTGAGGTGGCCCGGGAGCTCCGGGCGTACGGCGCTCTCGACAACCGCCTCCGGCTCCGGGCCTATCGGACGATTCACGACCACCCCGAAGTCCCGTTCAACGAGCTCGCCCGACGACTCGGAATCGCGAGCGGCCTCGCCGCCTACCATCTCGGGGTCCTGAAGGCCGCGGGCCTGGTCGACGTGGTCTATGCCCGGAGAGGGATGGCCACCTCCCGGTACGTTCTGACGGAATGGGGCGAGCAGGTGTTCCGCGGCCTTTTCGGCAAGCCAAGACGCGGGCCGAAGGCCCCGCGCAACTCCCGGTCCAAGGCCGTCGCGTGAGGGGGCAGGCGACCGGGCCTGCGCGCGACCGCGGCAGGGAACCTCCCGCGTTCAGGGATCGTCTACGCGGGCTGTCGAAATGAAAGCCTTTATACCATAAGGAGGTTGCCGCGCAAGGCTTCGCCTCGGAAGTGGTTTACGTGGAGCAGGTGGACCTGAGCTACGTCATTCTGATCGCCATCTTGGCCGGACTGGGGAGCGCAGGCCTCCTGACCCGCGACGTCCTCCGCCGTGACCAGGGGACGGAGAAGATGCGCGAGATCGCGGCTGCGATCCGGCAGGGGGCGCGGGCGTTCCTGCGGCGGCAGTACGTTTCCATCGCGGCCATCGCCGCCATCCTCATGGTCGGCTTCGCCGCGGCCCTGGGCTACGAGAAGGGGCTGGAATTCGGCCTGCGCACGGCGGCCGCGTTCGGGCTCGCGCCCGTCAGCGTCGCCGAGCCGTGCGCGCTATCGCCGAACAGGATCTCGTCGGACGAGAGCTTGGTGGCGATCGAGGGGCTGTTCTGCCCGATCACCAGGTGCTCCTCGGTGCAGGTGCTGGTCGCGGTCCCGTTGTTGTTGTCGCCCGTGTAGGAGGCCTGCCAGTAGTAGTCACCAGCCGAGTTGAACTGGATCGAGTTCGAGTCCGGCACCGACCCATTCGTCACCGTGACCGTCCCCGCATCCTGCTTGTTCTGCGTGCAAGAGGAATCGCTGTAAACGCTGTAGCTCACCGAGCCACCCGCATCCGCGGTCGCCCCCGTCAGCGTTGCCGAGT
>OFHG01000556.1_pt1 | contig 14784 bp, 12 predicted proteins | sample 1521931 | NCBI WGS metagenome assembly OFHG01 (sample SAMEA2468438, study PRJEB22500) | soil metagenome | biome: Glassland; feature: Farmland; material: Clay | place: Australia | collected 2013-01-31 | depth 0.55 m
TTGCCCGCCGCGTGTCTTCCTATTTCTCCGATCACGTTTCGCGGCAGTTGATGGCGGGCATCATGGCGACAGATTTCCTGGGCCTTTGTCCCAAGCCCAGCAAGCGCATCGAAGGCGGCGGCGCCACGGGCGGCCCGCGGGTCAGGTGCTGCTCGAACTCGCGGCCGGCCGCGGCCGTCACAACCCGTCTCAGTCCTGAATCGGCGCTTTGTATATCCTTCTACAATACCAGAAACCCTGCGATTTGGGACGCGGCCACCATCGCCCCTGCCAGCTCCCTGCGTCGCCCGAAAGGAGCTCTTAGGCAGCAGCTTTCATATCACGAGAAAATCGCCCAGCAAAGAAAACTTCCTTGTGCAAGTCCTCCCTCCGCTCGCGGCGGAAAAAGTGTTCAATCCACTCGACGGAAAACTGTCTGCTCAATTTGACCGCGTGCTATGATGACTGGGAAGGGAAATTCTCGATGAGACCTTGGAGACGAAAGACGCCCTGGGTATTGTCGGCTCTGATATTCCTGGCATTCAGCCTTTACGGTTTGAGCCAGAGGGGGAATGCGGAGAAGAAGTCCCCGGCGAGCAGCGTAGGCGTGAGCAGCGCCGCGGTGCAGGTGCCTCATGTGCCGCCCTACTACAAGAGCGTGAAAGCCGCTGAGCCGCTGCCGCCCGTGCTTCCCGCCAGCCGGTTCGCGGGCCGGCCCGTGGTGGTACGCGCCTACGAGATTGCAGCCAAGATTCCCAAAGTGCTGGCGCAGGAACCGTGCTACTGCGGCTGCGACAGGCACTTCGGGCACCACAGCTTGCTCGATTGTTACGCCTCCGACCACACGGCAGGCTGCGCGGTGTGCGTGCAAGAAGCGTTCCTCGCCTACGAACTCCACAAGCAGGGCAAAACCCCGGCGCAAATCCGCGCTGCCATCATGCGCGGCGATTGGCGCGGGGTTGACATCAACCGCCCGCCCGACCTGAAGCCCTAAATCCACGCAACTGCAGGCTCCCACCCTTCTGTAATCTTTGTCGCCACCAGGGAAAGGTTCTCCCTGCCCCCGTAATTCTCAGAATTTCACACAATTGTGTCAGGTCGAGGCTGTAGAGAAGCTCTTCCCTTTCCGCGCGCAGGTACGCGGATAATTTTGACTGCCGCACGCGACTTGCCTATGATTTCTTTTGGCTCGCGCTTCAGCTTTCAACGCTCATCGCTCGACGCCGATGACCCGGGAGGTTTCCGATGAAGTCTCATACCGATTATTTGTGGTTCAACACCAAAAAGAAACGTGAGTTCATCAACATCACCGATGAACTGGAAAAGGCGCTGGCCAAAACCGGCATCCGTGAAGGCCTGGTGCTGGCCTCGGCGATGCACATCACCGCGGGCGTTTACATCAACGACGCCGAAGACGGCCTGATCGCGGACATCGAAGAGTGGCTGGAAAAGCTGGCGCCCTTCCGCGCTGATTACCGCCATCATCGCACCGGCGAAACCAACGGCGACGCGCACCTGAAGAATCTAATCATCGGCCACCAGGTGCTGGTGCCGGTCACCGACGGCAAGCTCGACCTCGGCCCCTGGCAGCAGGTGTATTATGCCGAGTTCGACGGGCAGCGGCGCAAGCGGGTGCTGATCAAAGTGCTGGGAGAATAGTCTTTGCCCAAGGAGGAACGACGCGAATGACTCGTAACCAATTTCTCATGTCCCTTTTCGCGGGATCGGCTTTCGCTTCGGGCGGCAGCAGAATGTTCGCGGGATCCACGGACACTGCATCGCAGGGCGCGGCGGAACGTTTGCACGAACTTTTCCAGACCGAGTGGGACTACGAATTGGAGCAGGCCCCCACCGGCGCTTCCGAGCTCGGCGACCGGCGATGGAACGACCGCTGGCCCGACGTGAGTCTGGCCGCCATCCGCAAGCGGCATGAGCACCGGCTGGACGTCCTGCGCAGGCTGAGAGTGATCGACCGCGCCAAACTCTCGCCTGGCGACCAGCTCAACTATGACCTCTTTGAAGAACAATACCAAACGGAAACCGACGGCTACCAGTATCACTGGTATCTGATTCCGTTTTACCAGCGCGAAGGAATCCAGCTCTCGAACGGGCTGGCGAACTCGCTGCGCTTCGAGAGCGTGAAAGACTACGAGGATTGGCTGGCCCGGCTGCGCGCCTTCCCCACTTACATGGACCAAACGATGGAACTCTGTCGCGAGGGCATGCGCGAGCACATGATGCTTCCCAAGGTCATCCTGGAGCGCGTGGCCAAGCAGATTGACGAGCAGATCCCCACCGACCCCGCGAAGAGCTCGTACTACAAGCCGTTCGAAAGTTTTCCCGAGAATTTCCCGCAGGCGGACCGCGCGCGCCTGCAGCAGTCGGCCCGCGAAGCCATCGCGGAGGAAGTGGTCCCGGCGTTCCGCCACTTCAGGGAATTCTTCGACCAAGACTATCTTCCCGCCGCGCCGGAGCAGGTGGGCATCTGGAACTTGCCCGACGGCCGAGCGATGTACGCCTACTTTGTGCGCGAGCACACGACGACGAATCTGACGCCCGACCAGATTTACGCCATCGGCTTGCGCGAAGTGGCGCGCATCAGCGGGGAAATGGACCGCGTGATAAAGCAGACGGGCTTCAAGGGAACGCGCGCGGAGTTCTTCCACTACCTCAGGACGGATCCGAAATTCCACTTCAACTCGGCGGCCGATTTGCTGGAAGCTTATCGCGCCACCGCGAAGCGCATTGACCCCCATCTCGTGAAGCTCTTCCGCATGCTGCCGCGCATGCCTTACGGCGTGGAGCCGATTCCTGCCATCGAAGCGCCCGACACCACGGCGGCCTACTACCGGCCCGGCGCCGCCGACGGCTCCCGCGCCGGAACGTTCATGGTGAATCTCTACAAGCCCGAGGACCGGCCGAAGTGGGAGATGATGGCGCTGGCATTGCACGAGTCGGTGCCCGGCCATCACCTTCAAATTGCGCTCGGGATGGAACAGCAAGACCTGCCCAGCTTCCGCCGCTACGGCTACTACGACGCGTTCGGCGAAGGCTGGGGGCTCTACGCGGAGTCGCTGGGCGCGCAGATGGATCTTTACGACGATCCCTATTCCAAATTCGGCCAACTCGCCTACGACATGTGGCGCGCGGTGCGGCTGGTCATTGACCCCGGCCTCCACACCGAGCACTGGGCCCGCCAGCAGGCTATTGACTACTTTATGAACAACTGCCCGAAGGACCGCCTCGACATCACCAACGAAGTGGACCGCTACATCGCCTGGCCCGCCCAAGCACTGGCCTACAAGATCGGCGAGCTGAAGATCCTGGAGCTGCGCGACCGCGCCCGGCGTGAGCTCGGACCGAAGTTCGACATCAAAGAGTTTCACGACGTGGTCTTGAACGAGGGCGCCCTGCCGCTCGATATCCTGGAAAAGAACGTGGACCGATGGGTCGCCGAGAGGAAGGGCCCGTCCTGAGCCGGCGCACGATTCAACGGGCGCTCGGCTGGTGCGTCGTCATCTCGGGCGGCGAGCCGGAAAGAATCGCCGGACCTGCGTCCGGCTACGCGCGCGGCCTACGGCAACAGACTGTACCCTTCTCTATTGCGGATTGGGTCCCTGCACCACCTGCACAAGTTCACCAGGCCGCAAGTGGCGCGCAAAGGCGGCCTGGACCTGCTGCGCGGTGAGATCGAGATAATGCCGCGCGGCAATTACCGGCTCATCGAGCGGCAGGCCGATGTCGGTGCGCGCAATCCAGCCCCGGGCGATGCTGCCCACGCTCGATTCCGAGAGCGGAATCCGGCGCAACAGGATCGCTTTCGCCTGCACCAAGTGCTGCTCGTCAACCGGGCCGGTTTGCATGGCTCTCAGGTCCTTCACTACCAGCGTGCGCGCCTTCGAGACGTTGGGCGGATCGCAACCGTAATCCACGGAGTAGACGGTGCGGTTTTTCCCCGCGTCGAGCGAAGAGCCGACGTAATAGACAAGGCCGTTGGTTTCACGCAGGTCTTGAAAGAGTTTGCTGGCGTAGAAACCGCCTCCCAGCACCTCGTTGCCGAGTTCCAGGGCGTAATAGTCGGGGCTGAAGCGCGTGATGTCAAGCGTCTCGGCCAGCGTGACCGCGTCCTGCACGCGGCTCTTGTCTGGCACGGTCGTCGCGGAAGTTTTGCTGAGCGGCACCGCCGGCAAATCGGTGGGAGGTTTCGGCCCCGCCGTTTTCCACGCACCGAAGTATTTTTCGATGGTGGACTTCGCTTGCTCCGGCGTCACTTTTCCGATCACGACGATGGTGGTCAAATCCGGCCTGAACACGCTGTGGTAATAGTCCTTCACGGTTTCGAGCCTCAGCCCGGAGATCGTTTTGGGAGTCGCCTGGCGCTGAACCGGATCGTCCTTGGGAAACAAGGCGGCTTCGCGCGCGCGGCCGGCGAGATAGCCGGGGCTTTCCAGCCTGCCCGCCACGTATTGAGCCTGCTGGCGCTGCATGATCAGGAAGGCTTTCTCCGGCAGAGCCGGGTGAAGTTCGTTCGCAGCGAGCAACTCGGCGCCGCGCTCGAAATGGTCGGCAAGCACCGAGAGCGAAAAATCGGTCCCGGCGGATTCGTCGGCGCCGATGTCATCGAGAGCCTTTTGGAATTGCAGGCGGTCGAGCGTGGTCGTGCCGAAGGGGAAAAGCTGGTCGAGCACTCCGCCGACGCCTTCTTCTCCTTTGGGCGCTTCGAGGTCGGAATTGTTCTTGATGTGACCATAGACGTTCACGGTGTTGCTCACCGTCTCGGGCTGCACGATCAACCGAATGCCATTGGGCAGCGTCGAAACCACCGGATGCACCGTCAACTGGGGAACGCTCAGCCGCGCCAGCGCCTTCGACGCCCATTCGGGAAGCGGGACCGGTTTGACGTTCTTGGATGCGAACGATTCCGCCCCGCCAAAGGTACTGTGCGAGGTTGGCTTGCCGGAAGGTTGGGGTGGCAGAATCGCGGTGACGGCGTGATCGAGCACCAGATATTTTCGCGCCACGCGGTTCACTTCTTCGGGCGTGACCGCTTCGAGCGCACGAATGTCGTCCTCCGGCGAGTGTCGGCCCTCAACGGCCACCGCTTGCGACCATTCCGAGGCGAGCCCGGAAACCGAGTTCTTCTGCATCTCGGCGTGCGCCAGCTCGCGGCGCTTGGCGGCAGCCACCAGGTCCTCCGGGAAACCATTCTTGAGGTCGTCTTCCAGAATCTGCCGCGTTTCTTTCACCAGCCCCTCGGCGTCAGCGCCTTTGGGATAGCCCACCACAGTAATGCCGAAGCCGGACTTGGGCAGCGATTGCAATTCAAATTCGGCGAAGAGCGCCTTGCCCTGCGGCACCAACGCATAGAGCGTGCCACGCTGGCTGCTGAGTACATCCGAGAGAATGTTGGCCGCAGCGTAGTCAGGGCTGTCCGTCCCCGGCAAGCGAAAGGCAATGGCGGCAACGCCGAAAGGAAAGTCGGAGGGAATGTTCAGCGTCTCCGGTTTTACCGGTTCCAGGTTGATGGCGGGATGAGGCGGGATTCTCTTGGCTGGGATACTGCTGAAAAGATTTTTCACTTCCGCGAGCGCGTGCTCGGGCTCCACGTCGCCCACGATAATCAGAATGGCGTTGTTGGGAGCGTACCACTTGTCATAGAAATCTTTGAGCATGGCGGCGGTAGTTTTTTGAAACGAAGGACGTGTTCCCAGACCGGAGTTGGCCAAGGGCGTGCCCTTGTAGAGCGCCGCCAGCATCTTTTCGTAGAAGACGTCGAACGGGTTGGAATGGTCCTGCGCCACCTCCTGCTCGATGGCGCCGCGCTCTTTTTCCCACAGCTCCTGGCTGTCGTCCACGCCGCTCATGCGAATCGCTTCGATGTGCAATGCGAGGTCGAGGTCTTCCGCCGGCGTTGAGAAGAAGTACTGCGTCACCGTTTGCTGCGTATCGGCATTGAACGAGCCGCCGATGCCGGCGGAGATTTCCGAAAGTTGATCGGCAGAGAGGCCCGGGCTGCCGCGAAACATCATGTGCTCCTGGGCGTGCGCGGTGCCGGGAAATCCCTCCGGCACTTCGTTCGATCCCGCCAGGTAATTCACCATCGTCGTCACCACGGGCGCGAGCGTGTTGCGGACAATCACCACGCGCAGGCCGTTCTTGAGCGTCGCGCGCAGAACGTCCTTCTCCGTTGCGCTCCCGCCCGCCTGCGAAGCGGAGAATACGGAAAGCGGGGCCAGCCCGAGCAGCAGAACGAGCAACATCGCCCATCGCGAGAATTTCTTCATGAATCAAGCTCCCTTCAGATTTAGCCCTGTGGGTAAGATGATAGCGTCAAGCATGTTAGACGCAAATTCAAGCGCAAAGGTTCACCGGAACCGTTCACCGATGCCTGCGCACTTTGCCGGCGCCCGGGAACAAGGGGCCGTAAGCCTGCAGACCGCGAGGCGCTGCTTCTGGTAAGATGAGGGATGACCCTCATTGTGTCGGCTCGATGACTGCCTTAGTTGAAGTTCAAAATCTGACCAAGGAGTTCCGCACCTTCAAGCGCCGCGAAGGCGTAAAGGGCGCGATTCAAAACCTGTTCGTGCGCGACCGGATCATCGTCACGGCGGTGGACCGCGTCAGCTTTTCCATCCAGCCGGGCGAGATGGTGGGCTATATCGGGGCCAACGGCGCGGGAAAATCCACCACCATCAAGATGCTCACGGGCATCCTGGTGCCGACGGCGGGGCGCGTGGTTGCCAACGGTTTCGTTCCCTACCGCGACCGCCGCCACTACACCAAGCGCATCGGCGTGGTGTTCGGCCAGCGCACACAACTCTGGTGGGACATCGCCGTCGTTGAATCGTTCAAGCTGCTCAAGGAACTGTACGAAATCCCGGACGATGATTACCGGAAGCGGCTGGGCCTTTTCTCGGAAATTCTCAATCTCAAAGACTACATGAACACGCCGGTGCGCAAGCTATCCTTGGGCGAGCGCATGCGCTGCGACCTGGCCGCCTCGCTGCTGCACAATCCGCCGCTGCTCTTTCTCGACGAGCCGACGATCGGCCTGGATGTCGTCGCCAAGGACCGTATCCGCGAATTCCTGAAAGAGATCAATCGCCTCCAGCGCACCACCGTGCTGCTGACCACACACGACCTTTCCGACATCGAAGAACTTTCGCGACGCATCATGATTATTGACCGCGGCAAAATCCTTTTCGACGGCGACCTGGCGGAAATGAAGAAGCGCCTGGCACAGTACACCCAGGTGAAATTCTTCCTGAAGGACCGCGCGCAGGCCGCGCTTCTGCCCCAGGTCACGACCAACGGCATCTCCTGCGAGCGCGTGGATGACGTGACTTACCTGATGCGCTTCGACCGGGAAAAACATTCCAGCGCCGAGGTCATCCGCAACCTGGTGAACCGCCTCGAAGTGCGCGACATTTTCATCGAAGAAGAACCTATCGAGGACATCGTGAAGCGAATCTACCTGAGCGGCGAGGTCGGCTGATGGGCGCTTCCGAACTGGCGCTTCCGGCCCGTCCGCGCGGCGGCGCATCGCTCGCGAACCAGGCGCGCGTCTACGCCGAATTTCTCCGCGTCGGCTTCGTCAACACCCTCGCCTACCGGCTGCGGTATTACACCGGCATCGTGACCTATTTCATATATGTTTCTATCTATTATTTCATCTGGAAAGCTATCTACGAGCACAGCGCCAGCATCGAAGGCTTCGACTTCAAACAACTGCTGACCTACGTCGCGGTGGGCTGGATCATCCGCTCGTTTTATTACAACAACATTGACCAGGAAATCGCCATGCAAGTCATGGAAGGCAAGCTGGCCATGGACCTGATCAAGCCCGTGAACACGCAGTTCATGTACGTGGCGCAGGCGCTGGGTGAATCCGTTTTCCGGCTGGCCATGCTGACCCTGCCCACCGCCGTCATTCTCGCCTTGGTCTTTCCGCTGCGCCTTCCTTCATCGCCGCTTCATTTTGCGGCTTTTATGCTCAGCGTGTTTTTCAGTTTCTTCATCGTGGCGGGCATTAACTTCTGTGTGGGCACTTTCGCCATTCGCTTGAAATCCATCCTCGGCCTGCTGCGCGCCAAATACTTCCTGCTCGAACTCTTTTCCGGTCTGCTCATTCCGATTTCATTTTTTCCCGAAGTATTTCAGAAGGCGCTGGCGTTTATGCCCTTCCAGTACATCAGCTACGTGCCAGTGCTGATTTACCTCGGCAAGCTTCAAGGGCTGGCGGTTCTCAAGGCCCTAGCGATTCAGTTTTTTTGGGTGTTCGCCATGCTCGCTCTGGGAGATGCGCTGTGGCGATGGTCGAGCCGGAGAATCACGATTCAAGGAGGGTGAGGATAATTACAAATCATGAATTATGAATTACAACATCTGGGTATAGGCGTTTCATAATGCAGAATTCGTAATTCATAATTTCCCCACTGCCGACTGGAAACCGGAGATGCGACGCCACCTACGATTATTTACCCTTTATTTCGCTCAATATGTGAAAGTGCGCCTGGCGTACAAGGCGGACTTCATCATCGCCTTTTTCTCTTCCATGGCGGCGACGGTGCTGGGATTCGGATTTGTGCTGGTACTGTTCACCAAAATCCCCAAGCTGCAGGACTGGTCGTTTTACGAAATCCTGTTTCTCTACGGCTTCTCGCTGATCCCGCTGGGATTTTTCAACGTGGTCAGTTGGAACCTATACGAATTCGGTGACCTCTACATCATTGAAGGCCGCTTCGACCGTATCCTGCTGCGGCCGGTGGACACGCTGTTTCAGGTGTTGTTCGAAAAATTCCGCCTGGAATCGTTGCAGGAGGTGGCCACGGGCATTCTGGTGGTCGCGATTTCGGCCCGCAAACTGAACATCAGTTGGCACGCGGGCGACTATCTCTGGTTCGTGGTGATGGTAGCGTCGGGCGCGCTCATTTATCTCGCCGTCTTTCTGATTCTGACCGCAGTTTCATTCTGGTTCGAAGACCGGGTGGGCATCGTGCCGCCGGTTTTCAACATGCTGACGTTCGGACGATATCCGCTGACGATTTACAACGTCTTCATTCAATTCCTGCTGAGCTGGATCATTCCCTTCGGCTTCGCGTCCTTCTATCCGACCACGCATTTCCTCGGCCGTGAAAACTTCACAACCTACTTTCATCTGGTGCCGGTAGTCGCCGCGACGTTTGCGATGCTCGCGGTCGTTGTATGGAACCGCGGCGTGGCGAATTACAGCAGCACGGGCTCGTGATGTCGCGAGGAAAAGCCGATCAGGGAGTGTCGACTTCCCGAAGTCCCCTGGAGCAGGCGGCGCGGCCGAGGCGCCTGGTGCGTTCGACGATTTCGAGATTGGTCTGGATGACGCTTCGCGGCGCGTGGTAGAGGTGATACTGGACCGCCTGGTGCCGCACCCACTTGAAGCGCCCGCCCGCCAGGCGAAGCCGGTATTCGAATTCGATGTCTTCGCCGCCGTAGCCCACGAACTCTTCGTTGAAACCATTAATTTCCTCAATCAACGATTTTTCCAGCGAATAAGTGGAGCCAAGAAGATAGGGCGCTTTGCGGTCGAAGAGGCGGCGCAGGAAAGCCGATTTGAGGATCACGCCCTCATCCCAATGGCTGCCGCGGCCGAAGACCGAATCAGCGAGCAATCGCAAATTCATCCTCTCGAGTTGCCCCGCGCGGACGGCTTCCGGCGTCAGTGAATTAGACACGCTCTCGCTCAGGTTGACGCGCCGTCCCATCAGCACAGCGCGCGGCGCGCGGTGCTCCCAGTGCGCCGCAAGATACCGGCTGTGGGGAACGCAATCTCCATCCACGAAGGCCAGATAATCCGCCGCGGCCAGACGGATGGCGGCGTTCATGATGCGGCTCTTGCGAAATCCTTCGTCCGGCTGGAAAACGTATTTCAACTCAAAGGGCGAGCGAGGACGAAAGGACTCGACATGCTCGCGAACGTCGGCCCCCGAGCCGTCATCGGCGATGATCAGTTCAAAATCCGAAAAGGTCTGGCGGCTGAAGCCCGCCAGAACCAGTTGCAGGTGTCGGACCGCGTTGTAAACCGGAACGATAACGCTTGCTTGGGGTGCCATGCGACGGACGATCTCCCCTGACGGCGAAGGAGCACAGCCGAGGCGCCTATGTTAACATGAGCGCGTCATTCGGCCGGCGCGGTGAGAGTCGAATCGAGGCGCTGCGCCGCAGGCCGGCGACTTCGATGAAGCGTCGGTTCCCAATCGACCCGCATGTTGACTCTCCACATTGACCTGGGCAAACAATGGCGCGGCGGGCAATCGCAAGCCCTGCTGCTGATAAAAGGTCTGCGGGCTCGCGGCCACGAGGCGGAACTACTGAGCCTGAGAGGATCGCCGCTGGCCAGGCGCGCCGAGGCGGAAGGCATTCGCGTGCACACGGTCGAGAAACCGTTCGCAAGGCCGCGCACAGCGATGACGCTGGCGAGACTCATCGCGGACAGAAGGCCGGAGATCGTGCACACGCACGAAGCGCACGCCCTGACCGCGGCATGGCTGGCGCGTGCTTCGCGGCGTACCGGCCTAATCGCCTCGCGGCGCCTGGCTTATCACCTGAAACAAAATTACGTTTCTCTGGCTAGATACCGATCCGCGGCGCGCATCCTGGCGGTTTCAAAATTCGTCGCAGAGAGCTTGGCCGCTTCGGGCATTGAAAGCCGGCGTGTGGCAGTCGTTTACGATGGCGTTGAGATTCCGCCAGCCGTTTCTCCTGAAGAGCGATTGAGCGCGCGCCGCCGCTGGGACATGGGCAGCGAGGAGCGGTTGCTCGGTTGCGTGGGCTACCTGCTTCCCGAAAAGGGCCAGGAGATTCTGGTTCGCGCGTGGCCGGAAGTGCTGAAACGCTCAGGCCCGTGCCGGCTGTTGCTCGCGGGCGAGGGGAAATCGCGGCCCCAACTTGAAGCCTTGGCGCGAGAACGGGGTGTGGCGGACACGATTCTCTTTGCGGGGTTCGTGGAGGACGTCGTCGAAGTCTACGCGGCTCTCGACGGTTTTCTTTTTCCTTCGCTGGCGGAGCCGCTGGGGAGCTCGATGCTGGCCGCATTGGCCTGCGGCTTGCCGACCGTGGCTCTGGCGCGCGGCGCGGTTCCTGAAGTCATCACGGACGGCGAAACCGGATTGCTGGTTGACCGACCCGACCCGTCAGCATTTGCCGCAGCGGTTGTACGGCTGTTGAACGAGCCGGGGCTTGCCGCGCGGCTGGGCGCGGGCGCACGCCGCACGATTGAGCAGAATTTCTCCGCTGATCACATGGTGGACGCGACGCTTCGCGTTTACAGCCATGTATGCGAAGAGCGGCGCAGCTCAGAGAGAGCCGCCCTATGACGAAACCCGCCCACGACGCTCCCGCGCTTTCCGTCATTCAGGAGTCGGTCCTGCGTCTCGCGGCGTCCTTGCCTCTGCCCGCCGCGGCGAAACTTCTGGACGCTCCGTGCGGCGCGGGCGCGATGGTGGCCACACTACGGCAAAGAGGATTCGATGCCTGGGGCGCAGACGTTGAGTCCGAAGCGCAATCCCTTCTGGGCGACCGTTTCCGGAGCGCCGACCTGAATCACACTCTTCCCTGGCCCGACGCATGCTTCGACGTTCTGTTTTGCATCGAGGGCATCGAGCACCTCGAATCGCGCTTCAATCTGCTGCGAGAGGCCCATCGCGTGCTAAAGCCGCAGGGGCTGCTGGTGATCACCACACCGAACATCGTATCCCTGCGCTCGCGCGTCCGATTTTTCGGCAGCAGTTTTTTCCACAAAGACCCGCGCCCGCTCAACGAATCGGCACGTCACCCCCTGCATCACATTGGCCTCGTCACATTCTCAGACCTTCGTTATGCCTTACACACTTCGGGCTTCCGCATCGAGGAAACGGCCGCGACTCACGTGAAGGCGGTCAGCTATCTGTACGGAATCCTCGCGCCGTGGATGTGGCTCTATACCCGGATAGCCTTCCGCAAGGAGAAGGACGCCGCCCAGCGCGCCCGCAATCGCGAAATCCTCCGCGCGCTTTATTCGCGTCCGCTTTTGTTCGGTGAGAACCTGATGGTCCTATCCAGGAAAGTCTAGTCGGACCCCTTGGATGAGTGTCATCCTGAGGGAAGCGAACGATCTCCTTTGCACGTTTTCACCAACTGGGGTGCAGATTCTTCGCTTCGCTCAGAATGACAAGGAGGATTGAAGGACAGCAAGTTCAGGCCGGTCGCGCGAGGTCTTCGTCTTTCAAACGATATTCTTTGAGCTTGCGATAGATGGTCGTTTTTCCGATGCCGAGCAATTTTGCGGCGCGGAGGCGGTCTCCGCCGGCGGCACGAAGGGCCTGGAGAATAGCGCGACGTTCCATTTCCTCCAGCGGGGAGATTTCAGGGCCGTCGGTGGGCGGCCCTACCTGATAAAGCACATTGGAAGGCAAGTCTTTGGTCTGAATCACCGGGCCGGCGCCCAGGACCAGTGCGCGCTGCATGCAATTCTCCAGTTCGCGCACGTTCCCCGGCCAGTTGTAGTTCATCAGCCGCACCATCGCTTCGCTGGAGACCTCGGCTCCACGGCCCTCCTCGCCCTGATGCCGCTCGAGGAAAAAGCGGACCAGCGCGGGAATGTCGCTCTTTCTTTCGCGTAACGGAGGTATTTTGATGGAGACGACGTTGAGACGGAAATAGAGGTCCTTGCGAAGGGAGCCGCGCTTGATCGCAGCCTCGATGTCCTGATTCGTGGCGGCGATGATCCGCGCGTCCATCGGCGTCCGCTCGTTGGAGCCAATGGGCTTGATTTCCCGCTCCTGAAGTGCGCGCAGGAGCTTTGCCTGGAGTTCCACGGGCAATTCGGCGATCTCATCCAGGAAAACCGTTCCTCCGCGGGCGGAAGCCAGCAGCCCTTGGCGATTCTGGGTGGCTCCGGTGAAAGCGCCGCGGACATGGCCGAACAGTTCGCTTTCGATCAGCGTGGGAGCGAGAGCGCCACAATCCACCGGCACAAAGGGCCGGCCGCGCCAGGGGCTGGAGGAATGGATGGCTCGAGCCACCAATTCCTTGCCGGTTCCGCTCTCGCCCAGGACCAGAACAGGATGACGCTTGCCAGACGCCTTCAGGATGGTTCGGTAGAGCTTCTGCATCTTGGGGGTGGTTCCGATCAGGTTGGCGTAACCGTGGCGGTTTTTCAACTGTTCTCGTAGTGAGCGGTTTTCCGCCGCCAGCTCACGCAGGGCGACCAGGCGCAAAAAAACCCGCCTGAAATCCTCAACTTTGAAGGGCTTGGTGATGTAATCGTAAGCACCGAGCTTCATGGCCTCGACCGCGGCCGGGATGGAGCCGAAGCCGGTCATGATCACCGTATCCGTGCTGGCGAACCGGTTCTTGACCATTTTCAGCAGCTCCATGCCGTCCATGCCCGGCATACAGACATCAGTCAGGACGATGTCAATCAGGTTGCGCTCGAGGATTTCCAGGGCGCGCGCGGCCGATTCCGCTTCCTCGACGCGAAAGCCCTGGACTTTCAATATATTTCGGCAAAGATCCCGCGCGGAGGGCTCGTCGTCTACTACCAGGACGGTCTGATCACTGCGCTCCATATCCATCCCTCAACCACCGTGATGATAATACATGGCAAGTGATCTGGAAAGCCATCCGAAAACCGGATTTTGAGATCCCCAAAGTCGAACCCGTAGGCGGTTCACGGGGGAAGAGCCTTCTTTTTCGGCTGTAATTCTGCTAATGTTGAAAGACCGTGGGGATGTTTTCGGCTCGGGTTAAGGAAATGCTGAAGACATCCGGGCGGAGGGCCTTCGCGCGGCCCGGACGTTGGCGAGGCGTGCAACCCTTCCTGCTTCTGGGGGACGGTAACATGAACAAGCGGAAATTATCAGGCTTGCTGTTGGTAGTCACTTTGGCGGCGGGATTCGTGGCGGGATGCAAGCGGGATCCCGTAGCTCGAAAGCACGCCTACTTCGAGAGCGGGACGCGCTACTTCGACCAAGGAAAATACCGCGAAGCGGCCATCGAGCTCCAGAACGCGATAAAGGTCGACCCGCGCTACGCCGACGCCCACTACGAGCTCTCGCGCTGTTACGAGAAGCTGAAGATCTGGAACGGCGCGTACCAGGAACTGATGCGCACTATCGAGCTCGACCCGAAAAACATGAAAGCGCGAGTGGATCTGGGCTCACTCCAAATTGCGGCCAGACAGTTCGACAAAGGGGAAGAACAGGCCAAGATCGTGCTCGCGGCGGAGCCCAACAATGTGGACGCGCATACTTTACTCGCCAACGCGCTCGCTGCACAAGGGAAAATGAAAGAGTCGATGGAGCAGATGAATACGGCCATCCAGCTGGACCCTGAAAGCTCCAGGTCTTATATGAACCTGGGCGCGCTGCAGTCGGCTTCAAAAGAAGACCCCGCTGCGGAAGAAAGCTACAAGAAAGCCATCGAGCTGGACCCGAAATCCGCCCAAGCAGTCATGCAATTGGGCGCGTTCTACGCTCGCCAGCGCCGCTTCCCAGAGGCCGAGCAACAGTTTAAGCACGCGGTGGAGTTGGCGCCGAAGGATCCCGGGGCTTACAACGCCCTGGCGCGGGTCTACCTGCTGGAAAAGGAGCAAGACAAGGCCGAACAGGTGCTGACTCACGCGCTCCTGGCGCCTGCCCATCCCGACCGCCCGGTCTGGGACGCGGGCCGGCGCGCGGAGATCCGCGGGCTGCTCCACAAGCTCAAGGAGAAGCTGGCGTCGGCGTCGTGACGGCGCCTGCGACGGTACCGGTGCACCCTCAAGATTTGCGCGGATAGGGACATGCCCGG
>OFHG01000557.1_pt1 | contig 14765 bp, 12 predicted proteins | sample 1521931 | NCBI WGS metagenome assembly OFHG01 (sample SAMEA2468438, study PRJEB22500) | soil metagenome | biome: Glassland; feature: Farmland; material: Clay | place: Australia | collected 2013-01-31 | depth 0.55 m
GCGGCGCCGTGCAGGAGGAGTTGGTCACCATTCGTGGTGAGCGCTTCGTCATCCCGGTGAAGGCCGAGCAGAAAAGGCGCGTGCAGGGCGTCGTCCACGGCGCCAGCTCCAGCGGCCAGACGCTGTTCATCGAGCCGATGCAGACCATCGAATTGAACAACGAACTGGTGGCGCTGGTGGAGCAGGAGCAGCAGGAAGTGCACCGGATCCTGCGAGAGATGACCGGCCGGCTGCGCGAGCAGGCCGGCGGGATTCAGATGGCGCTCGAGGTGGGGATCGAACTGGACCTGGCCTTCGCCAAGGGACGTTTTGCCCTGGAATTCGACTGCACGCGGCCGCACTTCAACACGGAGCAGCGGCTGCGGCTGCGGGACGCGCGGCATCCGCTCCTCGAGGATGTATTGAAACGTCGGAACCGCTCCGTGACGCCTATGTCGCTCGAACTGGACCGCGATCGCCGGGTGCTGTGGGCGGGCCAGGCGGAATTCGCCCAGAACTACATCAAGAAGGGGCGCCTGGTGTTCGTCGAGGGCCGCCTCCAAACCAACCGTTACGAGCAACAGGGCGAAACCCGTTATTTCACGCGGGTCGTGGCGCTCCAGATGCAAATATTGGATCGCAAGGTTGGAGAGCCGGAGCCCGAACCGGAACCAGCCGATTTTGAGGAGATGGTTACGGAATAACCGAGAAAGCCTGCAACAAAGCGCGAAAAGCCAGTTTGCCTGATTGGGCGCGGTAAGGTACGCGGCTTAAAGGGCTGGCGTTCACAGCGGCCTCTGACAGAACGTCCAGCCGGCTTCCGCCGCGGCTTTTGGCCTGCATGTAGTTTATGCCCAGCTCAAATAGATAGCCCATGTCCACGCCCTTCTCAGAAGGGTTTTCGCCGTTTTCGACCTGCCCCCAGGCTGCCAGGCCAGACACCAGTGCTTTCAGGACTTCTCCGCCTGTTTCCGTTTTGGGTGACGAAGCAGCCTGACCGCTCGTTGTGCCGCCTGCCGTCGGCTCTTGCAGGATCTGGCGAATGTAGCGCGCCAGGTCGTCATACTCCACCTGGTGTTGGTGAAAGGCGCGCCCAAACTGCTCCAGACCGTGGGCATAAACCTGCGCTGAGGCGTTATCTTCAAGCTGCGCTAAAAGACGGCCAGCCTGCTCCAACACTCCAGGCAGGTCGGCGAGGGGTAGGGCTTGAACCGCCTGAGTTGCAACCCGAAAAATCTCCAGCACGTGGTCGCCGTGGTTGGCATTGACGGTATCCGCCTGATTCATGGCCTCCCGTTGCTGAGCCAGCACGTCTGCCACCGCCTGGAACACGTGTGCCAGGTCACACGGTGATGTATTCATGTAATATTGAATATTTATAAATAATTACAATTTAGTGTTACGACAGCCCTTCAAGTTGTTCAATAAAGCCGGAAACCACATCGACCCCACCCTGCCAAACCGCGTCTTTATAGATATCAAGGTCGGCGCCCGCCAGGAGGCGGGCCGGCGAATCGGAACCGCCGGCGGAGAGGATCTCGATATAGCGCGGTTTAAAGGATTCACCCTCCTCCCGATATTGTTGGTATAAAGAAAGCACCAGGAGCTGGCCGAAGGCATATGCATACACATAAAATGGCGTTTGGTAGATGTGTGGGATGGATACCCATTCCCAGCGAAACTCGTCGCTGAGCTCGACTGCTTCGCCAAATTGGTGCCGCAAATTATCCAGATAGGCATTGGACAGGTCATCAACCGCCGCCCCCTCTTTAATCATAGCGTGCGCCTGGCGCTCAAAGAGGGCAAAGAATGCCTGGCGCAAGATGGTGGCGTAAGAATCGTCCACTTGCTTGAAAAGCAGGTCGCGGCGTACCGACTCATCCTTCTCGTCAGCCAATAAACGATCCACCAGCATCATCTCGCCAAAGGTCGAAGCCGTCTCAGCCAGCGGCAGGGAGGCTTGCTGGGTGAAAAGGGAATGATGCTCAGCCAGCATGGAATGAATGGCGTGGCCCAATTCGTGGGCCATGGTCGCCACGTCGTCCGGACGGCCCTGATAGTTGAGCAACACCCAGGGAGAGATGTCGGGGGTAACCGTCCAGCAGAACGCGCCGCTGCGTTTTCCCTTGCGAACTTCGCTATCCAGATGGTTATCCTCGAATACGCGGCGCGCCAGGTTTGCGAAACGTCCGTCAAAGCGTTGGAAAGACTCCATCACCATTCCAGCCGCCTGGCCGAATTCGTATTTTTTATGCGCTTTGACGACTGGAGCGTAGATATCGTAACGACGCAGGCGCGGCATCCCCAACAAACGCGCTTTCATTTGAAAGAATCGTTGAAAAATACTGGCATTGCGCTGGCAGACAGACAGCAGCGTATCCACCACTTCATCCGGGATATCGTTTGCCAGATTGCGGGCAGAAATGGGGGAAGTGAAATGCCTCAATTCCAACTGTTCGTTGCTCCAATCGCGCACGATCGTCTGGTAAATTTGACCCAGGATTGGACCATCATTACCGTAAACACGGTAGAGTTCCTGATATGCTGCCGCGCGCGCAGCTGGATCGCGGCTGCGGGCATAAACCATCACCTCACCCCGGGTCAGTTCACGTTCTTCGCCATCCAACGTTAACTTGAAGGCATAGCGGTTGGTAATGGTATCGTACAGGTTGGTGAGGGCGTTTACACCGGTCACATTCTTAATGTTGACGATCTTCTCTTCTGCCTCCGAAAGGGTGTGCGGCTTGAAATGGCGCATATCCTCCAACCAGTAGCGATAATCGCCCGAAGCGGACATCAATCGTTCGGCGTTGGCCTCATCCAACGCTTTCCACCACAGGCTGAAAAACAGGGTACGGTTTTCCAATTCTGCGACTATCTGATCGATCCGCGCCATAAAAGATTGGATCGCCTGATCCTGCGTATCGGCGGCAAAGCTCAGTCCGGCAAAGCCATAGATGCGGCGCGCCAGGTAGTCAATCGTTTCATAATCCTTAACAATCGGCAAGAACTCTTCCGTTGAGATCTCCGCCTGCAAGCGCTCGCGATGAGCTTCAAATTGCGATACGAGCGTTTCCATCCGGGCGAAAGCCGCCTGCATATCCGGGCTGCTTTGCGATTCGAACAGGTCCGAGAGGCTCCAACGTGAGGATTGAAAAGCCAACGTTACCATCCTTCTAGTGACTCCCTTCCAAATGTTTTCAAAAATTACTAAACAGGGTAAGGCCAGGGTTCAACTGCTCACATGATTTGCTGCGCACTGCCATCACGAAACAACTGGCGTAAGTGATCGATCGGTCGCCGTTCCCCCGTTTTCGCATCCACGTAGTACCACAGATCCCAACCATTGCAAGGTCCCTGGTGGATCTGGCGGGCAATCTGGTGGATTGAACCGCGCTGCCCATTATACTCGATCGCCCCATCCGCCAAAACGCGGGCTACCTGTTCGCCAGCTTTACCAAAATACAACAATTGCCCAGGGAGCAGGAGATTGTGTTCCAGCAACATCCCAAAGGGAACGCGCTTACGTTTGCGCGGGTTGGGCGTAGTGTAGAAATGTTCGTCAGGCTCTCCCTCTGGAATGGCATCAATCCGCTGGCGAGCCAATGTTACATAATCAGGCTCGCGCTCGATTCCGATCCAATGGCGCCTCAAGCGGCGAGCGACTGCACCGGTGGTCCCGGTTCCGAAAAAGGGGTCCAGGATCACATCCCCCGGATTGGTGCTGGAAAGGATCACCCGGTACAACAATGCTTCCGGTTTTTGAGTTGAGTGGGCTTTTTCGCCGTTTACCCGCAGCCGTTCCGCCCCCCCGCATAACGGCAGGTGCCAATCACTGCGCATCTGCAAGCCATCGTTAAGGGATTTCATAGCGTGATGGTTAAAGGTGTAAGGAGCGCCACGCTCTTTCTGGGCCCAAATTAACGTCTCTTGCGCATTGGTGAAGCGCACCCCGCGAAAATTGGGCATGGGGTTATCTTTGATCCACACCAGGTCGTTCAGGATCCAAAAACCCAGATCCTGCAGAATCGCCCCCACCCGGTAAATATTGTGGTACGAGCCAATCACCCACAAAGTGCCGGTACGTTTCAATACGCGCCGGCAGGCTGAAAGCCAGGCGTGCGTAAATTGATCATAAGCGCGTAAGTCCGGGAACCGGTCCCAGTCGTCGTCGACGGCATCCACTTTGGTCAGGTTTGGACGCCAGAGGTCTTGACGCAACTGCAGATTATAGGGGGGGTCGGCGAATATCGCATCTACAGAATCCGGCGGAAATCCGGCCAGCACCTGGATGCAATCCCCCTTCAATACCTGATCTAACGGAAGGTCTTCTAGCACGCCCGGCTCGCCCATCAGACGTTAAACCGAACGTGCATAATATCCCCATCCTGCACCACGTATTCTTTACCTTCCAGGCGTAGTTTGCCTTTATTGCGGGCCTCGTTCAGGCCCCCTAAGGCGACAAGATCCTGGTAAGAGACCACTTCGGCCCGGATAAAACCTTTTTGCAGGTCGGTATGAATGACGCCGGCGGCTTCAACTGCCGGGGCGCCACGGCTGACCGTCCAGGCGCGTACCTCATCCGGACCAACGGTGAAGAAGGACTGCAAGCCCAGCAGTTCATAAGACAGGCGAATGACGCGCTGCAATCCCAGTTCTTCAATACCGTACTCACCCATGAAGAGATCAGCCTCATCCGGCGGCAATTGGGCAATCTCCATCTCCAGCTTGCCCTGCAAAGCCACAATTGCGCTGGATTGGTGGGCATACTCAATAGCCGGCGCCGGCTGACCATCGGCCAAATTTAAGAGGATCAGGACAGGTTTGCGGGTCAGGAAGCCGAATCCAGCCAGCGTTTTTTCTTCCTCGGCGGTCATATCCACATCTCGCAGCGGTTTTTCCTCGTTCAACGCCGCCTGCAGGCGCTCGAACAAGGCGATCTCGCGTTCTATGATCGTCTTATCCCGCCCGCCGCCTTTTTTGCGCTCCTCAACCAGGCGCTCCAATTTCCTTTCCACGGCAATCAAGTCATTCAGCAGTAATTCACCATCCATGGCCTGGATATCACGACACCAATCCACGCCGCCGGCCGGGTGCGGGACGCTTGGATCGTCGAAACAGCGCACGACGTGCACAAAGCCATCCATCTGGTTCAACTGGTTCAGTAAAGCACCGGAGAGGCCTGTTTTATTGGAGCTCCCCTCCAATCCAGCGATATCGGCGTAGGTTACCCTGGCGTAAATGGTTTTTTCGGGCTTGAACATGGCAGACAGGCGGTCGACGCGCAGGTCGGGCACATCGACGACCGCCGTGTGGACCTCAAAAAGCCCGCCGCTCATCGTGGTGGGTTGATCTCCACGCGTCAATGCATTGAAAATGGTCGTCTTACCAGATTGAGGGAGACCGATAATGCCTAAGCGCATGTAATTTCCTTGACCCTAAGCCCATCTTTCGATAAAATGTAGGGGCTGAAGAGCAATCGCCGAAGTGGCGGAACAGGCAGACGCGCACGACTCAAAATCGTGTTCCCTCGGGAGTGTGGGTTCGATTCCCACCTTCGGCACCATATCCCTGGCGATTATAGCACATGCCCTCTGAGCCATCAGAGGGTATTTGTTTACCATCTGTTTGTGAGTGCACCTCCAAAGTTTGCGCCTGCGGAAATTGAGCGTCTGTTCAAAGGCATACATCCCGCAGGTTGAAGAAAGAGTTTGAGAGCCTTCGCCGCCAATATCGGGGCAAAAATGCGACATTGTGGGCAGAAGGGTATTATGTTGGTACGGCTGGATACGTCAGCGCGGAAACCATTAAACGGTACATCGAAGAAAGTCCAAAGAAATAGTTTCAAGGCTTGAAGATTTAGAACATTCGTGTTATATTCAAGCACATGAAGCTGATTGCTCAAGTCAAACTCCTGCCTACGCCCGACCAGGCTGATGCGCTCAAACAGACGATTGAGCAGGCTAACCTTGCCTGCCAATTTGTCAGCGATTGTGCTTGGGAGAGCAAGACTTTTCGGCAGTATGGCCTGCATCATAAATGCTATCAGTCGGTACGCGAGCAGTTTGGGCTTTCGGCGCAAATTACAGTACGTGTTATCGCCAAAGTCGCAGACGCATATAAACTCGACCGCAAGACGAAACGAACCTTCAAACCGACGGGAAGTATCGCCTACGACGACCGCATTCTGTCTTGGCGGCTGCAAGACCGAACTGTGTCGATTTGGACGGTGAATGGGCGGCTGCGCATACCGTTTGTCTGTGGGGAACGGCAAAGAGAATTGCTCCAAACCCGTCAAGGGGAAAGCGACTTGGGCATTTTTCGAGGGATGTTCTTCCTCTCCGCAACCTGCGAAGTGGAAGAACTCAAGCCTGTTGATGTGGAAGGCGCATTGGGCGTGGATTTAGGAGTAGCGAACATCGCTGTTGACAGCGATGGGGAAATCCACTCCGCCAGTCACATCAACAATGTGCGCCACCGGCACCACTCCTTGCGAATCAAACTGCAAGCAAAAGGCACACGCTCGGCCAAACGCAAACTCAAACAACTCTCTGGTAAAGAAAGCCGCTTCGCAAAAGATACCAACCACCGCATTGGTAAGCAGATTGTGGCGAAGGCGAAAGACACAAAGCGAGCGATTGCTCTGGAAGATTTGACGGGCATTCGCACGCGGGTTACGGTTCGTCGCTGCCAGCGCGCCACTCTGCATAGTTGGGCGTTCTTCCAGTTGCGTAACTTTGTCGAGTACAAGGCGAAACGGACGGGTGTTCCAGTCATCCTGGTAGACCCCAGGAACACCAGCCGAACCTGTCCCGTATGCGGTTGTATCGACAAGGCTAATCGCCCTTCTCAAGGCGTTTTCTCCTGTGTGGTTTGCGGCTTCGCTGGACTTGCCGACCACATCGCGGCGGTCAACATTGGCCGTCGGGCCAATGTCAACCAGCCAATCGTAGCGCGCGATGAAGCCAAAGCTAATTTCCCGTTAGAATTGCGGCAGAGCGCAGTTACAAGCCACCTGCATTAGCAGGTGGTAGTTGACTCTATAATAGTCTAGAAATGATCCATCCATAGAACGATTTTCAGCAGATACCTGTTTTTTGAGAACAAGGAGGGATTTGTGCCAAGCACCAACGACATACTGGCGATAATTCTAGGGGGAGGCGTCGGACGGCGCCTTTATCCACTGACCAAGCAGCGCTCCAAGCCCGCCGTTCCAATAGCCGGCAAGTACCGTTTGATCGATGTACCACTCAGCAATTGCATCAATTCCAATTTGAAACGCATTGCCGTGCTGACCCAATTCAATTCCGTGTCTTTGCACCGGCACATCACTCAAACCTACAATTTCGACATCTTCCAGCAAGGCTGGGTCCAAATTCTGGCTGCCGAACAAACGCCGCGCAGCACCGACTGGTACCAGGGTACTGCCGACGCCGTGCGCAAGCAGTTATTCGAAATCAAAGCCACCCACGCCGATTACGTGATCATCCTGGCCGGCGATCACCTGTATCGCATGGATTACGAGCTCCTGGCGCAGTTCCACTGGGAGCACGAGGCCGGTATCACCGTGGCGGTGCAGCCGGTGGTGGTCAGTGAGGCGGCGCGCTTCGGCCTGCTGAAACGCGCGCCGGACTACAGAATTCAGGCTTTCGTTGAAAAGCCGCGCGATCCAGACGTGCTGAAAGAATTCGTCAGCCGCGACGACCCCGAACACCCCTTCCTGGGCTCGATGGGAATTTACATGTTTAAAACATCGGTGCTGATCGACCTGCTGGAAACTTCTACCTACGATGACTTCGGCGGGCAAATCATCCCCAACGCGCTGGGCACAAAAGCGGTTTACGGGTTCGATTTCGAAGGTTATTGGGAGGACATCGGCACCATCCGCTCTTTCTACGAGACCAACCTGGCCCTCTCCAGGCCGAACGCCCCGTTCAATTTTTCCGATCCGTTGCGCCCGATCTATACCCACCCGCGCTTCCTGCCCGGCTCGGTGATCGATGGCGCCGAAATGGAAAATGTGCTGCTAACGGACGGCTGCCAGATCCAAAAAGCGCGCCTCAGCAATTGCGTAATCGGCTTACGCAGCCAGATCCAGGATGGGGTCCAGCTAAAGGATACGATTCTGATGGGAGCTGATTATTACGATACCCCCGGGGAAACTCGCGGCACCGGCGTCCCGATTGGAATCGGCAAAAATTGTGATATCGAAGGCGCCATCATCGACAAAAACGTGCGCGTCGGCGAAGGCGTGGTGATTAAACCCTTCCCGCGCGGCACAGAAATGGACGAGGGCAACTGGGTGGTGCAGGATGGCATCGTGGCCATCCCCAAGAGCACCGTCCTGCATCCGGGCACGTACATCGGCCCGGAATAGTGTATAGATTGGTTTACAAAAGGGGCGGTCGCGGCTTAAAAAGATCTGAACCGTCCCAGTATAATAATCATATTGCCAAGTCGAACGGCAAGTCGCTTATATCTCTAAGTTGTCTGCCCTGTACTAGGGTTTGTAAAGATTCCTCTTGATCTCTAATTTGATCAAGACTTTTCTCATCCCTTTGCTTAATTTCTTCAATTGCCTCCTGCATTTCGTGCAATGCAAAGTGATAGACACAATCCAAATCGCCAGTCCCGAGAGCCAAAGAAGCTATTCGAGTTGGTAGAGGCTCTCCTATAACTGCTACAACATGAGGAAGATTCCCTTTTCGATTACGAATAAGATTCAACGCCTCCGTCCTGGCATTTTGTCCTCTATCGCTTCGTAACGTCCATTTACAAGATATGCTTGCATGAAGAATAGGAACATCTTCTGATTTATTGCCAACACGCATTGGAGTTAAAAGAGCAATTGGTTTCTCAGTAACTATTTGCTGATCTTGGTTAATTTCAGCGTCTGTTACAGGCCATCTTCCCACAACGATATCTGGGGTAATAATATAATCACGTCCTAAGACGCTTGCCAATTCTCCACTATTAGCAAGGATTGTTTCCAAGTTGGCTAAATGCTCATATTGATCAAAACGGTTAATTGGTATTTGGGTCGAATAAATCCAGCGTCCTGGACGTAAGTGTTGTAAGAGCTTGAAAGATTCTTCTAAAAATTCCTGTGTGATGCTTTCAAACTTACCTCCTCTGGTTTGACCAGATAAAGCATCTATATTGACGGACTCGGGAAGCCTTTTTACAATTCCCCATGCAATTTCAACACTATTGCGATTGTTCCCATCGGCAAAATTCGGATATTCCCAGTTCCGTGATTCACTAAAGCTAATTCGAATAATTTCTTGCCGAATCCGGAGTTGATAAGAATCGCGCAAGTCGACCAGGCTCATATGAAATTCCTTTAGATTACGGTTTACAGAAACCAATCACGTATTCTTCATGCATACGCTGTTGAATCTGTGATTTTTTGTTTATCTCTAAGCCAGCCGGCATCATGCGCCTATTTCTGTCCAAATTTCTGATGCCAATCGCTGGAACGTCAAACCCTATACTTTTTCCTATATCTACCAAACAATTTTGTGTTTCCGTATCCTTACCACGCATGATGGAACTACCAACAACTACAACTGCACCTTTTCCTGGTTTCAGCACTCGATACATTTCCTTTATAACTCTCATCATCTCAGAGTAATAGCGCCGCAGAACCAAAGCTTTCTTCTCATCTTTTTCGCCTATTTTACAAATAACTTCTTCTGTATACGCAGGCATATTCTCAAAAGACACGTTCGCCAGCGAGTCCCCGCCTACATACTCACCTCTAAGATTACCCAACTCATCTATTCTATGGCCCAACCACACCAGCGAAAATTTATGGGCTCGCATATAATCAATAGCATTCGATGCATAAGGCGGCGAAGTTACAATTAAATCAATTGTATTTTCCGGAACAGGCAGTTTTTGGGCGTTTCCAAATAAAACATGTGTCTCGTAACCCACTGAAGGATCGTTTACTATTCCAGCAAGATTGGTTTTAAGCCGTTTTTCAAATTCATCGATGGGAGAACGTAGCCTTTTGGTTGCATGCCGAAGGCAAGAGTATTGATCTTTCGTTAATTCCTCCCCCATTACCACCTTGCCAGCCCGGTCTATTACAATTTTGGCTTTATGCGGGCGGGTATGGGCAAGGTCCAAAGCTAAGGAAACACCTCCCGACTTCGTGATCACAATAGCAGAAAAGATAAGTTCGAAAAAATTACGGATTTCGTGATGCTCAATATTCTCAATTTGAATTAGAAGGGCTATAAGTTCTAATTGAGTTTCATAAGCGAACCAATAATTAATGAAATCTTTTGTTTGTTCATCCCAACGATTACAAAGTTGTGCCTCTAATTCTCCTCGGTTAAGATTAAGGTTGAGCATTGCATTTGCCAGTATGGAATCGCCTGTAAGCTTAACAAATTTTGGGCTAATCTGTGCAACCTTCACTTTTCCTATTTGTATTGCAAGAGGATCTATGTCAAAACCAAGGCCTCTTCGATTTAAAAGAAAGGCCTCAAGTGTAGTCGTACCTGAACCATTCATAGGGTCAAGCACAACATCTCCGGGTTGAGTTAGACCTAAAATAAATTTCTTGGGCAATTGTGGGGGGAATTTAGCCGGGAAGGAATGAAAATTGTGTGAAGCGTACCGACTTTCTTGGTCGTGAAAGTCGAGATCGCTTTTTAATAGCTCAACAAATTTCTGGCGATAATTCTGCTTAAAATACATAAGGCGACCTTATACACCAAAATTTTATCATAACGGTGTACAAGGTCACCCTGGTTTTACTTTCCTTCTTGAAGATTACGCAACAGTCTCTACCGCCTTCGTGAAGATGTTGAACTGGGGCGGGCTCTCGAAATGTTTCTTCACCGCGCACAATTCGGCGGAGCGCACCAGGGAAGGACGATACTTCTCCGGGAAGCTGGGGGGAACCTGGATCTCCAGGTCAATTTTGCCTACCATCCCACTGAACGGGTCGTTATACATGCGCTGGACGATGCGAATCCCTTCAGTGGGCAGGCCTCTTTGTTTGCAAAAACCCAGCACGTAAATACCAGCGCAGGTGCCAACGGAAGCCAGAAAAACAGCAAAGGGCGTGGGTGCGGATCCATCTCCGCCCCCCATTGGGGGTTGGTCGGTATGAACGGTGTAGCTGCCAAAATGTGCGTCGACTTTAGCTCCACCGGGGAAGTCGATAATCATTTCCATGGTTTAATCCTCCGGAACAATTTTCATGTTTTACTCTAACAAACCTTTGTTTTAGATGTAAAAATCGGCCAGAGGTTACATAAAATCAGCCCCCATATCTGGGTATTCTTCTGGATATCCACCCAGGCCGGCAAACCGAAAACTGTGGATAACTGGCGAAAAACTGTGGATAAACGCTTCAACCTGGGGAAAACTCGCACTTTTGTCCTAAATCATGGGTTTTCTTTACCCCCATATATAGGGGGTGTTTGAGGAGTCTGCCTAAATATAATTCCTATCTGTGGGATGGAGAAAAGCTCAGCGCTTCGTCGCCAACTTTCCACAAGAGGCCTGTGAGGAAAATCTTTGCTCAATACCCCCACATATGCCTGCCAGGCCGGGCACCCTCCCTACAAATTCAGGTCTCGTCGCGGCAAAGTCAATTTCTCCACATTTCCACAGGCTCTACTACCATTACGATAATACATATTTAAATAAATTACTGGATAAACAATTGTAATGAATCGGGGGCATAAAAATTTACTTCGATTGAAAATACTGGCTTATCAAGGGTGCCAGGTCTTTATCGGTATGCTTTTTCAGCAAATTAAAGAAATCCTCCCCTGTGGCAATCTTATGTGAATATTGAGTGGCATAGTCTTTCAGGAAAGCAAAGAAAGCCTCATCACCAATCTGTTTGCGCAGCGCCTCCAGGAACAAAGCACCATTTAAATAGACTGCATCTCGATAAGGACGGTAGCCGGCGGTGTTATAAATCGTGCCATCCACCCAGCCTTGCGGGTTGTAGTAATTCACCCGGTAAGCCCACCACCAATCCAGGTAGTCAGGATAGACTCGCTCATAAAAGATGCGTTCGGTATAGGTGGCCAGGGCTTCATCCAGCCAGGGCTCCAGAGCCTGGTCATTCCCAACCAGGCCATACCACCATTGATGTGAGGTTTCGTGGGCAGCGATTGCTACCAGGTATTCTCCCGGCGTGCCTTTGTACAGGTTGTAAAACCCGTAGCTCAGGAAATACAGACCGTCATATTCCATGCCATCCAGGAAATCGGCCTCGACTACGGACAAGGTCTTGTGCGGATAGGGCCCGAACAGCTGGCTGTACAATTCCAGAGCCTGAGCGGTGGTTTTGAGCACCATTTTACCGGCCTCTGCGTGATACGGAAATGCGTAGCCATAGATGGTGACATCCCCCACGGTTTGGGTCAATACCTGGTATTCGTTGCTGATCGACCAGGAAAAATTGCGCGCTGAGTCCAACTGGTAATGGTGCCAGCCACCTTCCGGTTGGTCGGCGGCGCTGGCAGCGATCACCAGATCCGGACTTGCGTCCTCGATTTGAATGTTTACCTGGAAATCAGCGTCTTCATAGACCAGGTGTTCGCCATAAAACCCCGCATCGTGGAGCAGCCAGCCCTGGCCGGTCACGTAGGGTGGGACAAAAGGGTACCAATCGACCAGGTTGGCCTGGCGCGCCGTATAACCAAATGGGATCGGGTGGGTATCCGGCGAGGGCGTCGGCGAAGGCAGGTTGAGCGCATAATCGATCGAGATTTTCACCTGGTCCCCTGGAGCGAGTGGAGCGGGCAACGACAGGTAGATGGCTGCCCCTTTTAATTGATAATCTGGCGTGAGCTGGCTGTCACCCAAAGCGATGCTGTTGAGCTGGAAAGTACCCGGGTAGTACAACGGTTCGGTGGCCAGTGGGATTTCTGCCAGAGAATCGGTTGAATTATTGCGATAGTTGATTTGTTCTTTTACGGATAGGTGGTGCAAGCTGTAATTCATGCGCGCCTCCAGGATATATTGGGGGCGTTGAGGAGGATGGACAGTGGGGGCAGGAGTCTGGGTGGCTGGCAGGGCAGTTTGGGTAGAGGTTGGGACGGCAGATGAATCTTGCGTGGGAGATACGGTAACTGCAGCGGGACCAGCCGGCTGGGGTGTGGGGGAGATCGAAATCTCTGGCCGGCAGGCCGGCAGCAGCAAGCTTGCTGTGATTATAAAAGAATGGATGGCCAGCCAGCGCAGTCGTAACCGCATGGGGTCAATTCTACTACAGCGCAAAAATGTCCTTTTAAGGTTCTTCAGGTTTTGCTTTGGTTAGACCCTGGATACCTTCACGGAAAATACCAAAGAACCCCCTTTTAATCCATTGCCGCTGGAGAACAGGCAAGATATAATCTGTTTGTCTGGCATTGATTTTGCAACGGAAGTATGTGATTTCATTAATACATGAATCCTCCGTTTAGGGGATATTTACTTTGCCAGATGGCATGGCACGCTCCGAGGAGTTTAAATGGCAGATTCCATGGTCGTGAAATTTTGGGGAGTGCGGGGCAGTTATCCGGTTCCGGGGGTCGAAACAGTCCACTATGGCGGGAATACAGCCTGTGTCGAAGTGCGAGCCGGCGGGCATACCATCATCCTGGATGCCGGTACGGGGGTAGTTGGCCTGGGACGTGATCTTATGCGACGCTCCGCACTGATGGGAAAGAGCATATCCACTATTCTGCTGTTCAGCCACTACCATCACGATCACACGCAAGGGATGCCATTCTTTGCCCCCTTCTATGACCACTCGGCCTGCATAAAAATTTTCGGACCCGATTTCCACGGCTCTGGCCCGGAAGAGAATCTGGCTCAGGTGATGCGTTCGCCGGCTTTTCCGGTCACGTGGGAACAAATTTCGGCGAAAAAGTCGGTGCAGCCCATTCGAGCTGGCCAGTCCCTGCTAATCGGCCGGGATGGCGAACACCACATCATACACCCGGCAGACCAGGCAGCTTTACGCTGGTTTGAAGACCGGCAATCCGGAGATGTGATCCATATCCGCAGCCTGCACTCCGTGGCGCACCCGGATTGGGTGCTGTTGTACCGTATTGAGTGGCGCGGCTTCTCCCTGGTGTACGCGACGGACACCGAGGGTTACGCCTGTAACAACGGCCGGCTGGTAAAATTCGCTTACCGGGCCGACTTGCTTATTCACGATGCGCAATACACGGACGCCCATTACCAGGGCTTACTACCAGGTGTGCCCGGCACGCGCGGCTGGGGCCATTCGACGACCCGCATGGCTTGCGACGTAGCCCAGGCTGCCAAAGTTAAAAGCCTGGTTTTGTTCCACCACGAACCAACCTATGACGATTGGACCATTACCCAGAATGAGCAGGAAGCGCGGCACCTGTTCCCAGAGACATTAGCTGCATACGAGGGCCTGGAGGTTCGTCTGGGGCCCAGGCCGTCTGCCCTGTTGGTGGAAACACAGGTAGACATTCCGGAGTACGCTTACCTGGAGGCGCGCAAACCACCCGTCTATAAAAATTGACAATGTCCCTGCGATCTTTTTGCGCAGCCTGTACAGCACGGACGGCTTAGCCGCCTGGCGAGGTGGCCGTGGGCCGCAGTCCGGCAGGGAATTCAAACAGGAAAATGGCGCTTTCTTGCGGGTTGTTTAAATCCGAGCCAACGGCTGCCAGGTAACTTAAACCTGGCGACCAGTCAAGCTGAGTGTAATTATAGTAACCATAGAGCCCGCCAAGACGCCAGGTGTACAGGACCGACCCACTGGGCGCTTCCAGCACTCGAATTGAAAC
>OFHG01000559.1_pt1 | contig 14722 bp, 13 predicted proteins | sample 1521931 | NCBI WGS metagenome assembly OFHG01 (sample SAMEA2468438, study PRJEB22500) | soil metagenome | biome: Glassland; feature: Farmland; material: Clay | place: Australia | collected 2013-01-31 | depth 0.55 m
CCTTAACGCCGCTGCCAACCAGCAGCCAGCCGATCAGCCTCACCATCGGCTGGGTCGGCCAATTCGACATTCTCAGCCCCTATTACAGCGATTCTGCCTTTACCAAATTGGCACAGCAGTTATGGCTGCCTCCCGCCTGGTCATTCGATGACCGGGGTACCCCTCAGCCCACTTTGCTGGTGGAGCTGCCCAGCCTGGCAAATGGCGCTATCTCCGCCGGCGGAAAAACCTTCACGCTGAAGCTGCGCAAAGACCTGGCCTGGTCGGATGGCGCACCGCTGGACAGCGCTGATTTCGCCTTCACATACCAGATGGCGACCAACTCCGAAAACATCAACATCATCCCAGATGCGTTCAGCCTGGTCAGCGGAGTCGAAACGCCCGATCCACTCACGGTGGTGACGCATCTTTCGCAAGCGGACCCGCAATGGCTCAGCGACCTGTGGCCAGGGGTGCTGCCGCGGCACGTGCTGGATGCGGTATTTCAACAGGCGGGGACCCTGGATGAGGCGAATTGGAACACGGCCCCCACAATTAGCGCCGGCCCGTACGTCTTTGCCGGCCTGGAGAAGAATAACCTGGTGCGGTTCCTGGCCAATGTGAACTACTGGGGTGGCCACCCGCAGATCAACGAAATCGACGTGCGACTTTTCTCCAGCGCGTCCGGCTTGCTGGCTGCCCTGGCGGATGGCTCGATCGATCTTGGTCTTCCGCTAACGGCGGAGCAAGCGCTCAGCATCCAAGCGGACGGTTACCAGGTTCTACCGGCAAGCAACGGTTACAACGAAGGCTGGTATTTCTACCTGGACCCACAAAAGGGGCAGCCTGCCTTGCAAGAGGCCAGCGTGCGCCAGGCAATAGCCCTGGCTTTCAACCGCCAGAAACTGGTGCAGGACCTATTCCAGGGGCTGAGCCAACCGGCGGTCACCTTTTGGGATGGAAGTCCTTACGCCGACCCAAGCTTGAAGGCCTACCCTTACGATCCGGAGCGGGCCAAGGGGCTGCTCGACCAGGCTGGCTGGGTCGACACGGATGGGGATGGCATCCGCGATAAAGGCGGCGTGCCGCTGACGCTCAAATACGGCACCACGAACGACCCGTCGCGCAAAGCGGCGCAAACCCAGGCCCAGGCGGATTTGCAGGCAATCGGGGTCAAATTGCAACTGCTGAGCTACGCACCCGGCACATTATTCGCCTCCTACGGGCAAGGAGGGCCGGCCGCCAGCGGAAAACTGGACATCATGGAGTGGGCGGACAAGCCGGATTACCCTAACCCGGAAAGCGATTACTGGCGTTGTAACGAGATCCCCTCGGCTGCCAACCCGGACGGTAACAACTGGCAGGCGCTTTGCGACCCGGCCCTGGAAAAGCTTTTTCAGCAGGCAGACCAACAGGTGGATTTCGCCCAACGCCAGCAGACCTTCCAGGAGATCAGCAAAACCATCTACGACCAGGTGTACTGGCTGGGGTTGTGGCAGGACCCGGATTACTGGGCGGTGGGCGGGCGCCTGCAGAACGTTCATCCGTCAGCGGCCTCGCCGTTTTACGATGTCGCCGGGTGGCAGGCGAGGCCCTGAGGATCTCCCCTGGCCCCGCTTGAAAAGAGGATCCCCCCTGACCCCCTTGATAAGGGGGGAACAAGAGCTGAGATTCGTTCCGCGAAAAAACGGCGCGATGAAGGATCCGTTTAATTTCTGCGGATGATGCCAAAAAAACATAAATGCACCAACTGCTCGAGCGTTTCCGAATCGATAAAGTCCGGTTTGTTAATCGATTTGGCCTTAAAGCCAGCCTGAAAAATCTCCGAAAACAAATAGAGCAGGTCGAAGGACAGGCCCGGCTCGATATAACCTGCCTCCTTCCCTTCCTGGTAAAAGCGGAACATGATTCCTCTGATCCTATTATTGAGACTGCCCGGCACATTCCCCTCGACTTGACCATCTTCTTCCAACAGATCGAAAAGAGCCTGGCTGCCGGCCACTTTGAGCGAATTCAACTGGGCCAGCAGGGTAATTTTCAGCTTCTCGAGGAAATCCAGGTCGCTGCCCAGCAATTTTTCGACGTCTGACAGGGTGTCGTCGATGTACAGGTTGACGACTTGCCGGCGCAGTTCTTCCTTGCTATGGAAATATTTATAGATGGTTACCTTGGAGACGTGCGCCCGGGCGGCGATGGCATCCATGCTGACCTTGTCCGCACCGGAGCCGGTAAAGAGCTCCAGGGCCGATTTTTTAATGCGGTCTATGAGGCGTTGTCTGCGTCTTTCACGACCGTTCATCAGCATGACATCCCCGGTGATTATTAGAACGAAATGAACTCCTATCCCTATTATAGTTCATAATGATTGACAGATGAAGGGCCTTGAAGTAAAATGTACTCGATCTATTTGTTTAGTTCATATTATACATAAGGAAGGCATCTTTTCAATAAATTGGGGAATGTGAAGGGTTGCAAGCAGACAAAACCTGCTTGCAACCCCCCACACCCCACATTTTGAGAAGTTAAAAAGGAAATCAAAATGGCAAAACAAACCGTTGGCAGAACGGCGCTTGGCGCAGCAACCTGCCGGCTGATCGAACAGTACCAGCCCGATGGCACCCGCCTATTTAACGATCCGGTGGTTAAAGACCTGGTCGGCGCACCGATCCGGATTTTAATGCAGTTCGCCAGCATGAGGAATTTCACCATAAAGCAGACCGACGCCACCACGCCGGGGATATTCGGGGCTCAAATTTGTCGCACGCGCTACATCGACGATGCCGTCCAGGGGGCCCTGGCACAGGGGATCGGGCAGGTGGTGATCCTGGGGGCAGGGCTCGACACGCGCCCCTATCGATTGCGCGGGATGGAGGGCGTTAGGGCCTTCGAAGTCGATCTGCCGGCAGTGCAGGACGATAAAAAGAAAAAGATCCAAAAACACTTCGGCCGGCTGCCGGAACATGTGACCTTCATCCCTATCGACTTCGATACGCAGGCCCTGGAAGACGTTTTTGCCGGGACGGCCTTCGATCCGTCCAGGCCGGCGGTTTTTGCCTGGGAGGGGGTCACCCAATATATCACGGAAGAAGCGGTGCGCCGCACGCTGGCATTTGCCGGAAAATCGGCGCCGGGAAGCGTGATGGTGTTCACCTACGTCTTGAAAAGCATCATCGAGCGGCGTTCGGGTATCCCCGGTGCGGAGAAAATGATGGACCTTGTTGCGAAAAATAACGCCCCGTGGATTTTCGGCCTGGAACCTGCCGTTATGCAAGAATTCCTGAAGCCATTTCAGTTCACGCTCATGGCAGACGTAGGGAATGCGGATTATCAAGAGAGCTATCTCAAGCCGTTGGGACGGAAACTGGTGGTGTCCGAAGGAGAGCGGATTGTCCAAGCGAGGGTTGGGTGACCAATCGATGTCGCGGTTTATAGCATTCCTTCGAGCGATCGACGCTGGAGGCGGTCGCCGTCCTTGGCCAGGCCAATAAATTCGCAGCAACAAGATCACGCAACCCAGCCTGCGCCGGGTTCAGATCCATACAGGTGGGTTTTGGTGATTCGTACGATGAATTACTCACCCACAGCCTGGCGCAATAGATCCTCCAAATAGACCCCTTCATTGAAAATCCCGGACTTCCACCCGGGCATTAAATCGTCCAGCAGGAAAGCTTGCATCATGCCCGCCGAGTAGAAGCGCGTGTCGCGCTGGGTAGCCAGCAAGCGCGGGCTGGCGATGGCGGCGTCCATCTTGCTCTGAAAGGCGCTGTAACCGTGAAAGTCCGAGTCCGATTTCAGCTCCGCCTGCGGTTGGTAGCCAGGGGCTTGCACAACATTTTGCCAGGTGAAATATTCAACGTAAAGGGCTACGCCTTCCAGCCACTCGCGCTGCATCTCGTAGGGCGCCCATTCGGCGGAAAAACCCGGAAGGGAGCGACGTTCCTGGCGCTCCTGCAGAAACTGGCGGACCGCGGCGCTTCTTTGTGCGGCGTCCTGCGCCTGGAGCCCGGCTTTCAACGCCTGAAATTCGCGCAGCCAACCGTCCCGCTGGGCTTGGTCGTCCCAGGGATAGCTACCCTCGTACTGGCGGGCGGCCAGCTCGGCTTGCATCAGGCGATCGGTGGCTTGCCGGCCCTGGAAGGCGTGGAAGCTCTCGTGCACCAGCTTGAAGATATACTGGTCGCTGTCCAGCACCTGTGGCAACAGCAGGCGGTAGGGCACTACGTCTTTGGCTACGGGCGGAAGCACGTCTCGCACTTGCGATACCATCTCGATGCTTCCCCACTCCTTGGTGACCATGCTGGCCGTCCAACGTTCGCCTATCCGTACCGTGAAGGAACCAATCTGCCCTGCGGCGTCCTCCACGGGCTGCCGGTAGTAAACCTGGCCCCGGAAAGCATCACCGGCGACGGCCTGCCACGCCTGGCCGCGCAACCCAGGGCCGGGCACTTTCTCCCAACCGGTCGGCGGGTCCACATAACCGGTAAGGAATGCGTAAGCCTCGTTGTATTCCAGCACGGGAATATCCGCCTGGCCGAAACCGGGCCACACCGCCTCACCGAAGGTGCTACGCACCTGCAAAGCTTCTGCCAGGCGCGCTTTTTCCGGCGAGCTGAGCGTGCCCACGGAGGCCGACCCGCCGGGGATGGCGCGGTTGGCCAGGTACGAAGCCAGGCTTAAGAGCAAACACAGCGAGAGCAACCCTGCCACAAACCAGACTGCCAGGCGAACCCATTTCGGACGGGACATGTGCATGCCTCCCCGGATTTTTCCATTTGCGGGACCGATGACTCACCTCAATTTTAACAAAAGCGCAGGCCGGCACAGGTGCGATTGATCACTTCCGTTGGTGTGTCATTCGTACGCTTCTGACGAAAATGTAAGCCTTTTTGTTCTTACTCTTCTGCAAGCCGATTCCGGAGCGGGCTATGGCATAATGTCATTGGGTTTAGCATTACAAACTACATCGCTGCCCACTTTTTCTGAATTTCGGGATAACGCTCACACAAACGTTGTGGACTGGTTTAGAAAAAAAGGAGGCGCTATCGAAACCATCTCACCCTTAATACCGTTTGGTTATCCCTGATTTACACACATCCATCACATTTCTTTAGCGACGGCCCCTGGTACCGACCAGGGGCTCCGTCGTTAATGGACGAGGCGGAGGGGGTAGGCGAAGTCCCCGGATCCCCACTGGTCCCCCTTCCCAAGGGGGACCAATGCGTATTCCCTGGACGTTCAAGGCACGGCTGGCTATAATCATGCACGGATGGAAGGCGCCGCTAGGGCACCCATCCGGGGGACAAGCTAGAAACAGGAGGAAGCATGATGAGCAACAAATTGGAATTCGGGTTCGTAGTGGAATATGTAACCGATGTGGAGGCGGCCAGGCGATTTTACGTGGATGTGCTCGGCCTGGAAGTCGAACGGTATTCCCCCGAATTCGTCCAATTCCACCATTTCGCCATTGCGGGGGACGAACCATTAAGCGGTAAGCGCGATCCTGAGTTATATTGGCTGGTGGATGACGCAGAGCACGCCTTCCGCGAGCTCTCTCAAAAAGCGGAGGTCGTGCTGCCGCTCAAGCAAATGCCGTTCGGCAAAGTCTTTGGGATTAAAGATCCTACCGGCCAGGCATTCTTCGTGCTCGAATTTGCCGAAGAGCGGCCGAGCCAGCCGGTTAAATAGCTGACGACGGAATCCGATCACGGATTATACGGATTAGGCGGCCTGGCAAAGCGAGCGGGAAGCGCCGGAGGGCCTGGCGGTAGCGAAATGCATGCGGCCAATGCATGGGGAGCGACTGCTGCCAGGGAAGCTCAGTCCATAGTGGGGAGCATCCCCGGGACGGCCCCCTTTTTGCTGAACATCGTGAGAAGCAAGGCTCTAATCAACCGGCCAGAGTGGTCCCCGGCATGGAAAAGGCGGGCGGCCGGAGACTGCGCCCGGCGGTTGGGTGACTCGCTGGCGACTCCATGCCACAGGCGGTGCAGCGTCGCCTCGAGAAAAGAGCGATCGGTGGTGTCGTCCACCAGGAACACAACCCGCTCCAGGTCGACGGTGTCCAGTAGCTGCCCCAACTCGTAGAGCGAGCCCCGGTTCTGGCTGGAGAAACTGCGAAGGTCCATCAGCACGGCGTCGCTCTCTCTTGCCAGGCGGCCCATGGTCATTTGCCAGGTGTCGGCATGGCAAAAGAACTCGTTTACGCGGTAAAGCCCATCGGGATCGGGCAGCCGGTCGAGGTGGGCGAGACGCCGCTCCAAATCCTCCTGGCCCTGCACGAACTGCCGCGACAGACGGCCACTGACGAAATCGAGGAATTCATGGGGCTCGACCACGGCAGTTACCAGGTCCGGGCCGGAAATCAGGCTGATGCCCCCCGAGCGGCGCCACCAGCGCGAGAATGCGTCGAAGAAGCGCTCGCTACGCGGCCCCAAGGCAAAAACACGAAGCAGGAGCAGCATGGGAGGGCGGAGGCCGGCGGCGAGGCGGCGGCGCAAAAATGCGAATCCGGCCAGGGTCAGCAGCTTGTAGGCGGCAAAGGCGAGCGGCCCGGTAAAGATCCAGCCCCAGCCCTCAAAAACAAGGGTAAACGACTGGGTCAGCGCAAAAAGCAGCCAGAGGGCGTCCAAGGTCAGCGATTGGTCGCTCAAACGCTTGGCGCGGTAATGGCGGCCGACACGGCCAAGAAACCACCAGCCGAGAACGCCAAACAGGGCGAATCCCAGCAAAAGCATGAGCACATAAATCGCCGGCCCGCCAAAGCCAAAGAAAACGCCAACCGCAACGATCACTTCCCGCAATGCATCGCTGTACAGGGCGACATTGGTGAAGATGAAGGTTCCGGTCACACCAAACAGGGTGAAAGCCAGCACCAACGGGCCGACCGCACGAACACGACGACGGAGGAAAGCCAGCAGAAGGATGGTTCCGGGCAAATCGAAGAAAAGCCAAAGAGAGACCAGTTCGCCGATGGAGACGGCGGGGCTGCGGATCAAGATATAAAGGACGAGCAGCCCGAGAAGGGCAAAATAGGCGCCGGCCAGGCGCAGATAGCCCCAGCGATCCACGGCAGCGATGAGGCCCAGGGCAATCAAGGAGGGCCAGGCACAGCTTACTAAGAGGTAGAGGAACAGGCCAGGCTTAAAGGCGACGCCGGCGGCTACCATCCAGGACAGGGTGATTACCAAGGCGCAGGCCAGGCCGCCGGCGGTGTATACAGCAACCGTCGCCCACAGGGAACGGGCGGTGCGACGGTAGGCATCCCGGGCTTCGGCAGAGGCGCCGGAAAGCATACCGACTTGCAGGTCGCGGATGGCGAGGGATGAGGGGCCGGGGGTTGCGGCTTTGGCCGGCCGGCCCGGTTGGGGGATTGGTGGAGTGGCCCCGGCAGCCTGCCCCATGCCGCGCAGCGTGGCCCGGCGGTACAGCCACAAGAGCAAAACCGAGATTACGGCGGTTAAGACGATGGATATGAGGATGATAGCGGGCAATATGCCGGTCATGGCGTAGGTCAAATCCAAGGCAACCCAACCTCCCTATCAACCTGAGTTGACCTGCTGCGCGAAACCCGTATATGCCGGTGATTAAAAATGGAATTGCAACGGGACGAGCGTGTATAAGTAAATATTACAGGATTTAAACAACAAAGTCAATATGAACCCGACCGATTTTGCCCAAATATTGGCAGGCGACTTGCGCAGGGCAAGCGGTGGGGGTGAAGCGGCCGGTTTTGCATCACGCCCGCGGCACGGGTGAAGGCAAGCCAAAAACCAGGCGGAAATGGGACAGCACCTGGCTGCAATTCGCCGGCAAGCAGCAGGGCAAAGCACTACGTAAATCCGGCTGACAACGGATCCCGATCGCGGATTGCACGGATTGGGCGGCCAGGCAACGCGAGCGGGATGCGCCGGAGGTCCATGCGGCGGCGAAACCGGTGCAGCCAGGCGATGGGGAGCGTGAGGCGGGCGGCGGAGCCGGAGGAAGCCGATCGAGAAATGGAAATTGCGGATTGGGAAGGGTCACGGTTTTCGAGCAGGGAGGGAAGCGGCTTAGAGAATAAGAGATGAAGGCCGATTTTCGCAGCAAGGTGGGGGGAGGGAAAAAGACAAGGATGCAGATTGCCAACGCTAAGCCAGACGCCCGGCAAGGCTATGACATAATAATGGGATGATATGACAAGAATACCCCTAAAACAGTACAAATGTCTATTCCCATTCGAAGGAATTTCAGGTATAAAGGAAAACGTCAATTTAAATCTAACAAAATATAGAAACGCACTATAGACTTTCAGGCGCCAGTGGGAAACCCGCGGCGTCACCGAACCACAAACGGACTTCACCATGAGCCCAGGTCATTCTAAAACGAATGGCTTAGAACAGCGCTAATTGTTGGTCTTCTTACCGGCTAAATGTTTGGTGTTTTTATACAACGCTATAGCCCCCAAAGATCCCAAACCTTAGACGTAATACGGGGGATTTAAGTCATACTTCCATATTAATAATACCCCAGTATCGTTGTGCGCTTTTTCAACATTTACCTCGCTACCAGGACAGCGCTCCCCTTTGGCTTGCATACCTGCTGCGTATCAAGCCTGGCTATCAGATTAGCGTCCTGAGTAACGAAAGTTGATCATGTAGTGAGGAGGGTCGGAAGGGCGGAGCGCGGGAACGCAACAGCCCAAAACCGATCTTTACCACCCTTTTTCCTGTGCAGGAAGGGATTCGTATCACAGCACGCTGCCCGGCTTTCAAGGGAGGCATCTATGGTAGGAGCACAAATCCAACCCATCCCTGGCAGGTTCGACCTAAACAGCCACCGGGTGGTTGCCATCATCCCGGCTCACAACGAGGAACGCTTCATCGGCTCGGTGGTGCTCATGACGCGGCGTTTCGCGGACGCGGTGATCGTGGTCGACGACGGGTCGAGCGACGCAACCGCCGAGGTGGCAGCCGCAGCGGGAGCCCAAGTACTACGACATCAGCAGAACCAGGGCAAGGCGCAAGCGCTCAACACCGCCTTTCAGGCAGCGCGCGAAACCACAGCGGAGGTAGTGGTGACGCTGGACGCCGACGGACAGCACCGGCCGGAAGATCTGACGGCAGTGGTGACGCCAGTTTTGCGAGGTGAAGCAGATGTGGTCATCGGCTCGCGCTACCTAGCGCACACCTGCCAGGTGCCGCGCCACCGCGTCTGGGGCCACTATTTCTTCAACTGGCTGACGCAGGCGGCATCTGGGGTGAGAGCAACCGATTCACAGAGCGGTTACCGGGCTTTCTCGCCACGCGCGGTTTCGTGCGCCGATTTCCACTCCCAGGGCTTTTCGGTGGAGGCAGAAATGCAGTTCATCGCCGGGCAGCAGGCACTGCGGGTAGTGGAGGTACCGGTCAGCATGCGCTACAGTGATAGGCCCAAGCGCCCGGTGATGCAGCAGGGTTTGCACGTGTTGGGTGGGGTTCTCAAGCTGACCGGGCAGTACCGCCCACTGGTGTACTTCGGCCTGCCGGGGCTGTGCCTGTTCTTGGGAGGCCTGAGCTGGGGGTTGGTAGTGGTGGAGCGTTTCTCGCACACACGCCAGTTGGCAGTGGGGTACGCGCTGATCTGCGTGCTGCTGTCGGTGATCGGGCTGATCATGACCTCGACGGCCTTTACGCTGCACTCGATGCGCGGCCTGTTGATCAACTTGCTGAAAACGCAATGGAGAAAATGAGATGAGCATCACCGGGCGGCCGGATTGTAAGGAGACCGATGATGGGCAGGAGATCGAAATGTCCCGGCCCATGCCAGTGTTGACCAGCATCATCGTGGTCAATTACAGCGGAGGCGAGCAGGTGCTGGAATGCCTGCGCTCGTTGGAAGCAGGAGCAGCGGAGAGACAAGAGACCATCGTGGTGGACAACGCCTCACGCGACGGCAGCCCGGAGCGCATTGAAAAAGCTTTCCCCGGCGTGCGGCTTATCCGGGCAGCGACCAACCTGGGGTTCGGTGGCGGCAATAACCTGGGGGCGCGCCAGGCGCAAGGCCAATACCTGGCGTTCGTCAACCCGGACACGCGGGTAGAGCCGGGCTGCCAGGAGGCGCTGAGGCGGGCGTTAGAGGCGGACCCGAGGGCAGGGATGGCAACAGCGCGCATCCTGCTGGGCGAGCGCCCGGACAGGGTGAACGCCTGCGGCAACGAGATGCACCTTAGCGGGCTGACGCTGTGCCGCGGCATGGGCCAGCCGCGCCAGGCTTACGATACACCGTGCGAGGTGGGGGCGGTCTCGGGAGCGGCCTTCCTGATGCGGCGCGAGCTGTTCGAGCGCCTGGGCGGCTTCGACGCCAGCTTCTTCCTATACATGGAGGACAGTGACCTGTCGCTGCGGGTGCGGCTGGCAGGGCGGCGCATCCTGTACGTGCCGGAGGCGGTGGTGTACCACGACTACCGGCTGCGCTTCGCACGGCGCAAGATCTATTACCAGGAGCGCAACCGCTACCGGATGCTGTTGAAGGTCTTTCGCTGGCGCACGCTGCTGGTCCTGCTACCGGCGTTGCTTCTGGCGGAGGCAGTCACATGGGGTTTTGTGCTGAGCCGCGAGCCGGGGCAAGTGGGCAACAAGCTGGTCGCCTACGCGGCTGCCCTGGGGAGTTGGGCAGACTGGAGAAAGGCGCGCCGTTGCACACAACTCACGCGGGCGATCTACGATCGTGATCTGTTAGAAAGTAACGTCTACAAGCTGAGTTTCGAACAGATTGGGGAGGGATGCATATCGCGCCTGGCACATATTGTGTTTGATCCCCTGTTCCACCTTTGCCATGGCCTGACAGGAATAGTTGTACGCTGGTGAGTCGACGGATTAAGGAGAAAAATTCTGCCATGAAAATTGGCTTAGTCTGCTCGCACGGGGGTCACCTGACCGAGACCCTACAAATCCTGAAGGCTTTCGAAGGGCACCAGTTCTTTATTGCCACCTACCACAGTGTACGAGATGAGGCCATCCGAAAGCTGGGGCAGGTCTATTTTATCGACAACATTGGTACGAGTATAGCACGCATGATGAGGTCGTGCTTCTGGGCGCTGGGCGTACTGGGATACGAACGTCCAGACGTAATCATGAGCTTGGGAGCGGAAATCGCCATCCCTTTTTTCTATTGGAGCAAATTATTGGGAATAAAAACGATTTTCATTGAGAGTTGGTGCCGGGTTGAGAATCTGTCTAAGACCGGACGACTAGTCTATCCGGTGGCGGACCTATTCTGTGTGCAATGGCCCCAACTGCTGGAGGTATGTGGACCTAGAGCGCGCTACTACGGAGCGGTGTTATGATCTTGGTGACGGTGGGGACACATAACAAGGGTTTCGAGCGATTAGTGTGCGCCGCTGATGAACTGGCTATTGAGATGCGAGAACAGGTGGTGATTCAATATGGAAGCTCTCAATACATTCCGAAGCACGCCGATAATTTTCAATGGACAAGTTGTCAGGAGATGGAACGATTGACTAGGGCAGCGCGGGTGGTGGTGACCCATGCTGCAGCAGGCTCCATGATCTCTGCTCTACTCCACAAGAAACCTATGGTAATCGTACCCCGCTCCAGTATTTATGGGGAAAGCATCGACGACCATCAAAATCAATTGGCAAAGGCGATCAGCCTCCAGGGAACGGCCATATACGTAAAAAAACCAACTCCGAATGCGCTCAAACTGGCCATTAGAAACTGTGTTGAACTAAAAACTTTTACAAGCTCCGACCTGCAGTTGATAATTTACTTGAAAGAACAATTGAACGTTTGGGATCAAACAGCTAGGCCTTGGTTTCACAGCGTTTTCGGAAAAGGTTAAAACAATGCGAATCGCAATGATCATTTCGGTGCCTATTCCACCGCGCGAAGGCATTGGCTTTTACGCCTGGAACCTGGCGTGCCAGCTCAAACAACAAGGGCATGAAGTGCAATTGATCACGCGGGGTGGGCTCCGAAATACAACCAAAGAAATCATTGAACAGATCACGATCTGGAAACCTCCTTTTTTACCAGTTTATCCACTTCACGCTCATTTTCACGGTTTGTTCGTCGATCATTTGCTAACGCGGCTTCAAGCCGACCTCGACCTCTTGCACCTGCACACCCCATTGGTAAAACAGCCCAGGATCAGGCTACCTACCCTCGTAACAGTACACACTACGATGAAAGCCGATGTCGGCTCTATCGCTCTCAACAGCCGGATGGCTCTTTTAACCCGGCTGCAAGTCCCAGTGAGCATTCACCTGGAAAAGGAGCTGTTACGCAAGGCAATGAAAATTACTGCAGTGGCTCACAGCGTAGCTAATGAGCTGTCCGCATACGGCATCGACTCCCAAGCGGTCGCAGTGATGGGGAATGGAGTTGACACACGAGTATTTTGTCCGGCCAAGGGCAAATCGGCTTATCCGCAGCCTTACGTGCTGACCGCCGGACGCCTGGGTATGCGCAAAGGCTTGGAAGATCTAATCCAGTGTGCGCAGCATGTAACCGAGGCATATCCCAGGTTAAATTTCATCATAGCCGGCGATGGACCCCTGCGCAGCCCACTACAAAATCAAATTGACCAACTAGGCCTGAGCGAGCGGATCCACTTGATCGGGCATATTTCCAACCGGCATCAAATAGCCTGGCTCTACCGAGGTGCGGAGGTTTACGTGCATCCGGCGCACTACGAAGGGCTGCCCACAGTGCTACTGGAAGCAATGGCTTGCAAACGAGCTGTAGTATCGACAGCAGTCAGCGGAGCGTTAGATATCATTCAAGATGGATGGAACGGCCTGTTGGCACCTCCGCACAACCCAAAGGTAATGGCCCAGGCTATCATCCGCATCCTGGAATCCCCAGGCTTAGGCAAAAAGCTTGGAAACAACGCTTATAACACCATTATCTCGCGCTACACATGGCGCTTGATAAGTCAGGATTACATCACACAATACCAATCGATCATGAATTAAAAGTAGCCCACCTGCACCATGCTCAAATCAATTGCTTTGATCAGTAGTGGCCTGGGCCATAGTAATCTACACCTGCAACCCTGGCACTATCTATATAAGGTTGCTGTGCAACTACACCAATTAGGCCACCCTGTCATTCTAATTGGTGACGAGCAGCCAGCCGTCGTAGATCTGGCCGACATTCATGTGCAGTACGTAGCCTCCACCAGAAACCCGAAGTGGAAAACAAATCAAATGCTGGCTAAGGCCGTGAGACAGGCAAACCCCGACGTGATTGTGTGGCACGTAGGTCTAATCAGCTTTTTCCACCAGAATTTCGACTTGGGTCTGGCAAAGCCGGCCGTGGGGATCTTTACCAGCCCACTATACCGGATAAAGGACCTGAAGCGACTCAGCATGGGCAAGCTCCTCGCTGGTTATCGCTTGAGTGGTATGGCAGTTATAGGAAGCCTATTGCCCACACCCCTTCTGCGCACCTGGATGAGAGGCGTCAATCTGGACGCCCTGGTAGTGCAGACCGAGACCACCCGTCGGGATTTAGAGGGACACAGGCTGTGGACACGGCCAATGCACGTAATCCCACCCGGGGTGGATGAGGTCTGGTTGGATGGCCATTCGAGAACCGTACAAGAAATTCGCCGGGCCTGCGGCTATTCCAAGGGGGATAAGGTAGTGGTTTTCTTCGGCTCACCGGACCCACTACGTGGCCTTCCTACCCTGCTGGAGGCTTTTGAGCTGGCCCGCAGCATCGACGAGAGCATGAAACTACTGGTACTGAGCCGTCAACGAAGTGGTACACCAGGTGCGAAGCGGTGGGGAGATTCCCGCGGACTTGATCCCCAGGAGTCTATCGGTGTTCGCGTGGTGAAAGGATTACTCCCGCCGGATATATTAGCGAGCTATGTAGCGGCGGGTGACGTGGTGGTGCTACCCTTCGAATTTGTGCCTTCCGACGCGCCACTCAGCCTGTTGGAGGCACGCGCCATGGGCAAACCCCTGGTAACCACGCGAGTAGCCTGTCTGCCTGAACTGGCCGGCGAGGATGCATACCTGGCGCGCCTCGGCGACCCAGCGGAGCTGGCGTTGGCCCTACTGCAAGCCACCCGAGAGCATAGATTCCCAGGTAAACGCCCAGACCCCCAACCCTGTAACCGCTCAATTATGGGTTGGGAGAAGGTCGGAGAGGCATGGTCGCAGCTTATCCAAAACCTATAACTCGAGACAAGAAAATGCCGCGCTTCATATACATCACTGGCTGTGACGGTACCGGCAAGACAACCCAGACGCGCCTGTTGCTGGAGCAGTTCAGGCTCCAGGGGGTCAAAGCCAAACAGGTCTGGATACGCTTCCCGTTCTTGTTAAGCCTACCGCTGCTGGCCTACGCCAGGTGGCGTGGGCTGAGCTGGTACGAACAAAGAAACGGGGTGCGCCACGGTTACTGGTGCTTCCGCAGCTCGTGCCTGCTACACTGGCTGTTGCCCTGGACACTTTTGGCCGACGCAACGTTGGCAGGTCTTATTAAAATCCACCTGCCGTTGTGGCGTGGGGAGACGTTGGTTTGCGAGCGCTTCGTACTGGATGTGATGGTGGGCATGGCTGGGGCGTGTCCCTCCGTTCTGCTACAATGTCACTAACGTTGCATGTCACGATAGTGACAATCAGACTATGGCCGACACCGAGGCGCGCGAGCGCTGGCTATTGTTAATCTACCGCGTTCCGCAGGAGCCGCCGGGGCGGCGGACGTACGTCTGGCGGCAGCTCAAGTTGTTGGGGGCAGTCTACCTCCAGCAG